>Ga0187843_10000028_pt1 | contig 124328 bp, 108 predicted proteins | sample SpaLakP09_SKY_43_FD_134516 | JGI IMG/M metagenome (GOLD analysis project Ga0187843, IMG submission 134516) | Oligotrophic lake water microbial communities from Sparkling Lake, Wisconsin, USA - SP09_SKY_43 | ecosystem: Environmental > Aquatic > Freshwater > Lake | place: USA: Sparkling Lake...
CGATCGGCGCCTTCATCGACGAACACCAGCAATTCCATCGTGCGGGGGGACGCGGCGTCACGCTCGACGATGGCGGCGGCGGCTTCTGGATCGCGCGCGAAGCGCTGCGCCAGATCTGGCGCAACGAAGACCAGCAGCCCGGCTTCTGGCGTGCGTCGCCCATGGCGCACGCCGTGTTCGACCATATCGGCGGCGACGACTGGTCGCTGTCGCGCCAGTTCATCTACAGCCAGGAACGGGGCGAAGTGGGCAAGCTGGCCCTGGCGGTGGCGGCCAGCGCCGGCGACGACCCGGCGGCGGCCGCCATCCTGGCCGACGCCGGCCGCGAACTGGCGCGCCTGGCGACAGCGCTGACCTCGCGCTTCGGGCCGCGCCCGGTGGCGCTGGCCGGCCGCGCGTCCGAACTGCATCCCCTGATCCTGGCATCGATGCGCATCGCCTTGCCCGATACGACAAGCCTGACCCATACGGTGGGCCACGCCCACCATGCCGCCGCCCGCATCGCCGCCCACACTAGAAAATCGCCCACATCCTGATGAAAAAAATCCTCGCCACGCTCATGCTCGCCCTGCTGACCGGCTGCGCCAGCGGCCCCTGGATCGACCGCAGCCTGTCGGCCAGAGGCCAGAGCAGCCGCGTCAAGTTCGTCGTCGTGCACTACACCGTCAGCGACCTGCCGCTGTCGATCAAGGTCCTCACCCAGGAGGTCGTGTCCAGCCACTACCTGCTGTCCGACGAAGCCTCGCCCGTGATCTACCAGCTGGTCGATGAAACGCGCCAGTCCAACCACGCGGGCGTATCGAGCTGGAAGAACTACACCCTGATCAACGGCAGCTCGATCGGCATCGAAATCGTCAATCCGGGCTTTACCGAAACGCCGCAAGGGCGCGTCTGGCACCCCTACCCGCAAGCCCAGATCGACAAGCTGATCGCGCTGCTGAAGGTGATCGTCAAGCGCCACCAGATCGCCCCCGAAAACATCCTGGGCCACAGCGACATCGCCCCGCAGCGCAAGCAGGACCCGGGGCCCTTGTTCCCCTGGCAGCAACTGGCGCTGCACGGCCTGATCACCTGGCCCGACGCGGCAAAGGTGGCGGCGGCGCGCGACGTCTACACCCAGCAGCTGCCGGACGTGGCCTGGTTCCAGAAAAAACTGGCCACGCACGGCTACCAGGTGCCGCAGACGGGCGAGCTGGATGCGGCCACGCGCAACGTCGTCACCGCCTTCCAGATGAAGTACCGGCCCATGACCATCGACGGCACGCCGGACGCCGAAACGGCGGCGCTGCTCGACGTGCTGACCACCCCTGCTGCGAAGCCATAAGGATCGTCCATGCGGCTGCGCCACATCGAAGTTTTTCACGCCATCATGCAGGTCGGGACCATCAGCGGCGCCGCGCAGGTGCTGCACATTTCGCAGCCGGCCGTGACCAAGGTGCTGCAGCACTGCGAACTGCAGCTGGGCATGCCGCTGTTCGAACGCGTGCGCGGCAAGCTCTATCCCAAGCCCGAAGCGCACCGCCTGTTCATCGAAACCGAAAAGCTGAACCGCGACCTGCAGGGCATCCGGCGCCTGGCCGCCAGCCTGAAGGGCCGCGCCGTGGAAACCATCCGCCTGGTGTCGACGCCGACGGTGGCCATTGCCGTGCTGCCGGCCGCGATGACCGCCTGGCGGCATGACTTCCCGCACACCCGCTGCGAACTGGCCACCCACCACACCAGCGAAATCGTCAACACGCTGCGCCTGGGCGAAGCCGACCTGGCGCTGTCGCTGCAGGACCCGCGCCACCCCGGCATCGTGGCCGAACCGCTGGCGCAGGGCGTGATGACCGTGATCGCGCCGGCCGGCACCTGGCCCGAAGCGCAATGCGCCCAGCCCTTCTCCGCCGACGGCCTGACCGGCGAATTGATAGGCTACGCCGACAACGACCCGCTGGGCGAACTGGTGGTCGCTGCCTGCGAAGCACAGGGCGTGCACCCGGTGTTCCATACTGTGGTGCAGACGTACCAGATTGCCCGTTCGCTGGTGGAAGCGGGCGCCGGCATGGCCGTGGTCGACCCGTTCACCGCGGCCGCCGCGCTGGACGCCAAAGTCCAGCGCCGGGCCTGGGCGCCTGCCATTTCCGTTCAACTGTATTTGCTGACGGCGAGCCATTCGCCGCTGTCGCACGGCGCGCGCGAGCTGGCCGGCCGCATCAGCGACTCGGCGCGCAAATGCATCGAAACGGCCAGCAGATGACGTCCAGCCTTGCCATCGAAGTGCTTGCCACCTGCCCGGACTTCCGGCACCTGTCCACCATCGCCGGGATCCGGGTCGACCTGCGCTACGCCACGGCCGACAATTTCGTCGGGCGCGACCTGTATTCCCCCTTCGACTGCGCCTGGCTGCACCGCGACGCGGCAGCGGCCGTGGAACGCGTCGTGGCCTGGCTGGCCGTGCGCCGTCCGGGCGCCACGGTCCTGATCCTGGACGCGCTGCGGCCGCAGCGGGTACAGGAAGAACTGTGGGACGCGCTGGCCGGCACCGACTTGCGCGGCTACCTGGCCGAACCGTCACGGGGATCGATCCACTCCTTCGGCATGGCGGTCGACATCACGCTGCAGGACGAAGCGGGCGCCGAGTTCGACATGGGCACCGGCTTCGACGACCTGAGCGACCGTTCGCAGCCGATGCGCGAACCGGAAATGCTGGCCCGCGGCGAGATCACGCAAGTCCACATCGACAACCGCCGCCTGCTGCGCGACGCCATGGCGCACGCCGGCTTCGTGGGCATCAACAGCGAATGGTGGCACTTCGACTTCGGCGACCGCGACCAGGTGCGCCGCAGCTACCGCCGCATCCTGTAGTTGCCCTTTTGATAGGGGACTGTCCCAGGTTTATGGGAAATACTTTCCCATAAACCTGGGACAGTCCCCTATCAAAAAAGCAATAGCAATTGGCTAAAGGGAAAGGAATGAACAGGGGGAGGGCCGCGCGGCCCCTTGTTTTACGGTTGTGCGCCTGATCGCGCGATCCAGTCGACCAGTGCATCGAGCACCGCACGGCCCCTGCCGTCGCCGGCCAGGTCGCTGTTCATCATCGCGGCCACCACGCATGGCTGGCCCTTCGCGTCGTACACATACCCCGCCACCGCCACCACATTTTTCAGCGTCCCGGTTTTCAGCCGTGCGCGCTGCGCCGCCGGACTGTCCTTCAGCCGCCTGCGCATGGTGCCGTCCACGCCCACAATCGGCAGGCTGGCCAGGAATTCGGGCGACCAGTTGCTGCGCAGTCCCGCCTGCAGCAACAGCGCCATCTGGTAGGGGCTGATTTTCTCCAGGCGCGACAGGCCCGAGCCGTTTTCCATCACCAGGCCGTTGTCGTCGATGCCCTGCCTGCGCATCCAGTCGCGCACGGCCAGATCGGCCCGCGCGAAGGTGGTTTGCGCGGACGGCGCCAGCGGGCGGCTGCCCAGCATGGGATCGGCCTCCAGGCTGCCCAGGCTCAGGAACAGGGTGCGCGCCAGCGTGTTGTCGGACGGCTTGTTGATGTCGCGGACCACTTCCGGCAAGGCGCGCGAGACATGCTCGGCCAGCAGGCGCGCTTCTTTCGGGGCCGCGCCTTCGACCGTGTCGCCCAGCAGCTTGCCGCCCAGCTCGTCCCACAGCTTGCGGAACAGGCGGTCCAGGTAGTCCTGGCGGTCCAGCACATTGATGCTGTTCGAGCTCACGCAATTCTTCGGGAAGGTCCCCTGCAGCACCACCTTGATCTTGCCGTTGCGGCGCACGACCAGCGGCTGCTTCCAGCCGTCTTCCCAGCTGGCGCACTGCGCGTCGATCAGGGTCATGCCCGATTCGACCGACACGTCGTCGAGCGGCGGCTGCATGGCCAGCCGCAGGCGATTGCCGTCGGAGCGCAGGTCGAGCAGCAGCATGTTCTTGTTGACCATCAGCGCGTCGGGAATGACGTTGTAGTACGCATCCGGCGATTCGTCGAAGGGCCGCACGCCCAGGTCCGTGCGCGCGGGATTGAACAGCTGGCGGTCCAGCACCAGCCGGCCGTCGATCTTGCGGATGCCCTGGTTGCGCAGCGCCTGCAGCATGTGCCTGAGCGCTTCGCCATCGAAATCGGTATCGGCGCCGCCGCGCAGGATCACGTCGCCGTGCAGCACGTCGCGCTCCTGCACGCCGCTGGTGCGCAGTTCGGTGCGGCCGCGGAACACGGGCCCCAGCTGCTCCAGGCCGACCAGCGTGGTGACCAGCTTCATGGTCGACGCAGGCTGCATGGGCCGCTCCGCCAGGTGCGATACCAGCGTGGTGTCGCCGCGCAGTACCAGCACGCCCATCGCGTCGTCGGGAATGCCGGATGCGGCCAGCAGCGCCGTCACCGGCTGCGGAAGCTGGGCCTGCGCCGGCAGCCAGGCCAGCATGGCCGCCAGGGCGAACGGTGTGAGTATGCGCATGATCAGCCGAAGAACAGGTAGGCGACAAAGACCGAGGCGACCATGCCCGCCACGTCGGCCAACAGTCCGTAGCCGACGGCATAGCGGGTTTTCCGGATGCCCACCGAGCCGAAATACAGGGCGATGATGTAGAAGGTCGTATCGGCCGCGCCCTGCATGATGCTGGCCAGGCGGCCGGCGAAGGAATCGACGCCGTGGGTCTTCATGATGTCGAGCGTCATGGCCTTCGAGCCGCTGCCGGACAGGGGTTTCATCAGCGCCGTCGGCAGCGCGTCGGTCCAGGCGGTGTCCCAGCCGAACAGCCGGAGGAACCAGTTGACCGCGCCCACGATCATGCCCAGCACGCCCGAATTGCGCACCACGCTGATCGCCACCAGCATGCCGACCAGGTAGGGAATGATGGTCAGCGAAGTCTGGATGCCGCCCTTGGCGCCTTCGATGAAGGCTTCGTACACATTGATCTTCTTGCGCATGGCGGCAAGGATGAAGGTGACGATGATCGAAAACAGGATCAGGTTGGCCGACACTTTGGACACCAGCTCGATTTCGGCCTTGTTCAGGTAATTCGCAAAATAGTAGACCAGGCCGGCGCAGGCCGCCGTGGTACCGCCCAGCCAGGCCAGCACCACCGGGTCGAGCAGCTTGATGCGCTGGCGCAGGCCCACCGCAATGATGGCCACCAGCGTGGCGATGAAAGTGGCGATCAGGCAGGGGATGAAGATATCGGTCGGATCGGCCGCGCCCAGCAGCGAACGCTGCGCCATGATCGACAGCGGTATCACCGTCAGGCCCGAGGTCTGGATCACCAGGAACATGATCTGGGCGTCGGTCGCTTCGTCCTTATTGGGGTTCAGTTCCTGCAGGCTTTCCATCGCTTTCAGGCCCAGCGGGGTGGCGGCATTGTCCAGGCCCAGCATATTGGCCGAAAAATTCATCACCATGTGGCCGTTGGCCGGGTGCTCGCGCGGCACGCCGGGGAAAATGCGGGCAAAGAAAGGGCCGATGATTTTGGCCAGCCAGCCGATCGCGCCGGCCTTTTCGCCCACGTTCATCAGGCCCAGCCACAAGGTCATGATGCCGGCCAGCGGCAAGGCAATGTCCATGACGGCCACCTTGGCCGAATCGAAGGTGCCGTCGATGATTTTCTTGAAGATCTCGGTGTCGCCCAGGAAGATCCATTGCACCATCGCGGCCAGGAAGCCGACCAGGAAGAAGCCAGACCAGATGTAATTGAGTGCCATGTTCTTTATCTATTGGGGAATATGCAGATTGTGCAGCGAGAGTATAGGCGCAGGCCGCCGGGAAATGATGAAAGTATGCAGTTTTGCCATGCAAAAAGGTTATACGCGGGCCGGCGCAATGTATGACGCGCAAGCCAAGGCTCGCATATGATATTGGCATGACGATCCTTCGCATTGCCGTATTGCTCGCTTCCCTGGCCGGCGCCATGCCCGCCATGGCGGCCGACAAGGTCCTGCACACCTACCTCTCCACCAGCGAGACCGGGCTCGATCCGGCGGTCGCGTCCGACATCGCCACCCTGTCGCTGCTGGAAAACCTGTTCGACCCGCTGCTGCGCTACGACTACCTGGCCCGTCCGCTGGCATTGCGCCCCAACACCACGGTGGGCATGCCGCAAGTGAGCGAAGGCGGCCTGGTCTACACCTTCCAGATCCGCCCCGGCATTTTCTTCACGCCCGATCCGGCCTTCAAGGGGCAGAAACGGGAAGTCACGGCGCAAGACTATATTTACAGCATCCGGCGCCTGTTCGATCCGGCCATCAAGTCGCCCTGGCTGTTCCTGTTCGACGGCAAGATCGCCGACATGAGCGCGCCCGGCCGCCACACCCTGCGCATCCGCCTGAGCGCGCCCGACAGCAATTTCCTGTTCTACCTGGCCACGCCGGCCTCAGGCGTGGTCGCGCGCGAAGTCATCGAGGCCTATCCCGGCCAGGCGGGCAACCACCCGGTCGGCACCGGTCCCTTCATCCTGGGCGAATGGAAACGCAGCGACAAGATCGTGCTGCTGGCCAATCCGCAGTCGACCCACGTGGTCGACGGCAAGCGGCTGCCCCTGGTCGACCGGGTCGAGGTGCGCATCGCCGAGGAATTCCAGGGCCGGATGCTCGGTTTCCTGGGCGGCGAATTCGACTACCTGGAGCAGGTGCCCGAATCGATGACCGACATGGTGATCAAGGACGGCAAGCTGAAGCCCGAACTGGCCGCGCGCGGCATGGAACTGACCCGTTTCCCCGTGCTGCAAACCTATTACATGTGGATGAACATGGAAGACCCGGTGCTGGGCGGCTATACGAAGGACAAGGTGGCGCTGCGGCGCGCGATCGCGCTCAGCTACGACAATGCCGAAGACATTTCCCTGCTCAAGAAGGGCTTCGCGCTGCGCGCCGAATCGCCCCTGCCCCCCAATGTGCTGGGCCACGACCCCGCCTACCGCAGCCCGGTGCGGCACGATCCGGCCCTGGCGCGCGCGCTGCTGGACCGTTACGGCTACGGGCAGCGCGACCCGGATGGGTTTCGGCGTGGGCCGCAGGGCCCGCTGACCCTGGTGATGCACAGCGAAGCGACCGTGGGCGGCCGCCTGCGCGACGAGCTGTGGCGCAAGAATCTGAACGCGGCCGGCTTGCGCGTGGTGTTCAAGACCGACAAGAAGACCGAGATCATCAAGGCTTCGCGCCTGGGCAAGGTGCAAATGTTCGAAAGCAACTGGATCGCCGATTTTCCCGATGGCGACAATTTCTACCAGTTGCTGTACGGCCCCAACAGCGGACGCGCCAATTACGCCCGCTTCAATTTGCCGGCCTATAACCTGAAGTACGAACAAGCCCGCCAGATGGGCGACTCGCCGCCCCGCCGCGCGCTGTATTTCGCGATGAACCAGCTGCTGCATGCCTACAACCCCTGGGTCCCGCTGACCCACCCGATCTCGGCCGATCTGCGCCATCCGTGGCTTAAAAACTACAAGCGCCACCCTGTCGAACTCACGGCGTGGCGCTATCTGGACATCGACCTCGCACAGCGCGAGCGCGCTGGCAGAATGGGCAAGTAATTAGCAAGCGAGCATGCATTCCTGGAAGTTATGGTTGGCGCAGCATATTTCATTGGATGGCCCTTGACGCAGCGCGTACGCTCGCTTGTCAATGACGGAATACCAATAATAATTGTCGTACTACCAAACAGCCAAGGAGAGCCTCGTGAAGGTAAAGAAGATAGCGCAATTGATCGCCCTGATCGGCATTGCGGGCCCTGTAGCGGCCCAGGTCGCCGAACCACCAGCACCAATGGCGCGCGTCGAAATCACGGGCAGCAGCATCAAGCGCATCGCCAAGGAAGGCGCGCTCCCGATTGAAATCATCACCAAGCGGCAACTCGAAGAACAAGGCATCGTCAGCGCCGAACAACTGATCGCCACCCTCAATGTAAACGGCAACGGTTCCGACAACCTGGCGTCCAACGCCGACGTCACCTCCGGCGCCCAGCGCGGCAACAATGGCGCCTCGTCGGCCAACCTGCGCGGCCAGGGCGCCGACAGCACCCTGGTCCTGCTCAACGGGCGGCGCATCGCCACCCACGGCATGAAGGGCTCGGCGGTCGACCTCAATTCGATCCCCTTCGCGGCGGTCGAGCGGGTGGAAGTGCTCAAGGATGGCGCCTCGGCCATCTATGGCACCGACGCCATCGGCGGCGTGATCAACTTCATCCTCAAGAAAAATTACAAGGGCCTGGAAGCGCGCAGCTTCTCCGATGTCACGGAAGCGGGCGGCGCCAACATCCAGCGCTTCGAAGTCACCGGCGGCTTCGGCAACCTCGATGAACAAGGCTTCAATGTGCTGCTGACGGCGTCCACCGGCCAGAACAAGGCCTTGCGCGGCGACCAGCGCGATTTCGTCAATACATTCCAGCCGGAACGCGGCCTGTCGGTCGATACCCGCGGTTCGCCGTTCGCCAATGTGTTCGCCACCTCGGTCGGCAATTCCATCTTCAGCCGTTCCAGCAATACCGGCCCGACCCTGCCGGGCGGCACCCAGGCATTTTCCGGCGTCAGCCTGCTCGACTTGCCGGGCGGCGCGGGCTGCAACTCGGTCGACGGCATGGGCGCCTACGATGAAAAACTGTGGGATACCCCGTCCGCGGCCTATGGCTGCGCATGGGATACCGGGCGCGCGGCGGTGCTGCAGCAGCCCGTCAAGAACAGCAATTTCGTCTCGCGCGCCACCTTCCGCATCGGCGCGCACGACCTGTTTGCCGAAATCATCGGATCGAATACCGAAGTGGCCAAGCGCTTTTCGCCGAACCAGGTGTCGCCGAGCCTGAGCACTTTCCCGGCCAGCTCTTTCTATCCCAGCACGGGCGCGGCCTACAACGAGGTGTTCAACAAGCTGGTCGCGGTGTTCCCTTCGATCGAAGCGAACCGCGGCTTGCCGATCGCCTACCGCTGGCGCTGCATGGAATGCGGCAACCGCGAAATCGTCACGGAAACCAAGGCCGGCCGCCTGCAACTGGGCGCCGACGGCCAGGTGTTCGGCTTCGACTACAAGGTGGGCCTGACGCGCGCCTTCAGCGAATCCGAATCGACCCTGGGCACCGGCTACAACTACACGGTGGCCCTGGCCAATGCGCTGGGCACCGGCATCATCAATCCTTTCCTGAAACCCGGTGAAACCCAGTCGCAGGCAGCGCTGGACCTGATCAAGAGCACGTCGGCGGCCGGTGTGGTGCTGTACGGCGGGCGCACCACCCTGACCGCCTTCGACGCGGCCCTGTCGGGCGAAGTCTGGAAGTTGCCGGCCGGCTCAGTCATGGCGGCGGTGGGCATGGACTTGCGCAAGGAAGAATACAAGTTCAATGGCGACCTGCGCGCGGCCCAGGCCCGGCCGGCCATCCTGAACGCGCCGTTCGACGACGTCAACGCGCTGTCCGGCGTCGACCGCGATATCAAGGCCGTGTATGCCGAAGCGCTGGTGCCGGTCACCAAGTCGCTGGAGCTGACGCTGGCCGTGCGGCGCGACCAGTATTCGGGCTTTGGCAGCACCATCAATCCCAAGGTCTCGTTCCGCTTCCAGCCGATCGAACAGCTGCTGTTCCGCGGCTCGTACAATGAAGGCTTCCGCGCGCCATCGTTCAACCAGCTGTTCAACGGCGTGACCCTGAACACCTATGCCGGCAAGGACCTGGCCGATCCCGGCAAGTGCCCGGGCGCCAAGGTCGACAGCACCAAGCCGGGCTGCGAATCGGTCACCCCCGTCATTGCCACGGGCGGCAAGGACACCCTGGGCCCCGAGACCGCGAAACAGGGCACGGTCGGCGTGGTATGGGAGCCGAGCCGCGCCTTCTCGGCCAACCTCGATATCTGGGAAGTGCGCAAGTTCGACACCATCCGCTCGATCACCCTGGCCGACATGCTGGCCAACTACAATCTGTTCATCGCGCAGTTCGCGCGCGATGCGGCCGGCAACCTGGTCGGCATCGACCAGCGCTGGGTCAATGCCGGCGCTTCGGTCACGCGCGGCATTGAAGTGGGCGCCCGCAGCAACGGCAAGATCATGGAAGGCGCCTGGGGCCTTGGCATCGACGGTTCCTACCTGCTGAAAAAGGCCAACCGCCCGCTGGCCACCGCCCCGTTCGGCGTCAGCGAAGTGGGACGCTTCACCTTCACCGGCGACCTGGGCCTGAAGTGGAAGCACACCGCCTACGCCAGCTACAAGCGCGGCGCCTGGAGCGGCCTGTTCCAGAACGTGTATCGCCATGGCTACAAGGACCAGGTGCTGCCTGGCGTGGCCAGCGGCAAGGTCGTGCCAAGCAACTACAATCCGAATGTCGACGCCTACTCGATCTTCCATGCCAGCGTGAGCTATACCGGGATCAAGAACCTGACCCTGACGGCCGGCATCAAGAACCTGCTCGACGAAGATCCGCCGTTCGCCATCACGTACGACAGCAACACCGGCGCCGGCAGTTCGTGGGAACCCCGCGTGGCCGATCCGCGCGGCCGCGCCTTCACCCTGTCCGCCAACTACAAGTTCTTCTGATTGGTGTAAGGTGGGCCTGTTGCCCGGGAGCGAAAGTTCCCGGCAGCAGGCCCTTTTTTATTTTGATAAGGCAGCAATGTCCAGCAGCGACAAACTCAGCCGGCGCGCTTTCGGCACGCTGGCCGCGGCGGCCCTGGTGCTGCCGGCCGGTGCGCAGGCGGCAAAGGCCCGACCCATGAAACTCATCAAACCACCGCGTTTGCATCCGGGCGACCTGGTCGGCCTGGTCGCGCCGGGGGGGCAGGTCAGCGAAGCGGCCATCGCCAAGGCCATCGCCAAAATCGAAAAGCTCGGTTTCCGCTGCAAGCAGGGGCAGAACCTGCGCGCCCTGCACGGCAATTACGCCGGCTCGGTCCGGCAGCGGGTCGACGACGTGCATGCCATGTTCGCGGACAGGGAGGTCAAGGCCATCTGGTGCATCCGGGGCGGCTCTGGCTGCATCTCGATCCTGGCCTCGCTCGACTACGGCCTGATCCGCGCCCATCCGAAGGTGCTGCTCGGCTATTCCGACATCACGGCTCTGCACCTGGCGATCTACCGGCATGCCGGGCTGGTGACCTTCCATGGCCCGGTGGCGATCTCGAGCGAGTCGGCCTATGCCGACATGCACATGCTCAATGTCTTGATGGACCCGAAGCCGGCGTACACGATACCGATGGCGCCCGAGAATGCGGTGCGCGCGGAAAAAGACCCGCATTACGGGATCCGCACGCTCACCTATGGCGAGGCCAGCGGGCCCCTGGTCGGCGGCAACCTGAGCCTGGTCAGCGCGCTGATGGGCACGCCGTACGCTGCCGATTTCCGCAACAGCATCCTGTTCCTGGAAGAAGTCAATGAAGCGCCCTACCGCATCGATCGGTCGATGATGCAGCTGGACCTGGCGGTGGGCTTTGCGAACGCGGCGGCGGTCATGGTCGGCATTTGCGACAACTGCGGCCCGGCCGACCTCGACCCATCGCTGACGCTGCACGAAACGCTGGACCTGCACCTGAAGCCGCTGGTGATACCGGCGGTGTCGGGCTATTCCTTCGGCCACATCCGGCACCAGTTCACGATCCCCATGGGCATCGAAGCCCGGCTCGACACCCTGGGCAAGACGCTGACCCTGCTTGAACCGGCGGTGAGCTGATGTTTCCGGTGTCGGTGAAAGGCGTACTCGCGGCGCCGTCGGGCGACATTGTGTTGCTGATGAACGAACGGGGCGAATGGGAATTGCCGGGCGGGCGGATCGAGACCGGCGAAACGCCGCCCGCGTGCCTGGCGCGCGAAATCGACGAAGAACTGGGGCTGACGGTGGAAGTGGGCGCGCCTATCGATTCCTACCTGTTCGAAGTCATCCCGGGCAAGCACGTCTTCATTGTCACCTACCGCTGCATCCTGCTGGGCCCTTACGCGCCGGGCATCAGCGGCGAACACACGCAGATCGGCCTGTTCGCGCCGGATGCCCTGCCGGACAACTTGCCCTTTGGCTATCGCCACGCCATCCTGCAATGCGCCGGGGGCCAGGCCTGACATCCGGACACGAACTCAAGCGTAATCAGGTTCTATTGCCGAGCTCGTGTCCGGATGTCAGGCCTGGCCCCCGCCGAAGGCTAGTGGGTGACGAGCTGCGACAGTACGGCGAAAGCCGAACTGGTCTGGTTTTGCTCGAGCAGCACCGTCAGTTCGGTGAAGGTGCAGATCATGGTGACCACGCTGATCTTGTTCCAGGCCAGCTTCTTGAGCACGCCGTGGTAGACGCCCGGCGTCTTGAGCGTTTCCGGATTCAGGCGCAGGGTCAGGGCCGTCAGGTTTTCCACGCGCGCCATCTGGCGCTGGCCGGCGAAGGCCGATTCGACCAGCTGGATCAGCGAGCGGCTGCAGACCACCAGCATTTCATGCACCCCGCGCGTGACCGTCACGAAACTGCCCGGCTGGCGCTCGGCCAGGGCCAGCAACTGGCGCTGGCATTCATTGCTGTGGTCCGACAGGCGGTAGGTGGTCAGCGTCAGTTCGGTACGCGTGATCAGCTCGCCCGTGCGCGGGCCCAGCATGATGGGCTTGACCGTGTCCGGCGCCGGCAGGCGCTCCGACAGGCGGCGCAAGGCCATCACGACTGCGGCCTGGCCCACCGGTTTCCACAGGTCCGACTCGAGCTGGGGGCGCAACTGGCGCGCCAGTTCCGACAGGTTGATCAGGCCGAGCGACATGCCTTCCGTGAGGAAGGCCGATTCGGATACGATTTGTTCAACTTTTGTGGCGATCGAAAGCATCTCTATCCCGTCCAATAGAAGGGAGACGCCCGTCCGTGCTGTCAAAAGGTATGGGTCACCCTTCGATGCGTCGAATAGCCGTCTGTATTACCGTGGATTGTTTCCGTGAGAAGCGCGTTTCAGCTTCGCTGTCGTTGGGGCGCGGGGCCCTGATGGGGGGGTGAAAACAAGACGAATGCCAGGTTTGATGACTTCATGATTTTCCCGTTTAACTGAATTGCGCTTTGTGTAGGGGGATACCCTCATGCGCTTTTTATCAATGTTACCTTGATGGTAATTTCGGCAACTGGCATTGAGTGTAGACCTTTTTTGCGGTCCAGCGCAATCGAATTGATGAGCCAAATCTCACGAATTGTTTCATTTCGTCAGGAATATCGTACATTGTCTATTTTTGACAACAAGTGTGAAATTACGTCTTATTGATACAGATCAACGAAACATTCTTTAGGAAATTGCCACATGTCCCATTTTGTTGACATGTAAAGATGTTTCTTACAGAACAAACGACGTTAGCCCACCCTGCCCGTTTCTTGGGCAAGGGCTTTAATGTTCGCCGATGCGCCGGCTCATGAGGGTGTAGGCGAGCGATTCGCCGTCGATGCGGAACAGGTCGGGCAGTTCGCCGACCGTGCAAAATTGCTGGCCCAGGTAGAGCGCCCGGGCAGCCGTATTTACCGATAATACTTCCAGGTCGATCCATGCCAGGCCGGCGCCGCCGGCCCAGGCGACGGCGGCGCCGATCAGGCGCGCACCCAGGCCTTGCTTGCGCGCGGCGCGGTGCACGCCGATGCCGAGCAGGCAGCGGTGGGCGGCGGCCGGTTCCTGCCGTGCGCGCAAGTCGACATGGCCGGCAATGCCGCCATCCCCGTCGAAGGCCAGCCACAGGCGGCGCCAGCCCGGCTGGCCCACGGGCGTGGCGATCCCCTTGCGGAACGCCGCTTCCCGTTCGGGCGGGAAGCGCGATGCGCCGCGCGCCATGGGCATGAACAGCGCCGTGCTGCCCACGCCGTTATCCCGCAGGTGGTCGTTCAGGTAAATGAAAAATGCGTCCAGGTCCTCATGCACCGCAGGGCGGATCACAAGGGCCGCCATTTACAGCGCCCTGGCGATCAGGATCTTCTGGATGTCGCTGGTGCCTTCGTAGATCTGGCACACGCGCACGTCGCGGTAGATGCGCTCGACCGGGAAGTCGCTTACATAGCCGTAGCCGCCATGGACCTGGATCGCATCGGAGCATACGCGCTCGGCCATTTCGGACGCGAACAGCTTGGCCATGGCCGCCTCTTTCAGGCATGGCAGGCCGGCGTCCTTCATCGATGCCGCGTGGCGGATCAGCTGGCGCGCCGCTTCGATCTGGGTCGCCATTTCCGACAGCTTGAATTGCACCGACTGGTGTTCGAAGATGGGTTTTCCGAAGCTTTCACGGTCGCGCGCGTACAGCAGCGCCGCGTCGAAGGCGGCGCGCGCCATGCCCACTGCCTGCGAGGCGATGCCGATGCGGCCGCCTTCCAGGCCCGACAGGGCGATCTTGTAACCCTGGCCTTCCTGGCCGATCAGGTTTTCGGCCGGGATGCGGCAGTTCTCGAACAGGATCTGCGCCGTGTCCGACGAATGCTGGCCCATTTTTTCCTCGACGCCGGCCACGATGTAGCCCGGCGTGGACGTCGGCACCCAGAAGGCGCTGATGCCCTTCTTGCCGGCGGCCTTGTCGGTCACCGCCATGACGATCGCCACGTCGCCGTATTTGCCGCTGGTGATGAACTGCTTGGTGCCGTTGATGACGTATTCATCGCCATCGCGGGTGGCGGTGGTGCGCAGTGCCGAAGCGTCGCTGCCGGTGTGCGGCTCGGTCAGCGCGAACGCACCCAGCATCTCGCCCTGGGCCAGGGGACGCAGCCATTGCTCTTTTTGCGCGTCGTTCGCGTACATCATGGCGATGCTGCACACGGGGCAGTTGTTGACCGAGATGATGGTCGACGTGCCGCCGTCGCCGGCCGCGATTTCCTCGAGCACCAGCGCCAGCGACACGTAGTCGAGGCCTGCGCCGCCCAGTTCTTCGGGCACGGCCACGCCGAAGGCGCCCAGCGCCGCCAGCTCTTTCAGTTCGGCCTTCGGGAAATAGTGTTCCTTGTCCCAGCGCGCGGCGTTGGGCGCAAGGCGTTCCTGCGAAAAGGCGCGCAGGGCGTCGCGGATCATCTGGTGTTCTTCGGTCAAAATCATGCTGTCTCTTTCAGTGTGGCCTACCAGGGAATTGGCGTGCCGTCATAATTCAAAAATGTGCCGTTGGCCGACGCGTCCAGGGCCGCCAGCGTGGCGCGCAGTCCGGCCACGCTGTCTTCCACCGGCAGGTCGGCGCCGGGGCCGCCCATGTCGGTGCGCACCCAGCCCGGGTGGAAGGCGACGCAGGTGGCGCCTTGCGGTCCATACGTAATGGCGCTGTCCTTCAGTACCGAATTGAGCGCCGCCTTGCTGGCCCGGTACAGGGTGCCGATAGCGCTGTGGCGCGCGCCGATCGACCCCATCATCGAGGACAGCACCGCCAGCTTGCCTTTGGCTTCGCACACCATCGGCGCCACCACCGGCATCAGGCGCATGGCCGCCAGCACGTTGGTGTGCATGACGGCGTCGAAGTCGTCCACGGTGGGAATGCCGTCGTGGCGCGGACCGTACAGGCCCGCGTTGATGAAGGCCACGTCCAGCTTTTCGTCGTCCAGGTTCCAGCCCAGCGCGCCGATCGAGTCGACGCTGTTCACGTCGAGTCGCAAGGCTTGCACGCCCATGGCGGCGAGCTTGCTGCGGTCTTCTTCCTTGCGTGCGGTCGCGATCACGCGCCAGCCGTCGGCCTGGTACTGGCGAACCAGTTCAAGGCCGATGCCGCGCGAGGCGCCGATAATGAGTGCGGTAGGCATAGTTAGTTCCCCCACATCGTTCCCGCGTAGGCGGGAATGACGTCAGACCATCTCGATGGCCATGGCCGTTGCTTCGCCGCCGCCGATGCACAGCGATGCCACGCCCTTCTTGCCCCCGGTTTTCTTCAGTGCGCCCAGCAGCGTGACGATGATGCGCGCGCCCGATGCGCCGATCGGGTGGCCCAGGGCGCATGCGCCGCCGTGGATGTTGACTTTGCTGTGCGGGATGTCCAGGTCGTGCATGGCGGCCATCGGCACCACGGCAAACGCTTCGTTGATCTCGAACAGGTCGACGTCGGCAGCTTTCCAGCCGGTTTTCGCGAACAGTTTTTTCATCGCGTCCACCGGCGCGGTGGTGAACAGGTTCGGTTCCTGCGCGAAGGTGGCGTGGCCGACGATTTTCGCGATCGGGGTCAGCCCCAGTTCGCGCGCTTTCGATTCGCGCATCAGCACCAGGGCGGCGGCGCCGTCGTTGATCGACGAGGACGATGCGGCGGTAATGGTGCCATCCTTCTTGAACGCCGCGCGCAGCGACGGGATCTTGTCGACCTTGGCCTTCAACGGGCCTTCGTCGGCTTCGATGACGGTGTCGCCGGCGCGGCCGGACACGGTCACCGGTGCGATTTCCCACTTGAAGGCGCCTTCGGCGGCGGCGGCCTGGGCGCGCTTGACCGACGCGATCGCGAAGGCGTCCTGCGCTTCACGGGTGAATTCGTACTTGGCGGCGCATTCTTCGCCGAAGGTGCCCATCGAGCGCCCTTCGCCGGTTTTCTCGTTGCGCGAGTAGGCGTCTTCCAGGCCGTCGTACATCATGTGGTCGAACATCATGCCGTGGCCGATGCGCTGGCCGCCGCGTGCCTTCGGCAGCAGGTAAGGCGCATTGGTCATCGACTCCATGCCGCCGGCGACGATGACGTCGGCGCTGCCGGCCATCAGGGTGTCGTGGGCGAAGATGGTGGCCTGCATCGCGGCGCCGCACATCTTGGACAGGGTGACCGCGCCGGCCGACATCGGCAGGCCGCCCTTGATGGCTGCCTGGCGTGCCGGGGCCTGGCCCTGGCCTGCCATCAGGCAGTTGCCCATGTAGACGTGTTCGACCAGTTTCGGGTCGACGCCGGCGCGCGCGACGGCGGCGGCGATGGCGACGGCGCCAAGGTCATTGGCGGACTTGGACGAAAAATCGCCCTGGAAGGCGCCCATGGGGGTGCGGGCGGCGCCGACGATAACGACTGGATCATTCATTGTTCAGGTTCTCCAAATAAGTCGGCACGCTCTGTGCCGGGGTGGTTGTCAATGTCTGGTTGCAAAAGCGGATTTGCTGCGGATACGGGAACACGTCTTCGATATGGCCGTCCATGATGCGCTGCTTGCGCGACTGCCAGAAGTCTTTGGAGAGCAAGTCGGCATGGTGCTGCATGAAGTACTTGCGGATCTTGGCGTTGCCAAGCAGGAAGGTGCCGAACTGCTCCGGGAATACGTCGTGCTTGCCGATCGAATACCAGGGTTCGGCCGACATTTCATCTTCCTCGTTGCGCGGCTCGGGAATCTTGCGGAAGTTGCAGTCGGTGATGTATTCGATCTCGTCGTAATCGTAGAACACCACGCGCCCGTGCCGCGTCACGCCGAAGTTCTTGTACAGCATGTCGCCCGGGAAAATATTGGCGGCCACCAATTCCTTGATCGCATTGCCGTATTCGACGATGCCGTGTTCGATCAGCTTGTCGTTGCCGCTTTTCTCGGCATCGGTGAGGAAGATATTGAGCGGCACCATGCGCCGTTCGATATACAGGTGGCGGATGATGATGCGGTCGGCTTCGTACTCCACCAGCGACGGCGCGTGGTGCATCAGCTCGGCGATCAGGTCTTCCGAGAAGCGCTCGACCGGGAAGGCCACGTTGGAATACTCGAGCGTGTCGGCCATGCGGCCCACGCGGTCGTGGTTCTTGACCAGCAGGTATTTTTCCTTGATCTGGGCGCGCGTGGTTTCCTTGGGCGCGGGAAAAAAATCCTTGATGACCTTGAACACATACGGAAAGGAGGGCAGGGCGAACACCAGCATCACCAGGCCGCGGATGCCGGGCGCGATCTCGAAACGGTCCGAGGTGTGCTTCAGGTGCTGCAGGTAGTCGCGGTAGAACAGGGTCTTGCCCTGCTTTTGCAAGCCGAGGATGGTGTAGATCTCGCTGCGCGGCTTGCGCGGCAGCATGCTGCGCAGGAATTGCACATAGGCCGACGGTACTTCCATGTCCACCAGGAAGTAGGCGCGCGTGAAAGAAAACAGGATGGTGATCTGTTCATGGTCGAACAGCACCGTATCGAGGATCAGTTCGCCATGCCGGTTGTGCAGGATGGGCACGATGAAGGGATATTCGCGGTTGCCGTTGATGCCCTTGCCGACGATGTAGGCGCCTTTGTTGCGGTAGAACAGGGTCGACAGCACCTGGATCTGGTGGTTCGGTTCGATCTTCTGGTCGCCGAAGATGTCGCGCAGGCGCGCTTCGACCTGGCCGATATCGCGGTCCAGGTTGGAAAACGGGCAGTTCAGCTGGAAATTGGTGACCACGCGCGTGAGCGCGAAACGCAGGCCGTCCTTGGCCGGGTAGTACACGCGGTAGGTCGGCAGCAGTTCGTCGGTTTCCAGGTATTCGGTGGACACCACGGGCCGCACGAAAATGAAATCGTTGTGGAAATAGGTGCGGTGCAGGATGTTGCAGCAGACGGAATTGAAGAACGTTTCCGCCAGTTCCGGCTGCTTGTGGCCGGACAGCATGCCGATGTAATGCAGCTTCAGTTCGCGCCAGACTTCGTCGGTCAGTTCGCCGTCGTCGTATTCGTCTTCCAGCAGTTGCACGCATTCCTGCACGCGCTGGTCGTAAAAGCCGATCCGTTCGCGGGCCGACTGCTGGGCCACGGCCCAGGCGCCGGTTTCGAAATGGCGCTTGGCGGTCTGGCTGGTCTGGCGGAACAAACGATAGTGCTTGTCGAAGCCGTCGAGTATCGTGCGGGCGATATCGAACGCGATCTGGGAAGACAGCAGTTTGGGGAATGCAACTTGTGTCATCAGGGCTTCTCGATAGGGATGGCGTGGAAAGGCTATTCTATAAGATGGACGGATGACGCGTTGAAGGGCAGAAAGCGCCTGGCGCTTCCTGCCCTCGGGGATTACTTGGTTTCGGAAAACAGTTCGCGGCCGATCAGCATGCGGCGGATTTCGCTGGTGCCGGCGCCAATTTCATACAGCTTGGCGTCGCGCCACAGGCGGCCGACCGGGTATTCATTGATGTAGCCATTGCCGCCCAGTGCCTGGATCGCTTCGCCAGCCATCCAGGTGGCTTTTTCGGCGCTGTACAGGATGGCGCCGGCGGCGTCCTTGCGCAGGGCGCGGATCGCTTCCGGGTTCTTGGCGCGGTCGCAGGCCTGGCCCACGGCGTACACATAGGCTTTGCACGCCATCATGGTGGAATACATGTCCGCCAGCTTGCCCTGCATCAGCTGGAATTCGCCGATCGGCTGGCCGAACTGCTTGCGGTCGTGCACGTAAGGGACCACGGCATCCATGCAAGCCTGCATGATGCCCAGCGGACCGCCCGACAGCACGGTGCGTTCGAAGTCCAGGCCCGACATCAGCACATTGACGCCCTTGCCCAGGCCGCCCAGCACGTTTTCGGCAGGTACTTCGCAATCCTGGAACACCAGTTCGCCCGTGTGCGAACCGCGCATGCCCAGCTTGTCGAGCTTTTGCGCGATCGAGAAACCCTTGTAGCCTTTTTCGATCAGGAAGGCGGTCATGCCGCGCGGTCCTGCTTCCAGGTCATTCTTGGCGTACACCACCAGCACGTCGGCGTCGGGGCCGTTGGTGATCCACATCTTGGTGCCGTTCAGGACCCAGCGGTCGCCCTTGAAATCGGCGCGCAGTTTCATGCTGACCACGTCGGAACCGGCGTTCGGCTCGGACATGGCCAGGGCGCCCACGTGTTCGCCCGAGATCAGCTTCGGCAGGTACTTGCGTTTCTGCTCTTCGGTGCCGTTGCGCTTGATCTGGTTGACGCACAGGTTCGAGTGGGCGCCGTAGGACAGGCCGACCGAGGCCGAGGCGCGCGAGATTTCTTCCATGGCAACGATATGGGCCAGGTAGCCCATCTGGGCGCCGCCGTATTCCTCGTCGACCGTGATGCCGAGCACGCCCAGGTCGCCCATCTTGCGCCACAAGTCCATGGGGAACTGGTCGCTGCGGTCGATGTCGGCCGCGCGCGGGGCGATTTCCACCGAGGCGAACTGTTGGACTGCTTCACGCAGCGCGGCGATGTCTTCGCCATGGTCAAAGGTCAAGCCTGGAAGATGCAGCATGGTCGTCCTCGCGGGGTCAGAAATAGTAAGCATCCATCATAACGCTGTTTGACGTTTACGTAAACGTAAAGCGCGTTCCGGGTGTGCTCAGGCTTTTTCGGTGGCGTCGGCCAGCAGGTGGCGGCACTCTTCCTCGTGCGCGGCCAGTTCGGCCAGCGCCACCTCGATGTCTTCGCGCTGCTGCTCGAGCGTGGCGCGCTGGGTGGCCAGGGCGCCCAGGAAGCGGTTGATCTGGGCCACGGTGTCCTTGGGCGACTCGTACATGTCGACGATACTCTTGATTTCGGACAAAGTCAGCCCGAGCCGCTTGCCGCGCAAGGTCAGTTTCAAATGGGTGCGGTCGCGCGGGGTGTACACGCGGTTGCGTCCGCCGACGCCTTCGCGCTTCGGGCTGAGCAGCCCCTGGTCTTCGTAGAAGCGGATGGCGCGCGCGGTGATGTCGAATTCGCGTGCCAGTTCGGCGATGGTGTAAGTACGCATGGTCGGTGTGGGGCTGGGAAAGTTAGGCTGGCCGGAATCGCTTAAAATACAAGCACGGCTTCCGTTTACGTCAACGTCAAGCTCATTGTAGCGCGCCCCGCCATTCCGAACACGAAAGATCGCGATGAACCATCTTGAATCCCAGCTCGAGTATCCCTTCGGTGACCACCTGCCTGCGATCGGGGCCGTGCAGGAGCTGGCGCCCGGGCTGCAGTGGCTGCGCATGCCCTTGCCGTTCGCACTGGACCACATCAACCTGTGGCTGATACGCGACGAGGCCGGGGGTACGCCGGGCTGGACCGGGGTCGATTGCGGCGTGGCCAACGATGCCACGCGCGCCGCCTGGGAGCAGGTCTTCGCCGGGCCCATGCAGGACCAGCCCATGCTGCGGATGATCGCCACCCATTGCCATCCCGACCATATCGGCCTGTCCGACTGGCTGTGCAGCCGCTTCGGCGTGCCGCTCTGGGCCACCACCGGCGAATACGGCTTCGCGCGCATGATGTCGGCCGCGCTGCCGGGCGTGGACGGGACCGCCGCGATTCCCCATTTCGAGCGCCATGGCCTGGTCGATCCGGCCCTGCGCGAGCGCATGGGCGAACGGCGCAATTATTATCCTACGCTGGTGCCGGCCGTGCCGCAGTCCTACACACGCATGCAGGAAGGCCAGGACATCCGCATCGGCCAGCACAGCTGGCGCGTGATCACCGGCTTCGGCCATTCGCCCGAACACGCTGCCCTGTACTGCGCCGGCCTGAACGCCATGATTTCCGGGGACATGGTGCTGCCCCGCATTTCGACCAATGTATCGGTGTTTGCCATCGAGCCGGAAGGCAATCCGCTCCAGCAATATCTCGACTCGCTGTCCCGCTTCGCCGGCTTGCCGGCCGACACCCTGGTCCTGCCTTCGCACGGGCGTCCCTTCCGCGGGCTGCATACCCGCATCGCCCAGCTGCGCGAACACCACACGGCGCGCCTGGCGGAGGTCATGCAGGCCTGCAAGGAGCCCATGTCGGCGGTCGATATCGTGCCCATCATGTTCCGCCGCCCGCTCGACACCCACCAGCTCGGCTTCGCGCTGGGCGAGGCGCTGGCCCATCTGCACAAGCTCTGGTACGACGGTATCTTGCGCCGTGTAACCGGATCCGACGGCATCATCCGCTTCCATATGATCTAAGCCAAGGCCGGGGGCAGCGCCGAATCGTGCGCGGCCCCCGCACGGACTAGACTTGCCGGGATGCCCGAGTTTCGGGCAGGGGCTGACGCTGCCAGCGTTGGTGTTCACACGGCAAAATCAGGTGACTTTATGCATTTGTGGATTTCACAAAAATCTCACCAAAATGTGACATGCGGTTGCCGACTTGTCACAATCGGTCTCAAGTTTCAAGAGACTGACTTTCATGACATAGCGTGAAATAGTGCCACCCATGAATTCATCTAACGAACGTGAAAGCTTCAGTGAACGCCTGCAGCAGGCACTGAAGAACGCCCACTACTCTCCCGACAGCCCTACCCGCCTCGCACGCGAATTTAACATTCGCTTCGATGGACGCCCTATCACTGTACACGCAGCCCGTAAATGGCTGGTAGGAGAGGCTATTCCGACCCAGGAGAAGCTGCGCATGATCGCCCAATGGCTGGGCGTTCCTGCCGAGTGGCTGCGCTTCGGCGGCACTGAAAACGCGGCCACCAATGGTGAAGGCGCCGCCGGCGTCGCCCGTTTCGAGTCCGCGGATGTCAAATTAATTGCTGATTTGCAGAGATTGGATGAACACCATCGGCAAATAGCCCGCGAATTCATTCGCATGCTGGTCAGGATTAACTACCAAAAGTAGTCTTTTTGTGTAATTTCTGCGCGTAAACATCCGTCTCCCATCCCCGCACCATCCACCCGCCTGCCGATAAATTAGGCACATACCGGGGCGCACAAGCAGTGCGCCCGGCGGACTTTCCATTTCTTATTTTTTGTCATCGCGGCATCACGAAATTGATGCACAATATGGTGCCGGCGGGCCCCGTTGACGTTTCTTTGTCGCACTATTCATATAGTGCAGCACAGAATCCCGATAGTGGCCCATAATCACAGCAGTACCAGCAGCATTGTCATTCTGTTACGTAACGAAGCCGAGGATTTAGCCGTCTTATGAAAAGTAACTACAGCAACACCGCGCAACTCAAGGATTTGATGACCGTCCCACCGATGACCGCAGCGCAGCACGCCGAAGTGATGCGCAAACGGATACAGCACCGCAGGATGGTTGAGGAAGCAAAAGAATTGAAGAAAGCCGATACCTGGCAGTTTGACAAGCGTTAAGCCAGCAAGCAGGAAACGGGTTTTCGCGGCGCCGGCATTCTGGCCGGCGGTGCCGGTGTCACCCTACGCTTCGGGCGTGGATTTCATTCCAGCCCAGCGCGGCGCGAGCGCATGCTCGACGCCAAACAGATCGATCACGCGCGCCACCGTGTGGTCCACCATCTCCTCGATGCCGGCCGGCTTGTTGTAGAAAGCCGGTAGCGGGGGAAACACGATCCCACCCATTTCGGTCACCTGCGTCATATTGCGCAGGTGCGCCAGGTTCAATGGCGTTTCGCGCACCATCAGCACCAGGCGGCGGCGTTCCTTGAGGACGACGTCGGCGGCGCGCGCGATCAGGTTGTCCGACAGGCCCAGCGCCACGGAGGCCAGGGTTTTCATCGAACAGGGGGCGATGACCATGCCGTCGGACTGGAAGGAACCGCTGGCGACGGACGCGCCGATATCGCGGTTTTTATGGACCACATGGGCCAGCGCCTCGACGTCGCGGCGGGCCATGCCCAGCTCCTGGTGCAGGGTAAGGGCGCCGGCATCGGACACGATGACGTGGGTTTCGATGCCCGGCGTTGCGCTCAATTGCTGCAGCAGGCGCACGCCATACACGGCGCCTGTGGCGCCCGTGATGGCGACGACCAGCCGCCGCGGCCTGGAATCAGGCATCGAGCAGGGCTTTGAGTTCGCCCGATTCGAACATTTCGTTCATGATGTCCGAACCGCCGATGAATTCACCCTTGACGTACAGCTGGGGAATCGTTGGCCAGTTCGAGAAATCCTTGATCCCCTGGCGTACTTCCGGATCTTCCAGCACGTTGACGGTGGCGATATTCTCGACGCCGCAGGCTTTCAGGATCTGGATGGCGCGGCCCGAAAAGCCGCATTGCGGGAACTGGGCGGTTCCCTTCATGAACAGCACCACCGGGGTGGCGCTGACGGTTTCCTTGATCCAGCTTTGTACGTCGCTCATGGCTTGCCTCTGCAATTAATAGGTAGATGGCGCCATTTTATAGGAAAATGGATTTTCCAAGGCAGATGGCCTCGTCTCGCCCGATGTACTTTCCGAAGGCCGGTACGGCGCGGTAGCCATGCTTCTCGTAGAAGGCCACGGCGCGCAGGTTCACCCGGCGCGTGGAAAGCCGCAGTTCGCGGTAGCCGAAACGGGCGGCTTCGCCCTCCAGGTGGGCCAGCAGCGCGGCCCCGGCGCCGGATCCGGCGCGGGCATACATGCGCTTGATTTCTGCGCTGTGTTCGTCGAGCCGGCGCAGCGCGCCGCAGCCGAGCAGCGCGCCATCGGCTGCGCGCGCGATCACGAAGCAGGAGCGCGCAGCGCGTGTATCGTCCGCGGTGAAGGAGGAAGCGCCGCTGTCGCCGGTGATGGCCGCCAGCGCGCGCGACAGTTCATCGACCAGCACGCGCGCATCCGCGCTGTCGGGGTCGCACGTGCTGACGATCATGGCTTAGCCGCGCAGCTTGGCGAAGGCCGCCGCCATGGAACCGCCAGCAGGCGCCGGCGAACGGTCCTGCTTTTGCTGGTGCTGCGCCAGGCGCTTGCCGTCGGTGCGGTCGCCCCTTTGTTCCGGCTTGGAGCCGGGCGCCGGCGCGCTGTCGGTCAGGCGCATGGTCAGGGCGATGCGCTTGCGCTTCTCGTCCACTTCCAGCACCTTCACGCGCACCACCTGGCCGGCTTTGACCACCGTGTGCGGATCCTTCACGAAGGTGTTCGACAGCGCCGAAATATGCACCAGGCCGTCCTGGTGCACGCCGATGTCGACAAACGCGCCGAAGGCCGCCACATTGGTCACCACGCCTTCGAGGATCATGTCCGGACGCAGGTCGCGGATTTCTTCCACGCCTTCCTTGAAGGTGGCGGTGGTAAATTCAGGACGCGGATCGCGGCCCGGCTTTTCCAGTTCCTTCAGGATGTCGGTAATGGTCGGCACGCCGAATTTGTCATCCGCGTACCTGGCCGGGTTCAGCGTCTTGAGCAAGAGCGCGTCGCCAATCACGGCCTTCATTTCCTTCTTGATGTCGGCCAGGATTTTTTCAACCAGGGGATACGATTCCGGGTGCACGGCCGATGCGTCGAGCGGGTTTTCGCCGCCCATCACGCGCAGGAAGCCGGCTGCCTGTTCGAAGGTCTTGTCGCCCAGGCGCGGCACCGACTTGAGCGCGGCGCGCGAAGCGAAAGCGCCCTTCAGGTCGCGGTAGGTGACGATGCTTTGCGCCACCGACGACGACAGGCCCGATACGCGCGCCAGCAGCGGCGCCGAGGCGGTGTTCACGTCCACGCCCACCGCGTTCACGCAATCTTCGACCACGGCGTCGAGCGAGCGCGCCAGCTGGCTCTGGCTGACGTCGTGCTGGTACTGGCCCACGCCGATCGACTTCGGATCGATCTTCACCAGTTCGGCCAGCGGGTCCTGCAGGCGGCGCGCGATCGATACCGCACCGCGCAGCGAGACGTCCATGTCGGGCAGTTCGCGCGAAGCGAATTCGGACGCCGAGTACACCGACGCTCCCGCTTCCGACACGACGATCTTGGTCAGCTTCAGTTCCGCGCGCTGCTTGATCAGGTCCTGCGCCAGCTTGTCGGTCTCGCGCGAGGCGGTGCCGTTGCCGATCGAGATCAGCGACACATTGTGTTTCGCGGCCAGCGCGCCCAGCACATGGAGCGAACCGTCCCAGTCGTTCTTCGGCTGGTGCGGGTAGATGACGGCGGTATCGACCACCTTGCCGGTTGCGTCGACCACGGCCACCTTGACGCCGGTGCGCAGGCCGGGGTCCAGGCCCATGGTGGCGCGCGGGCCGGCCGGTGCGGCCAGCAGCAGCGCCTTCAGGTTCAGCGCGAAGACGTTGATGGCATCGAGTTCTGCGCGTTCGCGCAGGGCGCCCATCAGCTCCGTTTCAAGGTGCATGAAGCTCTTCACGCGCCAGGTCCAGCGCGCGGTGTCGGCCAGCCACTTGTCGGCGGGACGGCCCAGGTTCTTGATGCCGAAGGCGGCGGCGATGCGGCCTTCGCACGGGTTGTGCGGCGCGTCCCACTTCGGCTTTTCGGCTTCGGTGTCCAGGCGCAGCACCACGTCGAGCATGCCTTCGCGGCGGCCGCGCAAGAGCGCCAGCGCGCGGTGCGACGGCACCGTGGAAATGGTTTCGGAATAGTCGAAATAGTCGGCGAATTTTTCGCCTTCGTCCTGCTTGCCCTCGACGACCTTCGATTCGACGATGCCGTGTTCCTGCACGTATTCGCGCAGCGACTGCATCAAGTTGGCGTCTTCGGCGAAGCGCTCCATCAGGATCTGGCGCGCGCCGTCCAGGGCTGCCTTGGTGTCGGCCACGCCCGGGTTGTTGCCGTCGTCGGTGGTGAAGGCCTCGCGCAGGTACCGGGCCGCCTGTTCTTCCGGGTTCAGGGTCGGATCGGCCAGCAGGCCGTCGGCCAGCGGCGCCAGGCCCGCTTCGATCGCGATCTGGGCCTTGGTGCGGCGTTTCTGCTTGTACGGCAGGTACAAGTCTTCGAGGCGGGTCTTGTCTTCGGCGTGGGTGACCGCGTCCAGCAGGGCCGGGGTCATCTTGTTCTGTTCGGTGATGGACGCGATGATCGCGGCGCGGCGGTCTTCCAGTTCGCGCAGGTAGCGCAGGCGCTCTTCGAGCAGGCGCAGCTGGATGTCGTCCAGGCCGCCGGTGGCTTCCTTGCGGTAGCGCGCGATGAAGGGGACGGTGGCGCCTTCGTCCAGCAGGGCGATGGCGGCGGCAACCTGCACCGGTTTGGCGGCAAGTTCAATGGCGAGGCGTTGTTCAATAGTTGGGAGCATGGGGCACATTCGCTGCGGCGGACCGCTGTGAGTCAAGCCCGGAATGATACGCAATCGCGGCGAATGTGCCAGTCTTGACAGGCCGGGACGAGTGTGCGCGCGCCAGATTGCGCTTGTTTCGCCCCGCCCGGCGCTCTAAGATGTCCTCAATACAGTTGAGTTGGAACCCGCCCGGGAGGCCGCCAATGAAGCGCTGGAGCCTGCTAGCTCTGGGATTTGCGTTTTTGCATCAGATTACTTTCGCACAATCCATCACCTTGCGCTTCGCCTATGAAGTGGAAGAGGTGTTCCCCTACTACATGGGGAGCGGCGAAACCACGCCGCCTGATCCCGGCGTGACGCCGGAAATGCTGCGCCTGCTCGAAAAGGAAGTGCCCGGACTACGGGTCGAGTTGCAGCGCATGCCCTGGAAACGCTGCCTGGTGCAGTTGCAGGATGGCGAAGTCGATGCCCTGGTGGCCAGTTTCAAGCCCGAACGCATGCAGGCGGGCGTCTATCCCATGAAAAATGCCCAGCCCGACGCCGCGCTGGCGATCGACGTGCGCGCCTTCTACCTGTACAAGGCGGCCGATTCGGCGCTGGACTGGGACGGCCAGCAGTTTACCGGCCTCGCGGGGCCGATCGGCGCGCCGCTGGGCTATGCGATCGTCGAGGATTTGCAAAAGAAGGGGGCCAACGTGGCCCAGTCGCGCTCCACCGCAACCGATTTCCAGAAACTCGTGCTGGGACGGCTGGCGGGCGTGGCGGCCTTCGAGCGCGTGGGCGACTTTCATATGCGCAAGGCGAAGCCGGGTACGGTCATGCGGGTGGGCACGGTGCTCGCGACCAAGGAATACTATTTGATCGTCAGCCACCAATTCATGCGCCGCCATCCCGCGCTGGCGCCGGCGCTATGGCGCGGCCTGGCGCGGATACGTGACCGCCAGGCCGACGCCCTGTTCCTGAAATATTTGGAGCAAAACTAGTAGGACTTGCGTATGCCTACCTTGCGTATATTACTTCTTGACACGAACGAAAGAGGCTAAACAAGCCCGACGAAATTGTTGATCTGTTCATGAAAATAATGGCAACGAACTGAAATTATTACCAGGGGAACTTGTCACTATTTACTGTTTCAGCAGTGTTCGGACTAGGCGGTTTCGCTGCCTTACCGCATTAATTCCTGAAGTCTGAAAGAAATAATGATGGGGATCTATTTACGGGTGTGTAGTATGCGGCACCTCCACTGGCTGCACTTCAGCGTGTTCCGGAACGATTTCAAATGACGGATAGAAAAATTTGAGTCTGACAATGTATTGAAATGCTCTGCCAAATCGCTCACGCCACCCAGCACTTTTTCAAATTCCCATTTTTAGTCCCCTTGGTTCCAACTAAGAAATGGTCTTGCAATTTGGCCAACGACGTGCAACGATACGTAAAATCTTGCGGGGAGGATATTTTATGAATAGGTATGACAGGGAGCTTTCTATTGTAAACGCGATTGTCGAGCGTCGACGACGGCTGCGTATAATCATGTTGGTATTGCCTGCGATTCTGGGATTTTTGACTTTTTTATTGGTTCTGAATCCTATGTATTATGCACCGGAGTATCGACAGTATTTTGTAGTCGCCACTGTCAGTTTGATCGGAACTGCTCTTTTTGTTTTCATGTTGAGTTATCTACAAGATGGCTTCAATTTCGATAGACAACAAGAACAAGAAATGTGGAAACGAAGAATTGCAGATGAGGAACTAGGTAGCTCTCTCAATTTAGCTGAAGATCTAAGTGCCGCCAATTTACATCCTCAACCTAGGAACTCGAGTTCTTCGAATTTGGAAAATGAGCCGTCAATCGGTCAAGCGGCGCGTAATTTGCGTGCGGAACGAAATGCTCAAGAAAAGAAGCAAGAGCATATTCTAGAAGTTTCGCGTACACGTCTACGCATTGAAGTGGAAGCGTTAGGAAGAAGAGGGAACATTAATTTGGCGTTAGGAGCGTCTACTAGCGCACTGGGTTTGATAATTTTAGGTATAGTTGTCTATTATGGAATAGATGCGAGACCATCTAATTTGGTTGATTTTGTTTCTACTTTTGTGCCTCGCTTGACGTTGGTTGTCATGATCGAATTATTTGCTTTCTTTTTCCTGAGTCTGTATAGAACAGGTCTAGGAGAAATTAAATATTTTCAGAATGAGATAACAAATATAGAGGCGAAGCACGCTGCTCTACAGGCATCGCAACGCCTCGATAAAGAAGAAACTCAAGCGGCAATTATTTTGTTGCTAGCCGGAACCGAAAGAAACAATATTATGACGAAAGATCAGACCACGGTTGAGTTAGAGAAAATTCGGCTTGAGAAGACCGCTAACACGCAATTGTTAGGCATTATTAAAGATCTAATGCCAGGAAAAACTAGCTGATTTTCTTGAAGTGCAGCTTTCGCAAATTCGGTTAGCGCAGGATCGCAGCGAGTCCTAATCGAAAAAATTTCAAGAAATTGAGTTTGCATCGCTGACGCAGTGTTTTCTTAGAAGATTATTTTTCATCCGGAATTCACAGGCGCCACTGCATCGGCCTAAAGTCGGACCAGTTCGTCGCGTTAGAAATATGTGGATTATCACTAGTCCGTTCTGCCTAAAATGACGAACTCTTCAGACGGAAGAATTGTTCACTTTCGGATTGGAATTCGGGAAAGGGCAATTGGAAGATAGAGGCCGTGGGGCCGTCGCGGCTCATGATCGGGAGTTACTACTTGGTCGTTGGCCACCAGTTCATGCGCAGCCATCCGGCGCTGGCGCGGATACGTGACCGCCAGGCCGACGCCCTGTTCCTGAAGTACCTGGAACAGCATCAATAGGAATGGCGAATGCCGAGCGCCATCCCGCGCAGGTGGCTGCCCGGCGCGCGCGCGGACAGCGCGGGTACCAGCGGATTGGCGTCGTAGTCGTAGCGGGCGTTGGCCTCATTGCAGATGGTGCTGTAGAAGGCAATCAACATTGTGCGCTTGCTGAATGTGTAGTGATACAGCAGCGCCAGCTGGCGTGCGCCGGTCGTGTCCACCGCCGCCGGGGCGCACTGGCCGCTGCGCGCATTGCCGCCGCAGTCCAGGGCGTTGGCCTGGCTGACATTGAGGGACACATCGTGCCGTGCGCGGCGCCACATGAAGCCGCCGGTCCAGGCGTCGCGCGCCACGCTGCCCCGGGCGCCGTTGTACAGGCCGTCCGAGGCCAGCTTGTCCCAGCCGAGACTGAAGGTCAGTTCGCCGGCCGTGTAGCGCAGCACGGCCCGGCTTTCCCAGTCGTTCGAGTTGCCCAGCGCCTGCTTGCGCTGGGCCCCGCGGTTTTCGTGGGCCAGGCCCAGCTGCCAGGGCCCGGTCTCATAGTTGAGGCCGGCGCCGTAGCTGCTGTCGTCGTCGCCATTGGGGCGCAGTTCCCCCGGCGCGTAGAGCAATGTCACCGCCACGCCGGAAAAGGGCGGCAGGGCGTACTGGACCGAATTGGGCAAGCGCGAGTTCAGTCCGGCATGCATGCCGTTCAGCGTGCTCATCACTCCCATATTGTTGGCGATCGAGGTGCCGCCGGGGACGAAATTGAGGCGCCCGCCCAGCGCGCGCAAGGGCGTGGTCATGTGGCCGGCGCGCAAGGTGCCGAAGGGGCCGGCCAGGCCGACGAAGCTGTCGCGGCTGGCGATGCCGCCCGCGCCGGTATCGACGCTCAAGCTGCCTTCCAGCTGGAAGAAGGCGCGCATGCCCCCGCCCAGTTCCTCGCTGCCCCGGAAGCCGAAGCCGGAACTGTTGCTGCTGACCCGTCCGTGCGGCGCAATGGGACCCACCCGTTCGACTGTCAGGTCGAGCGTGCCGAAAGGAACGACCGTGGTTTGGGCGTGGGCGCCTGCCGCGCACAGCAGGCAAATGGCGGCGGCGAGCGCGCTTGTAGAAGAAAACGGCGTCATCCTGGATCTCCCGGTTGACCGTGTCCTGAAAATGGTAACACTGCTTTCCTGATGGAATAATATTTACGCGAATGTGGTGCAATAAAGACACACCGGAAGTTCCGCAAGGAACATATATTTTCCTTCGATTCATTTACTGCCCCGCATGCCTGCTATCCTGAAAAGACCCACAGTCTCGATCGGATGCTCCCATGCACGCCAAGTCGGTCTTGTTGATCTTGCTGATGCTCGCCGCCACGGCAGCCAGCGCCCGTCCCGCCAGCCTGGTGTTCTGCCATGAAGACCAGGATTCCTATCCATGGGTGTTGAAAGACCGGCCCGGGCTGAACGTGCTGCTGATGCGCCAGCTCGAACGGGAGATCGGTGTTCCCGTCAGGCTGGTGGCCCTTCCCTGGAAACGTTGCCTTGCCGAACTGGCCGCCAACAGCGTCGATGGCGCCTTCGCCGCCAGCTTCAAGGCGGAGCGGCTGGAGATGGGCCGCTATCCCATGGGCAAGGACGGCAAGCCCGACCCGGCCTTGCGCCTGCACATGAACAGCTATTCGCTATACCGGACCCGCGGCAGCGCCCTGCACTGGAATGGCAGCCGCCTCGACAACCTGAGCGGCACCATCGGCAGCCTGGCCGGCCATTCCATCATCGACGTGCTGCGGGACATGGGGGTGCCGGTCGATGACCGCAGCAAGAGCCCGGTCGAAACCTTGCGCAAGGTGGTCATGGGCCGCTTGCAGGGCGCCGTCCTGCAGACTTCGCGCGTGACCCATGTGCTGGCCAACAACCCGGACCTGGCGGCCGCCATCGAGCGCGACCCCACCGTGCTGGACGAACGGCCGTATTTCCTGTTGCTGTCATTTAAGCTTGTGGAACAGGAGCCGGCCTTCAGCGAACAGCTGTGGCGACAGATAGAGCGGGTGCGCGAATCGTCCCAGTTCAAGCGCTCGGAACAGGATTTTTACGGCAATAACTAGACGTGCGGAAAGCATATTGATCTGCGTCAAAAAATTTGCCGGCACGTCATCAGGCCTTTGTTGCTGACAACGTGCGGAAGAGAACAGAACACGAAAGTGCCTTTGTCGGATAATATCGAGTGTTATCGAATCTGATACTGCCCTGATAAAACAAATGCACACGATGGATTTCACGAGCGACGAACACCGTGTAAGACCCCCAGCAACGCCAGCGGCGCCGCAGGCTAGTCCTGCGCCCGCCCTCCCCGCACCGATCGCCAGCTGGCTGCAGCGGGTCGAGGCCGCCGCCCACCCCCAGCCCAAGCTGGACGTGGAGCTGAAAGATCCAAAGATTGCCCAGTATAAATTCGTGTACGTGCTCGCGCCCACCAGCGGCGGCCGCCACGTGGCCCTGTGCCTGTGCAAGGCGCGCCTGAAGCCGAACGGCGAAGTGGCCGCGGCCAGCCCGGTGAGCGAAGTGTTTTCCCTGCTGTCGGCGCCGCCCGCCTACCTGGAAGGCGACGATGAAGACCTGGTTCGTTTCTTCATAGCAATGCGCAGCGGCGCCGCCTCCCAGGGCGGCAGCGCTACCGAGCCCAAAGGCAAGGTCGGCGCCATCCTGCTGGAAATGTTGCTGCAACAAGACAAACTGCTGTGGGCGAATTCCTGGAGCGACATGTCGAACGGCCTCATTTATCCGCTGAAACAGGGGCAGGTGCGCGAAGCCAACCTGGTCTGGCGCGATGAAGGCCGCACGGCGCGCCTGGGCTGGCAAGTCCAGCCGCCGGCCGGCGCCACCCACAGCGCGGCCGACCAGATCGATTACATGTTGCCTACCGATCCGCCGTGGTACATCGACAACCTGTCCTGCGGCGCGCTCTCGCTCAACCGCGGCGGGGTCGATATTTCCCTGGCCGACCTGCAAGCCCTGGTGGCCCAGGCCCCGGCCCTGACCGGCAACGATAAAAAACGCGTATCCCAGCTGCTGCTGGCGCATGGCCTGCAGCAGCTGATGCCCTTGCCGCAGCCCTTGACCCAGCGCATGCGCGAAGACGTCACGCCGCGCCCGCACCTGCTGCTCGACAGCATCAAGCTGGCCGATGGCAGCCTGGAACGCTGGCACGATTACGCCGTCATGTCCTTCGACTACGATGGCGAGCGCGTCTCCTTCGACCCGGCCCAGCGCGTGGTGCGCCAGGTGGGCGACGTGACCGAAGTCATCGCGCGCGACAGCGCGGCCGAAACCGCCGCCCTCGACGCGCTGACCCTGCTGGGCTTCCGCAAGCCGGCCACCCCGCCGCTCAACGGACTGGCCGGCGCCCTGCAGCTGGAAAGCCAGGCCCACTGGCTGCGTTTCGCCGAAGGCGAACTCGACGGCCTGAGCGATACCGGCTGGCATGTGCAAAAGTCAAACAAGTACCGCTACGACGTGGTCGCCGTGGAAGACTGGTATGCGGAAATCGACGAACCGGCCGAAGCGGGCAATGCCTGGTTCGAACTGGAGCTGGGCATCGTGGTGGCGCAAAAACGCGTGCCGCTGCTGCCGGTGCTGGTGCAGCTGATCCGCGGCGCGCCCACCGACTTCAATCCCGACGTGCTGGCCGCCCATGCCGACGCCGACCAGATGCTGGCCACCCTGCCCGACGGCTTGCGCGTGGCGCTGCCATGGGGCCGCCTGAAGCCCATCCTCAGCACCCTGGGCGAACTGTATTTCAGCGACAAGATCAAAAACAAGGTGCGCCTGTCCACGCTGGACGCTGCGCGCCTGGAAGAACTGGCGCGCGGCACGGAATTGCGCTGGTTCGGCGGCGAACAGCTGCGCGAAACCGGCCGCAAGCTGAGCCTGTTCGGCACGGTGCAGAAAGTGCCGGCCCCGGCCGGCCTGCGCGCCACGCTGCGCGACTACCAGGCCGACGGCCTGGCCTGGATGCAGTTCCTGCGCGAATACGACCTGGCCGGCATCCTGGCCGATGACATGGGCCTGGGCAAGACGGTGCAAACCCTGGCCCACATCCTGGTGGAAAAGGAAGCAGGGCGCCTGACCGCGCCGGCCCTGGTCATCGCCCCGACCAGCCTGATGACCAACTGGCAGGACGAAGCGGCGCGCTTCGCCCCCGGCTTGCGCGTGCTCCTGCTGCAAGGCAAGGAGCGCCTGGAACAGTTCGACAAGATCGACGAATCGGACCTGGTGCTGACCACCTACGCGCTGCTGCCGCGCGACGAGGAAAAGCTGCGCGAGCACAATTACCACCTGGTCATCCTGGATGAATCGCATTACATCAAGAACAACCGCTCGAAGGCGGCGCAAAGCGCGGGCTTGCTCAAGTCGCGCCACCGCCTGTGCCTGACCGGCACGCCGCTGGAAAACCACCTGGGCGAGCTGTGGTCGCAATTCCACTTCCTGCTGCCCGGCTTGCTGGGCGATGAAAAAACCTTCAACAGCCAGTTCCGCCATCCGATCGAACGCCAGGACGATCCGCTGCGCCGTTCGCTGCTGAACCGCCGCATCAAGCCTTTCCTGCTGCGCCGGACCAAGGACAATGTGGCCAAGGAATTGCCGCCGAAAACAGAAATGGTGCGCAAGGTCGAACTCTCGGGCGCCCAGCGCGACCTGTACGAAACCGTGCGCCTGGCCATGGACAAGAAAGTGCGCGACGAGATCGACAAGAAGGGTGTGGCACGCAGCCAGATCGTCATCCTCGAAGCCTTGCTCAAGCTGCGCCAGGTGTGCTGCGACCCGCGCCTGGTCAAGGCCCTGCCCGCCAAGAAAAAGGATAGCGGCTCGGCCAAGCTGATCGACCTGATGCAGATGGTGGACGACCTGCTCGAGGAAGGCCGCAAGATCCTCGTGTTTTCGCAGTTCACCAGCATGCTGGCCCTGATCCAGGAAGAGCTCGACGCGCGCCGCATCCCGTATGCGCTGCTCACGGGCGATACCAAGGACCGGGCCGCGCAGGTGGCGGCCTTCCAGCAGGGCGCGGTGCCGATTTTCCTGATCAGCCTGAAAGCGGGCGGCGTGGGACTGAACCTGACCGCGGCCGATACCGTGATCCACTACGATCCGTGGTGGAACCCGGCGGCCGAGAACCAGGCCACCGACCGCGCCTGGCGCATCGGCCAGGACAAGCCGGTATTCGTGTACAAGCTGATCGCCAAGGGCACGCTGGAAGAAAAAATCCAGCTGCTGCAGCAGAAAAAATCGGACCTGGCGCAATCGATCCTGGCCGAAGGCGAAGCGCACAAGATGGCGCTCACCCAGGAAGACTTGCAAGCCATTTTCGCTCCGCTCGAAGAATAGCGCCGCAAAACTATCGCTGCTCGGTCAACACCAAAACAATGTTGGCGATATACTGACAAGATGCTATTGCTAACATTGTGAGAGGTGTCTTTGATGGAGCCAGGCGACCAGGATGCTGTCCGGCAGTTTCGCACGATCGCGGAACTGCATGGCGACGTTGCATGGACCATCGACCTGGCCACCGGCTTGCCGGGCTACATCAGCGAGGGCGTGCTCCCTTTGCTCGGCTATTCCTTCGCTGACTTCAACGCCTGGTTCCGCAAGCCCGACAGCGCCAGCCCGCTGGCCCCGCTGTGCGGCGGCCTGAAGGAACGGCTCAAGCGCTTTGCCGGCGGCGACCTGTCGCGCCAGCGCGTGCAGCGCACTTACGAACAACCGCACCGCGACGGCCGCGTCATCCCCATCGAAATCACGTCGACCCTGGTGCTCGATGCGAGCGGCCAGCCGTCGGCACTGGTCGGCACCCTGCGCGACATCAGCGAACAGCGCGAGCGCGCCGCCCGGCAGCGCCGTTTCGCCAGCATGCTGAACCATGAATTCCGCACGCCCCTGTCCACCATCGACGGCGCCATCCAGCGCCTGGAAGTGACCGGGGCCGGCGCGGACGAGGCAACCCGCGCCCGCTACCGCAAAATCCAGGCCGCCGTCGATCGCCTGATCAGCATGATGGACGACTATCTGTCGCCGGAACGGCTGGCCGAGGAGGGCAACCGCAAGCCGGCCGACGGCGCTTCGCCCGCCATGCTGCTCAAGGAAGCCGCCGAGCAGCTGCGCGCCGCGGGGCGCGAAGCCATCGTCGATATCGGCCACCTGCCGGCCGAGGTACGCTGCCAGCCCGGCGGCCTGCGCCTCGCCTTGAAGGTACTGGTCGATAACGCCTTGCAGTACGCGCCGCCCGACAGCGCAATCACGCTGGCTGGCCACCAGGCCGACGGCGGCATCGCCTTCCTGGTGCGCGACAGCGGCGCCGGCGTGCCGGAGGATGAACTACTATTGGTTTTCGAAAAAGGCTACCGTGGAAGTAATGCAGTTGAGAATGGTTCTGGTCTCGGACTGTATATGGCGCGTTCTGTCATAGACGTTCACGGCGGCAACATTACGGCTCAAAATGTTGCGCCGTGCGGCGCTGAATTCAAGATATGGCTACCTGCGCAGGGCGGAATGGGGAAAAGTGTTGCATCCAAAGTGATCAACAGTGATAATTCCGCTCAACAACTACAAGGGTAGGCACCTTGAAAATTCGGATTGATGTGAACGAAGAAAAAATGGCCAACCCATGACGCAGATATTGATTGTTGAAGACAACGGCGATTACGCCGGAGATATGGCGGAGTTCCTGACCGAACTTGACCATGATGTGACCATCGCCACCACGGCCGGTGAAATGTGGGCCGCGCTGACCAAGACGCCTGCGGCCGTTGTAGTGCTCGATCTCGGCTTGCCGGACGAGGACGGATTTAACGTTATTCCTCGCATGCGCCAGCTGTACCCGGAAATCGGCTTGCTGGTGCTGACCGGCCGGGTCGCCTTCGACAGCCGCATCCTGGGCCTGCGCCTGGGCGCCGACCATTACCTGACCAAGCCGATCAAATTCCCGGAACTGGCCGCGCACATCGAAGCGCTCGACCGCCGCGTTCGTCCGCAAGAACCTTCGATTCCAGCGCCAAGCAAGTGGACGCTGAAAGTAAGTGCCCGCCAACTTGAGTTGATGGGGGCGGTGATCGACCTCACCGAGAAAGAATGCAACTTCCTGCATTTGCTCACTATTAATACCCGCCCGGTACCGCGCCAGGTCATCGTGGCCGGCATGGGCGGTGAAGATCCGGACGCCAGCCGTCGCGTGGACATGCTGGTGTACCGCCTGCGCAAGAAAGCGCGCAGTGGTCTTGGGCAGGATTTGCCCCTGCGCAGCGCTTACGGCGAGGGCTACAGCCTCTCGGCAGGCTTCACCCTGTCTTAATAGGGACATAGTCGATCCGAAATCGGCCTGCTTTGAAAATAAATGGGGACAGAGTTGTGCGGATTCGTTAGAATTGGCACCACACTGTCCCTTTTTCTTGCCATGGCCCGCCTTCCCCGCCTCGTTTTAGCCCATCACCCCCATTACCTCATCCAGCGCGGCCATGACAGCCAGCGCATTTTTCGCGATGACGAGGACTATGAACGCTTTCTGGGCTGGCTGAAAGAGAGCGCCAAAGAGTTCAAGGTGGCGGTGCATGGCTATGTGCTGATGCCGAATCATTTGCACCTGCTGGCCACGCCTTCCACGGAGCAGGGACTGGCGCAGATGATGCAAAGACTGGGCCGCTACTATGTGCCCTGGTTCAATGCCAAGCATGGCCGCAGCGGAAGCCTGTTCCACGGGCGCTTCAAGACCTCGCTGATCGATGCGCAGAAGTACTTCATGCTGTGCTGCCGGTATATGGAACGCCATCCGGTGCGCGAGCAGGTGGCTGGCGAGCCGCAGGATTACCGCTGGTCCAGCTATGCCCACCATGCGGGAATCAAGCCCGATTCCGTGGTGAGCGACCATGCGCTGTACTGGGCGCTGGGCAATACGCCATTCCAGCGCGAGGATGCCTACATCGCGTTGAGCGCGCCGTCGCTGGGAAGCGGCGAACTGGCCGCAATCGACGCGGCGGTCCTGAAGGGCTGGCCGCTCGGCTCGGATGCCTTCAAGGCGGAATTACAACAGCGCGCCAAGCGCCAGGTGCTGCCCGCCAAGCGCGGCAGGCCGTTCAAAGTCAAGCCGGCACAAACCAGCGACCACTGAAATTCCACATCGCACGCGCGCAGGCGGGTGCCTATACCACTTGTGATCAGAGGTGCTATGGGCACCCGCCTGCGCGAGCGCGATGTAAGGTTTGCTTGAATTTACTATGTCCCCAATTAATTGTGGCTTCAGCACACTAAAATTTAATGCGACTCCGACCCTAATTAATGTTGTTGACGGTTTCTGCTGCATTGCACTAATCTGTTCCTTCGACATTAAAAGCAGTGGAGAAAACTCATGATTGCCCAAGGTTTGTACGACCCGTCCAATGAACACGATGCCTGCGGCGTCGGCTTCATCGCCCATATCAAGGGCAACAAGAGCCACTCGATTATTGAACAAGGCCTGCTGATCCTGAAAAACCTGGATCACCGGGGCGCTGTCGGCGCCGATGCGCTGATGGGCGACGGCGCCGGCATCCTGATCCAGATCCCGGACCAGTACTACCGCGACGAAATGGCGCGCCAGGGCGTGGAACTGCCGCCTCCGGGCGAATACGGCGTCGGCATGGTCTTCCTGCCGAAGGAAAATGCATCGCGCATCGCTTGCGAACAGGAAATCGAACGCGCCGCGCGCATCGAAGGCCAGGTCGTGCTGGGCTGGCGCAATGTGCCGGTCGACGAAGCCATGCCCATGTCGCCTATCGTGCGCGGCAAGGAACCGGTCATCCGCCAGATCTTCATCGGCCGCGGCCCGGACATCATGGTCACCGACGCGCTCGAGCGCAAACTGTATGTGATCCGCAAATCGTCCGGCCACGCGATCCAGGCGCTCAAGCTTATTCACGGCAAGGAATTCTTCGTCGCCTCCATGTCGGCCCGCACCATCGTCTACAAGGGCTTGCTGCTGGCCGACCAGGTGGGCGTGTACTACAAGGACTTGCAGGATCCGCGCTGCATCTCGGCGCTGGCGCTGGTGCACCAGCGTTTCTCGACCAACACCTTCCCGGAATGGCCGCTGGCCCACCCGTACCGCCTGATCGCCCACAACGGCGAAATCAATACCGTCAAAGGCAACTTCAACTGGATGCGCGCCCGCGAAGGCGTCATGAAGTCGGCCGTGCTGGGCGACGACCTGCAGAAACTGTTCCCGCTGATCTATGAAGGCCAGTCCGACACCGCCTGCTTCGACAATGCGCTGGAACTGCTGATCATGTCGGGCTACCCGATCGCCCAAGCCATGATGATGATGATCCCGGAAGCCTGGGAAAACCACACCATGATGGACGACAACCGCCGCGCCTTCTACGAATACCACGCCGCCATGATGGAACCATGGGACGGCCCGGCCGCCATGGCCTTCACCGACGGGCGCCATATCGGCGGCACGCTGGACCGCAACGGCCTGCGCCCCGCCCGCTACATCGTCACCGACGACGACCTGGTCGTCATGGCATCCGAATCGGGCGTGCTGCCGATTCCCGAATCGAAGATCATCCAGAAATGGCGCCTGCAGCCGGGCAAGATGTTCCTGATCGACCTGGAAGCGGGCCGCATCATCGACGACAAGGAGCTGAAGGATACCTACGCCAACGCCAAGCCTTACAAGGCATGGATCAACTCGGTACGCATCAAGCTCAATGAAATCAAGCTGTCGGAAAGCCAGCTGGCGCACAACCGTGCCAAGGACACGCCGGCCCAGGGCGAAAAAGCCGTGGCCACCGTGCTCGACCGCCAGCAAGCCTTCGGCTATACCCAGGAAGACTTGAAATTCCTGATGGCGCCGATGGCCCTGCTGGGCGAGGAAGCCACCGGCTCCATGGGCAATGACTCGCCGCTGGCCGTCATGTCCAACAAGCTCAAGCCGCTGTACAACTACTTCAAGCAATTGTTCGCGCAAGTGACCAATCCGCCGATCGATCCGATCCGCGAAGCCATGGTCATGTCGCTGGTGTCCTTCATCGGACCGAAGCCGAACCTGCTCGACACCAACAACGTCAATCCGCCGATGCGCCTGGAGGTATCGCAGCCGGTGCTGGGCTTCGACGACATGGCGCGCCTGCGCAATATCAGCGCCCATACCGGCAGCAAGTTCAAGTCGTACGAACTGAACATCTGCTACCCGGTATCGTGGGGCAAGGAAGGCATTGAAGCCTCGCTGGCCTCGCTGTGCGCGGAAGCGGTCGACGCCGTGCGTTCCGGCCACAATATCCTGATCGTGTCCGACCGCAACGTATCGGTCGACCAGGTCGCCATTCCTGCCCTGCTGGCCACGTCCACCATCCACCAGCACCTGGTTGGCCGCGGCCTGCGCGCGTCCACCGGCCTGGTCGTGGAAACCGGCTCGGCCCGCGAAACCCACCACTTCGCCCTGCTGGCCGGCTATGGCGCCGAAGCAGTCCATCCTTACCTGGCCATGGAAACGCTGACCGAAATGGCAGCGGGCATGGCGGGCGACATGTCGCCTGAAAAAGCGATTTACAACTACACCAAGGCCATCGGCAAGGGCTTGATGAAGGTGATGTCCAAGATGGGCATTTCCACCTATATGTCCTACTGCGGCGCGCAAATCTTTGAAGTGATCGGCCTGAACAAGTCGCTGGTCGACAAGTACTTCAAGGGCACCGCGTCGAACGTGGAAGGCATTGGCGTGTTCGAAGTGGCGGAAGAAGCGCTGCGCCTGCACAACCTGGCCTTCGGCAACGATCCGCTGCTGCTGGACGCGCTGGACGCCGGCGGCGAATACGCCTTCCGCGTACGCGGCGAAGAACATATGTGGACCCCGGATGCGATTGCAAAACTGCAGCACTCGACCCGCAGCAACAATTTTTCGAGCTACAAGGAATACGCGCAAATCATCAACGACCAGAGCCGCCGTCATTTGACACTGCGTGGCCTGTTCGAGTTCAAGCTCGATCCGACCAAGGCCATTCCGATCGACGAAGTCGAACCGGCCAAGGACATCGTCAAGCGCTTCGCTACCGGCGCCATGTCGCTCGGTTCGATCAGCACCGAAGCGCACGCCACGCTGGCCATCGCCATGAACCGCATCGGCGGCAAATCGAACACCGGTGAAGGCGGCGAAGATCCGTTCCGCTACACCAAGGAGCTGAAAGGCATCCCGATCAAGCAGGGGGAGACCATGTCGTCCGTCATCGGCGCGCAGAACGTCGTGGTCGATATTCCATTGCAGGACGGCGACTCGCTGCGTTCGCGCATCAAGCAGGTCGCTTCCGGACGCTTCGGCGTCACGGCCGAGTATTTGAACTCGGCCGACCAGATCCAGATCAAGATGGCGCAGGGTGCAAAACCTGGCGAAGGCGGCCAGCTGCCGGGCCACAAGGTGTCGGAATACATTGCCAGCCTGCGCTTCTCGGTGCCGGGCGTGGGACTGATTTCGCCGCCGCCGCACCATGACATTTATTCGATCGAAGACCTGGCGCAGCTGATCCACGACCTGAAGAACGCGAATCCGCGCGCATCGATCTCGGTCAAGCTGGTGTCGGAAGTGGGCATCGGCACCGTTGCCGCCGGCGTCACCAAGGCCAAGGCCGACCACGTGGTCGTGGCCGGCCATGACGGCGGCACGGGCGCGTCGCCATTGTCGTCGGTCAAGCACGCCGGTACTCCATGGGAGCTGGGTCTCGCAGAAACACAGCAAACCCTGGTGTTGAACGGCTTGCGCAGCCGCATTCGTGTCCAGGCCGACGGCCAGATGAAGACCGGCCGCGACGTCGTCATCGCCGCCATGTTGGGCGCCGACGAGATCGGTTTTGCGACGGCACCGCTGGTGGTCGAAGGCTGCATCATGATGCGCAAATGCCACTTGAACACTTGCCCGGTCGGCGTTGCGACGCAAGACCCTGTCCTGCGCGCCAAGTTCCAGGGCAAGCCGGAATACGTGGTCAACTATTTCTTCTTCGTCGCCGAGGAAGCGCGCCAGCTGATGGCGCAGCTGGGCATCCGTACTTTCGACGAACTGATCGGCCGCTCCGACCTGCTCGACAAATCGCAAGCCATTTCGCACTGGAAAGCGCGCGGCCTGGATTTCTCGAACATCTTCTACCAGCCGAAAACCGACACCGGCTTGGCGATCTTCCACAACGAATACCAGGACCACTGCCTGGAAAAGGCGCTCGACCACAAGCTGATCGCGCAAGCCAAAGCCGCGTTGGAAAAAGGCGAGCGCGTTTCCTTTATCTCGCCGGTACGCAACGTCAACCGCACCGTCGGCACCATGCTGTCGGGCGAAGTGGCCAAGCGCTACGGGCACGCCGGCTTGCCGGACGACACCATCCACATCCAGCTGCAAGGCACGGCGGGCCAGTCGGCCGCGGCCTTCCTGGCGGCGGGCATCACGCTGGACCTGGTCGGCGAAGGCAATGACTACGTCGGCAAGGGCTTGTCGGGCGGCCGCATTATCGTGCGTCCGAACACCGAATTCCGCGGCTGGGCGGTCGACAACATCATCGTCGGCAACACCGTCCTGTACGGCGCGATTTCCGGCGAAGCCTTCTTCAACGGTGTGGCGGGGGAACGTTTTGCGGTCCGTAATTCCGGCGCCACGGCGATTGTCGAAGGCTGCGGCGACCATGGCTGCGAATACATGACAGGCGGCACCGTCGTCGTGCTGGGCGCGACCGGCCGCAACTTTGCGGCGGGCATGTCGGGCGGCGTGGCTTACGTCTACGACCCGGCCGGCGATTTCGAAAACAAATGCAACACCACGATGGTGAACCTGGAGCGCGTGCTCAGCGCCAAGGAACAGAGCGATGTGTCGGCATGGCACAGCCAGAGCCGCGACAGCGAGCGTGAAGCCGACGAAGTGATCCTCAAGCGCCTGATCGAGCGTCACTTCAAGCACACCGGCAGCACCCGTGCGCGCAACCTGCTGGACGACTGGGCGACCGGGCGCAGCAAGTTTGTCAAAGTATTTCCGACCGACTACAAGCGGGCACTGGAAGAAATGCACAACAGCAGCATGGAAGAAGCTGCCGAAAAGATCGCGGCTTAAGCGCGCACACCAGAATAAAAGGAAAACATCGTGGGTAAAATCACCGGCTTCATGGAATTCAAGCGTCAGGACGAAAGCTATCTCGAGCCTGCCGCGCGCCTCAAGAACTACAAGGAATTTGTTTTGCACCTGAGCGACCCGCAGGCCAAGGTGCAGGCGGCGCGTTGCATGGATTGCGGCATCCCGTTTTGCAACAGCGGCTGCCCGGTCAACAACATCATCCCTGACTGGAACGACCTGGTTTATCACGGCAATTACCGCGCTGCCCTGGAAAACCTGCACTCGACCAACAACTTCCCTGAGTTCACGGGCCGCATCTGCCCGGCGCCCTGCGAATCGGCGTGCACGCTGGGCATCAATAACGACCCGGTCGGCATCAAGTCGATCGAGCACAAGATCATCGACACCGGCTGGGAAAACGGCTGGGTTGTGCCGCAACCGGCGGAAGTGAAGACGGGCAAGAAAGTGGCGGTGATCGGTTCCGGTCCTGCCGGCATGGCGGCGGCGCAGCAGCTGGCGCGCGCGGGCCACGCGGTGACCGTGTTCGAAAAGAGCGACCGCATCGGCGGCCTGCTGCGCTACGGCATTCCCGACTTCAAGATGGAAAAGGTCCACATCGACCGCCGCGTGAAGCAGATGGAAGCCGAAGGCGTGGTCTTCCGCACCAGCGTACTGGTCGGCAAAGACTTCCCTGCATCGGTCAACAACTGGGCCAAGGAAACCATCTTCCCGGAAGACCTGGAAAAGGAATTCGACGCCGTCATCATGGCCGGTGGCGCGGAACAGCCGCGCGACCTGCCGGTGCCGGGGCGCGAACTGAAGGGCGTGCATTACGCCATGGATTTCCTGCCGCTGCAAAACAAGGTCAACGCCGGCGACAAGGTGAAAGACCAGATCAAGGCCACCGGCAAGCACGTGGTCGTGATCGGCGGCGGCGATACCGGATCCGACTGCGTAGGCACCTCCAACCGCCACGGCGCCGCGTCGGTTACGCAATTCGAACTGATGCCGATGCCGCCGGAACAGGAAAACAAGCCGCTGGTATGGCCGTACTGGCCGACCAAGCTGCGCACTTCCTCGTCGCACGAAGAAGGCTGCGAGCGCGACTGGGCGGTGGCCACCAAGCGCCTGGAAGGCAAGGGCGGCAAAGTTGAAAAGCTGATCGCCTGCCGCGTCGAATGGAAAGACGGCAAGATGTCCGAAGTGCCGAACAGCGAATTCGAAATGAAGGCCGACCTGGTGCTGCTGGCGATGGGCTTTGTGTCGCCCGTACAACAGGTGCTGGAAGCCTTCGGCGTCGAGAAAGATGGCCGCGGCAATGCCAAAGCCACCACCGATGGCGAAGGCTGCTACCAGACCTCGGTGCCGAAAGTATTCGTTGCCGGCGACATGCGCCGCGGCCAGTCGCTGGTGGTGTGGGCGATCCGTGAAGGCCGCCAGGCAGCCCGCGCGGTCGACGAGTTCCTGATGGGCTCCTCGGTCCTGCCCCGGTAAATATTTCCTGCAATTCGGCGGGGGCCAGGCCTGACATCCGGACACGAGCTCTTCACTAGTTGTTTGCTAGTGAAGAGCTCGTGTCCGGATGTCAGGCCTGGCCCCCGCCGTTTTGCTTACTTGATCTGGCGCGCGAGTGCCGACGAAATCGCTTCGTCCAGCCCCGCCTTGCCGCCGCTCTTCTTGCGGCGCTGCTCGGCAATGTATTGCTCGCGCTGCTTCGACAAAGTCACGATCTTTTCGCGGATCGCCTTGCGCTCGGCCACCGCCTTGTCCAGCGCTTCCTGGCGCTTGGCCGGCGCCAGCCTGCGCAGGCTGTCCGGCAGTTCGGCTTCGGCAATCCCCGCCACCGCCACTTTCCCGCTTTCCGCCTTTTGCACCAGGTCGCGGTCGTCATACGCCTTGTCGTTCAGGGCCTTGTTGACGGCGCGCTCGGCCTGCGCCGGCGCCGGCGCATCTGCCGACACCCGCGATTCCATGACGATTTGCGCCGACTGGCTCCGTTCGCGTACGCTCGCGCTGCCGTAGGCCATATAGGTGCCGCCGATCTGCTCGCCCAGCTTCGCCAGCGGCCCGTCGTACGGCGTTTCGATCGCCTCCACCCCGCCATCCTGGGCGATGGCGAAGTAGTCGCCGCCGCCCTGTCTGGCCACCGCGCGCCATGCGCGTTCGGTCTGGCTATCCTCGCCGCACTGGATGGCATTGACGATGATGCCGCGCTGCGCCGCCTCGCGCGCCGTGGCGCTGGTGCTGCGGATATTCTGGTAATCGTCGTGCGGCGGCGCGTCGCCCACCAGGAACATCACTTGCGAGGTGCGCGGCCCCGGGGCCGACCAGCCGCCGGCGCGCAAGCCGTCGGCCAGCGCGCTGCGCACATCTTCCGGTCCGTCGCCGCCCCCGTTGGCCTCGTAGCGCATCAGCTGGGCATACACCACGTCCAGGTTGTCGGACAGCGGCGTGATCCGCGTGACATAGGCGTCGCCCCGGTCGCGGTACGCCACCAGCCCCACGCGGATCCTGGCGCGCGTGTTGCCCTGGCGCTGCAGCACATCGTTGACGATGCCCCAGATCTTGGTTTTCGCCCCTTCCAGCATCTCGCCCATCGATCCGGTGGTGTCGAGCACGAACAGCAGTTCGATGGTCGCCGGCGCATGGGCCGGCTTGGGCAGCTGGCTAAGCGGATGCTGGTAGCGCGGGCTGGCGTGGACAGGCAGGCTTGCCAGGCCGGCGAGCACCAGCATCGTGATCAGGGCGGGGTGGCGTAATGGGCTCATGGTGTTCTCCGTTGGGTGGGCGGCCACGTCGACCGGGCCGCTGTTCGTTCAACGGAAGCGCCGGCATTTCGGGGTTAATCCGGCGCCCGGCATTGCCACGCGCTCCCCAGGGTAGCGTCTGGCGGCACCCCTGCGAAAGTTGCTCATATGCATAGAATTTACATTTGGAAACAATTTAGCTAAATTGCCATGACGCAATGATTGCCTGCGCCTGTCGAATCAGGGACTTACGGGCGGAAATATCTGACTCTCGGTTCAGTAGTGTTGTATTCTCACCCCCTGCGCCCTCGCGTAAACAGGGCCCTCCCAGCAGAGCTTGCCGTTTCTGCACTACAATACGGTCGTCCCTATCCATGAACTGCTCCGTGACCAATCTTGTCGAAATCCGTGATCTACACTTTGCCTATGGCGAGCGTTCGATTTTGTCGAACCTCCAGATGGACTTCCCACGCGGAAAAGTCGTCGCGGTCATGGGTGGCTCCGGCTGCGGCAAGACCACCGTCCTGCGCCTGATCGGCGGCCAGATCCGCCCGCAGAGCGGCAGCGTGTCCGTGGCCGGCGAAATCGTCCACAAGCTCGATACCGACGGCCTGTACCGCCTGCGCCGCAAGATGGGCATGCTGTTCCAGTTCGGCGCCCTGTTCACCGACCTGTCGGTGTTTGAAAACGTGGCCTTCCCGCTGCGCGAGCACACCAACCTGACCGAAGAACTGATCCGCGACCTCGTGCTCATGAAGCTCAATGCGGTAGGCTTGCGCAATGCCGCCCAGTTGAAGCCGGCCGAAATTTCGGGCGGCATGGCGCGCCGCGTGGCCGTGGCCCGCGCCGTCGCCCTCGACCCCGAACTGGTGATGTACGACGAACCGTTTGCCGGCCTCGATCCGATCTCGATGGGCGTCACCGCCAACCTGATCCGCCGCCTGAACGATGCGCTCGGCTCGACCTCGATCCTGGTCTCGCACGACGTGCACGAATGCTTCGCCATTGCCGACTATGTGTACTTCATGTCCGCAGGGAAAATCGTCGCCCAGGGCACGCCAGCCGACCTGCGCGTGTCGGAAGACCCGTACGTGAAGCAGTTCGTCCACGCCGCGCCCGATGGCCCCGTCCCCTTCCACTATCCAGGCAAGTCGCTGGCCGACGACCTGGGACTGGAGGCGCGCGCATGAACCGGATTCTCGATATCCTGGCCGGGATCGGCCGTACCCTGCGCGACAGCGTCGCTGCCATCGGTTTTGCCACACGCTTCTTCTTCAACCTGCTGGGCGTCTCGCCAGGCGCCCTGCGCCGCCCGGGACTGATTTCCGAGCAGACCCACTTCATCGGCAATTACTCGCTGGTGATCATCATCGTGTCCGGCCTGTTCGTCGGCATGGTGCTCGGCCTGCAGGGTTACATCACGCTGACCCCGTATGGCGCGGAACAAAAGCTGGGCCAGGTGGTCGCACTGGCACTGGTGCGCGAACTGGGCCCGGTCGTGACCGCGCTGCTGTTCGCCGGCCGCGCAGGGACCTCTTTGACCGCGCAAATCGGCTTGATGAAAGCCGGCGAGCAATTGTCGGCCATGGAAATGATGGCCATTAACCCGGTGCAGCGCGTGCTGGCGCCGCGTTTCTGGGCCGGCGTGATCGCCATGCCCATCCTGGCCACCATCTTTTCCGCCGTGGGCGTGCTGGGCGGCTACCTGGTCGGCGTCAAGCTGATCGGTGTGGACGAAGGCGCGTTCTGGTCGCAAATGCAGGCCAATGTCGATGTCCAGGCCGACGTGATGAATGGCGTGATCAAGAGTTTCGTGTTCGGCATTGCCGTCACCTTCACCGCGCTGTTCCAGGGCTACCATGCCCAGCCGACGCCGGAAGACGTGTCGCGCGCCACCACCCGTACCGTGGTGATCGCGTCGCTGATGGTCTGGGGCCTCGATTTCGTGCTGACCGCCATCATGTTTAACAAGTAAAACAAGAGTTAGGAATTCAAAATGCATCGTAAATCCGTTGACGTGTGGGTTGGCCTGTTTGTCCTGCTGGGCCTGGCCGCTTTGCTGTTCCTGGCGCTCAAGGCCGGCAACATGAGCACCTTGTCGTTTGCGCAGACTTACCAGATCAGCGGCAAGTTCGACAACATCGGCGGCCTCAAGCCGCAAGCGCCGGTCAAGGCCTCGGGTGTGGTAGTCGGACGCGTCGGTGACATCAAGTTTGATGACAAGACCTACAAGGCGCTGGTAACCTTGGAGCTTGAAGCGGGCTATAAATTTCCAAAAGATAGCTCCTTGAAAATCCTCACTGCCGGCCTCCTGGGCGAGCAGTACATCGGTATCGAAGCGGGTGGCGACACCAACAATCTGGTCAATGGCGACCGGATTTCCCGCACTTCATCTGCCACCGTGCTGGAAGACCTGATCAATCAGTTCATCTACAGCAAAGCGGCGGAAGGAAAGGAAGAGAGCAAATGACAGCGATAACACTGGTCCGTTCGGCCACGCTGGTCGTGCTCGCAGCTGCGCTGGGCGGCTGCGCCACGGGCGGACAAAAAGATCCCTACGAAAAATTCAACCGCAAGATGTTCGAGTTCAACGATGCGGTCGACCGCAATGCGCTGAAACCGGCCGCCACGGTGTACAAGCAGGTGCTGCCCTCCTTCGTGCAGACCGGCGTGAACAATTTCTTCGGCAACCTGGCCGATATGTGGAGCACCGCCAATAACCTGATGCAAGGCAAGGGCGAAGCCGGCATGTCCGACTTCACGCGCGTCATGATGAACTCGACCTTCGGCCTGGCCGGCCTGATCGACGTCGCCTCCGAAGCCGGACTGAAGAAACACAATGAAGACTTCGGCCAGACCCTCGGTTACTGGGGCGTGAAAAGCGGTCCCTACCTGATGCTGCCGCTGCTGGGCCCGTCGACCATGCGCGACACGGTGGCGCTGCCGCTCGATATTTACGCGGACCCCTGGGGTTATGGCGTAAACGCCAATGTCCAGGTTGCTGGTACTATCTTGCGTGTGGTCGACCAGCGTGCGGTGATCCTCGACGCCAGCAACCTCATGGAAGAAGCCGCACTCGACCGTTACGAATTCATCCGCGACGGTTTCCTGCAGTCGCGCCAGAACAAGGTGTTCGACGGCGAAACTTCGCGCAAGGAAGCCATCAAGGCGGCCAAGGCGGACGCGGCCGATGCGGCCGAACCGACCGCCGCCAGCATCAAGGCGGCGTATGCCGACGACGAAGCAGCGCCTGCCGTACCTGCGGCAGACCCGGCTGCGGACCCGTCCAAACCGCCTGTTCCAGCGAAAACGGCGGCCAAAGCACCCGTTTTGTCATCCGAACCGGCCTCGAAGTAGTTAACGCTTGAACTGAACAACTATTTTAGAAAAGAACACATGAAACTAATCAAACAACTTATCGCGGTCGCCAGCATGGCCATTGCCACCAGCGCCCTCGCGGCAGCCCCTGCCAATGAAGCGCCGGACGCGCTGGTCAAGCGCATCAGCGCCGACGTCATCGAAACGGCCAAGAACGACAAGGAAATCCAGGCCGGCAACCAGAAGCGCGTCATGGACCTGGTCGAAAGCAAAATCCTGCCCTACGTCGATTTCCAGCGCATGACCTCGCTGGCAGCCGGGCGTTTCTGGCGCGAAGCCACGCCCGAGCAGCAAAAGCAGCTCTCGGCCGAGTTCCGCACCCTGCTGATCTTCACGTATTCGGGCGCGCTGTCCCAGATCAAGAATGAAACCGTGGAATTCAAGCCCCTGCGCGCCGATCCGGCCGACGCCGAAGTCGAAGTGCGTTCCCAGGTCAACGTCGCTCGCGGCGAGCCTGTCACGCTGAACTATCGCCTGGCCAAAACGCCGCACGGCTGGAAGATTTTCGACATCAATGTGCTGGGCGCATGGCTGGTGGAAACCTACAAGGGCACCTTTGCCACCGAAATCGGCAAGTCCGGCATCGACGGCCTGATCAAGGCATTGGCAGAGCGCAACAAGAAACTGGCCAACAAGCCACTCAAGCCTGCAAAGTAATTCATGGCTGACATCAACAAGCTCGACAGCATCGAGGCCCTGACCGTCCTCAACGCCAAGGTGGCGCTGGACCAGGGCATCGCTGCCATCAAGGCAGGGCAGACCGTGTTCGACCTGGGTACCGTCCAGGTCGCCGACTCGTCCGCCGTGGCCGTGCTGCTGGCCTGGAAGCGCGCCGCCCGCAAGGCCGGCGCCGCTTTATCGTATGTGAATGTTCCGGCCAGCCTGACCAGCCTGGCCGCGCTGTACGGCGTCGACGCCTTCCTGGTGGATACCCCCGCCAACCTGCACCACCATTGATCCTGCCTTACCCGCGGTGAGCCGAGTTTTCGGTTCACCCGCATCCCCGGCATTATTTCCTGCCTGACTCAAGAAGACCCGATTTCCCCTATAATTGACGGCTCACTCCGCGAAGTCTGTGCATGCTGTATAGACAACACACACCCAAGAAAAGCATGACAGCAATCCAGATTAACAGCGTCGAGAAAAGCTACAAGAGCCTCAAGGCCTTGGGCGGCGTCTCCCTTGCCATCGAGGAAGGCGAATTCTTCGGCTTGCTCGGCCCCAACGGCGCCGGCAAGACCACGCTGATCTCCACCATCGCCGGCCTGATCCGTCCCGACGCGGGCAGCGTATCCATCCACGGCCATGATGTGGTCACCGACTTCCGCGCCGCGCGCGGCAAGCTGGGCGTGGTGCCGCAGGAACTGGTGTTCGATCCCTTCTTCACGGTGCGCGAAACGCTGCGCCTGCAGTCCGGCTACTACGGCCTGAAGAACAATGACAAGTGGATCGACGAAGTCATGGGCGAACTCGACCTGACCAACAAGGCCGACGTCAACATGCGCGCCCTGTCCGGCGGCATGAAGCGGCGCGTGCTGGTGGCCCAGGCGCTGGTGCACAAGCCGCCCGTGATCGTGCTCGATGAACCCACCGCCGGCGTGGATGTCGAACTGCGCCAGACCCTGTGGAAGTTCATTTCGCGCCTGAACCGCGAAGGCCACACCGTGGTGCTGACCACCCATTACCTGGAAGAGGCGCAAGCCATGTGCCAGCGCGTGGCCATGCTCAAGGCCGGCCAGGTGGTGGCGCTCGACACCATGAGCGCCCTGATCCGCCGCATATCGGGCTCGCAGCTGATCGTGCACCTGTCCTTCGGCGACTTGCCCGACGACTTGCGCCACCTGGTCTCGCACGACGAACACGGCAATGGCGCGGGCAACAAGTACAGCCTGCGCGTGAATGAATACAGCGATGTCGAACCGATCCTGGCGCGCCTGCGCGAGTCCGGCGCCGTCATCGATGAAATGCAGTTGCAGCAAGCCGATCTCGAGGATATCTTCTTGCAGATCATGGACAAGGGTAGCTTATGAGTCTCGTCTCCGTCGGTTTCCAGACCCTGCTCTACAAGGAAACGCTGCGTTTCTGGAAAGTCGCGACCCAGACCGTGGCCGCGCCGGTCCTGACCGCCATGCTGTACCTGCTCATCTTCGGCCACGTGCTCGACGGGCGCGTGCAGATGCTGGCCAACGTCAGCTACACCGCCTTCCTGATTCCCGGCCTGGTCATGATGAGCGTGCTGCAGAACGCCTTCGCCAATTCCTCGTCCTCGCTGATCCAGTCCAAGATCACCGGCAACCTGGTGTTCATCCTGCTGCCGCCGCTGTCGCACTGGGAAATCATCTCGGCCTACGTGCTGGCCTCGGTCGTGCGCGGCCTGGTGGTGGGCGCGGGCGTGTTCATCATCACGGTCTGGTTCACCCACCTCAGTTTCGTCGCGCCGCTGTGGATCCTCCTGTTCGCGCTGCTGGGCGCGGCCATCCTGGGCACCATGGGCGTCATCGCCGGCATCTGGGCTGAAAAATTCGACCAGCTGGCCGCTTTCCAGAACTTCCTGATCATGCCGGCCACCTTCCTGTCCGGCGTGTTCTACTCCATCCATTCGCTGCCGCCGTTCTGGCAGGCGGTGTCGCATTTCAATCCGTTCTTTTACATGATCGACGGCTTCCGCTACGGTTTCTTCGGCCAGTCCGACGTCTCGCCGTGGACCAGCCTGGCCATCGTTTCGGTGTTCTTCGCGGTACTCGCGAGCATCGCCATCAACCTGCTCAAGCGCGGCTACAATCTGCGCCACTAATACAAGGAATTCATCGTGGCTACCACTCCCGAACTCATTCACGGCTATATCAGCGCCGGTCTCGAATGCACCCACCTTGAAGTTGATGGCGACGGCCAGCACTTCACCGCCGTTATCGTTTCGCCTGCGTTTGCCGGAAAACGTCCCATCCAGCGCCACCAGCTGGTGTACGCTGCACTGGGCGACCGCATGCGCGAAGAAATCCACGCCCTGTCGATGAAGACGCTCACCCCCGAAGAATATCAAGGATAAAAACATGGACCAGCTTCAGATTGTTGGCGACAAACGCCTCGATGGTGAAATCGTTATTTCCGGCGCCAAGAACGCCGCCCTGCCTATCCTGTGCGCGGGCCTGCTGACGGCCGGCGACCTGGAACTGACCAATGTGCCGCGCTTGCACGACGTGCGCACCATGCTCAAGCTGCTGGCCAAGACCGGCCTGAAGGTGAACCAGGTCGAAGACGAAACCGTCATCCTGAACGGTTCGGCCATCGACACCCTGGAAGCGCCGTACGAGCTGGTGAAAACCATGCGCGCATCGATCCTGGTCCTGGGACCGCTGCTGGCGCGCTTCGGCGAAGCGAAGGTATCGCTGCCGGGCGGCTGCGCCATCGGTTCGCGCCCGGTCGACCAGCACATCAAGGGCTTGCAGGCGCTGGGCGCCGAGATCACCATCGAAGGCGGCTACATCTACGCCAAGTGCAAAAAGCTCAAGGGCGCGCGCATCCACACCGACATGATCACCGTCACCGGCACCGAAAACCTGCTGATGGCAGCGACCCTGGCCGAAGGCGAAACCGTGCTGGAAAACGCCGCGCGCGAGCCGGAAGTGACCGACCTGGCCAACCTGCTGGTGGCCATGGGCGCGAAAATCGAAGGCATCGGCACCGACAAGCTGGTCATCCAGGGCGTGCCCGAACTGCATGGCGCCAAGCACGCCGTGATCTCGGACCGCATTGAAGCTGCCACTTTCCTGTGCGCCGTTGCGGCCACCGGCGGCGACATCATGCTCAAGAATACCCGCACCGACATCTTCGACGTGGCGCTCGACAAGCTGCGCGAAGTGGGCGTCGTCATGACCCAGGGCCCGGACTGGATCCGCGCCCAGATGGGCGGCCGTCCGAAGCCGGTGTCCTTCCGCACGACAGAATATCCAGGTTTCCCGACCGATATGCAGGCCCAGTTCATGGCGGTGAACACCATCGCCAGCGGCACCAGCCACGTCACCGAAACCATTTTCGAAAACCGCTTCATGCATGTCCAGGAAATGAACCGCCTGGGCGCGAACATCCATATCGAGGGCAATACCGCCTTCATCAAGGGCATGGACAAGCTGATCGGCGCGCCCGTGATGGCCACCGACCTGCGCGCTTCTGCGTCGCTGGTGATCGCCGCCATGGCAGCCCAGGGCACCACCCTCATCGACCGCATCTACCACCTCGACCGCGGCTACGACCGCATGGAAGTGAAGCTGTCGGCCGTCGGCGCGGACATCATCCGAATCAAGTAAATGACTACTTTCACGAACCCCGCGAACTCGCAGCTGATCCTGGCGCTGTCGAAGGGCCGCATTTTCGACGACACCTTGCCGCTGCTGGAAGCGGCAGGTATCACCGTGCTCGAAAACCCGGAGACCTCGCGCAAGCTGATCCTGGCGACCAACGATCCGAACGTGCGCGTCATCATCGTGCGCGCGTCCGACGTGCCGACCTATGTGCAGTACGGCGCGGCCGACTTCGGCGTGGCCGGCAAGGACGTGCTGCTTGAACATGGCGGCGAAGGGCTGTACCAGCCCATCGACCTGAACATCGCCAAGTGCCGCATGTCGGTGGCCGTGAACGCGGGCTTCGACTACGACAAGGCAGTGCGCCAGGGCGCGCGCCTGCGCGTGGCCACCAAGTTCGTCCAGACCGCGCGCGAACACTTCGCGCGCAAGGGCGTGCACGTGGACCTGATCAAGCTGTACGGCTCCATGGAGCTGGCGCCGCTGGTGGGCCTGTCCGACGCCATTGTCGACGTGGTCTCCACCGGCAGCACGCTGCGCGCCAACAACCTGGTGGAAGTGGAAGAGATCATGGATATCTCTTCGCGCCTGGTGGTGAACCAGGCCGCGCTCAAGTTGAAACGCGAGCGCTTGCAACCCATACTCGAGGCGTTCGAACGAGCGTCGAAACTCAATCAAAGTTAAAGCCATGTCACTGCAGATCCGCAAACTCGATTCGGCCCAGCCGGACTTCAAACAACGCCTCGATACGCTGCTTGCGTTTGAAGCGTCCACCGATGAAGCCATTGAAAAATCGGTTGCGGCGATCCTGCATGACGTGAAAACCCGCGGCGACGCCGCGGTCCTCGACTACACCAACAAATTCGACCGCATTCCCGGCGGCGCGGCCAGCATGGCGCATTTCGACATAGGCCAGGCCGAGTTGAATGCCGCCCTGGAAGGCCTGCCATCGGCCCAGCGCGTGGCCCTGCAGACCGCCGCCGACCGCATCCGCGTATTTCACGAGCGCCAGAAGCAGGAGCTGAAAGGCTTCACCTACACCGAACCCGATGGCACGGTGCTGGGCCAGAAGATCACCCCGCTCGACCGCGTCGGCATCTACGTCCCTGGCGGCAAGGCCGCCTATCCATCGTCGGTGCTGATGAACGCGGTGCCGGCCAAGGTGGCGGGTGTTGAAGAGATCATCATGGTGGTGCCGACCCCGGACGGCGTGAAGAACCAGATGGTGCTGGCCGCAGCAGCCATTGCCGGCGTCACCCGCGTGATCACCATCGGCGGCGCGCAGGCAGTCGGCGCGCTGGCCTACGGTACCGAAACCATTGAAGCCGTCGACAAGATCGTCGGCCCCGGCAATGCCTACGTGGCCGCCGCCAAGCGCCGCGTGTTCGGCACCGTGGGCATCGACATGATCGCCGGCCCGTCCGAGATCCTGGTGATCTGCGACGGCACCACCGATCCCGACTGGGTGGCCATGGACCTGTTTTCGCAGGCCGAGCACGACGAACTGGCGCAAGCGATCATGCTGTGCCCGGACGCGGACTACATCGCGCAGGTCGAGGCCAGCATCCACAAGCTGCTGCCGGCCATGCCGCGCCATGAGACCATCCGCACCTCCCTGACCGACCGCGGCGCGCTGGTGAAAGTGCGCGACATGGACGAGGCTTGCGCCATCGCCAACGCCATCGCCGCCGAGCACCTGGAAATCTCCGCCGAGGACCCGCAGCAGTGGGCCGACAAGATCCGCCACGCCGGCGCCATGTTCCTGGGCCGCTTTTCATCGGAATCGCTGGGCGACTACTGCTGCGGCCCGAACCACGTGCTGCCGACTTCGCGCACGGCGCGCTTTTCGTCGCCGCTGGGCGTGTACGATTTCCAGAAGCGCTCGTCGATCATTTTCGTCAGCGAAGCGGGCGCGCAAACGCTGGGCCGTGTCGCGGCCGAACTGGCCTACGGCGAAGGCTTGCAAGCCCACGCCCGCAGCGCCGAACTGCGGATCAAGACATGACAGCCGACTGGATCGATCAGGTGTACTGCGAGGATGCGCTGGCCGGACTGGCGCGCATCCCCGACGGTTCCATCGATCTGATCCTCACCGATCCGCCCTACAACCTGGGCAAGGATTACGGCAACGACTCCGACCAGCAAAGCGTGGCCGCCTACCTGGCCTGGACCGAGGAATGGATCACCAGGGCGCTGCCGAAACTGAAACCGAACGGCAGCCTGTACATTTTTCTTACGTGGCGCTTTTCGCCCGAGATTTTTGTGATGCTCAAGCAGCGCATGACGATGATGAACGAGATTATCTGGGACCGCCGCGTGCCGTCCATGGGCGGAAGCGTGCGCAGCTACACCTCGGTGCACGACACCATCGGTTTTTTTGTCAACCGCAAGGATTACTATTTCGACCTCGACGCCGTGCGCATCCCGTACGACGCCGAAACCAAGAAAGCCCGTTCGCGTTCGATATTCGTCGGCGCCAAATGGCTGGAATTGGGGTACAACCCCAAGGATTTGTGGAGCGTATCGCGCCTTCACCGCGAGCATCCGGAACGGGAAGACCACCCGACCCAGAAGCCGCTGGAAATTATCGAGCGCATGGTCAAGACCTCCTGCCCACCGGGCGGCGTGGTGCTCGACCTGTTCATGGGCAGCGGCACGACGGCCATCGCGGCCAAGCGCTGCGGACGACATTTCGTCGGTTTCGAGCTCAACCCCGTGTATTGCGAGGTGATAAAGGAGCGCTTGATCGCCCCGGAGCCGGAAGCCGCCAAGAAAACCGTGAAACGCAAATCCGCCAAGAAAACGGCGCCGGAAGAAGAAATCATACAGAAGACAATATGGGAAATATCGACAAGCTGATCGAGAACGTCATTCGCCAGGAAGTGCGCGACGATGCTCCGTACCACGTGCCTGAATCGAGCGGCTACATCAAGCTCGACGCCATGGAAAATCCTTACCCGCTGCCGATCCACCTGCGCGCCGAACTTGGCCGCCGCCTGGCCGACGCGGTGCTGAACCGCTATCCGATTCCCAGCTACGCCAGCCTGAAACACAAGATCTGCGCGCGCCTGGGCGTCCCGAAAGGCTACAACGTCATCCTGGGCAATGGCTCGGACGAGATCATCTCCATGATCGCGATGGCCACCTCGGGCGCCGGACGCCGCAGCGTGATCATGGCGCCGGTGCCGTGCTTCGTCATGTTCCAGCGTTCGGCCATGTTTGCCGGGGCCGACTTCGTGGGCGTGCCGCTGCGTGAAGACCTCACCCTGGACCGCGACGCCATGCTGGCCGCGATCGAACAGCACAAGCCGTCCGTGGTGTTCCTGGCCTACCCGAACAACCCGACCTCGAATTTGTTCGGCGAGGACGACATGGTCGCCATCATCCGCGCCCTGGGCGACACCGGCATCGCCGTGGTCGACGAAGCCTACGGCCCGTTCGCGCGCACCAGCTTCATGCACCGTCTGCCCGAATTCGAAAACATGGTTGTCATGCGCACCGTGTCGAAGCTGGGCCTGGCCGGCATCCGCCTGGGCTATATGTCGGCCGCACCAAAGCTGCTGGAGCAGTTCGAAAAGGTGCGCCCGCCGTACAACGTCAACGTGCTGACCCAGACCGCCGCCGAATTCGCCCTCGATAACATCGATGTGCTCAACGATCAGGCCACCAGGCTGATCGCCGCGCGCGAGCAATTGACGGCCGACCTGGCCGCATTGCCCGGCGTCACTGTTTTCCCTTCCGCCGCCAATTTTCTGCTGGTCCGGGTGCCCGACGCCGCGCAAGCGTGCTCGAAACTCCTTGAGGACAAGGTCATGGTCAAAAATGTGAGTAAAATGCATGCACTGCTTGCAAATTGCATCCGCGTGACCGTGAGTACGCCCGAAGAAAATTCCGCCTTCCTGGATGCCTTCAAGGCATCGCTACTAACTGAGCAACGTCCATGACCCGCACCGCAGAAATTACGCGCAATACCAACGAGACGCAGATCCGCGTATCGATCAACCTCGACGGCACCGGCAAGCAGAAGCTGAACACCGGCGTGCCCTTCCTCGACCACATGCTCGACCAGATCGCGCGCCACGGCCTGATCGACCTCGACATCGAATGCGTGGGCGACCTGCACATCGACGCCCACCACACCGTGGAAGACACCGGCATCACGCTCGGCATGGCGGTGGCCAAGGCCATCGGCGACAAGAAAGGCATCCGCCGCTACGGCCATGCCTACGTGCCGCTGGACGAAGCGCTGTCGCGCGTGGTCATCGATTTCTCCGGCCGTCCCGGCCTGGAAATGCACGTGCCATGGAAGCGCTCCATGATCGGCGCTTTCGACGTCGACCTGGCGCACGAATTCTTCCAGGGCTTCGTCAACCACGCGCTGGTGTCGCTGCACATCGATAACCTGCGTGGCGAGAACGCCCACCACCAGTGCGAAACCGTGTTCAAGGCATTCGGCCGTGCATTGCGCATGGCCGCCGAACTCGATGCGCGCTCCGCCGGCACGATCCCTTCGACCAAGGGCAGCCTGTAAGTCACACTTATGAATAAAATTGTAGTAGTTGACTACGGCATGGGCAATCTGCGCTCGGTGGCGCAAGCCTTGCGCGCCGTTGCGCCCGACGCCAATGTGCTGATCTCCGGCGAAGTGGCCGACATCGACAGCGCCGACCGCATCGTTCTGCCGGGCCAGGGCGCCATGCGCGACTGCATGGCCAGCCTGCGCGAATCGGGCGTCCAGGAAGCGCTGCTGCGCGCCTCGCAAACGCGTCCCATGATGGGCGTGTGCGTGGGCGAGCAGATGCTGTTCGACGTTTCCGAAGAAGCCGATACCCCGGGCCTGGGCCTTTTGCCGGGCAAGGTGGTGCGCTTCCAGCTCGAAGGCCGCCTGCAGGCTGACGGCTCGCGCTTCAAGGTGCCGCAAATGGGCTGGAACCGCGTGAAGCAAAAGCGTCCGCACGCGCTGTGGGAAGGCATTGCTGACGATGCCTACTTCTATTTCGTGCACAGCTACTACGTGCAGCCGGCGGAAGCAGACCTCATCGCCGCCGAAACGGACTACGGCGCGCCCTTCTGCTGCGCCGTGGCCCGCGATAATATTTTCGCGACCCAGTTCCACCCCGAGAAAAGCGCGGCGGCGGGACTGAAGCTGTACCAGAATTTCGTCCATTGGAATCCCTGATTCAACCCTAACCCTTAAACGATACCGATCATGCTGCTCATTCCTGCCATCGACCTCAAAGACGGTCACTGCGTTCGCCTCAAGCAAGGCGATATGGAACTTGCCACCGTTTTTTCCGAAGACCCCGCCGAGATGGCGCTGCACTGGCTCAAGCAGGGCGCCCGCCGCCTGCACCTGGTCGACCTGAACGGCGCCTTCGCCGGCAAGCCGAAAAACGAGTCCGCCGTCAAATCCATACTCCAGGTGGTCCAGGAATTCGCCGTCGATAACGACATCGACGAGATCCCCGTCCAGCTGGGCGGCGGCATCCGCGACCTCGACACCATCGAACGCTACCTCGACGACGGCATCACCTACATCATCGTGGGCACCGCCGCCGTCAAGAATCCGGGCTTCCTGCACGACGCCTGCGGCGCCTTCCCCGGGTCCATCATCGTGGGCCTGGACGCCAAGGACGGCAAGGTGGCCACCGACGGCTGGAGCAAGATGTCCGGCCATGAAGTGATCGACCTGGCGAAAAAATTCGAAGCCTATGGCGTCGAATCTATCATCTACACCGACATCGGCCGTGACGGCATGATGGGCGGTATCAACATCGAAGCGACGGTCAAGCTGGCGCAGTCGGTGCGTATTCCCATCATCGCATCGGGCGGCCTGCACAATATCGGCGACGTGGAAGCCCTGTGCGCGGTGCAGGAAGAAGGCATCGAAGGCGTCATCTGCGGCCGTTCGATCTACGAAGGCACCATCAACCTGGCCGAAGCGCAAACGCGCGCGGACGAACTCAGTTAGCACATCATGCTCGCAAAACGCATCATCCCCTGCCTTGACGTGACCGATGGCCGCGTCGTCAAAGGCGTCAATTTCACCGAGCTGCGCGACGCCGGCGACCCGGTGGAAATCGCGCGCCGCTACGACTTGCAGGGCGCCGATGAAATCACCTTCCTCGACATCACGGCGTCTTCGGACGGGCGCGACCTGATCCTGCACATCATCGAAGCGGTGGCCTCCAAGGTCTTCATTCCGCTGACGGTGGGCGGTGGCGTGCGCAAGGTGGAAGACGTGCGCCGCCTGCTCAACGCCGGCGCCGACAAGGTAAGCATGAATACCTCGGCCGTCACCAATCCCGACCTGGTGTTCGACGCCTCGCAAAAGCACGGTTCGCAGTGCATCGTGGTGGCGATCGACGCCAAGCAGGTCGCGCCCGGCAAATGGGAAGTGTTCACCCACGGCGGGCGCAAAGCCACCGGCCTCGATGCGATCGAATGGGCCATGAAAATGGAAAGCCTGGGCGCCGGCGAAATCCTGCTGACCAGCATGGACCGCGACGGCACCAAGGTCGGCTTCGACCTGGGCCTGACGTCGGGCGTGTCGAATGCGGTGGGCATTCCCGTAATCGCCTCGGGCGGCGTGGGCGGCTTGCAGGACCTGGCCGACGGCATCAAGATCGGCAAGGCCGACGCCGTGCTGGCGGCGAGCATTTTTCACTACGGGCAGCACACGGTCCAGGAAGCGAAGCGCTTCATGGCCGCGCAAGGCATCCCGATGCGCCTGGATTAGGAGTGGATATGCCCAATGGAGCAAAAGCCAAGTGGCTTAACAAGGTCAAGTGGGACGAAAACGGCCTGGTGCCGGTCATTGCCCAGGAATCGGGTTCCAACGACGTGCTGATGTTCGCATGGATGAACCGCGATGCCCTGTCGAAGACGGTGGAACTGGGCGAAGCGGTGTACTGGAGCCGTTCGCGCAAGAAGCTGTGGCACAAGGGCGAGGAATCGGGCCACGTGCAGAAGGTGCTCGAGATTCGCCTCGACTGCGACGAAGACGTGGTGCTGCTCAAGATCGAACAGGCCGGCAGCATCGCCTGCCATACGGGCCGCCATTCCTGCTTCTATCAAAAGTTCGACGGCGCCGACTGGCAGGCGGTTGATCCCGTGCTGCAGGATCCGGAAACGATTTACACCAAAACAAAGAATACCCCATGAGCGTCACCTTGTCACGCGTGGCCGCGGTCATCGAATCGCGCAAGCTGGAAAATGGCGGCGACCCCGCCACCTCGTACGTGTCGCGCCTGTTCTCCAAGGGCGACGACGCGATCCTGAAAAAAATCGGCGAGGAAGCCACCGAACTGGTGATGGCCGCCAAGGACGCGCGCCATGACGGAGACACGGACAAGGTGCTGTACGAATGCGCCGACCTGTGGTTCCACTGCGCGGTCCTGCTGGCCAATTTCGGCCTCACGCCGCAACAGGTGCTCGATGAACTGGCGCGCCGCGAAGGCGTGTCCGGCATCGCCGAAAAAGCTGCCCGTCAACCGTAAGGAGTCCACGTGGATAACTGCCTCTTCTGCAAAATCGCCGCCAAACAAATTCCTTCAAGCATAGTTTATGAAGATGAAGAACTATTGGCCTTCAAGGATATCAACCCGGCCGCCCCCGTGCACCTGCTGGTGATCCCCAAGCTGCACGTGGCGACCTTGTCCGATTGCAATGAATCGCACACGGCCATCCTGGGCAAAATGCTGGCCCTGGCCCCCAAACTTGCAGCTGAGCATGGCTGCGCCGTCTCCTATGATGCCGACGGCGTTCCGGGCGGCGGCTACAAGACGCTCATCAATAGCGGGCCGGACGGCGGCCAGGAGGTGTACCATCTGCACCTTCACATGTACGGTGGTCCCCGCCCCTGGCGAGGCCAGCGGTGATGAAGGGGGCACGAAGCCCCTGCATCGCGTAAAATACGGCCGTAGGCTTTCACGTTTCAGGCGCATGCGCCTTGCTAGGAGAAAATGATGGGTGGACTGAGTATTTGGCATTGGCTGATCGTACTGCTGGTAGTTGTGCTGGTCTTCGGCACCAAGAAGCTTGGCAACATGGGCGGCGACATCGGCAAGGCAGTCAAGGGCTTCAAGGACGGCGTCAAGGGCGAGGAAGACAAATCGGCCGCGCCGCCGCAGCAGGTAGCCGACAAGACCACGATCGACGTTGAAGCGAAAGAGAAAACGAAGTCCTGATGCCTGAGCGTGCAGCCGCACGCCCGGACCTGGACCTCCAGACGCCATGATCGACCTTGGACTTTCGAAAATTGCCATTATTGGCGTCGTCGCGCTGATCGTGATCGGCCCTGAAAAGCTGCCGAAGGTAGCCCGGATGGCCGGCTCGCTGTATGGACGCGCCCAGCGCTACCTGCACGAAGTGAAGTCCGAGGTCAGCCGCGAAATCGAGCTCGACGAACTGCGCAACCTGAAGAAGGAAGTCGAAGACACGGCCAACTCGATCAGGAACGACGTCCAGTCGACCTTCCAGAGCACGGTCGACGATGTCGAATCGGCCTGGCGCGACCTGCCGTCGTCGACCACGCCGACGGCCACCATGAGCGACCTCGAACGCAAGGCGCGCGACTTCCGGCGCAAGAAACTGGTGCGCAATTCGGCCATTCCCGGCTGGTACAAGCAGCGCAATGGTGGAAAGTCCCACATCATGTCGGGCGCCGCGCGCGTCAAGAAATTCCGTCCACGCGCCTCTTCCACCTCTTCGTTCTTCTAAATGACAGACAAACCCGCCGGCGAAGAGACCTTCATCTCTCACCTGATCGAACTGCGCGACCGCCTGGTGCGGGCCATCGTCGGGATCGGCATCGTGGCCGCCATCCTGTTCATCTGGCCCAGCCCTTCCGTCATCTACGACTTCATCGCCCAGCCGATGATCGATTCGCTGCCCAAGGGCGCGAAGATGATCGCCACCGGCGTCATTTCGCCCTTCCTGGTGCCGATGAAGGTGACCCTGGTGCTTGCCTTCATCCTGGCGCTGCCGTGGGTGTTCTACCAGGTGTGGGCCTTCATTGCGCCCGGCCTGTACCAGCACGAAAAGAAGCTGGTGCTGCCCCTGGTGATTTCGTCGTCCTTCCTGTTCATGGCCGGCGTGGCGTTCTGCTACTTCTTCGTGTTCGGGCGCGTGTTCCACTTCATCGGCGAATTCGCGCCGACCTCGATCGCGGTCACGCCCGACATCGAAAACTATCTCGATTTCGTCATGTCCATGTGCCTGGCCTTCGGCGCCACCTTCGAAGTGCCGGTGGTGGTGGTGATCCTGGTTCGCATGGGCATGGTCACGGTGGAAAAGCTCAAGGAAATCCGGCCTTACGCGGTCGTTGGCGCGTTTGTCATCGCCGCCATCGTCACGCCGCCGGACGTGGTCAGCCAGCTCGCGCTGGCCATCCCGATGTGCCTTTTGTTCGAACTGGGCCTGCTGGTGGCCCCGATCTTCGTCAAGGCCACCCAGGCGCCGCCGGAAGAACCGGCGCAAAGCTAGTCGTGCTGCAAGTACATACACCGGCGCATGGTAGCTGCAGCCGGTGATGTCCTGGGCTTGAACCTCGACGCGTTCATTCCCGAATAGCCCATCTTCATCGGCGATTGGACCGGGTCCGTCCATGCGGCCGCCAGGCTCGCCGCCACCACGGCTATCGTGAGGTCTCCGCCCTGTCGGGTCACCTCGGGATCAGCCATGCATTCAACGAAATCCGTTCTCTCCCTCGTACGGCCCGCCCTGTTCATCGCGGCGCTGGCTACTATCCTGTTGGCCGCATGCGGCGGCGGGGGAGGCGCACCGAAGCCGGCCGGCGATGTCGTGCTGGCGCCGGTGAGCACGCTGGCGGCGGGCGTCACGCAAACGGCGCGGCCCGAGGTGGACCAGTACATGCAGGGGCAACTGGTCGAGCAGCGCATTCCCGGCATGACGCTGGCGGTGGTCCGGGACGGCGCCGTTGTCTACGCCAAGGGCTATGGCTACGCCGACCGCGGGAATGCGCGCCCGGTGAAACCGGAGGACCGCTTCGAGATCGGCTCGATCAGCAAGTCGTTTGCCGCCACTGCCATCATGCTGCTGGTAGAGGACGGCAAGATATCGCTCGACGACAAGCTCGACAAATTCATCGGGGCGGTGCCGCCGCAATGGAGCGGCATCACCATTCGGCACTTGCTGAACCACACTTCCGGCCTGCCCGAATACCCGGACGAGCCGACCTTTGCAGACCTGCATGCCAACAGGGTCCTGGGAGAAGAGGAGATGCTGGCCAGGTTCAGGGCGTATTCCGTGAGCTGGGCGCCGGGCACCAAGTACCGGTACTGCAATGTCGGCTACGATATTCTCGGGATCGTGGTGCGCAGGGTCAGCGGCAAAGGCTATTTCGATTTCCTGAAAGAGCGGGTGTTCACGCCGCTGGGCATGCACAGCGCGCGTCTCATCGCGCCGAAACCGGCGCACGCGGAAAGCGCAATCGGGTACGAGTTCAAGGACAACAAACATGTCCCGTTTGCGACGACCGACGCGATGTCGATCTACCTGAGCATGGCAGCGAGCGGGATCGAGCTCAGTGCCATGGACATGGCGAAGTGGGATGCTGCGCTGTACACCGACAAGATCCTCAAGCAATCGACCCTGGCCCTGATGTGGACCAATAACGCCTTGGTGCAGGCGGCGAATGCCGACAATTCCGACATCTACTACGGCTTGGGCTGGCAGTTGCGGACCCAGAACGGGAAGCGCTGGGTGTACCACTCCGGCGGCATGCCCGGATACGTCACCGACTTCATGCGCTACCCGGACCAGAAGCTGACCATCATCGTGTTTACCAACCTGAGTGACCAGCATGCGAATGCCCGCAAGATCGTGCGCGCGCTCGCGCCCATGTTCGGCCAGACGCTCTAGACATAATGACCAGTGCGATTCGCGACGCCAGGCCGTCGATCCGCGCCAAAATATGGCGGTTCGTCGCAGAGCCTCCCTGCCACATCCGGTCCCTCCTACACTTCCGTCTTTCTCAAAGCGGAGCAATGACATGCAAGCATTCGTCATTTTTGTAGTGATGTACCTGGCAATATCGACTCATACCCATGCCGCCGGCTTCGAGTCTGCATCATTTGCAGACAAGTCCGGTGCGACGATCAAGCTGGCCATCTGGTATCCCAGCGATACGCCGGTGACGGTGCGGGATCTGGGCGCGTTCAGGCAGGAGGTTGCGACAGGTGGCAGGGTGCGCGGTGCAGGCCTTCCGCTCATCGTCATTTCGCACGGGACCGGTGGCAGCGCTTTCACGCACTACGACACGGCCATCGCGCTGGCCGATGCGGGTTTTGTCGTGGCGGCGCTCACCCACCCGGGAGACAATTATCAAGACCAGAGCAGGGCTGTGGACATTCTCGCCCGCCCCGGGCATGTCAGCGAAGTGATCGACTACATGCTTGAAAGCTGGCCTCAGCGCAGTGCGCTTGCGCCGTCGCGTATCGGCATGTTCGGCCATTCGTCAGGGGGCTTCACCACCCTTGTGAGCATTGGCGGCAAGCCGAATATGGCGCTGGTAGCGGAACATTGCAAGTCGCATCCAAACGACTATGCATGCGGGCTGGTCTCAAGGCAGCCGCCCGACGCCCACTTGCCCGCGCGGGCATTGGCTTACGACGCACGGATTAGCGCAGCGGTTATCGCCGCCCCGGCGTTGGGCTTCACGTTTGACCGCGCAGCCCTGCGCGATGTCAGGATTCCAATCCAGCTATGGCGCGCCGAGGACGATGTCATACTGCCGCACCCCTGGTACGATGAAGCTGTTCGCACTGCCTTGCCGGTACTGCCTGATTACCAGGTGGTCGCCGCTGCTGGCCATTTCGATTTCCTGGCCCCGTGCAGCGAGAAGCTGGCGCGCATCGCCGCGCCGATCTGTACCAGTAAAGAAGGTTTCGACCGCGTCGCATTTCATCAGCGATTCAACTCTCACATCATCGCTTTTTTCAAAATGAAAGTGGCAAGATAGAGAGTTGAACCGGAATGAGGTGCTAAGGGCAGTTACCGATCACATAGTAGCCGGCCGAGGTCTGCGCCAGCGTGCTGGTGTAGAAGGTATTGTTCAGCCCCATGCTCTGGTTCGACCCGACCGCCTTGGCATAGCCCGCGCTGTTGTAGGCGCGTCCCGCCTGCACGTGCGCGTAGTTGCTCGACGTGGTCTGCGTACAGGTCCAGGACGACGCCGTCGTACCCGTCACCGTATTCGACAGCACGCTCTCCACTCCGCCCGACCCCACCGAACTGGCCTGGAAGTTATACGTGGTGCTGGCCGCCAGTGCGCTGCTGGTGTAGCTGGTGCCCGTGACCGGCGTGGCCGTCACTTTCGTGCCGTTGCGGTATACGTTGTAGCCGGTGGCGCCACTGACGGCGCTCCATGACAGTGCGATCGTGCTGGACGTGACCGCGCCGGTCGCCAGGCCGGATGGCGGCAGGATCGCAGGCGCCGGGCCCACCAGGAACTGCGCAATGCTGCACGCTGCCGACGTCTTGCCGGTGCCGATATCGGTGGCCGTGACGGTGCCCGTGTAGTAGCCGTTGGCCAGTGCGTAACCGATGCTGAAGGACGCGCCGCTGCCCGCTGCCGGATCGTTGACGGCCGTCGGGCCGGTCAGCACCACGCGATAGCTGCTGATGGTGCCCGCCGCATCGGTGGCTGCGCCGGCGATCGTGACGGCGTTGCCGTTGACGACAGCGCTGCACGAGGTCATCACCGGCGCCGGGATGACGCTGGCGCGCAGGTTGTTGTTGAACCAGAAATCCATCACGAAGGCCGGGTAGTTGACCTTGGTGGAATTGACGTAATTCGCATTCTGGCCGCCGGTGCCGGCCGGCCACGCATGCGCCAGGCCGGTGACCGGCATTTCGGACGTGCGCACCTTGCCGTTGGCGTCCTTGTAGCGGGTATCGCTGCCGCCGGTGGGCACGGTCACGGCCGTGTTCTGGGTGAAGGTGCCGCCGTAGGCCAGGCGCATGGCTGCCGCGTCCATGGGACCGTAGGCCTGGGCCACGGTGAAGTCGCTGGTGCCCCACACCACGCTGGTGATCTGGGTGGCGAACTTCGACAGGTTGCTGCCCGCCAGGTTCTTGCAATTGTTCGATGCCGTGGTCGCCGTATAGCCGCCCGGCACCGCGCCGATCTGGCCCGTCGTGGTGCCCGGAGGCGGTCCGGCATTGATGCCCACGCCCGCGAAAATATCGGGCGCCATGCAGCCGAGCGCCATGGTTTCGCCGCCGCCCGACGACAGGCCGGCCACGTAGACCTGGTTCGGGTCGATGGCGTACGTCGCGTTGGTGACGAAGCGGTTGATCAGGTTGAGCAGCACCGCATCGTGGCCGGTGGTGCGGTTGTGGTTGGTGCTGGCGTAGTCCCAGCAGTGGCTGCCGTACACATTGCCGGTCGCGTTGGGCGCCAGGATCACCGCGCCGTACTGGTCGGCCACCGGTTTCCAGTTGAAGCCCTTGTCGGAGCCGGAATCGATGATGTCGCCGGCGGCCGTCTGGGCGCAGCCGTGCAGCACCAGCACCAGGGCGCGCTTGCCGCCCAGCGTGGGCTGGGTCGCGGGCCAGTAGAAATAGCCGGTCAGGCTGCCGCCGTTGACGGTGTCGGCGGCCCAGGTCTGGTTGCTGCTCCATGTGCCGGGGCCGGCGGCCACCTGGGCTTGTGCGGCCGCGCCAGGCAGAAGCAGGAATAGCGATGCCGCCGCATGGGCGAGCAAGGTCTTGATGCTGAAAGTCATGTTGGTCTCCATATTTTTTTATAGTCGATCTTTTACTACGATCGATCACGCCGGTTTTCGTGCGGACGGCAGCAGGCCTCACCTGCCAGTGACGGGGTGATCGGTGTTCGGAAGCAAGGGAAAAGGGCGCGTGAGAATGTAACGACCCGAAATAATTCTACTGGATAAAAACTTTCGGAATGCTAAGATTCCGGAGCGTGCAGGCACGCCGTTTGTGCGAAATTGCACAGCGAAAATTGGAGAATGGAATGTCGGAGCGTGCCCAGTTCGTGTTGATGGCGTCCTACAACGAATGGATGAATGCCAAGCTGTACGAGGCTGCCGCGCGCCTGCCGCATGAGGCGCTGACGGCGGACTGCGGTGCTTTCTTCGGCTCGCTGTTCGGCACGCTGAGCCACCTGGTGGCCGCCGATACGATCTGGTTGCAGCGTTTTGCGCGCCACTTCACGCAGCATGCCGCGCTCGATCCGGTGCGGGCCTTGCCGCCGCCTGCCGGCCTGGATGCCCCGTTTGCCGACAGCTTGCCGGCACTGTTCGCGCACCGCTGCATGCTCGACGGCGTGATCAGGGACTTCGTGGCGGGGCTGGACGATGCGGACCTGGAGCAGGTCGTCCATTACACCAACACCAGGGGCGTGGTGTCGGACAAGCGTTGCGCCAGCCTGCTGCAGCATGTCTTCAACCACCAGACCCATCACCGCGGCCAGGCGTCGACCCTGCTGTCGCAGGCCGGCATCGATATCGGAGTGACCGATCTGCTGGCGCTGATTCCGAATGAAGCCGGCGCCTGACGGCCTTACTTCTTGACGCTGGTGTCGCTTGCAGCGTCGCTGGCGGCCACTTTCGGTGCTTCCTTGTGGGAATCGCCCATATTGCGTTGCGGAATACGGCTGCCGGTGACCATGGCGCCGCGGTCGACGGATTGCTTTGCCGGGGCGGCGGCGACGGTGTCGGTGGCGGCAGGCGTGGCGCAGCCGGTCAAAGCGATCAGGGAAGCGAGGGCACAGGCGGTAGTCAGGAGTTTCATGTCGACTTTCGGAACGCGTTGAAGGATCGACAATTCTAGGTGGATATTATTTTTAAATCAATTGTTATCGCATACAAATTGTATGAAAAATGTATGCATATGTCGTTGATTTTAAAGCGATTCAGCGCATCGCCTGGATATACGCCGGGTCGTCGGAAATGGTGTTGTGGCCGGTGTTGGGAATGACGACGTGGCGCACCTGGCCGGGTCGGAAATGCCCCAGCAGGCGCCTGGTGCTGCGGCCCGGGACCACCATGTCATGATCTGCGGCAATCACCGTGGTGGGGATGGTGATCCGGGCCGCATAGCGCCAGGATTCGAACCTGTCGGTCAGCAGGAAGTCGACCGGGAAGAAGGGAAATTGTTGCTTGGCCAGTTCAAGGATGCTGTTGTAGGGCGTGACCAGCACCAGCCGCGTGGCCGGCCGCAGGCTGGCCAGGTGCAGGGCCACGCCGCTGCCCAGGCTGCGCCCGACCACGACCACGTTCGGGTGCGTGGCATGGACCCGGTCGAACAGGGCCAGCGCATCGGCGAATACAAATGCCTGGCTGGGCTTGCCGGAACTGCCGCCGTAGCCGCGGTAGTGCATCAGGTAGAGCGCGTGCGCGGGGAAGGCGGTGGCCAGGCCCGGCAGGCTGCCCGACACATCCTCGGCATTGCCGCCGAAATAGACGACCGCGTCCGGGCCGGCCAGCGCCCGCGTCGATACCTCGACCTGCGCGCCCTCCACCTGCAGCTTCATGACGCTGGCATCAAGGCCCGAACGGCGCGGCTGCGGGTAGAAAATGAATGAACGCTGCAGCAGGTACAGGCCCAGGCAGGCCAGCGCATACACGATGACAGTGGTGGCCAGGGTGCCCGCCAGGAAGCGCATGGTCGACACCTAGTTCATCAATTCGCGGATCATCTTCACCGGCGCATTGCCGTAGCTGAGGAACTGCTCGTGGAAGTCCTTGAGCACGAAGCGCGGTCCCAGCGCGGCCTTGCGCTGCTCGCGCAAGTCCATGATTTCGCTGTAGCCGCTGAAGTAGCTGGTCAGCTGCACGGAACTCAGTTGCACGCGCCGCCATTTGCCGGCCGCTTCGGCCTGGGTCTGGAAGCCCTGGCGCACCAGCAGGTCCATCGCGTCCGCTTCGCTCATGCCCAGCACGTGCACGCTGTAGTCGAGGATGGTGTTGGTCACCGAGCGCAAATTCCACTTCGAGTACATCAGCCACATTTCGGGGGCGTTGTCGCCGTAGCCCGATTCGAGCATCATGCGTTCGCTGTACACGGCCCAGCCTTCGACCATGGCGCCATTGCCGAACAGCGCCTTGACCAGCGACGGCGACTTGTTCGCGTACACCAGCTGGGCATAGTGGCCCGGCACCGCTTCGTGGATATTGAGGATCTGCAGCATCCAGTGGTTGTATTCGCGCAGCGTGCTTTCGGCCTGCTCCGCGGTGAGGGCGTCGAGCGGCGTGACGTTGTAGAAGGTGCGGTCCTGCGGCCGGTACGGGCCCGGAGCCTCGATGCTGGCCACGGCCACGCCGCGCTGGTACATCGGCGTTTCACGCACCACCAGCGGCCTTTGCGGGTCGAGCGTGAGCAAGCCTTTCCTGGTCACGTAGTCTTCCAGCACCGCGATCTGGCGCCGGATTTCCGGGAACAGGTTTTCGCGCGCCACATGCTGCTCCGACAGCTTGGCGATGACCATGCCGATCTTCCGGTTGCGGTCGGCCGGCCTGGCGCTGGCGCCCATATACTTGGGCCACAGTTCGTCGGACAGCATGTCCATGCGGGACAGCAGCTGTTCGCGCGCGGCCAGGGCTTTCTGGTACATCTGTTCGGCGCTGACGCTGGCCTGGATGTCGTGGCCGAACTTCTGTTCGTACAGCGCGCTGCCGAGGCGGAAGGAACGCGCCCCGGGCTTCGCTTCCTGCGCGGTCAGGAAGTCGACGTAGGCGATCAGCGCGCTGCCCGCTTCGGCGATGCGCTGCGCGAACTGGGCTTTTTCGCCCGGATTGAGGATCGATTCCTGGGCTGCCTTGCCCAGGTCCGCCAGTACCACCATGGTGCCCGGGGCCTGCTGCAACGCCAGTTGCGTGTGTTCGCGGGTCGGGTTGACCAGGCTGGCCTGCGCGGCCTGGTAGTATTCCGGCACGCTGGCCAGGCGCTTGAGGATGGTGCGCAGGCGCTGCGGCTTGGCCGCGTACTCGGTGTTGATCAGCATGTCGAGCGGCCCGGCGATGTTGTACAGGGACGGATTCCATTCGAACTCGCGCAGGGTGGTCAGCTGCCACTTGTCCGCTTCGAGCTTGTTGATCAGCAGGGCGCGGTCGGTGCGCTGGCGGTCCGTCAGCTTGGACGCGTCGTAGCGGCCGATTTTCTGCAGCCAGTCATTGATGAAGGCAAGCTGCTGCGCGCGCATGTCGGCGCTTGGAATCGTCATCGTCGCCGCATTGTCGTACTTGCCCACGGCGATCGCCGTTTCGGGATCGATGCGCCACAGCGCATTGAGGAACTGCATGCTGGCGCTGTTGAACTGGCGCTCAAGCCGGTTCTGCGGCGACGGCGGCGTTGCCACCAGCACCGCCGCGGGCTTGGCCCTGCCCGCAGCTTTCGCTATCGGCGCTTTGGCCTTGCCTGCTTTTGCCTTGACCTTGCCCGGTTTCGCCTTGACCTTGACAGTCTTGCTGGTCTTGGCCTTGGAAGATTTGCGCGGCTTGGCGGCGCTTGCCGGTGTGAGCGCGAAGCAGGCCAGGAAGACGGCCAGCGCGATTTTCGTTTTGATCATGAGATGGGACCTATCAATCGAGTTGTTGGAGCACTCTGGTAACAATGGGGAGCAGGCGCGCGCGCTGGGCGGCGTCACGGCTTTCGGAGAGCGATGCATACAGCGGATACAGGAAGCCTTTCAGGTTGTGCTTGCGCGCCAGCGACGCATCGGTCACCGGGCCCGCTTGGGGCGCCGCCACGCGGGCGAACCAGGTTTCCCATTGTGCCTCGCTTATCGTATCGCGCCGCGCCAGGTAGAACACGGGCGCCATCAGGCGTTCGCCTTCGCCATAGCGGTAGAAGTGCGTGCCGGACGGCGCCACCTGGGCGGCGATCGCGGCCAGCATCAGTTCGTGCTCCGCCTTCGTGATGGCTGGATTGACGGCCAGCTGCAGCATCAGGTCCGCACCGTGGGCCACGCCGTGGCGCCAGCCTTCGGCCTGGTCGAAGCCGCGGTAGTCGCGCACGCCTTCGAGCCAGGTGCTGCCGGCCCGCACCAGCTCATTGCGTTCGGGCGCAGCCAGGAAGGGCGCCACCCGGTCCGCGCGCACCACTTCGGCGAGCACCAGCGCGGCGAAAGGCTGGGCGAATCCGGTGGGATCGGGGTTCTTCAGGGTGGCGAGCAGGCGGGTGCGAATCGCATGCAGGCCCGCCGTGTCGACACCCTTGCTGCGCATCCGGGTTTGCAGTGCCGTGAAGCCGGTGGCGTCGCGCAGTTCCGGGTCGGGATTGTGCAGGCAGTCGAGCAGGTCGGCGGTGCTTGCCTTGAGCCCCGCGTTCAGGCCGCCGCCGGGACAGGCCGCACCCGCGGTGGCGCAGGCGAAGCAGGCGGCAATGACGACGATAAGGCGGCGCATGGCGTCAGCTGATGACGCGATCGCGGATCAGGTTCTGCTGATAGGCATTGATCTTGCCGACAGCGTCCTTGCCCTTGGCGATCTTGGTTTGCACGATCTCGCTCGACTTGGTGAAGCGGTGGCCGATGCGGATCGTGTACGAGCCGGTAAGCCAGCTCCAGAAACCCTGTTCGAAGGTCGCTTCATCCATGTCGCGCCACTTGACGCCGGAAACGCCGCGCGTCCACGGCAGGATGCCCGACACCACCCATACGCCCACCTCGTCGTAATACACCTGCACGGCGCGCAGGCCGAGAATGCAGATGAACAGGAAGGCGGCCGAGAGCAGCATGACCACCCCGGCGGCGATCTCGTTCCACATGAAGGCCAGCGGCAGCGCCACGCCGAACATCGCAACGGCCAGCAGCACCACGGGGATGTAGGCGACCCATGATTTGACCCCCACCACCACGTGGTTCGCCGATCCTGCGTTTGCTGTGTTGTCGTCATCCATGAGGTCTTCGCCTTGTCGTGATTATTGAAAGCCTTCTTGCAGCATCCTGAGCATGTCGCCGGGCGACATGCGGGCCGACATGTCGCTGCCTTCGAGCAGGCTGTCGGCCAGGTCGCGCTTGTGCTTGTGCAGGTCCACGATGCCCTCTTCGATCGTGTGGCGCGCCACAAGCCGGTAGATTGTAACCGGCCTTTGCTGGCCCATGCGATGCGCACGGTCCGAGGCCTGGTCTTCGACCGCCGGGTTCCACCAGGGGTCCATGTGGATCACGTAATCGGCCGCGGTCAGGTTGATGCCGACGCCGCCCGCCTTCAGGCTGATCAGGAATACATCGCCCTCGCCGGCCTGGAAGGCATCCACGCGCTTTTTCCGCTCCTGCATCGGGGTGGCGCCGTCCAGGTATTTGTAGGCGATGCCCTGCGCGTCCAGGTGCTTGCGGATCAGGGTCAGGTGGTCGACGAACTGGCTGAAGACCAGCACCTTGTGGCGATTCTCCAGCAAACCTTCGAGCAGTTTCGCGAACACGGTCAGCTTGCTGCTGATCAGGCCCAGTTCGGGCGCCACCAGCGCCGGATTGCAGCAGGCGCGCCGCAGCCGCATCATCTCGGCCAGGATCTGAATCGACTTCTGGCTTTCCGGCGCTTCCAGCGCGGCCAGCTTTTCCAGTGCTTCGCGGCGCAGCGATTCGTACAGTGCAGCTTCTTCCTGCGTCAGTTCGACCGGCAGCACGATCTCGGTGCGCGAAGGCAGTTCGGACAGCACCTGCGACTTGGTGCGGCGCAGGATGAAAGGCTGGATCAGGCGCCGCAGCCGGATGCGGGCCGACGCCTCGGCGCGCTTGTCGGCGGCCTTTTCGATGGGACCGGCGAAGCGCAGGTTGAACTGGTCGCTGGTGCCCAGCAGGCCCGGATTGATGAAGCGGAACAGGTTCCACAGTTCGCCCAGGTGGTTTTCCAGCGGCGTGCCGGTGGCCACCATGCGGAAGTCGCCCTGCAATGCCATCACGGCCTGCGAACGCTTGGTGGCCGTGTTCTTGATGGCCTGCGCTTCGTCGAGGACGATGGTATGCCACTTCACCTTCGCGAACTGCGGCGCTTCGAGCTGCAGCAAGCCGTAGCTGGCAATCACCAGGTCGAAGGGCCCCGCTTCCTCCAGCATGGCGGTGCGGTCGCCCGGCCCGAACAGCTTGACGTTCAGGGTGGGTGCGAAGCGCGCCGCCTCGCTGATCCAGTTCATGCACACCGACGTGGGCGCGATGACCAGCGTCGGTCCCTGCGGTGCGCGCAGCAGCATCAGCGCCAGCGCCTGCACCGTCTTGCCGAGGCCCATGTCGTCGGCCAGGCAGGCGCCCACGCCCCAGTGGGCCAGGCGCGCCAGCCACTGAAAGCCTTCCAGCTGGTAGTCGCGCAGTTCGGCTTGCAGCGTGCTTGGCAGCGCCGGTGCATAGGCGGTGGCCTTTTCCATCTTTTTCAGGTGGTCGCGCCAGGACTTGTCGGCGTTGACGCCGCCGGCGCCCTGCGCCAGTTCTTCGAGCGCGAAGCTGGCCAGGGGATGGACGCGCACGTCGCCGCCATGGTCGGTGCCGAAGGACGACAGCTCCATCAGGCGCCGGTGAAGCTCGGACGTCAAGGCCAGGAACTGGTTGTCGCCCAGCTCCACGAAGCGCCCGCGGCTCGATTTGAGCATGTCGAGCAGGGTGCGCAGGTCCATCACGCGTTCTTCATCGACGACGATCTCGCCGCTGGCCGCGAACCAGTCCTTGTCGCGCCGGATATTGATGCGCACCGACTTCGAATCGGCTTTCTTCGTCACGCGGAAGGACTCGCCCTCGGGCCAGGCCGTCACCACCTTGGCGGGGTCGAGTTCCTGCAGTTCGGCCAGCAGTTCCAGGCAGGCGATCGGCTGGCCCAGCAGCCATTCGCCGTGGTCGGCCTCGGCGAGTTCCAGCGCCGGGCAGGCCGCCGCCAGCTGGCGTTCGGCCTCGCGTTCGGCGTTCAGGTTGCGGCGCGCCTCGACCCGTTCGCCATTGAGGTCCGCGATCACGCTTTCGGCGCCGGAACCTGGCGCGTAGTAGGCGCCGGCGTCCGGCAGCGGGCGCACCAGCACCTGCATGCGCAGGCCGTGCTGGTAAGGCAGCAGGTGGACGTGCAGGCGCTTGTCGGCTTCAACTTGCCGGATGTCGCCCGCGCTGCCGCCGATATCGGACTGCACCGTGACGATCGACGAGATGGCGCCGATGGCCTTGAGCACCTGCTTTTCGGCGTGCAGCGGCACCACCAGGGCTTCGCCCACGATGGCGCCGATGCGCCGGTGTTCGTCCTTGATGCGCACCACGCGCAGGCGGGTTGGCGTTTCGCGCGTCACGCACACGTCGTCGGTGTCTTCCAGCACGGGCGGGCGCATGGTGATGGTCACGTTGACGCGGTCGGCCTTGATCAGCAGTTCGGGTTCGCCCGGCAGCAATTCGACGCGCGTGGCGGGCGAATCGCACCAGAACAGCAGGGGGTGGCCGATCAGGGCGGCGACGGCCTTGTCCGTGTCGAACTCGTAGCGCGCGCCGCTGCTGCTGTAGTACTTGAAGGCCTTCATGGTGGCGACGACATTCAGGTCCTGGGCGGTCAGGAAATCGAGGCTGGCCGCGTCGTCCGACAGGCGCTTCAGACCCACCGCGCGGCCACGGCTCCAGCCGCCCTGCGCATCGCGCTTCTGTTCGCGCGGTTCGATTTCCTGCACGCCGTAGTGCGGGTCGTAGCGCAAGCCCCACACCAGGCGCGTTTCGCGCACGGTTTCCACGTTCACCGGCGGCTGCAGGTTGATCAGCGCATTGAGCTGGCGCTGCCAGGGTTCTTCGCGTTCGAACCAGCCTGCGAATTCGCTGAAGCGGTGCTGCTGGCGCAGCGCGATGGCGCGCTGGTCATGGGACACGCCGCCCATGCGGCCCAGCAGAGATGCGAGCTGCGAGCTGACCAGGTCAAAACCGGCTTGCTCGGACAGGGCCAGCGCCTCTTCAAGCGCCGCACGCTTGTCGTTCAGCTGCGGCAGCGCCAGCCAGTAGTGCAGAAGGGCGCGGAACATCATCGGCTGCAGCGCGTTTTCCCAGCTGCGCGACGGCAGCACCGCCGGGTCGACCGTGCCGCCGCGGATCTGGCGCAGCATCGACAGCTGCTGGTAGACCGCCGTGTCGTGGTTCTGCGCCGCGCGGGTGGCGATGTCGAGATAGGTTTCGGTTGTCTTCAGGTGCTTGGGATCGTTGGTGCGCAGCAGGGCCAGCATGTACAGGTGGCCGCCCAGGCCGGGAAACAGCATCTTGCGCTTGCCGGTTTCGCGCCGCAGCGTCTTGAGCGAGAGTTCAAAGCCCGCAATGGCCGCAGGCAGGTCGTCGCGCAGCAGCTGGATCACGGCGCGGTAGAACTGCGCCAACGAAGCGTCGAGGTCCGCCAGCATGCCGGCCGCGTCATCGAGCCTGCCGCACAGGATCAGGTGCTCGGCCACGACCGCGCGCAGCGACATCGATGCCGCGCCGCCGGCCACGTGGCGTTCGGCGAAGCTGCGCAATTGCGGCGCGCTGGCCGGCTCGCGCTGGGCGTTTTCCATCAGCACGGTGAGCACCAGGTCGCGCACCTGCGGGTGGATGCGTGCGAACAGTTCGGGATCGAAGGGGCGGGCGCAGATGTCGACCAGCGGATGCACATAGCCCGCCTCGTGGCAGCTCATGCAGGCGGCCAGCATGGCGCCCACGGTGGCCGGATCGCCGCCGCTGACGAGCGCATAGCGCAGGAAGGCGATGCCCTGCCGGTAGCTGCGCAGGATGGCCAGGCCTTCCCAGTTGCGGCGCAGCGGGGTGAGGCTGGTATAGGCTTCGAACAGCGGCGTGAGCGCGTCCGCGTCCAGCGCGGCCTTGATGGCCGGCCAGGTGATGTCCGGCTCCGACACCCAGCCGCGGTACTGCATTTCGCTGACCAGTCCCAGGCCGCGCAAGCCGGCCAGGTCGAGCGCCAGTTGCGCATCGTCGTCGCGCAGGCCTGCAAGCTTCAGGTGTTCGTTCAGGCGGATGCGGCCCATCGGCTCGCCCGCCAGGGCCAGCATGGCCAGCACCATCTTTTCATGAAAGCCGAGTGCCGCGAACTCCGTGATGACATCCCTTGACTTCATGCGGCTCCGGGCAGGTTGTCGATGGTCACGACCGCGGGCGCGTCGTCCGCCAGCATGCCGAAGATGCGCAGGTAGAAATACAGTTCCGCTTCCAGCGTGCGCACGATGCTGTCCGCCTTGCGAAAGCCATGGCCCTCGCCTTCGAGCGTCATGTAGGCCACCGGCACGCCGGAGGCGCGCAGGGCGGTCACCATCACTTCGGATTGCTGGGGCGGCACCACCTTGTCGTCCAGGCCCTGGAAAAAGATCATGGGGCTCTTGAGCGAATCGGTATGGTTGATCGGCGAGCGCAGCATGTACTGCACCGCCGCTTCCGGCGCGGGTGCGATCAGGTATTCGTTGTAATGCGATTCGAACTTGTGCGAGTCCAGGTCCAGCCCCGCCAGGTCGGACACGCCGTAGTAGCTGGCGCCGGCCTTGAACACGTCGTGGAAAGTCAGCGCGCACAGCGTGGTGAGGCCGCCGGCGCTGCCGCCGCGGATCACCAGGCGGTCGGGGTCGACCATGCCGCGCGTGGCCAGGTAGCGCGCGCCGGCCACGCAGTCGTCGACGTCGATGATGCCCCACTGGCCCTTGAGGGCGTCGCGGTAGTCGCGCCCGAAGCCGCTGCTGCCGCCGTAGTTCACGTCGAGCAGGGCGAAGCCGCGGCTGGTCCAGTACTGGGTTGCCAGCTTGAGCGTGTTGCTGGCCATGCCGGTCGGTCCGCCATGGCTGATGACCATCAGCGGCGGCTTGCTGCCGGCTTCCGCTTCGAAGTCGGCGTTGGCCGGCGGGTAGTAGAAGGCGTGCGCGATGCGGTTGCCGCTGGTGGGGTAGGTAATGCTTTCCGGGACCGACAGGTAGCCGGTGGGCGGCAGCTGGGCGATCGAGCGCGCCAGGATTTCATGCTGGCCGGTGTACAGGTCGATGCACGCCAGTTCCAGCGCAATGGTGGGCGCGCCGCCCAGCAGCACGACGACGCTGCCGGCCACGCGCAGTTCGCGGATTTCTTCGTAGGGGTTGGCGATGAGCTGCAGGCGGCCGGTATCGGTCGACAGCTGCGCCATGCGGCTGACGCCATGTTCGATATAGGTGCAGATGATTTCGCCGGCCTCGCGAAAGCCGTACATCGCCTGGCCGAACGACCAGTGCGGGGTGCCGAATTCGGCGGCTCGCTCGCACAGCGACTGCACCGCGTTGTCCACCAGCCGGTACAGATTCCACCAGCCGCTGCGGTCCGACACGAAGTGCAGCAGGCCGTCGGGCGACCATTCTGGCTGGCACACCGCTTCGTCGGGGCCGCCGGCCACCAGCAGCGCCGGTCCCAGCGTGCCGTCGGGGCCTACAGCGGCCAGCCACAGTTCGGTGCCCTGCCACGGCATGCGCGGATGGTTCCAGCTCAGCCAGGCCAGCTGGCTGCCGTCCGGCGACAGGCGCGGCGCCGCGTAAAAGTCGGCGCCTTCGGCCAGCACGGTCTCGCTGCCGTCCATGCCCACCGCGCACAGCGTATTGACCGGCTGCGCACTGCCGCCGGCATGGTCTTCGCGCACGCCGACCAGGCGCGCACGCGCGCGGTCGAGCACGAAGTCCGCATGGCGGCGCGGCGCGCCTTCTTCGGTGAGCGCGACGGCGCCTTCGCCATCGCGGATGACGTACAGGCGGTTGTCGGCAAAATGGGAAAAATAGATGTCGCCGCCCGCCACCAGGCAGGCGCCACCGCCGTATTCGTGCACGCGGCTGCGCACATTGAAGGGGGCCGGTGTCATTTCGACCACGTCGGCCCCGCGCTGGCGCATCAGGGTCGTGCGTCCGCCCTCGCTGGCGCGGCCCGCCAGCCAATAAATGTCGGCCCCGTCCAGCATGGGCATGGCCAGCGGCGAAGCCCCGGCCGCCACGACGTCGGCGCTGATCGGGGAGGGCCAGATGCCGCAAGCGGCGGCGCGTTTGCCTGTCATTGTCGTCATGGGGAGGCCAGTTCTGTGTGGGGCGGGTATGGCATGATAGATAATACCCGCCCGAGGTGCAAATGGAGCGCGCGCGGCAGCGGGCTCGGGAATGCGATAATAGCGGCTTTCTTCAAGCTTTAGATTGTCACCCATGACACAATTCGCCCCGCTCCAGAACGACACCTTCCTGCGCGCCCTGCTGCGCCAGCCCACCGACTACACGCCCGTGTGGCTGATGCGCCAGGCCGGCCGCTACCTGCCGGAATACCGCGCCACGCGCGAACGCGCCGGATCCTTCCTGGGCCTGGCCAAAAATCCGGACTACGCCACCGAAGTGACGCTGCAGCCGATCGACCGCTATCCGCTGGACGCATCGATCCTGTTCTCCGACATCCTGACCGTGCCCGACGCGATGGGCCTGGGCCTGTATTTCGTCGATGGCGAAGGCCCCAAGTTCGAACGTCCCCTGCGCACCGAAGCCGACGTCATGGCCTTGCGCGCGCCGGACCTCGGTTCGCTCGACTACGTATTTAAGGCCGTCACCCAGATCCGCACGGAACTCAATGGCCGCGTGCCCCTGATCGGTTTCTCGGGCAGCCCGTGGACGCTGGCCTGCTACATGGTCGAAGGCGGCGGTTCGAAGGAATTCCACACCATCAAAAAGATGCTGTACAACCGCCCGGACCTGATGCACCACATCCTGGCCACCAACGCCAGCGCGGTTGCCGAATACCTGAACGCCCAGATCGACGCCGGCGCGCAAGCGGTCATGATCTTCGACTCCTGGGGCGGTGCGCTGGCCGACGGCGCCTACCAGACCTTCTCGCTGCAGTACATGCAGCAGGTGATCGGGCAGCTGAAACGTGAAAAAGACGGCGTGCGCATTCCGGCCGTCGTGTTCACCAAGGGCGGCGGCCTGTGGCTGGACCAGATCGCCGACATTGGCGCCGACGCGGTGGGCCTGGACTGGACCGTGAACCTGGGCCGCGCCCGCGAACTGGTGGGCCACAAGGTCGCCCTGCAGGGCAACCTGGACCCGGCGATCCTGTTCGCCAGCCCGGACCAGATCCGCGCCGAAGTCGAACGCTCCCTGACCGCCTACGGCAAACCGTCGGACGGCTCGGGCCATGTGTTCAACCTGGGCCACGGCATTTCCCAGTTCACGCCGCCGGAATCGGTGACCGCCATGGTCGACGCCGTGCACAGCTTCAGCCGCCAGCAACGCGCCGCCTGAATGTAGTCTGGATAAACAAGCGGCACGTTTGTGCAAGACCGGTAGCCTCGGATTCCGGTCTTGCCTTCGCAGGAAATTCATACTTATTCACATTTTTCGGAAACGCCAGGTAAATCCGCGTACGTTTCCGAAATGTGTTTCCTGAATTTTCAAGTCATTGATTATTAAGTGAATTCTAATTTTTGCTCAGCAGTTTGACCTGACTATACATATGGCCTTTTCAGAGGGAAAACGTGAATTTCCCGATGTTGTCCACAAAGTTATCAACAGCTTCTGTGGATAAAAATGAAAAGTGCTTGGTAAACGGGCGCTTAGCCGAGTTCTGCAGGTTTTACATGAGGTTACTGCTGCAATGCACGATATTTTTTCGGCGATGATGGCACGCCGAATGTGTATGCAGATCGCATAACTGGTTGATCATGCTGTCATGCAATGTAAACACGGAAAAACTGGCCCAGGCGACAACAACGACTACAAAAACCAGTGCCGGCAAAGCTACTTATGCACATTGTTGAGGTAAAAAATGGTTTTGGCGGCCTCCCAGTAGGAAACACGCAAGTCATTGAATTTGCAGGTAAAAAAATATTTGATTTTTAGTAGGCTGCGTTATCTATTGTTTTAGGACAAACCTTTTGCCTCCAGAGAATTTGTTTGTCCACAAAGTTGTCCACACCCTTGCATTCCCTATACGTCAAGGCCGGTTTCCCCCAGCGGAGCGGCCTTTTGGACAAGATTTACTGACTGAACCCGGGCCCTGATGGCGTACTGCATCCTCAACATCGCACTCGACACGCCGCTCAACAGCAGCTTCGACTACCGCTGGCCCTGCGCGCCGGGCGAGGAACCCGCTGTCGGTCAGTTGGCAATGGTAAGTTTTGGTCGTCGCGAGGTAGTCGGACTCATCATTGAAGTCAAGTTCACGACCGAGGTCCCGGCCGACAAGCTGAAAGATGCGCTGGCCGTGCGCAGCCAGCTGTCGCCCCTGTCGCCGCAATGGCTGGCGCTGGCCGCCTTCGCCGCCGACTACTATCAGCGGCCTTTGGGCGAGGTGGCCTTGCCCGGGCTGCCGAAAAACCTGCGGGTACTGACCACGGTGGCCCTCGACCGCGCCCTGAAAAAGCTGGCCAGGCACGACGCCGCGCACGACCACACCCCGTTCGACATGCCGGTCCTGAACCCGGCGCAGCAGGAAGCGGCCGACGCCATCGGCGGCGCCAGCGGCTTTTCGCCCATTTTGCTGTACGGCGTGACCGGCAGCGGCAAGACCGAAGTCTACCTGCAGGCCTGCGCCCAGGTGCTGGCGCGCGAAGACCAGGGCCAGATCCTGATCCTGGTCCCGGAAATCAACCTCACGCCCCAGCTGGAGGGCAATATCCGGGCGCGCTTCCCGGGCGTGATGCTGGCCACGCTGCACAGCAGCCTGTCCGAGGGCGAACGCATGCTGCACTGGCTGGCCGCGCACGAAGGCCGCGCGCGCATCGTGCTGGGCACGCGCCTGGCGATCCTGGCGTCGCTGCCGAAGCTGAAAATGATCGTCATCGACGAAGAACACGACCCCTCGTACAAGCAGCAGGAAGGCTTGCGCTACTCGGCGCGCGACCTGGCCGTGTGGCGCGCGCGCCAGCTGGCCATTCCCATCGTGCTGGGATCGGCCACGCCGTCGCTGGAAAGCTGGCACCACGCGGGGTCGGGGCGCTACCGCAAGCTGGAACTGCGCGAGCGCGCCGTCAAGGACGCCGTGCTGCCGCGCGTGAAACTGCTCGACATGGAGCGCGACAAGCCGAAGGACGGCCTCACTTCGCACCTGATTGCCGCGCTGCGCCAGCTCCTGGACCGGGGCGAGCAATCGCTGCTGTTCTTGAACCGGCGCGGCTTCGCTCCCGTGATCTGCTGCGAATCCTGCGGCTGGATCAGCGAATGCACGCGCTGCACCTCGTTCATGGTGCTGCACAAGCCCGAACACCGGCTGCGCTGCCACCACTGCAGCCTGGAGCTGCGCATTCCGCGCAACTGCCCCACCTGCGGCAATGTCGATTTGCAGCCGCTGGGCCGCGGCACGCAGCGCGTGGAAGAAGGGCTGCAGCTGATGTTCCCCGAAGCGCGCATCCTGCGCATCGACGCCGACTCCACGCGCCGCAAGGGCAGCGCGCAGGCCGCGTTCGACACCGTGCACCGGGGCGAAGTCGATATCCTGATCGGCACCCAGATGGTCGCCAAGGGCCACGACTTCAAGAAGCTGACGCTGGTGGGCATCCTCAATCCCGATACTGCCCTGTTTTCGCAGGACTACCGCGCCAGCGAACGCCTGTTCGCGCAACTGATGCAGGTGGCGGGGCGCGCGGGCCGGGCCGCGCGCAATGAAGGCGGCAGCGTCAGCGAAGTGCTGATCCAGACGCGCTACGCCGCGCATCCGCTGTATTCGGCGGTGGTGAACCACGACTACGAACGCTTTGCCGGCAGCCTGCTCGACGAGCGGCGCCAGGCCGCGCTGCCGCCGTTTATCTTCCAGGCCTTGCTGCGGGCCGAAGCGCCGGAGATCGCGACTGCGATTGCCTTCCTGGAAAGCGCGCGTGACTGCATCGTCCAGGAAGGCATCACGGTCAACGACCCGATCCCGATGACCATGACGCGCGTGCACAATGTGGACCGCGCGCAGCTGCTGGTGGAAAGCCCGTCACGCCCCGCGCTGCAAGCCTTCCTGAAGGAGTGGCTGGCGGCCCTGCGTGACATGAAAAGCCGCGTCAAATGGTCGCTCGAAGTCGACCCGCTCGATATCTGAGCCGCCTGCGCGAGTGCGATGTGGGGACTAGGGTTGCAGCAGGTAGCGGTGCGCCGTCTCGATCACGTGTTCGCTCAGCGTGCGGGTGAAGGGGGTGTCGATATTCCACGCATGCCAGGTCAGCGCCGTGCCATGGGTTTTGCCCGGCGTCAAATCCACCAGCTGCCCCGTGGCGATCTGGCTCAGGGCATGCAGCTCCGGCATCAGTCCATAGGCCACGCCGTCGGTGATGCAGTTTTCGAGCGCGCCTGACGCCGGCAGCGTATGGTGCGGGAAGGGCATGCGGATGCCCATCTGCTGGGCCAGGAAGCGAGCCAGCAGCTTGCGTTCGCTGACCACCGCCGGCGCCAGCGTCACCGCCTCGGCCGAAAATCCATCCCCGAACCAGTGCCCGGCAAAAGCCGGCGTGGCCACGCAGTTGTAGCGCATCATGCCGAGCGGCGTGCTGGTGGTGCCGGTGGCGCTTTCGGCGCCGATGTCGTCGCCCGCCACGCACGCAAATACCGCCCCCTCGCGCACCAGCTGCAGGGCGTGCTCGCTGTCGGCATGCTGCACCGACAACTGGCAACGCGGCGGCGACAGCAGCGGCGCCAGCGCATGGCCGAACCAGGTGCCCAGGCTGTCCGCATCGACCGCCACGGCCAGCTGCGGCAGGCTCGCTTCGCGCCCCAGGTCGATATCGAGCGCCGCTTCCATCAGTTTCACGTGGCGGTGATGCACCACCAGGCGCTGCCCCAGCCCGGTAGGCACCGATGGCGTGCCGCGCACGATCAGCAGCCGCCCCGCCGCGTCTTCCAGCGCCTTGATGCGCTGGGACACGGCCGACTGGCTCATGCCCAGCATCAGCGCGGCCTTTTCGAAGCTGCCGCTGGTGGCCACGGCGTCGAGCACGGCCAGGCCGCGGTAATCCAGGTTGCTCATAAGCCCAGCTTATTGATCTCGTTTTCGATTAGTAATACTAATACGAAACCTTGCCTTCGCCAAACTGCGCCCCATCTACGGTGTGCAGGTAGATAATGTGTGCAAGCAAACCGACCAGGCATTCCCATGAAAACATTAAAGATCGACGTCGCCGTCATCGGCACCGGCACTGCCGGGCTGGCCGCCTATCGCGCCGCCCGGGCCCAGGGCAAGACCGCGGTTGTGATCGAAAGCGGCCCGTATGGCACCACCTGCGCGCGCGTGGGCTGCATGCCCAGCAAGCTGCTGATCGCCGCCAGCGAAGCGGCCCACATGCTGGCGCTGGCCCCCGGCTTCGGCGTGCACGCGGGCGCCATCCGCATCGACGGCAAGGCCGTCATGGCGCGCGTGCGCAGCGAACGTGACCGTTTCGTCGGCTTCGTGCTCGAAGGCGTGGACAATATTCCGGCCGCCGACAAGCTGCGCGGCCATGCGCGCTTCACCGGGCCGCACACGCTGCAGGTGGACGGGCACACCACGGTCGACGCCGGGCGCATCGTCATCGCCACCGGCTCGACCCCGGTCATGCTGCCGATGCTGGAAAACGTGGGCAAAGGCGTCATCGTCAGCGACGACGTATTCGAATGGACCGACCTGCCGCAATCGGTGGCGGTAATCGGCACCGGCGTGATCGGCCTGGAGCTTGGCCAGGCGCTGGCCCGCCTTGGCGTGCGCGTGAGCTTTTTCGCGCGTGGCGGCAGCGTGGCCCAGATCAGCGATCCGGAAGTGCTGCACGTGGCGGCAAAAACGCTGGCGGCGGAACTCGACCTGCGCTTCCAGCAGGCCATCGTCGCGGCGAAGCAGGACGGCGACGAAGTGCATCTGACCACGCGCGGCGCCGATGGCGCAGAACGGACGGAGCGCTTTCAGTACGTGCTGGTCACGGCGGGCCGCAAGCCCAACGTGGGCAATATCGGCATCGAACATGCGGGCCTCGAACTGGGGAAGGACGGCATCCCGGCCTTCGACCACTGCACCATGCAGTGCGGGAGCAGCCACATTTTCATCGCGGGCGACGCCAACAACGAACGCCCCGTGCTGCCCGAAGCGGCCGACCACGGCAAGATCGCCGGCGACAATGCGGGCCGCTATCCCGACGTGCGTCCCGGCCTGCGCAGGACCAGCCTGGCCATCGCCTTCACCGAGCCGCAGATTGCCACGCTGGGCGAAAGCTACCGTGAACTGTGCGCCGAAGGTCGGCCGAAATTCGCCGTCGGGATGGTGTCGTTCACCAACCAGGGACGCAGCCGCGTGATGCTGCAAAATCACGGCGTGCTGCGCGTGTACGGTGAATACGGCACCGGGCGCTTCCTGGGCGCCGAGATGATCGCGCCGCGTGCGGAGAACCTGGGGCACCTGCTGTCATGGGCGTGCCAGGCCCGCATGACCGTGGCGCAGATGCTCGACATGCCCTTCTACCATCCGGTGATCGAAGAAGGCGTGCGCACGGCGCTGCGCGACCTGGCGGCCGAACTTGAAAAGGGCGCGCCGGGCGATTCCGGGCCGGAGTGCGTGCCCGGCGTTTAATTGAGCCAGGTCGCGTCCAGCCGTCCGGCCGCCGCCAGTTCGCGCACGATGCGGATGGTGTCGATGTCCGCTTCCTGGTACGCCGACTTGCGGAATTCGTCGTACATGGCGTTGGCCTGGTCGGTGGCGGCGTCGTGCCCGTCGTCGTAGCGGAAGCGCACGTACAGGGTGTCGCCGGTTGGCGCTTCGATGGTCATGGTCAGGCTGGACGCCGTAATCTCGCCCTGGGCCGCCACGTCGTAGCGCACTTCCTGCAGCGGCGTGAGCGTGACGCGGTCCACGATGACCACGGTCCCGTAGCGCAGCGTGCGGCGAAAGCTGCCGGCATCGCGTTCGTCGATGGTGAATTCGTCCAGGTGGGGCACGAACAATTTCGGCGAATCGGCGCGCAGCACCAGGCCGCGCCATAGTTGTTCGCGGGTGATGGTGTCGATCAGGGGGTTGAGCGGGTCGTTAATTTCAATCAGGTGTTCGAATTTCATGGCAAAGCTCTGGTAAGTGACGTAGTTGCGATGGTAACGCATGCAGCATTTGTGCGCGCTGGAAAGTAAGTAGCGGCTACACTGTGGCACACCCATCCCGTACAGGAAATCCACCATCATGAGGCGCAAAAGCCGCGACTACCTGGCCCATATCGAGGCCATGCAAAAACGCAGCAAGGACACGGTCGCCCAGTCGATTGCGGAACGGCGCACCATTTCGCGCAGCCAGGCCGACCGCGAGCTCGACGCCACCTTCGGCCAGCGCGCGGCCGATGCCGTGGCCAGCTTCGGAGGTTCGTGGGCCTTCATCATGCTGTTTGCCGCGGTGCTGCTGTGCTGGGTGCTGCTCAATTCCTACCTGCTGGTGCGCGGCGGCAAGACGCCCTTCGACCCCTTCCCCTACATCCTGCTGAACCTGTTCCTGTCGATGCTGGCATCGATCCAGGCGCCGGTGATCCTGATGTCGCAGAACCGCCAGGGCGAGATCGACCGCGCCAATGCGCAGCACGATTACGAGGTCAACCTGAAGGCCGAGCTGGAAATCATGGCCCTGCACCAGAAAATGGACGAGTTCAAGCTGCAGCTGGTCGACATGCAGAACGAGCAGATCCGCCTGCTCAACGCCCTGTGCACGGAGCGCGACGTCAAGGCGTAGGCAAGCCGTCGTCCCAATACGGCTGGGGCCCGAAGCGCGTGGCGAAAAATTCGATGAAGGCGCGCGTCTTGGGCGGCAGGAAGCTGCGGTGCAGGTATTGCGCCGACACCACCGATTCCTGCGCGAAGGGATAGTCGTCGAGCAGGGTGACCAGGGCGCCGCTCTTGAGCTGCTGGTAGATGGCCCAGGTGGCCTGCATCGAAATTCCCAGCCCCGCCACCGCCGCGTCGCGCAGCGCTTCGCCATTGTCGCCGCGGATGCGCCCGCTCACTTCCATCTTCACTTCCTTTTCCCCATCGCGGAAACGCCAAGGCGAGAAGCCTTCGAGCAGCAGGCAGTCGTGCGTGGCCAGGTCATGCGGATGGCGCGGCCGGCCGGCGCGCGCCAGGTAGGCTGGCGAGGCGCACAGCACCATGCGGCTGGGCGCGAGCGTGCGCGCCACCAGGGCCGAGTCGCGCAGCGGGCCGATGCGGATGGCCACGTCGATGCCGTTGGCGGCCATGTCGATGAGGCGGTCGGACAGGCGCAGGTCGAGGCGGATGCCCGGGTAGCTGGCCAGGAATTGGGCCAGCGCCGGCACCAGGTGCAGCCGTCCGAATGAGACCGAGGCCGCCACCCGCAGCAAGCCCTGGGGCGCGCTGGCCGCGCTGCCGACCGCCGCGCTGGCCTGCTCGGCCGCGTCGAGCAGGGGCAGCGCGCGTTCGAGGAAGGCTTCGCCATCCTGGGTCAGCGCGATCTGGCGCGTGGTCCGGTGCAGCAGGCGCGCGCCCAGCTGCTTTTCCAGCTGCGCCATGCGGGCGCTGGACGCCGCCGGCGACAGGCCGAACTCGCGCCCGGCCGCGGACAGGTTGCGCGTGGCGCACACCCGCACGAACAGGGCGACATCGGTCAGGTCCAGGCTCATTATCTTGTTTTGGTGAATAGTGATTCAATCATTATGCCAATTATCAAGCGAATGAGGGCGATTTAGACTGTGTTCACTCCTCAACCACACACGGAAACAGCCATGAAAGCCATCAGCGTTCGCAACAACACCCTGCACGACACCGACCTGCCCCTTCCGCAAGCCCTGGGGCGCGACCTGGTGGTGCAGGTGGAAGCCATTTCGGTCAATCCGGTCGACCACAAGTTGCGCAATGCGCCGGCCGCCGGCGATGCGCCGCGCGTGCTGGGATTTGACGTGGCCGGCACCGTGACCGCCGTCGGCCCGGACGCGACGCTGTTCAAGGTGGGTGACCAGGTCTATTACGCCGGGAGCGTGGTGCGCCAGGGCGCCAACAGTCAATTCCATGCCGTCGACGAGCGCATCGTCGGGCACCGGCCGGCATCGCTGGGCGCGGCCCAGGCCGCCGCCCTGCCGCTGACCAGCATCACCGCCTGGGAAGCCCTGTTCGACCGCCTGGGCGTGGCGAAAGATGGCAGCGACGCCGGCAAATCGCTGCTGGTCATCGGCGGCGCGGGCGGGGTTGGTTCGATCGCCATCCAGCTGGCCAAAAAGCTGGCGCGGCTGACCGTGGTGGCGACCGCTTCGCGCAACGTGTCGGCCAACTGGTGCCGCGAACTGGGCGCCGACCATATCGTGGACCACAACGGCGATATCCCGGCCCAGCTGGCTGCGCTGGGTTTGCCGGCGGTCGACTTCATCCTGTGCCTGAACGAAACCGACAAGCATTTCCCGGCGATGGCGGCGGCAATCGCGCCGCAGGGCAAGATTTGCAGCATCGTCGGCAATGAAGCGCCGCTGGCGCTGGAAGCCTTGTTCAGCAAGAGCGCGACGCTGGTGTGGGAACTGATGTTCACGCGCTCTATGTTCGGCACGCCGGACATGATTGAACAGCACCGCCTGCTCGATGAAGTGGCGCGCCTGGTTGATGCGGGCGTGCTGCGGACGACGGTGGGCGAGCTGTTCGGCAAGATCAACGCGGCCAATCTCACGCGGGCCCATGAAGCGCTGGAAGGGCGCCGGACGATAGGCAAGATTGTGCTGGCGGGTTTCTGACGCGGCCGGGCGCCGATGGCAGTCGCCAAAGCTTGCCGGGCTCGGCTATAGTAGTGGTCAAGAATGCAATTCCAATACTACTCTCCGAAGACAGGTGGTCCATGCGTACAGGTTTCATCCAGGCGATTGTGGCGATCGCCGTTGTTGGCGTCGCTTCCTTCTTCGGCGGCCGTTACTGGGAACATGCTGAAAGCCGCCAGATGCTCGAGAAAGTACTGACCGTGACGACGGCTACCCAGCATGCGCATACCTTGCAGTTGTCGCGCGCGACCCTGGACGCGCTGCGTCGCGGCGACATTGCGGGGGCCGACCTGAACCTGGTGCGCATGTCGAAACTGGACGCCGCCGCGCTCGCGCCGTGCGCCAGGTCGGCGGCGTGTTCTGCATGGCTGGGCAAGAACATGCCGACGCCGGCCGAGCTTGCCGAGATCGCCGCGTGGAATTTCAATCGTGAAGACATCAAAGGGGGCGCAAAGTGATTGACCTGGGGATCAGCGACATCCGTACTTTCCTGCCGGCCAAGGACTTCGAGTTATCGAAAGCTTTCTATGTTGCGCTCGGTTTCAGCATCGCCTGGTCCGACGACAACATGGCCTTGCTGGAAAACGCGAACCAGCGCTTCTACGTGCAGCGTTACTACGTCAAGGACTGGGCGGACAACAGCATGCTGCACATTTCGGTGGCGGATGTGGAATCCTGCCATCGCCAGATTGCGGCATTGCTGGCGGACGGCAAGTTTCCCGGCGCCCGCGTGTCCGCGCCCAAGCAGGAAGACTACGGGGCGCTGGTGTCCTACGTGTGGGACCCCTCCGGCGTGCTGCTGCACCTGGCCCAGTGGACCCGTCCCTGACCCTCTTCCCTAGGGGACTGTCCCAGGTTTTCAGGAAATATATGTTCAAAGCGAAAAAGAAAGTTCCCCTCTCCCAGGCGCCGGGGAAAACAAAAGTTCTAGTCGCGATACCAGGCGCAGCTTGCTTCTGGGTCCTGTCGAAGATGGGCTTTTTTGTGGACACGACCAGGTTCCTGGCCTTCGCCTTGTGCGCCTATGCGGCGATTGGCGTTATCGAAATCCTGTGCGGGCAGTCCCTGGCAAATGCGGCGCAGCGCTGGGAGCAACTTCCCGGCTGGAAGAAATTCCTGGTAAGCCTGCCCGTGATTGTTGCCGCAATTGTGGGATTTGCTCTATTGATACCGGTGTTTGCCGGAGACATGTCGGGCGAATGAAGTCCCGGGGTCATCGCTGAACCGGCACTTGGTCATTGTCAGTGCGGCTGGCAATGATTTCCTGCACTTTGGCCTGCCTCTGCCATCCGGAATCGCTGAAATCGCTATTTCTGTTTGGAGCGTGGGGCGTTAAATCCCTGGTGAGACGCGCTATCGCGCGTGAGCATGGAATCGACGATATCCCTGACCAGCATCCGGTTGTCTTGCGACAGCCGGCGCAGGTCGCGCACCAGCACCAGTTCGGGTGTATCGAGCTTATGCGTCAGCGCGTCATCGGTGTGCACTTCGGCATTCTGGGCTTCGCCGAAGAGCAGCCATGCGGCACTGATGCCGAGCCAGTCAGCAATGATCTGGATGCGCGCCTGGGTTGGAATGGCCTCGCCGATCAGCCATTTCCGGGCGCCATGCACCGTCACCGTCGCGCCGTCGGCACGCACATTGAAGGCGGTGGCGAACTTGCTGGGTGAGGAATCGAGCCCCGCCGCCTGCAGCGCCGCCTTGAGACGGTCGCTGAAGTGGTCGCGCTCTTCCTCCTGGATTTTTGAGCTCATGCCGAAATAATACTGCGATTTTGACCAGAATGGCACACTGGAATCTGGAATCTGGAATCTGGAATCTGGAATCTGCAATCAAATCATGCACTTGTCCAACTCCCCTCCCCATGGGGACTGTCCCAGGTTTTCAGGAAATCTTGCCCTACAACCTGGGACTGTCCCGGTTTTAGAGGCAAGACTCTGTCGGGGCTGAGCTACAATGGCTGGTTGTTTCCAGAAAGTAGCCTCCCCGATGTCCAGCGCCCCCAAGTTCGGCCTCAATGTCCCCCAGAGTGAAGCAGTCATGTACCTCGACGGTCCGTGCCTGGTGCTCGCTGGCGCCGGTTCGGGCAAGACGCGCGTCATCACCCAGAAAATCGCCCACCTGATCGAGGACCGCGGCTACGATCCGCGCACCATCGCGGCCCTGACCTTCACCAACAAGGCGGCGCTGGAAATGCAGGAACGGATCGCCAAGCTGCTCAAGCAGCCGCGCCAGGCCAAGCAGCTCACCGTGTCCACCTTCCATTCCCTGGGCGTGAAAATCCTGCGCCAGGAAGCGAACGGCGTGGGATTGAAGGACCGCTTTTCCATCATGGACAGCGATGATTGCTACGGCCTGGTCCAGGACCTTGCCATCACCACCGACAAGCAGCTGATCCGCCGCATCCAGACCGCCATTTCCCTGTGGAAGAACGGCCTGGTCGATCCGGAAGACGCGATCAAGAACGCCAAGGATGAAGACGAAGCCCAGGCCGCGCGCGTCTTCCGCAGCTACGTGGCCACGCTGGCGGCCTACCAGGCAGTCGATTTCGACGACCTGATCCGCCTGCCGGTGGAATTGTTCCGCAATAACGATCCGATCCGCGACAAGTGGCAGCGCCGCCTGCGCTACCTGCTGATGGACGAGTATCAGGATACCAACACCTGCCAGTACGAGCTGGTCAAGCTGCTGGTCACCGGCATCGGCAAGAAACCCATGTTCACCGCCGTGGGCGACGACGACCAGGCCATCTACGCCTGGCGCGGCGCATCGGTCGAAAACCTGAAGACCCTGGGCGACGATTTCCCCGACCTGCGCGTCATCAAGCTCGAGCAGAATTACCGCTCCACCACGCGCATCCTGCAGGCGGCCAATGCGGTCATCGGCAACAATCCCAAGCTGTTCGAGAAGTCGCTCTGGTCCGAACACGGCCTGGGCGAGCCGATCAAGGTGCTGGGCATGCAGACCGACGAGCAGGAGGCCGAGCAGGTGGCCATCATGATCTCGGCCGACCGTTTCCAGCGCAAGAACAAGTGGTCCGACTACGCCATCCTGTATCGCGGCAACCACCAGGCGCGCGTGATCGAACAGTCGCTGCGCAAGGAGCGCATTCCGTACACCATTTCCGGCGGCCAGAGTTTTTTCGACAAGGCGGAAATCAAGGACATCATCAGCTACCTGCGCCTGATCGCCAACGAGGGCGACGATCCGGCCTTCATCCGCGCGGTGACCACGCCCAAGCGCGGCGTCGGCATGGCCACGCTGGAAGTGCTGGGCGAATTTTCCAAGCAGTGGAATTGCTCGCTGTTCGAGGCCACTTTCAAAGGCGGCATCGAAGCCAAGCTGCCCGACCGCCAGTTGCTGCCGCTGCGCGCCTTCTGCAATTTCATCAACCAGCTCGAGGCGCGCGCCAGCCGTCCGGGCCCGTCCGGCAGCGGCGAGAATGCTGCCGCCGTGCTCGACGACATGATGAAGGAAATCGCCTACGAAAGTTATCTGTACGATGTGTTCGAAGAACGCGCCGCCCAGAGCAAGTGGCAGAACGTGCTCGAATTTACCAACTGGCTCAAGGAGCGCGGCAACGGCGGCAAGGACAAGTCGGGCGAGGAAAAAAACCTGCTCGAGCTGACCCAGATGGTTGCCCTGATGAGCATGCTGGAAGGCCAGGATGAAGAGCCCGACGCGGTCCGCATGTCCACCTTGCATGCATCGAAGGGGCTCGAATTTCCGCACGTATTCCTGGTCGGCGTGGAAGAAGGCATCCTGCCGCACAAGGGCGATCCCGATGCCTCGGTAGAAACCATCGCCGCGCGCATCCAGGAAGAACGGCGCCTGATGTATGTCGGCATCACGCGCGCGCAGCGCACGCTGCACCTGACCTGGTGCAAAAAGCGCAAGCGTGCCGGCGAACAGGTGCACTGCGATCCGTCGCGCTTCATCAAGGAAATGGAACTCGATGTCGGCGATGCCGTGCCGACCGAGGCCGAAACCTTGTCCCCCAAAGACCGCCTGGCCAGCCTGAAGGCCTTGCTGGCTACCCCGAAAGCATAGCGAAATCTTAAGTTCGCTCAACTGCGCTTATCTTTCTGTTGCACACAGTTGGAATGCGGTTGACACGAACGGTTGAGCTTGGAATACTTGGTTTCGCCTTTTTAATGTATTGACCGAAAATAATGACTACTACTGCCGATCTTCAAAACACCACCAAGTCCGGGCTCAACCACATCGATGCACTGCTCGACAGCGGACCGGACTGGAACTACCAGAACCCGGGTGGCAATGTCATTCGCTACACATTTTCCATCGCTTCGGGCAATGAAGATGGTGTGACCGGCCAGGTCGCTTTCAATGCGGCCCAGCAGGCAGTGACGCGCGAATTCCTCAACGGTTACCTGACCGCCCTGACCGGGATCCAGTTTGTCGAAACCAGCGACGGCGACAATACCGAATTTCACTTTGCCTATCACGATATCCCGGCCGCCAATACGACCGGCCTGTGCGCTTCTTACAGCGGTTCGAGCACCCTGCCAAACGGCACGGTCACCGCTTACGGCGCGGAATGCTATATCTACCTCGACAACGTTCAGTTCGGCGCGCGCAACCAGAACCTGGTGCCAGGTACGCAAGGTTTCCAGACGCTGCTGCACGAGATCGGCCATGCCCTGGGCTTGAAACACCCCTTCGACGACAATCCTGAAAACCACGCGGTCCTGCCATTCTGGGAAGACAGCAGCAGCTACACGGTGATGTCCTACTTCGACCTGGGCGGCCCTTACGGCGTGTACAGCCCTTACGACGTGGCGGCGCTGATGTGGCTGTACGGCGGCGACGGCCTGGGCGGCGCGCTGGGCGTCAATTCCACCACCGGTGCGCGCTACATCACCGGCACGGCCGACTCCGATGCCCTGACCGGTACCGATGCCAACGACACCCTGCGCGGCAATGGCGCCGACGACATCCTCGATGGCGGCGCCGGCGACGACACCGCGGTCTACAGCGGCGCATCCGGTTCGTATACCTTCACCATGCTGCAAAACGGCAGCCTGCGCGTCAACGGCGCCGACGGCATCGACACCCTGACCCGGGTGGAGAACCTGGTCTTTAGCAATGGCAATTTCCGTGTCTCCGAACTGGTCGACAATGTCGCGCCAAACGCACCGACGCAGAGCGTGGCGAAAAACGCAGCCGGCTTCGTGGTCGGCAACCAGCCTTACGTGGCCGGCATCGCCGAAGCCCACGCCACGGTCAAGGTGTACAGCGGCGCCACCCTGATCGGCACCGGCACCGCCAACGCCGAAGGCTTCTTTGGCATCACCACGTCCGCGCTGGGCGATGGCAGCTACAGCATCACGTCCACCGCCACCGATGGCGCGGGCAATGTGTCGGCCGCCAGCGCCGCGTTTGCGTTCAAAGTCGACGCCACGCCGCCCGCCGCGCCAACCGGCACGGCCAGCGCCACCACCGGCAACCAGCCTGCCCTGTCGGGCACGGCCGACGCCGGCACCGTGATCAACCTGGTCAACGCCGCGGCGGGCGCCAACAATGAAGTGATCGGCAACGTGGTGGCCGGCGCGGGCGGCACCTGGAGCCTGGGCACGAATCCCCTAGCCAATGGCACGTACTCGATCAAGGTGCAGTCGATCGACAGCGCCGACAACGTCACCGAAGCGGCCAGTCCGATCAGCTTCACCATCAACAGCGCCAGCAACCGCGCGGGCACCACCGGCAACGACGTGCTGGCAGGCACGGCCGACAACAATGCCCTGTCGGGCCTGGCCGGCATCGACACCGCCCAGTACACCGGCGCGCGCGCGGCCTACACGGTGCTCCATTCGACCAATGGCCACACGGTGTCCAGCACGGCCGACGGCCTCGATTCCCTGCTCGGCGTGGAACGCATCCAGTTCGCCGACAGCAGCCTGGCCATCGATATCGAGGGCAATGGCGGCCAGGCTTACCGCCTGTACCGCGCCGCCTTCGACCGCGCCCCGGACTTGGGTGGCGTCGGTTTCTGGATCGCCAAGCTGGACCAGGGCGTGACCTTGCAGCAGGCCGCCGGCGGCTTCATCGCCAGTGCCGAATTCACCGCCCTGTACGGCGCCAATTCCACCGATTTCACCTTCGTTTCCAAGCTGTACGAGCACGTGCTGCACCGCTCGCCGGACGGATCGGGCTTCGATTTCTGGATGAATGCCCTGGCGCAAGGCATCAGCCGTGCGGACATCCTGTTCAACTTCAGCGAAAGCGCCGAAAACGAAGCCCAGGTGATCGGCCAGATCGAGAACGGCTTCGCCTACATCCCCTTCGTCGGTTAAGGTCCGCGTGGCTGGCATAATGGCGGCTTTTGCCGCCAAGGAGTTGCCGTGGGCCATGAAGACCGTTTCGTCGATATAGAAATCAAGCTGGCGCACCAGGAAGACCTGGTTGAATCGCTCAACCAGGTGGTGTACCAGCAAAGCCGCCGCATCGACCAGCTCGAGGCGATGGTCAGCCAGCTCGCCGAACACATCCGCAACAATGCCCAGTCGGGCCAGAATCCGGTCAACGAGGCGCCCCCGCATTATTGAACGGCGCCCGTCAATACGGGCGTTCTGCCCTGTGGCGGATTGCAAACATGCATACATTCGCGTCCGTGACGCGCCCTTGGCATCCTGCTATCATCGTGGGCTGATGTGCCGCCGGCTATCCGCCGGGGGCTTTTTCCAGCACCCGTGAAAGATGCCATGACCCGTCCCCACATGCTTATCGTCGCCGCCAGCCTGGCCGCGATCTCGTCCGCCGCCGCTGTCGCCGCGCCTGTCGCCGCCCCCCTGCCGGCCTCGAACCCGCTGGCCCAGCCAAGCACCTTGCCATTCCAGTATCCCGTGTTCGACAAGATCAAGGACGAACACTTCCAGCCCGCCTACGTGGCCGGCATGCGCGAGCACCTGGCCGAAATCGCCGCCATCGCCGACAGCAAGGATGCGCCGACCTTCGAGAACACCATCGTCGCCATGGAAAAATCCGGCATGCTGCTGACCCGCGTGGCCACCATTTTCTCGGCCCTGCAAGGCGCCAACACCAATGACAAGCTGGACGCCATCGACCGCGCCATGTCGCCGAAACTGGCCGGCCACAACGATGCCATCTACCTCAACGACAAGCTGTACCAGCGCGTCAAGGCGCTGTACGCGCAGCGCGCCGCGCTGGGCCTGGATGCCGAATCGGCCTTCCTGCTCGAGCGCTACAACAAGGACTTCGTGCTGGCCGGCGCCAACCTGGACGCGGGCGGCAAGAAAAAACTGAAGGCCTACAACACCCAGATCGCCGTGCTGCAAACGAGCTTCACCCAGAACGTGCTCAAGGAAACCAATGGCGCGGCGCTGGTGGTCAATTCGCGCGCCGAACTGGCCGGCATGTCGGACGCGGCCATCGACGCTGCCGCCGCAGCGGCCAAGGCGCGCGGCCTGAAGGGCAAGTTCGTGGTGGCGCTGGTCAACACCACCGGCCAGCCACCGCTGGCCGTGCTCACCAACCGCGCCGTGCGCGAACGCTTGCTGGCCGCGTCGATGACGCGCGGCAGCCATGGCGGCAAGTTCGACAACCGCGGCGTGGTCGTCAAGCTGGCCAAGCTGCGCGCCGAACGCGCGGCCCTGCTGGGCTACCCGAACTACGCGGCCTATTCGCTGGAAGACCAGACCGCCAAGAACACCACGGCCGTCAACAAGCTGCTCTCCGAGCTGGCCAAGCCGGCCGTGGCCAATGCGCGCAAGGAAGCTGCCGAAATCCAGAAGATCATCGACGCGGAAAACGGCGGTTTCAAGGTCGCCGCGCATGACTGGGATTTCTATACCGACAAGGTACGCAAGGCGCAGTACAGCTTCGACGAAAACCAGCTCAAGCCTTACTTCGAACTCGACAGCGTGCTGGTCAAGGGCGTGTTCTTCGCCGCCGAAAAGCTGTACGGCCTGACCTTCAAGGAACGCAAGGATTTGCCGGTGTATAACCCGGATGTGCGCGTGTTCGACGTGTTCGATGCCGATGGCAAGCACCTGTCGATCTTCCTGGCCGACATGTACGCGCGCAGCAACAAGCAGGGCGGCGCCTGGATGAATGCCTATGTGCCGCAATCGACCCTGCTGGGCGCCCAGCCCGTGGTGGCCAACCACCTCAATATTCCGAAGCCGCCGGCCGGCGAACCGACGCTGCTGACCATCGACGAAGTGAAAACCGCCTTCCACGAATTCGGCCACGCGCTGCACGGCTTGCTGTCGAACGTGAAATATCCGCGTTTCTCGGGCACCAGCGTGCCGCGCGACTTTGTCGAATATCCATCGCAAGTCAATGAAATCTGGATGGTCGATCCGGAAGTGCTGGCCAACTACGCGCGCCATTACAAGACCGGTGAAGCGATGCCGGTCGAACTGCTGGCGAAAGTGGCTGCATCGAAGAAATTCAACCAGGGCCACACCACCACCGAATACCTGGCCGCCTCGCTGCTCGACCAGCGCTGGCACCAGATGGGCGCCGCGCAGGTGCCGAAGGACGTGCTCGGCTTTGAAGCGGCGGCGCTCAAGGAGGCTGGGGTCGACTTCGCGCCGGTGCCGCCGCGCTATCGCACCACTTACTTCTCGCACAGCTTCTCGGGCGGCTATTCGGCCGGCTACTACTCCTACCTGTGGAGCGAAAAGCTCGACGCCGATACCGTTGTCTGGTTCAAGGAGAACGGCGGCCTGCTGCGCAAGAATGGCGACCATTTCCGCAAGACCCTGCTCTCGCGCGGCGGTACCGCCGACGCCATGGAATTGTTCCGCAACTTCCGCGGCCGCGATGCACAAATCCAGCCGCTGCTCGAACGCCGCGGCCTGACCGGCAACTAAGGAGCCACTGATGAACCGTCCACAGATGCTGCTGATCGCAGCCAGCCTGGCCATGGCCCATGTCGCCGTCGCCGCACCGGCGGCCAGCCTGCCAGCGAGCAATCCCTTCGCCAGGGCCAGCACCTTGCCGTTCAATTATCCGGCCTTCGACAAGATCGACAACGCGCACTACGCGCCGGCCTTCGAGGCCGGCATGCGCGAGAACGCGGCCGAGATCGACGCCATCGCCAACAACAAGAAGGCAGCGACCTTCGAGAACACCATCGTCGCGATGGAACGCTCGGGCAAGCTGCTGGGCCGTGTACGCACCATGTTCGGCAGCATGAGCGGCGCCAACACCAATGACACCCTGCAAGCCCTGGACCGCGAACTGGCGCCCAAGCTGTCGGCCCACGGCGACTCGATCCGCCTGAGCGACAAGCTGTACCAGCGCGTCAAGTCGCTGTACGACAAGCGCGCCAAGCTGGGCCTGGACAGCGAATCGCTGTTCCTGCTCGAGCGCTACCACACCGACTTCGTGCGCGCCGGCGCCCAGCTGTCGGCCGCCGACAAGGACAAGCTCAAGGCTTACAACGGCGAGCTGGCAAGCTTGCAGACCACCTTCGCCCAGAACGTGCTCAAGGAAGCGAACGCCGCCGCGCTGGTGGTCGACAGCCGCGCCGACCTGGCCGGCATGTCGGACGCCGCCATCGACGCCGCCGGCGCGCTGGCCAAGTCGAAAGGCATGGACGGCAAGTTCATGATCCCGGTCACCAATACCACCGGCCAGGCGCCGCTGTCGGTCCTGACCAACCGCGCCGTGCGCGAGCGCCTGATGGCGGCCTCGCTGGGCCGCGGCAGCCGCGGCGGCGAGTTCGACAACACCGCCGTGGTGCGCAATATCGCCCGCCTGCGCGCCGAACGCGCAGCCTTGCTCGGCTATCCGAACTTCGCCACCTGGTCGCTGGAAGACCAGACCGCCAAAAACACGGCCGCGGTCAACAGCATGCTGGCCGAATTCGTGCGTCCGGCCGTGGCCAATGCGCGCAAGGAAGCCGCCGAGATCCAGGCGCTGATCGATGCCGAAGGCGGCGGCTTCCAGCTGGCCGCGCACGACTGGGCTTACTACAGCGACAAGGTCAAGGCCAAGCGCTTCAATTTCGACCAGAAGCAATTGCGGCCCTACTTCGAGATGAACAATGTGCTGGAAAAGGGCGTGTTCTTCGCGGCCAACAAGGTGTACGGCCTGAGCTTCAAGGAACGCAAGGATTTGCCGGTCTATAACCCGGACGTGCGCGTCTTCGACGTGATCGACGCCAACGGCAAGCCGCTGGCCATCTTCCTGATCGACATGTACGCGCGCAGCAACAAGCGCGGCGGCGCCTGGGCCAATGCCTATGTGCCGCAATCGAAGCTGATGGGCACCCGTCCCGTCATCTCCAACAACCTGAACGTGCCCAAGCCGCCGGCCGGCGAGCCTACCCTGCTCACCTACGACGAATTGCGCACCCTGTTCCACGAATTCGGCCACGCGCTGCACGGCATGTTTTCGGACGTGAAATACCCGCGCTTCGCCGGTACCAGCGTGCCGCGCGACTATGTCGAGTTCCCGTCCCAGGTCAATGAAATGTGGGCGGTCTGGCCGGAAGTGCTGGCCAATTACGCCAGGCATTACAAGACCGGCGAGCCGATGCCCAAGGAATTGCTGGACAAGGTGTTCGCGTCCAGGCAGTTCAATGAAGGCTTCCGCACCACCGAGTCGCTGGCGGCGGGCATCCTGGACCAGCGCTGGCACCAGCTGAGCCCGTCACAAATCCCGACCGACGTGGTGGCCTTCGAAGCTGCCGCCCTGAAGGAGGCCGGGGTCGACTTCGCGCCGGTGCCCACGCGCTACCGCAGCACTTACTTCTCGCATGTGTTCGCGGGCGGCTATTCGGCCGGCTATTACGGCTACCTGTGGGCCGAAAAGCTCGACGCCGATTCCGTCAACTGGTTCAAGGAAAATGGCGGCATGACGCGCAAGAATGGCGACCATTTCCGCAAGACCCTGCTCTCGCGCGGCGGCACCATGGACGCGATGCAGATGTACCGCAATTTCCGCGGCCGCGATGCGACGGTGGAACCCTTGCTGGAAAAGCGCGGCCTGACCGCGAAGTAAATAATGGAACGGCTGCTTCGGCAGCCGTTTTTTTGTCGGGAAACTTGACACCTACTTCCCAGTAGGAAACTTGCGTTTCGCAAGCTATTGATTCCAAATGGAAAACAATGTCCGGCATAAACTTTGCTTTAACGTGGCTATCAACCCTCTCACAGGAATAGCCATGATCTTTCGCAAGCTTGCCGCAACACTCGTCCTTCCACTCATGTTCGCCAGCGCGACTGCTTCCGCGACCACCGTGACCACGGGCGCGGCAGCCGACGACTGGTTCAGCGCAGACAGCACCTTCACCAACTTCACCCTGAGCGGCGATCCGACCGATGGCTACCTGCGCACCTTCGGCGTTGGTTTCGTCAACCGCTCGGCGCTGGAATTTTCGCTGGCCGGCATTGGCGCCGGTAGCACCATCGGTTCGGCCACGTTCACGGTCCAGAGCCGCGGCACCGCGGTCTCCGGCGGCGTATTCCAGTTCTATGGCTACAGCGGCGACGGCGCCATCACCACCGGCGATGCGTCCCAAACCTTCAACCTGATCAGCACCACGCCGACGCTCGATGGCGCACCGCTCTATACCGTCGACGTGACCGCCTTCATCCAGTCGCTGGTCGACAGCAACGCCAGCTACGCGGGCATCCTGATCAAACTGGCGGTCGAAGGTACTTTCACCGGCAACGACCTGGTCAGCAGCGAAGCGAACTGGGCCGATCCGCAAGATATGCCTGCGCTGACCGTCGACTTCACCGATGGCCAGCGCGTCCCTGAACCGGCATCGCTGGCGCTGATGGGCCTGGCCCTGGCCGGCATTGGCGCCGCGCGCCGCCGCAAGAACTGATCAGCCGCATCCTGATCCCAGAGAACCCGCCCCGGCAACGGCGCGGGTTTTTTCTTGTCTTGACCTGTCTACTCGCTGGCGGCGACCGTCCCGCGCTGCTGCGCCAGCGACTCGACGAGATCGGACGCGACATGGCGCGCTGGCACGCGCTGTTCGAGCGCCAGAACCCGCAAGCCCACCATACCTTCCTGCTGTCCCTGGGCATGGGCGAGGAAGAAACGGCGCAGATTCGGGTTCATGGACGTGGAAATTCACATGATTGATCGACCTCGTCTTGTAGGCTGGCGCTGCTTGAAGGCCCCACGCTGATAGAGCACACTGAAGCGCTCGTCAAAGGAGGAAACCATGAGCGATCTTGTCTGCCCACATTGCCTTGGAGGTGTGCCCTGGAGCGCGAAAGTCTGTCGCGGCTGTCAGGCCGAAGTTGACTATGGCACACCTGGTCTGGCATCCGCCGCGTGCCTCGTGGCCAGCGCGTATGGCGGCTATAGGGCCGACTTGTTGATTCCCGATTTATTCGTCGGCTGGGTCGCTGGCATCACCCTGTTTGTCACCGGAACCCTGGCGTTGAAACGGCTCTACCGTCGCCGCGCCGTCTTCAGTCGCCGCTACCAGACGCGTTAGGAACAAATTCTTCCTAGTAACAAACCGTTGAGTTTGCGCCGGATATGGGAGATCATCTGTCATGACTTCTTGCATAGACAGGTGCGCCATGACTTTCACGCGCTCGGCCTTTTTCGCGGTGGCGCTGGCGGCGTCGCTTGCCGGCTGCGGCGGCGGGGCCCGCACGCCACCGCCGGCCACGCCGCCGGCGTCGGCCGACATCAGCGTCCTGATGTTCGGCAACAGCCATACCGACTTCAACAACCTGTCCGGCATGTTGTCGGCCATGATCGGTGCGGCGCGGCCCGGCAAGACCGTATCCGTGGTGCGCGGCGGCGGCTATATGTTCCTCGACGAACGACTGGGCGACGCGCCATCGCTGGCCTTGTTCAACAGCCTGAAGTGGAGCGCGGTCGTGTACCAGGCGCAAAAGTACAGCATCTCGGGCGACTTCACCTATTCCAGCACCGAAGCGGTCGAATGGGTGCGCATGACGCGCGCGAAGCCGGCTATCCCGGTCATGTTTCCCGAATGGCCGCGCCGCAGCATCAATGAAACCCAGCGCATTTATGACTTGCACGTGAGCATAGCCCAGCGCCAGGAAGCCTGCGTGGCGCCGATCGGGCAAGCCTGGGACCTGGCACGCCAGCGCGCGCCCGGCGTGGTGCTGCATGCCGACGATGGCAACCATGCCGTGCCTGCCGGATCTTTCCTGGCCGCCCTGATGCTGTACGCCAGCCTGACCGGCGACTCGCCACTGGCCTTGCCGGCGCTTGACGGCTTCGGGGTCGATGCCGCCACCCAGGCCCGCCTGCGCGAGGTGGCCGATGAACAGCACAGGCTGATCTCGGCCCGCCTGCATTGCCCGAATACTGCCCGCCTTTAAACTTCGACCATGCCCATGAAAACAAATTTCGCCGTCGCCGTCGCTGTCCTTGCCCTGACCGGCTGTGCCACATCGCAGCAGGACAAGGTGGGCGACATCGCCGCCACGCCGCTGCGCGACTTCAACCTGAGCAGCAAGGAAATCCCGCCGGTGCTGCTTGAAGCCCGCAAGCAACCCTACCTGCTGCCGGCTGACCAGTCCTGCGCCGCCTTGCTGGTGCGGGTGCGCGAACTGGACGCCGTGCTGGGGCCGGACCTGGACGACACGGTGGTCACGGAAAACGGCCACATGGTCAAGGTCGGCAGCGCCGTCGGCAATGCCTTGCAAAAGACGGTCGAAGGCGCGATCCCGTTTCGCGGCTGGGTGCGCAAACTGAGCGGGGCCGAGCGCCATGCCAACGATATCGCCGCCAGCATCGGCGCAGGTACCGCGCGCCGGGCTTTCCTGAAAGGGGTGGCGGTAGCGCGGACGTGCCAGGTGCAGGCCGTGGCAGGCGGGCCGGAAACGGTGTATAAATAAATGCAGGAAACCAGCATAGGATAGCCAGACGCAATGAGTGTTCAGGAATTACACGGTATTACCTTAGAATCGGTGCTGACCCGGCTCGTGGACCATTATGGGTTCGACGGCCTGGCGCAGCGGATCGAAATCAATTGCTTCATCAGCGATCCGAGCATCAAGTCCAGCCTGAAGTTCCTGCGCAAGACGCCGTGGGCACGCAGCAAGGTCGAAGAGTTGTACCTGGAGACGCAGTTTAGATAATAGAAAACGAGGACGACATGTTAAATGACGATACAGCGAACCTGAAGTCCCACCTGAAAACCCTGCACGCCAGCCTGGCCCAAACCGGCGACGTTGACGAGGAGTTGCAAGGCTTGCTGCGCCAGCTAGACGGCGACATCCGCAGCCTGCTGGAAAAGCGCGTGAGCGAAGTGCAGGACGACATCGACACCACCACCTACGGCCTGGCCGAACGCAGCCAGGAACTGACGGCCCGCTTCGCCGCCGAGCACCCGCGCCTGGAACCGGCCCTGCGCGAGCTGGGACGGATGCTGGCCAATATGGGGATATAAGCTTGCCAGGCTGCCTGTTTTAGTGGCACAAACGTCACAAGTTATTGAAACATAAGATGTTTTTTTACTGAATTGGGCGGGTAAACATGGACCGGGAAGGCGCCTGGGCGGCGTTTTCCGGTACAATACCGCCCAATGAGCTCCCCAACCAACCTGTTCGCGACCGTCCCCAAGCGGTCTGCCCGCGCTGCCGCTGCGCCTTTCCTGCCCATGTCCCGCGCCGAAATGGACGTGCTGGGCTGGGACGAGTGCGACGTCATCCTCGTCACCGGCGACGCCTATATCGACCACCCCAGCTTCGGCATGGCCCTGGTCGGCCGCCTGCTGGAAGCCCAGGGCTTCCGCGTCGGCATCATCGCCCAGCCTGACTGGCATTCGGCCGAACCGTTCCGCGTGCTGGGCAAGCCGCGCCTGTACTGGGGCGTGACCGCCGGCAATATGGATTCCATGGTCAACCGCTACACGGCCGACCGCAAGATCCGCTCCGACGACGCCTACACGCCCAATGGCGAACCGAACAAGCGCCCGGACCGCACCGTCACCGTATACGCCCAGCGTGCGCGCGAAGCCTATCCGGACGTGCCGGTGGTCATCGGCAGCATCGAAGCCTCGCTGCGCCGCATTGCCCATTACGATTACTGGTCCGACAAGGTGCGCCGCTCGGTGCTGCCCGATTCGAAGGCCGACATCCTGCTGTTCGGCAATGCCGAACGCGCCTTGGTCGACCTGACCCACCGCCTGGCGGCAGGCGAAAACATCAAGGATATCCGCGACCTGCGCGGCACCGCCTTCATGGTGGCGCCGGGCTGGCTGCCGGGCGACGACTGGGCCGTGCACAACTCGACCCGGGTCGACGTGCCCGGCAAGGTGGACGCCCATCACGATCCCTACGCCATGGCCCAGGAAGACAAGACCGCGTGCGCCACCGAGAATGGCGGAGGCACTGCCTCCGCGCAAGCGCCCGAAGTCATCAAGCCGATCCGCATCATGACGCGCGAAGAGCGCCAGGCCCTGGCACGCGAACAGCACAACAAGACCGTGGTGCGCCTGCCGGCGTACGACGTGGTCAAGGACGACCCGGTGATGTATGCGCACACTTCGCGCGTGTTCCACCTGGAATCGAACCCCGGCAACGCCCGCGCCATGGTGCAGGCGCACGGCGAACGCGACGTCTGGCTCAATCCGCCGCCGCTGCCGCTGGCCATGGATGAAATGGATGGCGTGTACGACATGACGTACGCGCGCGCCCCGCACCCGAGCTACGGCAAGGCCAAGATCCCGGCCTGGGACATGATCCGCTTCTCGGTCAACATCATGCGCGGCTGCTTCGGCGGCTGCACCTTCTGCTCGATCACCGAGCACGAAGGGCGCATCATCCAGAGCCGTTCCGAACCGTCGATCCTGCGCGAAATCGAGCACATCCGCGACAAGACCAAGGGTTTCACCGGCACCATTTCGGACATGGGCGGCCCGACCGCCAATATGTACCGGCTGGCCTGCAAGGATAAAAAAATCGAGGAATCGTGCCGCCGCCTGTCGTGCGTGTACCCGACCATCTGCGTCAACCTGGGCACCGACCATAGCAAGCTCATTTCGCTGTACCGCAAGGCGCGCGCCATTCCTGGCATCAAGAAAGTGCTGATCAGCTCGGGCTTGCGCTACGACCTGGCCGTGCGCTCGCCCGAATACGTGAAAGAACTGGTGACCCACCACGTGGGCGGCCTGTTGAAGATCGCGCCCGAGCACACCGAAGAAGGCACGCTGTCGAAGATGATGAAGCCGGGCATCGGCGCCTACGACGAATTCAAGGAAATGTTCGACCGTTTCTCGCTCGAAGCGGGCAAGAAGCAGTATTTGATTCCCTACTTCATCGCCGCCCACCCGGGCACGACCGACGAAGACATGCTGAACCTGGCGCTGTGGCTGAAGAAAAACAACTTCAAGCTCGACCAGGTGCAAACCTTCATGCCGACGCCGATGGCCATGGCCACCACCATGTACCACTCGAAAAAGAATCCGCTGCACAAGGTGACTGCCGATTCCGAAGTCGTGGAAACGGCCAAGAGCGGCAAGGTGCGGCGCGCCCACAAGGCTTTCCTGCGCTACCAGGACCCGGCCAACTGGCCGATCCTGCGCGAGACCCTGGTCAACATGGGCCGTGGCGACCTGATCGGCAACGGCGACCGCCACCTGGTGCCGAGCTGGCAAGCGTCGGAAGATGGCGGCCTGGCCGCGGGCGAGCGCAAGCGCCAGACCAAGGGTGCCGGCACGCTGGACAAATTTGCCGCCGCGCCCAAGCGCAAGACCGAACGCGCGATCGCCCCGGCGCCGTTCATCGCGCCGGAATCGAAGGTGCGTCCCTCGATCCTGGCCACCATCAAGACCAAGCCCAAGGCAGCGCCCGTCGCCAAGTCCGCCCGTCCCGGCCGCAAATAATTTCCTCTTCCCAGGGGACTGTCCCAGGTTGTGGGGAAACATATTTGTTTCCCCACAACCTGGGACAGTCCCGTGTAGAAAGGCAATAAAAAGGCAGTTGAAAGGCGATCAATCATCGATGCAGGCCGGGCCGGCGTTGCGTGGGCCGGTAATGTCTTGATCTGTTTTGTAAAGTTTTGCAAGTTTATGTTGCGGCAGCTTGCCGCGAACATCGCCAGGCCCCCAGCCGCCGCGTAAGGAAGTGTAATCTCCGCTTCCCCTCCTGTTGCACAAATTCCTTTCAATTCAATGGCTTGCGATTTGCAGGCCGGTCCCGGTCCGTCGCTGGTGTCACATTCCCCTGCCTGATAGCATGAATTATCGACAAGCCGGGGACCTGACATGCAGCGCTTACACACACTACTACTGCTCACGCTGATGTCGGCCAGCGCCGCCCGCGCCGGCACCGTGGTGCTCGAAAGCTGGCGCGTGGACGACAAGCTGCTGTGGGAAACCGTGCTGATCCCGGCCTTCGAACGCAAGCATCCCGGCATCAGCGTCAGGTTCGCACCCACCGCGCCCACCGACTACGATGCCAGCCTGGCCGAGCGCCTGGCCAATGGCAGCGCCGGCGACCTGGTGGCGTGCCGCCCTTTCGACGCTTCGCTGGCGCTGTACCGCAAGGGCTTTCTGGACAAGCTCGACGGCCGCCAGGGCATGCAGAATTTCGCGCCCGCCGCCCTGGTGGCGTGGCAGACCGACGATGGCCGCGATACCTTCTGCATGCCGGTCGCGTCCGTCATCCACGGCTTCCTGTACAACAAGCGCATCTTCCGCCAGCTGAACCTGGCGCCCCCAGGCACCGAGGCCCAGTTCTTCGCGGTGCTCGATGCGGTGCGCGCCAACGGCGCCTATGTGCCGCTGGCCCTGGGCACCGCCGAGCAGTGGGAAGCCAGCCAGACGGTATTCACCAACATCGGCCCCAACTATTGGCGCGGCGAAGAGGGCCGGCGCGCCCTGGTCGCCGGCAAGGCCAGGTTCACCGACCAGCCCTTCCTGTCCGCCTTCGAATTCGAGGCCCGGCTGGCCAGGTACCTGCCGCCCGGCGCCGCCACCCAGACCTACGCCCAGAGCCAGGCCCAGTTCGCCGAAGGCCGCGCTGCCATCTATCCGGCCGGTTCATGGGACATCGCTTACTTCAACCAGCACATGGGCCTGGACCTGGGCGTGTTCGCGCCGCCCGTCCGGAACCCCGGCGACAAATGCCATGTGTCGGACCATACCGACATCGGCATCGGCGTCAACCGCAAGTCGCGCAACAAGGACGACGCCTACCAGCTCATCGCCTGGCTGGGATCGCAGGAATTCGCCGACCTGCACACCAACCGCGTGACGGGCTTCTTTTCCCTGTCCACCCATCTGATCGCGGTGCGCGATCCGCTGGCCAAGCAGATGTCCGGCTGGCGCCAGAGCTGCAGCACCACGTTCCGGCTGACTTCGCAGTTCCTCAACCGCGGCCAGCCTCCCATGGAGCAGGAATTGTGGAGCGTCAACGCCCAGGTATTGAATGGCACCTTGCCGGCCCGCGAGGCGGCGGCACGGGTGCAGAAAGGTTTTGTCCGGTGGTACAAGCCACCGCAGAAATGATCACAGTTCCCCTTGCGTCTTGTGATTTCCCCCGGTGCCGGAGACGGCGCCGGGGATCTTTTAAGCGATTTCCGATAACTAATAAAATGACAGAAGGAACCCCAAATGACTGCGCCCATGTTTCGTAAAAAACGCCTGCCACAACTGATCGCCCTGATGCTCGGCTCGGTCGCGTTCCAGCAGCTGCAGGCCGCCGAAGAAGCGCCAGCGGCCGAACCGGCCGTGATCGAAGTGCGCGGCTTGCGCGAAACCCTCAAACGCAACCTGGCCGAAAAGCGCGATGCGCAAAACATCGTCGATTCCGTGCGCGCGGAAGACCTGGGCAAGTTCCCGGACAAGAACGTGGCCGATTCCCTGCAGCGCGTGCCCGGCATTTCGGTCGACCGCACCTGGGGCGAGGGCCGCGACATTTTCGTGCGCGGCACCGACAAGAACCTGAACATGACCCAGCTGAACGGGCAGTCGGTGGCCTCGGCCTACTGGTGGAAAAACGATTCGCAAAGCCGCGGCTTCAATTACGACATCCTGCCGTCGGAACTGGTGGGCAGCCTGGATGTGTACAAAAGCCCGTCGGCCGACCTGGACGAAGGCAGTATCGGCGGCCTGGTCATCGTCAAGACCCGCAAGCCGCTGCAGTTCAAGCAGCAGCTGACAGGCCAGTTTTCGGTCGAGGCGACCTATAGCGACCTGCCGAAGAAAACCGATCCGCAAGTGTCCGGCCTTGTGAGCTGGAAGAACGATGCCAGCACCTTCGGCGTGCTTGTGGCATTGAGCAAGCAGCAGCGCACCATGCGCCGCGACGGCCTGGAAAACTTCACCGACACCACCAAGTACAACATCATCGACCAGAACGGCGCGTCCACGCCCGGCGCCTATGCGTCGTGGGGCGGCGGTTCGGCCATCTTCCGCCAGGACCGCGAACGCGTCACCGGCAACCTGACGTTGCAGATCCGTCCGAACAGCGACACCGACATCTCCCTGAATTACCTCAATTCGGATATGGACATGAGCAACAACAACCAGAACTACCTGTGGCAGGCGGGCGGTCTGGCTGACGGCAACCTGAACCTGCGGGTCGACAATCCGCGCTTCATCACCACCACCGACGGCACCAAGGCGCTGGTCGGCGGCACCGTGGGTCCCACCACCGGCGTGTCCTTCGAGCCGATATACCGCGACGCCTACGTCAAGTCGAAAGTGCTGGACCTGGAAGGCACGTACGACGGCGACGGCTGGAAGCTGCACGCCCAGCTGGGCACCACCTCGGGCACGGGCGGCAGCCGGCACGACCGCAATTTCTGGTTCACCGGGAACACCCGCGCGACCATCAACCTGGCGCCCGATACCTACGAAGTGAAGTACCTCGACATGAACCCGCTCGATGGCACCAAGCTGACCTTGCAGGGTACCCGCGACTGGATCCGCAAGATGCAGAGTAAGGAAAACTACGCCCAGGCCGACCTGACCTTCGACATCGGCGGCGGCTTCATCAAGGACGTGAAGGTGGGCCTCAAGCTGCGCGACAACACGGTGCAGAACCGCCGCATCATCGGCACGGCGGGCCCGGGCAGCACGGGCTGGCAATCGTTCCTGCTGTCCGAGCTGTCGACCGGCGCTTCGCCCTTATTGAGCCAGGAAGCCGCCACGGCGGGCTCCCTGACCCAGTACGCCTGGGTCGACGACGGCCTGGCCGCCAGCAAGGGCTTTGCCATGTTCGACAAGGGCATGGTCTACGCCGAGGCCAAGCGCGAGTACTACCGCATCAAGGAGCGCATCACGGCGGCCTACGTCAAGGCCGACTACGCGGTGGACAAGCTGCGCGGCGACGTCGGCGTGCGCCTGGTGAAAACCCGCCAGACGTCGGAAGCGAACCAGGATTTGCTCGGCAACGGCAACTTCACCCTGGGCAGTGTGGGACGCAGCTACACCGACGTGCTGCCGAACCTGAACGTGGTCTACGACCTGCGCAAGGACTTGCTGGTGCGCGGCGCCGTGTCGCGTGTCATGGCGCGCAATACCTTCAGCGACCTCTCGGCCAGCACGGAAGTGAGCGGCACCACCAATTCGGCCACGGCAGGCAATCCGCTGCTCAAGCCTTACCACGCGAACCAGTTCGAAATCGGCGGCGAGTGGTATTTCGCCGATGCCTCGCTGCTGTCGGCAACCGTGTTCGCCAAAAAGCTCGATACCTTCATCTACACGTCGAGCAAGCTGGAAAACGTGGGCGGCGTGAACCGCTCCGTGACGCGGCCGAACAATGCCGACAACGGCCAGACCGTCAACGGCCTCGAAATCCAGTGGCAGCAGGCCTTCGCCAACGGCTTCGGCACGGTGGTCAACTACACGCTGACCGATGCCAAGACCGGCGCCCTGGCCGGCGGCCAGAAGCTCAATGTGGTGGGCAATTCGCGCAACCAGCTCAATGCCAGCGCCTTCTACGAAAAGAATGGCTACAGCGCGCGCCTGTCGTACAACTACCGCTCCAAGTCGTATGGCGGCTTGAACGAAGGCGGGCAGGATGTCACCAGCGCCTACGGCCAGTGGGATGCGACAGCCAACTGGGACATCACGTCGCGCTACAGCGTGTTCGCTTCGGCCGTCAACCTGACCAACGAGGTAATCCGCACCAACACGACCGACGGCCTGCCGGTGGGCGTGTATGAAAACGGTTCGCGCTACAGCGTCGGCCTGCGCGCCAAGTTCTAAGCCTGGAACCGACTATGACGCATGCAAAAAAGGAGGTGGTGGTGGCGATGCTGTTCATCGGCCTCCTGTTTTTTATCCTCGGTTTCGCAACTTGGCTGAATGGTTCGCTGATCCCTTTCCTGAAGATCGTCTGCGACCTCAACAACTTCCAGGCGCTGTGGGTCACCTTCGCCTTCTACATCGCCTACACGGTGATGGCGCTGCCCTCGGCGGCGGTGCTGTCCCGGGTCGGCTACAAGCATGGCATGACGCTGGGCCTGGGCGTGATGGCGATCGGGGCGCTGCTGTTCATACCGGCCGCGAAATCGAGCTACTATGGCTTGTTCCTGCTGGCCCTGTTCACGCTGGCGACCGGCATGACATTGATGCAGACGGCGATCAATCCCTACATCGTCTGCATCGGTTCACGCGACAGCGCTGCCATGCGCATCAGTATCATGGGCATGTTCAACAAGGGCGCCGGCGTGGTGGTGCCCCTGGTGTTCTCGGCCCTGATCCTGTCGGGCATGGACAGCTACTCCGACGCCGCGCTGGCCGCGCTCGACCAGGCCGGGCGCGACACGCTGCGCGCCGAACTGTCGCAGCGGCTGGTGTTCCCATACGCGGTCATGGCCGCCAGCCTGCTGGTCATCATGGTGTTCGTGCATTTCTCGCCCTTGCGCGACCTGCCCGCGGAAAGCGGCGCTGGCGAACAGGTCGAACGCTTCGGCGTGCTGCAGTTCCCGCAGCTGGTGCTCGGCGCGCTGGCGCTGTTTGCCTACGTGGGCGTGGAGGTGATCGCCGGCGACACCATCGGCCTGTATGGCCGCAGCCTGTCGGTGGCGCACTTCGGCGTGCTCACCTCGTACACGATGGGCTTCATGGTGCTGGGCTACCTGCTGGGCACCGTGGCGATCCCGCGCTACCTGTCGCAGAAAAACGCCTTGCTGGCCTCCGCCATCGCGGGCCTGCTGTTCACGGCCGGCGTGGCGCTCGGCTCGCCGACCGGCACCGGCATCTCGGGAGCGCTGCTCGGATGGGCTGGCGTGCCAAAGGTGCCCGATACGGTCATGTTCCTGGCCTTGCTCGGCTTCGCCAACGCGCTGGTTTGGCCGTCGATCTGGCCGCTGGCGCTGCACGGCCTGGGCAAGTACACGGCGAGCGGTTCGGCCCTGCTGATCATGGGGATCGCCGGCGGCGCGCTGTTGCCGATGCTGTATGGCCGGGTGTCGGACGCGAGCAATTCGCAGTCGGCCTACTGGGTCATGCTGCCGTGTTATGCGCTGATTCTTTTCTATGCGGTGAAGGGGCACAAAATGACGAAGTGGACGTAAAACAGGCGACGGCCAGCAATGGTTTCTCGATATAATAAATTTGCCACATTATCGGGAGGACTGCTTGCTAGCGTCGAATCATCGGCTTGCCCTGCTTGGCCTGGCGCTATGCTGCACCCTGCTGCCCGCCGTCGCCGCGACCTCGTCGCTGCAGGTGCTGCACTGGTGGACGTCGACCAGCGAACGGCGCGCGGCCAACCTGCTGGCGGCGAAACTGCGCGAGGAAGGCGTGGAATGGAAGGATGGCGCCATCCCGGGCGGCGCCGGCATCGGCGCCGGCAAGGTGCTCAAGAGCCGCGTGCTGGCGCACGATTCGCCGGACGCTACCCAGATCATTGGCGCCTCCATCGGCGAGTGGGCCGAACTTGGCCTGCTGCTCGAATTCGACAACGTGGCGGCCGCCGGCGCCTGGCAAAGCGTGCTGTTCCCGTCGGTGTACGCCCTGGTGCAGCACCGCAAGCACGTGGTGGCGGCGCCGCTCGGCATCCATCGCATCAATATCCTGTTCTACAACCGCAAGCTGTTCGCGCGCCTGAAGCTGGCGCCCGCAAACAACTGGGCCGAATTCGAACTGCTGGCCCGCAAGCTGCGCGCCGCCGGCGTGGTGCCGCTGGTGCAAAGCAGCGAGCCGTGGCAGGTGGCCACCCTGTTCGAAAACCTGGTGCTGGCCGAGAGCGGGCCAGAATACTTTCGCGAGCTGTTCGTGCGCCAGAGCGCGCAGGCGGCGCTGGACAAGCGCCTGCTGGCCGCGCTGGGGCGCCTGCGCACCATGAAGGGCTGGATGCAGGCGCCGCTGGAGGAGCAGGCCTGGACCGGGGCCGCGCGCCGCTTCGCACGGCGCGAGGCTGCCATGCTGGTCATGGGCGACTGGGCCAAGGCCGAACTCAATGACTGGGGCTTCGCCACCGACGACGAATTCTCGTGCGCGACCATGCCGGGCACCGGCAAATACCATCTGTTCAGCGTGGACACGCTGTCGATGTTCACCAATGAGTATGCGCGCACCCAGGCCCAGGAAAAACTGGCGCGCCTGGTCGTGACGCCCGCCGTGCAGCAGCAGTACAACGCCATCAAGGGTTCGGTATCGGTGCGGCGCGACGCCGATCCGGCCAAAATGGACAGCTGCGCGCGCGACTCCTGGCATGCCTTCGCCAAGGGCCCTGCATGGCAGGCGCCCAGCCTGGTGCACCGCATGGCGGCCGACGAGGAAAGCCGCGACGCCATCATCGCCGAAGTGCACCGCTTTTTTATCAACGACAGCGTGACGGCGGCCGATACCCAGCGCCGCCTGGCAGCAATCCTGCGCACCCTGAACCTGCGCCCAAAACAAGGATAGATCATGGCACGCAAAATCCTCATCGTCGACGATGACCAGAAAACCCGGGTCCTGCTCAAGACCTATCTCGAGAAGAACCAGTACCAGGTGATCCTGTCGCACAACGGCGAAAGCTTCCTGGCCGAGCTGCGCAACCACGCCGACCAGCTGTCGCTGGTGATCCTGGACGTCATGCTGCCCGATACCGACGGCTTCGCGCTGTGCCGCATCGTGCGCAAGCAGTCGAACCTGCCGATCATCATGCTCACCGCCAGCTCCGACGAAACCGACCGCATCGTCGGCCTGGAACTGGGCGCGGACGACTATATCGCCAAGCCTTACAGCCCGCGCGAACTGCTGGCCCGCATCAAGGCCATCCTGCGCCGCGCGGCGGTGGAGCCGGCCGCCGCGCCGCGCTACTACCGCTTCAACGGCTTCACGCTCGACCTGCTCGAACGCACGGTGCTCGATGGTGAAGGCCAGGAAGTGGCCCTCACGGGGCTCGACTTCCAGCTGCTGAAGTACTTCGTCGAGCATCCCGGCGAAGTGCTCGACCGCAGCGTGCTATGCGAGGAAACGCGCGGGCGCGACGCCGGGCCGCTGGACCGCTCGCTGGACGTGCAGATCAGCCGCCTGCGCCTGCGCCTGAACGACGACGGCAAGCAGCCGATGCTGATCAAGACCGTGCGTGGCGCCGGCTATGTGTTCTCGGCCGACGTCGGCGTGTCGCATGAATAGACTGTGGCCGCAATCGCTGCTTGGGCGCCTGTCGCTGGTGATGGTGGCCGGCGTGCTGCTCACGCAGCTGGTGGGCAGCGTGATCTGGGCCACCCAGCTGCGCGCCAAGGCCGACGTCGACGCCCGGGCCGCGTCGCAGTACCTGGGGCAGGGCGCGGCCAGCGCGATACGCTTCTTCCGCGCCCTGCCGCCCAGCTACCGCAAGCTGACCATCCAGCAGTTCCGCGAAATGGGCGGCACGCGCTTTTTCGTGAACCTGAACCAGGCCTATGTGCCGGTGCAGGCGATCGCGCCGCACGCGCTGGCCAATACCGCGCTCGATACCCTGGGCGCCACGCTGCGCGCCGACCACCAGGGCCAGTTCCTGATCGCCTTTGCCTGGCCCGACCAGCTGGTGGTCTCGCCCGACGGCGTGCGCGTGGCCGACCTGCCCGAGAGCTGGGTGCGCCATATCCTGCTGGTCAAGCCCGATCCGGCGCCGGTGCTGGTGATCCAGACCGAACTTGAACCGGGCAACTGGCTGTACCTGGCCACGCTGATGCCCAACCCGTATTTTTTGAGCAGCAATGACCCGCTGTCGTCGGACCGCCTGGTGCTGCAAGGCTTGTCGCTGGCGGCCGTGCTGCTATTGAGTATCCTGGTGGTGCGCTCGATCACGCGCCCGCTGGCGGCCCTGTCGGACGCCGCCGAAGCCTTCGGCAAGGACGAGAATGCGCCGGCCTTGCCGCAGACCGGCAGCCGCGAATTTGTCAATACGGCGCGCGCCTTCGGCGCCATGCGCGAAAGGATCGCACGCTACATCGCCGACCGCGAACGCCTGTTCATCTCCATTTCGCACGACCTGCGCACGCCCATCACGCGCCTGAAGCTGCGCGCCGAGCTGCTGGACGACGACGCCCAGCGCATCGAGTTCGAGGAAGACCTCGATGAACTGGATATGATGGTCAAGGGCGCCCTGCAGTGCGTGAAGGATAGCGACATCCACGAGAACCCGGCCGAGGTCAAGCTGGCACCGCTGATCCGGCGCCTGGTGCGCAGCGCCGAACTGGCGGGCCACAGCGTGGCCTTCGACGACACGCCCCTGGTCGTGCGCGGCAAGCCGCTGGCCCTGAAGCGCGCGATCGGCAACCTGCTCGATAACGCCCTGTTCTACGGCGAACGCGCCGAAATCAGCGTGCGCGCCGTCGACGGCTGGGTCGAGATCGCGGTGCGCGACCACGGGCCGGGCGTGCCCGAAGACGCCTTCCCCAGCCTGTTCGAGCCCTACGTCCGCCTGGCGCACGGGCGCGACCGCAATGACGGCGGCATGGGCCTGGGCCTGGGCATCGCCAGCGGCGTGATCGAGGGCCACGGCGGGCGCCTGGTGCTGGCCAACCACCCCGACGGCGGCCTCAATGCGGTGATCCGGCTGCCGGCCTGAGCATTGAATATTTGACAAATAAGGCGGCCGGAAAGGCGTTGCAGCTCTGCACATGGCATGAATTTGTGTCTTTTCGGCAGAAAACGAACGTACAATCAGCGGACGGGTTACTGGCCCGCACCGTCATCCAACGTCAAGACTGATCATTCCATGCAACTACCGGTTCTGGTATCGCGGGTCCTGCTGGCGCTCGCCCTGTGCGCGGCCATGCCGGTGCACGCCCTGGAAAAGGTCCACCTGCAGCTCAAGCATACGCACCAGTTCCAGTTCGCCGGCTATTATGCGGCCCTGGAAAAGGGTTATTACCGCGACGCCGGCCTCGATGTGCGCATTTCCGAAGGCAAGGATGGGGGCGAGCCGGAACGGCGCGTGATCGACGGCACCGCCGATTACGGCGTGGGCAGCGCCAGCGTGCTGCTGGCGCGCCTGGCCGGCAAGCCGCTGGTGGTGCTGGGCGTGATTTTCCAGCATTCGCCGTACGTGCTGCTGGTGCGCCAGCGCAGCAGCGCGCCGGATCTGAAGGACATCAAGGGCAAGCGCGTGATGATCGGTTCGCTCACCGAGGAACTGACCCAGGCCGACGAACTGGTCGCCTACCTGAAAAAGGAAGGCATTCCGCTCAGTAGCCTGATCCGGGTCGAGCATACCTTCAACCCCGACGACCTGGTCAAGGGCAAGGTCGACGTCATGTCCGCCTTCGTCACCAATGAACCGGATTACCTGGACCGCGTCGGTTTCCAGTACGACGTGTACAGCCCGCGCGCGGCCGGCATCGATTTTTACGGCGACCTCCTGTTCACCACGGAAAAGGAGATCGCCGACCACCCGAAGCGCGTGCGGGCCTTTCGCGCGGCCAGCATGAAGGGCTGGTCCTATGCCATGTCCCATCCCGAGGAAATCGCCGACCTGATCCTGGCCAAGTACACGCGCCGCAACGACCGCCAGCACCTGCTGTTCGAAGCGCGCACCATGGTCCCGCTGGTGCAGCCGGTGCTCGTTGAAATCGGCTACATGAATCCGGACCGCTGGCGCCATATCGCCGACATCTACGCCGACCTGGGCATGCTGCCGCGCGGGGCATCCTTCGACGGCTTCCTGTACAACGCCGATTCCGGCGCCGGCACCATGACCTGGCTGTACCGCGTACTGGCCGCAGCCACGGTGCTGCTGTTCGGGGGCGGCGCCGTGCACGTGTCGCTGCTGGCGCGCGAGCGGCGGCGCGCCGAGGAAACCATCCGCAAGGGCGAACTGCGCTTTCGCACCATGTTCGAAGAGGCGCCCATGGGCATCGCGCTGATCGACCCGGCCAGCGGCCAGTTCAAGGACATCAACCCGCGCTATGCCCAGATCACGGGCCGTTCGCTCGACGAGATCAAGCGCGGCAACTGGACCGATATCATCCACCCCGACGACCTGTCGGGCGAATCGGGGCTGGTGGCCGAACTGACGGCCGGCGGCATCCCCGGCTTCAAGACCACCAAGCGCCTGATGCGCCCGGACGGGTCGCTGGTCTGGATCGAAATGTCGATGGCGGCCATCGACAACGCGGCCAACGGCCAGCCCCTGCACCTGTGCATGATCGAAGACGTGACCGAGAAAAAGAAATCGGAAGCGATGATCTGGCAGCAGGCCAATTTCGACAACCTGACCCAGTTGCCGAACCGGCGCATGTTTCACGACCGGCTCGAGCACGACATCATGAAGTGCCGGCGCGACGACCTGCGCATCGCGATCCTGTTCATCGACCTGGACCACTTCAAGGAAGTGAACGACACGCTGGGCCACCACCAGGGCGACGTGCTGCTGGTCGACGCGGCGCGCCGCATCCGTTCCTGCGTGCGCGAATCGGACACCGTGGCGCGCCTGGGCGGCGACGAATTCACCGTGATCCTGTCGGAGCTGGGCGAAGTCAATGCCGTCGACACGATCGCGCAGAAGATCCTCGACGTGCTGCAGGCGCCGTTCCAGCTGGGGCAGGAGCAAGCCTTCGTCTCGGCCAGTATCGGCATCACACTGTATCCGGACGATGCGCGCGACATCGACGACCTGCTCAAGCACGCCGACCAGGCCATGTACGCGGCCAAGGGCGCGGGGCGCAACCGCTTCAGCTACTTCACGCCGGCGCTGCAGGTGGCCGCGCTGAACCGCATGCGCCTGACGAACGACTTGCGCGTCGCGCTCAAGGGCGACCAGTTCCGCGTGTATTTCCAGCCCATCGTGCACCTGAAGACGGGCCGCATCCACAAGGCCGAAGCCCTGATCCGCTGGCAGCATCCCCAGCGTGGCCTGGTCAGCCCGCTCGAATTCATTCCGCTGGCCGAAGCGAGCGGCCTGATTCTCGATATCGGCGAATGGGTGTTCAAGGAGTCGGCGCGCTGGGCCAACCGCTGGCGCAACGAGCATGATCCGCGCTTTCAGGTCAGCGTGAACCAGTCGCCGCTGGAATTCCAGCGCGAGGGCAAGGGTTACGAAGGCTGGTTCGAGCACCTGCGCGCGATCAGCCTGGAAGGCACGGCGGTGGTGGTGGAGATTACCGAAGGCCTGCTGCTGGACGCCAGCACCGGCGTCACCGACAAGCTGCTGCAGCTGCGCGACGCCGGCATCCAGGTGGCGCTCGACGATTTCGGCACCGGGTATTCGTCGCTGTCCTACCTGAAGAAATTCGACATCGACTACCTGAAGATCGACCGCTCGTTCACGCGCAACCTGGCGCCCGATTCAAGCGACATGGCGCTCTCGGAAGCGATCATCGTGATGGCGCACAAGCTCGACTTGCGGGTGATTGCGGAAGGCGTGGAAACGGCCGAGCAGCGCGACCTGCTGCTGGCGGCGGGCTGCGACTACGGCCAGGGCTATCTGTTCGCGCGTCCCATGACGGGCGACGAATTCGACGCGCTGCTGCGCTCGCAGAAGGAAACCGCGGCGGTACAAACGTAGGGTGGAAAAGCGCAGCGCCTTCCACCTTGCTGACTCAGTAGTGGTGGAAGGCGCGCTGCGCGCTTTTCCACCCTACGAAGCCAGGCCGGCGCTGGCCTGCCTGACCTTCAGGGCCATCGCATTGCGGTGGCGCGCGCGCAGCCTCGGATTGGTGATCAGCCGGCCCAGGGTGGTGCCGGTCACCATCACCACCCCCAGCAGCGGCAGCACCAGCATCAGCCCCGCCACGCCGGCCAGCGAGCCGCCCACGAAAATCATCAGCACGGCCATCAGCGGATGGATCTGCAGGCTGCGCCCCAGCGTCAGCGGCATGAAAATGAAGTCATCGAGCAGGCGCACCGCCACGAAGACCCCGATCGCGCCATAGGCGATGAAGGGATTGCCGGGGGCGTCGGTGGAGGCCACGATCACCACCAGGATGCAGCCGATCACGGAACCGACAAACGGCACCCACGCCAGCACCGCCGAGATCAGCGCCAACATCAGCGGCGACGAGGCGCCGATCAGCCACAGGCCGAGCGCCAGGAACACGGTATCGATGATGGTCAGCTTGATCAGGCCCTGGAAGTAGCGGCGCGCGGTCTGGTCGACTTCGTGCATCAGGTACAGGGTGCGCTCGAAGAAGGCGTTCGGCACCGCGCGCACCAGGAATTTCTTGAAGTGGACGCCGTCGCGCAGGAAGAAGAAGGTGAGGAAGGGCGCCAGCAACAGCGACGGCAGCCAGGCCGCCGTGGCCACCAGGATGCCGGCCAGGTGGCGCTGCCCGAAGTTGTCGGTGAAGGATTTGAAGTTCTTGTTGACGATCGAGGTCAGGCGCATTTTCTGCAGCACCGGGAATTCCGCCTCCAGCATGGACATGGTGTTGCGCACGAAGGTGACGCCGCCATCCATGTAGTGCCCCAGGATCCTGGGCCAGGAATCGTCCGGCGACGAGGTCCATGCATAGGCCACGCCCACGGCCAGCGAGAGCACCGCGAAAAAGCCGCCACCCACGGCCAGCGCGGCCAGGTCCTGGTCGACGCCCAGGCGGATCAGGCGGCGCATGGGCGCCAGCAGGATGTAGTACAGGATGGTGCCGAAAATGAAAGGAATGGCGAGCCACAGCATGCGCTCGATCAGCATCAGCAGCAGGCAGGTGGTGGCGATGATCCCGGCCCAGACCACGGGGCCGGCGTGCTGATCGGCGTGGGCGTCGTGCATGGTATGGATCACAGGGCTTCGTTTTGCGGGCTGCCGCTCATCCAGTCGCGCAGGCGCTGGCCGATCAGGCGCGCCAGCGCCAGCGAGATCTTGTAGCCGATCACGGCGTCCGTTTCCATGAGGCTGAGGAAGTCGGCGCGGAAGAACACCGCCAGCTGGCAGTTTTCCATGGCGCGCGCCTGGGCGTTGCGGGGCGAGTCGTCCAGCAGCGCCAGGTCGCCGAAGACGCTGCCCGGTCCCAGTTCGGCCACCACGTCGAACTGCTGGCCGTTGCTGCGGCTGATGGCCACGCGCCCGGACGTGATGAGGTAGAGGGCCTGGCCCTCTTCGCCCTGGTCGAAGACGATTTCGTCGCTCAGGTAGCGCCGTTCGTGCATCAGGCCATCGACGATTTGCAGTTCGAGCGCGGTCAGCGAGCTGAAAAGTGCCGAATTCTTGAGGCGGTGCAGGCGTGGCGACAGCGGCGGCGACTTCAGGAAACCAAAAATCAAGAGAGCTCCAGGGCGATGGTAATGCGGGGTGGCTCGATTATGCGCCTTAGTCTAGGCCAGGTCGAGCGTCCTTGCCACGGGCACCTGGGGATCGACGTGGCTGGTCAGGACGATGATGCTGTCCTGGGCTTCGCTGCGCGCCGCCAGTTGCGCGCGCAGGTAGCCGATGGCGGCCGCATCGAGGCCGTTGAACGGTTCGTCCAGCAGCAGCAGGCGCACCGGCAGCGCCAGCGCCAGCGAGAGCTGCACCTTCTTGTGCTGCCCCAGCGACAGGGTCGACAGCAGTTGCGGCAGGACCTCGGTGATGCCGAACGCTTCCATCTGCTGCCCCACCAGGGCGGCGTCGGTACCGGGATACAGCGCCAGGTGCAGGTCCAGGAATTCCTGCACCGTCAGCCAGGGCAGGTCGGGCAGGTCGCCGCCGCAAAAGAAGGCCTGGAGCCGGTAGGCCAGCGCGTCGCGCGCGCAATCGTGGCCGCCCAGGCGGATGGCGCCCGTGTGCGGCGCCAGCGCCCCGGCCAGCAGCTTGAGCAGCGTGGTCTTGCCCTTGCCATTGGGCCCGCGCAGCCAGGCGATGCCCGGACCCAGGGCCAGCGAAAAATCGGTGAAGACCGGACGCGCGCCGAAGCGAAAGCCCAGCGACTCGACCTGCACCTGTACCTGCTGGCTCATGGCCATAGTTCACTCCCTACCGCGGTTAATACAAGGATCTGCGCGATCACCAGGCCGACCCGGGTGCGCTCGTTCACGTAAGGCAGGCCGACCAGCAGCAGCTGCCCGGCCACCGCCAGCACCAGCCAGGCGCGCCCTGCCGGATGCTGCCACAGGCCGTGATGGAAGCCGCCGGCGAACACCACCAGCACCACCAGCAGGGCAGGCAGCACCGAAAAGCCGCGCGCCAGCACCATGAGCGCGCGCGGGGCCAGGGGCCAGGCGGCGATCAGGGGCGCCAGCCGTGCGGCCTGTTCGCGCACCGCCTTGTCGCCGCGGTCGGTGACCAGCACCATGAGGGTGCAGGTGGCCAGCGCCAGCAGCGCGCGGATGACGCCCGGCGGGGCCTGCATCCATGGCAGGGCGCTGGCGACGGCGGCCGCCAGCAATACGCTCTGCTGCCAGCCGACGATATTGTCGGCGCGCCAGTAGGGAAGCCAGAACAGGCGCCGCCACAGGGCCAGCGTGCGCGGACGCAGCGCCGCATGGACGTAGTGCGACGGCGCCCGTTGCGCAGCGTGCCACCAGTGCGACGTTGAGACCATGCGCGAACGCAGCGACAGCACGCCGATCGAGAACAGCCAGGTCAGCGCCAGCGACAGCAGCGTGCCCAGGATGGCCGGCGCCGGCGCGAGCCAGGCAGGCTGCTGGTACATCAGGAGCGTGCCCGAGACCAGGTACATCAGCCCCAGCGGCCCGGCCAGCAGGCCCGCTACCAGCGCATCGGCTTTCAATTGCACGCGGCGCGGCACCGGCAGGCGGTGCACCCAGTGCACCACATCCTGCGGCAGCACGCGCTTGCGCAACAGCGCCAGCGGCGCCGTCATCAGCAGCGCGTAGGCGGCCTGGATGCCCAGCGCTTGCGCCAAGGGGAGCGAGGAAGCGTACATGGGCGGCAGCGCGGCCAGCGCCAGCAGGCCGACCATGGCATGGGTGAACACGAGCAGGATGATTTCGGCGGAGCCGCGCAGGCTGGCGGCAAAGCGGCGCAGCGCGTGCTTTGCGAGGCGGATGCGAAACGTGACGTAGGCGTGGGCCAAGCTGGTTCCGATGCAGGGCGTTGGACAAACGTGGAATAGAAAAAGGGCCCGACGAATCGGGCCCTTCTTTAAAGCTGGCGGAGCGGACGGGACTCGAACCCGCGACCCCCGACGTGACAGGCCGGTATTCTAACCAACTGAACTACCGCTCCGTGTTACTAAGATCGGTATTACTGATCATGATGCCGCATCTCCGATCTGGTGGGCGCTGAGAGGCTCGAACTCCCGACCTGAGCCTTGTAAGGGCTCCGCTCTACCAACTGAGCTAAGCGCCCGCACACTTCTATTCAGAGACTGCATCCGACGTTTGTCACCACGTCTGAAGAGGCCGAATCATATACTATTTTTTTGAAAGTGCGCAAGGGTTTTTCGAAGAATTCCTGAAATTCCCCCCGCTTTCACTCTGTGATTCCCCATTGGGACAGCATCCAGGCCGTGATGAAAGCCTGTTCCTTGACCGCGTTGAAACGCCCGGAAGCGCCGCCGTGGCCGGCGCCCATATTCGTTTTCAGCAGCAGCGGATTGCTGTCGGTCTTGTGGGCGCGCAGCTTGGCCACGTACTTGGCCGGCTCCCAGTACATCACCTGGCTGTCGTTCAGGCCCGTGGTGACCAGCATGGCCGGGTAGGCCTTGCGCTCGATATTGTCATACGGCGAATAGCTGCGCATGTAGTCGTAGGCGGCCTTCTGGTTCGGATCGCCCCATTCCAGGTATTCGCCGGTGGTCAGCGGCAGGGTCGCATCCATCATGGTGTTCATCACATCGACGAAAGGCACGGCAGCGTGCACCGCGCGGAACAGCTCCGGACGCATGTTGACCACGGCGCCCATCAGCAGGCCGCCCGCGCTGCCGCCCTGGATGATCAGGCGCTCAGGGCTGGTCCATTTTTCCCTGACCAGGAAATCGGCGCTGTCGATGAAGTCGGTGAAGGTGTTCTTTTTCTTCATCAGCATGCCGTCGTCATGCCAGTGCTCGCCCATGTCGGTGCCGCCGCGGATATGCGCCTGCACATAGATCACGCCGCGTTCGAGCAGGCTGATACGGCCGATCGAGAAAGTCGCTTCGATCGGATTGCCGTACGAACCATAGGAGTAAAGCAGCAGCGGCGCGGTGCCGTCGAACTTGACGCCCTTCTTGTAGACGGCCCACAGCGGCACTTTGGCGCCGTCGCGCGCGGTGACCCACAGGCGGCGCGTTTCGAAGCGCGACGCATCGAAGCCGCCCACCACTTCCTGGCGTTTGAGCACAGTGCGCTCGCCGCTGGCCATGTCCATGTCCATGACGGTTTGCGGCGTGACCGGCGACTGGTAGCTCATGCGGTAGCGGGTGGACGTGAATTCCGGCGTGCCGGCGCTGCTGGCCAGGTAGACCGGGTCGTCGAACTTGACGGTTTTCCAGGTCTTCTTCCTGAAGTCGTAGATGCGCATGCGGACCAGGGCATTGGTCTTCTCGCTGACCACCATGAAGTCCTTGAACACTTCGGCCGAACGAACCAGGACGGCCTTGTCGTGCCTGACGACTTCCTTCCAGTTCTTCTGGACCGGGTTGGCCGCCGGCGCGCGCACGATGCGGAAGTTCTTCGCATTCTTGTTGGTGCTGATGAACAGTTCGCCGGCGCGATGGTCCATCACGAAGTAGCGGTGGCCCTTCTCGCGGCCCAGCACCGTGCGGAACGCGCCCTGCGGCTGGTTGGCCGGCAGCAGGCGCACTTCGTTGGTGTCGGTCGCATTGAAATTGGCGACGATGAACTTGTTGTCGCGGGTGCTACCGACGAACACCGCGAACTGCTCGACCGGCTCGTAATACAGTTCTTCCGGAGCGCCGCCCGGGGTGAGGCGGAAAATGCGGTCGGAACGCTTGGTGACCTTGTCTTCCTGGGTGAAGATGATGGTCTTGTTGTCCGCGCTCCAGGCCACGCTGGTCACGCGCGGCACGGTGTCGGGCAGTACCTTGCCGGTTTTCAGATCCTTGATCTGCAGCTGGTACTGGCGGAAGCCCGTCGTATCGACGGCATAGGCAAGCATCGAACCGTCTGGGCTGACGTGCTGCTGGCCGACGTTGAAGAACTTGTGGTCCTTGGCCATCGCGTTCTGGTCAAGCAGGATCTCTTCCGGCGCCTGGGCGTCGTAGTTCATCTTCGCGTCGGCGCGGCGGCGCGCATTGATCGGGTACTGCTTGCCGGCTTCGAAGCGCGCGTAATAATAGAAATCGCCGCGCCGTACCGGCACCGACAGGTCCACGTCCTGCATGCGGCCCTTGATTTCACCGAATACCTTGTCCGAGAGCGGCTCGATCGCGGCCGTCATCGCAGCGGTGTAGGCATTTTCGGCGTTCAGGTGGCCGATGACTTCCGGCGTTTCCTTCTTGTGCATCCAGCGGTAGTCGTCGGTAACGACTTCGCCGTGGCGGGTTTCCTGCCACGCGGCCTTGGCGGCGACGGGTGGCGTCAAGGCCTGGGCAGCGGCGCCTCCGCTGGCGGCAGCGAGCGCGAAGGCGCAGAGGATGGATGGGATAGACTGTCTGGACACATGCGCTCCATGGGTAATTTTTGTGCCTGTATCATAGGACCAGGCGCCGCAAAAAGGTAGAATTATTGCCATGATTGACGCCGATGCCACACTGCTGCACCTGTTCCGCTGCGCCGTCGCCGCGGTCGATCCCTGCCAGGTCATCGCGTCCCACCTGCCGCCGCCGCCGCGCGGCCGCACCATCGTCGTCGGCGCCGGCAAGGCATCGGCGCGCATGGCGCAAGGGCTTGAGCGGCACTGGACCGGCACCCTGGAAGGCCTGGTGGTCACCCGCTATGGACATGGCGCCCCCACCCGGCACATCGAGGTGATCGAAGCGGGCCATCCGATGCCGGACGACGCCAGCGTTGTCGCGGCCGAACGCATGCTGGCGCTGGTGCAAGGCCTGAGCGCGGACGACCTGGTGATCTGCCTGATGTCTGGCGGCGGTTCGGCGCTGCTGTCGCTCCCCGCGCCCGGCCTGCCGGTGTCGGAAAAGCGCGCCATCCACCGGCAGCTGCTGGCCTGCGGCGCGCCGATCGGCGAGATGAACTGCGTGCGCCGCCACCTGTCCGCGATCAAGGGCGGCAGGCTGGCGCTGGCCTGCCATCCCGCGCGCGTGGTGACGCTGGTGGTGTCCGACGTGCCGGGCGACGATCCCGCGGTGGTGGCGTCGGGGCCGACGGTGCCCGACCACAGCACGCCTGGCGACGCCCTCGCCATCCTGCGCAAATATGGCATCGACCCAGGTGCGGCGGCGCGCGCCGTGCTGCACGACCCCGCGCTGGCGGCGCCGCTCCCGGACGACGCGCGCCTTGCCGGCAACCGCGCCATCGTCATCGCCACCGCGCAGCATGCGCTCGATGCGGCGGCCGGCGCCGCGCGCGCGGCCGGCTACACGCCGCTGGTCCTGGGCAGCGCGCTGGAAGGCGAAGCGCGCGACGTGGCGCTGGACCACGCGGCCGTCGTGCGCAAGGTGCTGGCGCAGGGCCAGCCCGTGCCCCCGCCCTGCGTGATCCTGTCGGGCGGCGAAACCACGGTGACGGTGAGCGGCCAGGGCCGCGGCGGGCGCAATGCCGAATTCCTGCTGGCGCTGGCGATCGCGCTGGACGGCCTGCCCGGCGTGCACGCGCTGGCCTGCGACACCGACGGCATCGACGGCACCGAAGACAATGCCGGCGCGCTGCTCGATCCCGCCACGCTGCGGCAAGCCCTTGCGGCGGGCCTCGACGCCAGCGCCCTGCTGGCCGATAACGACGCCTACTCCTTCTTCGACCGTCTTGGCAAGCTGATCATTACCGGTCCCACCCGCACCAACGTCAACGATTTCCGCGCGATCCTGATTTCCTGAACTGCGGCCCCCAAAGCAAGCGCAGGGGGGCCAGCGCAGGGGGCCAGGTCTGACATCAGGACACGAGCTCGACGCTTGCAGGGCAGCCAAATGCCGGTACTCGCATCCTCTCTGCGCTAGCTCATCCCTTCAAGTTATCGCGCTGATAGCTTCGCTGAATGTCCAGGCCAATTCGATTGCAGTTTCCGGGGGCGCTGTATCACGTTACGGCGCGCGGGAACCGGCGCGCGCCGATTTTCCACGATGAGAAGGACCGCCGGGCGTGGATCGGTATCCTGAAAGATACGTGCGTTCAATTTCACTTGGAACTACACGCGTATTGCCAGATGACGAATCATTTCCATTTGATGCTGGAGACGCCGGAAGGCAACTTGTCGCGTTGTATGCATGCGCTCAATGGGGAGTATGCCCGGTATTTCAATCGGCGCTACAAAACCGTCGGCCATCTTTTTCAAGGCAGATTTCATGCCGTTCTGGTTCAGAAAGATAGCTATCTGCTCGAGCTGACGCGTTACATCTTGCTCAATCCAGTCCGCGCGGGTATCACCCGTGAGCCCCACGAGTGGATGTGGAGCAGCTATCACTGGACGGTTTCCAAAGGTGCGCC
>Ga0187843_10000029_pt1 | contig 124160 bp, 120 predicted proteins | sample SpaLakP09_SKY_43_FD_134516 | JGI IMG/M metagenome (GOLD analysis project Ga0187843, IMG submission 134516) | Oligotrophic lake water microbial communities from Sparkling Lake, Wisconsin, USA - SP09_SKY_43 | ecosystem: Environmental > Aquatic > Freshwater > Lake | place: USA: Sparkling Lake...
ATTCACCAGATTTTAGAGTCAGTTAACATTTTGGGGAGTATGCAGAAAATGCCAGCAACCTTACAGCTAAAAAAGAATATTTTTTAACATACAGCCGGGAGTATCCAAAATCTGAGGGCATAGACGCACGAAAGGCGTTTTAAAAGCGCAAAACTTGTGTTACGCTTTCGAAAAATGTGATGTACATCACATTTAATTGAGTTGTGAACAGGGATAATGCCGCCTTGCCCTAAATATGCAGATGAATTCTCTTACCCAGAGTGTATCCATTCAGCGGCCACCTTTTATATTGCGATGTTTTTAGCACTTCAGTGTGCAAAGAATACAAATGATCTCGAAACTAAAACTTCCACAAACTGAAATAGCACAGGTCTTGATGACCTTTAAAAGTGCCTTCAGAACCGTTGGCATATTCAGTGCCATCATTAACATGTTGATGTTAGCACCTTCTCTGTACATGTTGCAGGTTTACGATCGTGTTTTGCAAAGCCGCAACGAAATCACTTTGTTGATGTTGACATTGCTGATGCTGGGTGCCTACGCGCTGATGAGTGCGCTGGAATATATCCGCAGCTTCGTCCTGATCCGTCTCGGTGCCAAGCTTGATATGCAAATGAACAAGCGTATTTATACCGCTGCATTTGAACAAAATCTGAAGCGTGGTGGTGGCAATGCTGGCCAGGCATTGCAGGATCTGACGCAAATTCGCCAATTCCTGACAGGCTCGGGTTTGTTTGCCTTCTTTGATGCCCCTTGGTTCCCAATCTACCTGGCAGTGATCTTCATGTTTGATACTTACCTGGGCTTCTTTGCTTTGGGCGCAGTGATCATCATGGTAGTGCTGGCCTACGCCAATGAAGTGGTTTCCAAAAAGCCTTTGACCGAAGCCAATACCATGGCCATTGTGTCCAGTAATCTGGCGACCAATAATCTGCGTAATGCGGAAGTCATTGAAGCCATGGGCATGTTGCCCAACTTGATGTCGCGCTGGTTCAAATTGCATGGCCGTTTCCTGCAATTGCAGGCAGAAGCAAGTGAAAAGTCAGGCGTTATCACGGCCATCAGTAAATTTGTGCGTGTCTCCGTTCAGTCTCTGGTGCTGGGTTTTGGTGCTTTGCTGGTGATCGAAGGCAAGATGACACCAGGTATGATGATTGCTGGTTCTATTTTGCTGGGTAAGGCAACTGGTCCTATCGACCAACTGATCGGTGTATGGAAACAATGGAGTACAGTCAAAGGTGCTTATGGCCGCCTGAATGAACTGTTGGCCAACAATCCACCGCGTGAAGCAGGCATGGACTTGCCTAAACCCCTGGGTGCCTTGTCGGTCGAAGGTGTGACTGCAGCGGCTCCAGGTTCTACCGTGGTAGTGCTCAAAGCATTGTCGATGGCATTGCAGCCAGGTGATGTGCTTGGTGTGATCGGCCCTTCAGGTTCGGGTAAATCAACACTGGCACGTTTGTTGGTCGGTGTCTGGCCTGCGGCCGTTGGCAAGGTGCGTCTGGATGGTGCTGACATTTATCAATGGAACAAAGACCAGCTCGGACCAAACATCGGTTACCTGCCACAAGACATAGAATTGTTTGGCGGTACCGTTGCAGAAAACATTGCCCGTTTTGGTGAAGTCGATTCCGAAAAAGTTATTCTGGCCGCCAAGCGTGCTGGCGTACATGAAATGATTCTGCATTTCCCGCAAGGTTATGACACCCGTCTGGGTGATGGTGGTGCGGGCTTGTCAGGCGGTCAGAAACAGCGTATCGGTCTGGCCCGTGCCATGTACGACGATCCTTCGCTGCTGGTACTCGATGAGCCAAACTCGAATCTCGATGATATCGGTGAACAAGCTTTGGTTATGGCGGTCAATGACCTGCGCCAGCGCGGCAAAACTATTGTCCTGATTACTCATCGCACTACTATTCTGGGTGCTACCACCAAGCTCTTGTTGTTACGCGATGGTGTGGCGCAAGCCTTTGGTCCGCGTGACCAGGTTTTGGCTGCCCTGAATCAGGCCAATCAACAGCAGATGCAACAAATGCAGCAAGCCCAGCAAGCCCAGCAAGCAGCGGCGCAACAGGCGGCCCAGCAAGATCCGGCTCAGAATGGCCTGCAGTCGGCAGCTTCGGAGCCACCAGCAGATACACAGGCAAGAATTAATGCCGCAGCTGCAGAACAGGAAAAATCATGAAAAATGCATTGGTGAAAAAGGGTGATGTCACGGATGTGACTACCCACAACGTAGAAATACTGGAAGTCAACACAGACGCACGTAGCTACGCACGTCTTGGCTGGATCATCATCATAGTAGGTGTGTTTGGTTTCTTGCTGTGGGCATTTACTGCCGAGCTGGATAAGGGCGTGCCGATGAGCGGCAACGTCGCAGTTGCTTCCAGCCGCAAAGTCATTCAGCATCAAACAGGTGGTACGGTAGATGAAATTCTGGTCAAGGACGGCGATGTTGTTACCGCAGGCCAGGTTTTGCTGAAGATGAATAGTGTCAATGCCAAGTCTGTAGCTGAAATCACCAGGGTGCAATTGTTCACTTCTCAGGCAGTGGAAGCCCGCTTGCTGGCTGAACGTGCCAACGCCAAAGCCATCAGCTTTCCCAAGGAACTGGAACAGGCCAAGAATGATAGCCGCGTCGCTAACACGATTTTGCTGCAACAGCAATTGTTCACGACACGCCAGATATCCATACAGAGTGAACTGGGTGCGGTGGATGAAAATATCGCCGGACTGAGGTCGCAGTTGAAGGGCCTGGAAGAATCCGTGGTCAGCAAGAAGCAACAACAGCAATTCCTCAAGGAGCAGCTTGACGGTATGCGTGACCTGGCCAAGGAAGGTTATATCGCCCGCAATCGCTTGCTGGATCTGGAACGCACTTATGCTCAGGTGAATGGCAGCATCTCCGAAGACCTGGGCAACATGGGCCGTGTTTCACGCCAGATACTGGAATTGGGCTTGCGTAAATCCCAGCGCCAGCAAGACTATCAAAAAGAAATCCGCACACAATTGTCCGACACGCAAAAAGAAGCAGAAGCTCTGGAAAATCGCCTGACGGCACTGGATTTTGATTTGAATAATGTCATGGTAAAAGCGCCAGTGGCGGGTACCATCGTTGGCCTGAATGTATTCACCAAAGGTGCAGTTGTGCCTAGTGGTTTCAAGCTGATGGAACTGGTTCCTCAGGATGATGCCCTGATCGTGGAAGCCATGCTGCCAGTGAATCTGGTAGACAAGGTACATCCTGGTTTGAAAACCGAATTGATCTTCTCGGCATTCAACACCAATACCACACCGCATATACCAGGCATCATTACCCAGGTATCGGCTGACCGTACTCTGGATGAAAGAACTGGCCAGGCATTCTATAAAGTCCGCGCAGAAGTGGCACCTGAGGGCAAGAAAATGCTCGCCCATCTGCAAGTCCGTCCCGGTATGCCGGTTGAACTATTCGTCAGCACAGGTGGCCGCACCATGATGAACTACTTGCTGAAACCGATTATAGATCGCATGCATTCTGCAATGACTGAGGAGTAATCATGAAAAAATCGTGGAAACACCTGAGCCTGATCGCCTCTGCGGCCAGCATCTTGCTGGCTTCGGCAGGACAGGCTTCGGCCATAGGTTTGTTGCAAGCTTATGAAGCTGCTTTGCTGAACGACCCCACCTATCGTTCTGCAGTCTCGGAAAATATCGCAGGGCAGGAATTCGGGAAAATCGGTCGCGCAGGTTTGTTGCCCAGCATACAGTTCAATTATGGGACAGGTAAAAACAAGGCCGATACTATCGGACCGCCAACGCTGTTTTCGGGTGGCAAGCCGACTATCAATGAATATGAGTACACCAGCCTGACCAATACACTGTCGTTGCGCCAGGTTTTATTCAATCTGGATACAACGGCACGTTACAAACAGGGTATCGCGCAAACCAATTATAGCGATGCAATGTTTTCTGCTCGTAGCAAAGATTTGATGATACGTCTGGTAACTGCTTACGCTGATACCAAATTTGCTGAAGATCAACTGGATTTGTTCCGCGCCCAGCGTGACGCCTATGCAGAACAAAAGCGCATCAATGAGCGTCTGTTTGAAAAAGGTGAGGGTACCCGGACAGATATGCTGGAAACTCAAGCCAAACTGGATGTGGCTGAGGCACAAGTGATAGAGGCTGGCGATAATCTGACCAATTTGCGCAATACATTGACGGCAATTACCGGTCTCGATACCAGTCAGCTTGATGGCTTGCGCAAAGACTTTCAACTTGCTCCAGTAGTGATGAACACCTTCGAAGACTGGATGACGATCGCAACTGAAAATAACCCAGAAATCACCGCTGCCAAATACTCATTGGAAGTGGCCGAGCATGAAATCAGCAAAAGCAGGGCAGGTCATGCACCCAGGCTGGAATTAAACGCGACTTATAACCGTTCAGTTTCAGACAGTGTGACCAATTACAGCCAGGATCAAACGGTAAAAAGCATAGGCGTGCAACTGGTGATACCTATCTATTCCGGTGGTTATGTCAGTGCCATCAGCAATCAATCAGTGGCCAATCGCGACAAAGCCAAAGCAGAGCTGGATGCGACACGCAGCCGCATAGGAATAGAGTTGCGCAAGCAGCACAATGCTGTGCAAAGCAGTGTCGTCAAGATAGCCGCCTTGCAAAAATCCGTCAATTCAGCCAGCATGCTGGTGGAAGCGACCAAGCAAAGCGTTAAAGGTGGTGTGCGCATCAATCTGGATGTGCTCAGTGCAGAACAGCAACTGGTTGCAGCAAGACGTGATCTGGCGCAGGCTAAATACAATTACCTGATCAGCTATTTGAAATTGCGCGTTGCCGCAGGTACTGTCAAGGTAGAAGATTTGCAGACCGTGGCGGGTTTTTTCTCGCCCATCAATTAAGTCTGACGCATAAAGAAAAAACGGCACAGGCTTGAAGCCTGTGCCGTTTTTTTCTTGGGCGAGAGGAATTAACCCGCCAGTTTTTTCTTCAACAATTCATTAACCTGTGCAGGATTGCCCTTGCCCTTGGTCGCCTTCATCGCCTGACCCACTAAAGAGTTGAAAGCCTTCTCTTTACCAGCGCGGTACTCATCAACAGACTGCTGATTTGCGGCCATGACTTCATCGATGATTTTTTCCAAAGCGCCAACGTCGGAGATTTGCTTCAATCCTTTAGCTTCAATTACCTGATCTGCCAAGTTCGCATCAGCCGATGGCGCTTGCCACATGGCAGCAAACACTTCCTTGGCAATCTTGTTGGAAATCGTGCCGTCAGCAATACGCTGCAACAACACTGCCAGCTGCGCAGACGTAACCGGGATGGCGCTGATATCCAGGCCTTCACGGTTCAGGGTTGCAGCTACATCACCCATCATCCAGTTAGCAGCAGATTTGGCCTGTGCTGTACCGGCAGCAGTCACCACGGCTTCAAAATAAGTAGCCATGCCTTTGGATTGGGTCAAAATAGTCGCATCATATTCAGGCAAGCCCAGTTGCTCGATGAAACGCTGGCGCATGGCGGATGGCAGTTCCGGCATGGTGGCGCGGACTTGCTCTACCCATTCGCGGCTGATTTTCAGTGGTGGCAGGTCGGGATCGGGGAAGTAACGATAATCCATCGAATCTTCCTTGCTGCGCATGGAGCGAGTCTCTTTTTTGTCTGGATCATACAGGCGTGTTTCCTGGATGATAGGGCGACCTTCTTCGATTTCATTGATCTGACGAATCACTTCGACATTGATGGCTTCTTCCAAAAAACGGAAAGAATTCAGGTTCTTGATTTCGCAACGTGTACCAAATTCTTTTTGACCCACCGGACGAACAGAAACGTTGGCGTCACAACGGAAAGAACCTTCCTGCATATTGCCGTCACAAATGTCCAGCCAGGTCACTAGCGCGTGCAATGCTTTTGCATAGCCAACTGCCTCGGCGGCACTGCGCATGACAGGCTCGGTAACGATTTCCAGCAAGGGCGTGCCTGCACGGTTCAGGTCTATGCCTGTCATCCGTTCAGCAGCACCGTGCATGGATTTTCCAGCATCTTCTTCCAGATGGGCGCGTGTCAGTTCTATATTCCTGAATTCGGTCTTGCCATCTTTTTCAAAGACGCAGGGAACGAAGCCGCCTTGCACTACCGGGATTTCAAACTGGCTGATCTGATAGCCTTTAGGCAGGTCAGGGTAAAAATAATTTTTGCGGGCAAAGATGGATTCAGGCGCGACCAGCGCACCAACTGCCAGGCCAAACTGTATGGCTTTTTCTACCGCGCCTTTATTCATGACTGGCAGCACGCCAGGCAGGGCCAGGTCAACCGGGCTGGCCTGGGTATTGGGTTCGGCCCCAAACTGGATTGAAGAGCCGCTGAAAATTTTTGAGTTGGTCTTGAGTTGCGCATGCGTCTCAAAACCGATAACGACTTCCCATTGCATAATATTTCCTCGTCTTATCTTTAACTTATTGCGCCTGTTCGTTCGCAAACAGGCAGCACATCAATTCATGTCATTACTCGTAGGTACAAAGCCCGGTTTTGGTATTCACTGTCAGCTCTGAAAAGTTCCTGCGTGAGCCACATAGCGCAGAGCACGTAGGCTTGATATGCAGGGCATCACCTTCACGTTCCAGGCGTATGCTGCATTGCGAGCCACGCGCTACATCATAACCACGCTTCTCCCTTGCAGAATGGGCGTTCCTGAGTCGTACGCGCCAGCCTTTTTCTGTCAATTCTGCTTCCAGGCCATCTTCAGTATCTATGCTGCATTCATGTCCGCGATTGCTGCGAAATACGGAAGACTCCCATTGAAACTCAGTGATCTGCACACCGTTCAATTGCATGCGAGCCTGATCACTGTAAATCAGGCGCTCGCCATCGGCATCTTCCTGCAGCGTTTGTGTGCAGGCAATACGTGTGTCCAGTGTCTGTGCAGACAAAGTTCCGCATATCACCCACATGGCTGCGCTCAGGAAGATTTTCAAGCTCATACAGGGCTGCGCGTATGCCAGTCTGTGACTTGCTGGAACTGGTGGGCCACATTCAGCAGTTTCGCTTCGTCATAATAATTGCCGATGATTTGCAAACCTACCGGGCGCTTGGCATTTTTTTCACCCTGACCAAAACCGCAAGGGATGGACATGCCAGGCAAGCCAGCCAGGCTGGTCGATAAGGTGAAAATATCGGCCAGGTAGTTGGCTACCGGATCATCCGCCTTGGAACCCAGGTCCCAGGCCACGGTCGGCGCTACTGGTCCCATGATGACATCACATTTCTCAAACGCAGCAGCAAAGTCCTGCGCGATCAGGCGGCGTATTCTTTGTGCCTGCAAATAGTAGGCATCATAGTAACCGTGCGACAGCACATAGGCACCGACCAGGATGCGGCGCTTGACTTCAGCACCAAAACCTTCAGCACGGGACTTTTTGTACATCTCATTCAAGTCTTTGTACTCTGCTGCGCGATGACCATAACGTACGCCATCAAAACGGCTCAGATTCGAAGAAGCTTCTGCTGGCGCAATCACATAATACACAGGGATGGACAACTCGGTTTTTGGCAGAGAAATTTCTACCAGTGTGGCACCCAGTTTTTCATATTCAGCCAACGCCGCACGTACAGCCTGTTCCACATCTGCGGCCAGGCCAGCAGAGAAAAACTCTTTTGGCACACCGATGCGCAGACCTTGCAAAGACTTGTTCAGGTCACGGTTGAAATCTTCTTTTTTGCGTTCCAGTGAAGTCGAATCCTTGGCATCAAAACCTGTCATCGCATTCAGCAAGATGCCGCAGTCTTCCGCCGTCTGGGCGATAGGGCCACCCTGATCCAGTGAAGACGCAAAAGCGATCATGCCATAGCGTGAAACGCTGCCATAGGTAGGCTTGATACCGGTGACGCCGCAAAAGGATGCCGGCTGACGAATAGAACCGCCAGTATCGGTTGCAGTCACTGCCGGTGCCAGACGCGCAGCAATCGCTGCAGCCGAGCCGCCGGAAGAACCACCAGGTACGGCAGTTTTGTCCCAGGGGTTTTTCACCGCACCAAAATAAGAATTTTCATTCGATGAACCCATGGCGAATTCATCGCAATTCAATTTACCCAGCGTGACTGTGCCAGCTTGATTGAACAACTCAACGACAGTCGCATCAAAGGGACTGACATAATTTTCCAGCATGCGGGAACCCGCAGTCGAACGCCAGTCACGGGTCACGAAAATATCTTTATGGGCGATAGGCACGCCCGTCAAGACGCCTGCATCACCACTGGACAGGCGTGCATCTGCTGCTGCGGCCTGTTGCAAAGTCCATTCAGGATTCACATGCAAAAAAGCATTCAGGTCACTGGCAGCAATACGGTTCAAATAATGCTGGGCAAGTTCGGTGGCGGATACCTGCTTGCTTTGCAGCAGGGCGGATAATTGCGAAATTGTTTTGGTATGCATGTGGACTCTATTGCTTATTCAATAACCTGGGGTACGAGATACAAGCCATCTTGTGTCGCTGGCGCTGGCTTTTGGTAATCTTCGCGATGATTGCCCTCGCTGACCACGTCTTCACGCAGGCGTAAAGCCATTTCCGGCAGCAGGGCAGCGATAGGGTGGCTTAAAGGCGCAACACCTGTAGTATCGACGGCCTTTAATTGCTCGACCAGGGAGAAAATACCGTTCAGTTTCTCCAGGGTAGAAACTTCCTCCTCTGCAGAGGTTTCTATTTTTGCCAAATTGGCAATTCTTTTCACATCTTCAAGTGTCAGTGACATAGTTCAGGGGCGCATTTTTGCGCGAAAAAGAGTGTCAAAAAATACATAATTCGACAGGCCACCAAAAGCATAATTTAGGTGTTGGTATCGAATAAATTTAAACAGATTATAAGGTAGAATGGCGGGTTAATGCCCTAAATGGCTTGCTAAATCCCCTAACATGCGCAGTTAAGCTTGGTGAAGAGGTTGCTGGCTGGTTCCCGGTGAAAAAAACGGCAGGGTCAAAAATTCGGTAGCGCAGCCCAATAAAGTAGGTTGAGCCCACAATCAGTTAAACACAGGACAATACATGTTTGGTTTTTTACGTAGTTATTTTTCAAATGATCTGGCGATCGATCTGGGGACGGCCAACACGCTTATTTATGTACGTGGACAGGGTATCGTACTTGATGAACCGTCCGTAGTTGCGATCCGTCAAGAAGGCGGCCCCAACGGCAAGAAAACAATTCAGGCAGTGGGTAAAGAGGCCAAGCAATGCTGGGCAAGGTACCGGGTAATATTGAAGCCATCCGCCCCATGAAAGACGGCGTGATTGCCGACTTTACCGTCACTGAGCAAATGCTCAAGCAATTCATCCGCATGGTGCATGACACCAAATTTTTCAAGCCATCCCCACGTATCATCATTTGCGTCCCTTGTGGTTCTACCCAGGTAGAGCGCCGTGCGATCCGTGAATCCGCCCTGGGTGCTGGTGCTTCCCAGGTGTACCTGATTGAAGAGCCAATGGCCGCGGCGATAGGTGCTGGCTTGCCAGTGTCTGAAGCAACTGGCTCCATGGTCGTTGATATCGGTGGTGGTACGACTGAAGTGGGTATCATTTCCCTCGGCGGCATGGTCTACAAGGGCTCTGTCCGCGTTGGTGGTGACAAGTTTGACGAAGCCATCGTCAACTACATACGCCGCAATTACGGCATGCTGATTGGCGAGCAAACTGCTGAAGCCATCAAGAAGGCAATCGGCTCCGCTTTCCCGGGTTCTGAAGTCAAGGAAATGGAAGTCAAAGGGCGCAATTTGTCTGAAGGCATTCCGCGTTCCTTCACGATTTCCAGCAATGAAATTCTGGAGGCGCTGACTGATCCACTGAATAACATCGTTTCTGCCGTTAAAAACGCGTTGGAACAAACTCCGCCAGAACTGGGTGCAGATATTGCTGAAAAAGGCATGATGCTGACCGGTGGTGGCGCACTCTTGCGTGATCTTGACCGTTTGCTGATGGAAGAAACCGGCTTGCCAGTCATCGTTGCTGAAGACCCGCTGACTTGCGTCGTGCGTGGCTCTGGCATGGCACTGGAACGCATGGATAAGCTGGGTTCGATCTTTTCTTACGAATAATAAGCGTAAGCACCGGACCATCGTGGGATTTGACAGTCAGCGCTGATGTTGGCTGTACTTCCCGTATTTGATGCGGCATGCATCAGTCCTGGCTACTGAAGCAAAGCTGAATTGATTGCAAGTGTAAATGCTTGTTGCGCTGTTCATTGAGAAACACCGGTAAAGTATGGATTACAGCCCACCACCACTCTTCAAGCAAGGCGCCTCTGCGCGCGTCAGGGTGGTCTTCTTTGCCGTTCTGGCGATTTTTCTACTAGTGGTTGATGCCCGTCTGAAATCACTGACTCTGGTCAGGCAGGTATTGGGCAGCGTGCTGTATCCGGTGCAAATGGTCGCCGTTATGCCGCGTGATACCATCAAGTTTGCCTCGGATTATTTTGTCTCAGTCACCACACTGGAAAAAGAAAATGTCCAGTTGAAACGCCAGCAAACCCAGAATGCCGATACTCTGCAGCAGACTGGGCATTTGATGGCAGAAAATGCTCATTTGCGCAAATTGCTGGATGCCCGTGAGCGGCTACAAGTCAAGTCTGTCATGGCCGAAATCATTTACGATGCGCGTGACCCGGCCACCCGTAAGGTGATCATTGATCGCGGCATCAAACATGGTATTGCCCTGTCCCAGCCAGTGATTGATGAGAAGGGTGTCGTTGGTCAGGTCACACGGATTTTCCCGCTGACGGCTGAAGTCACTTTATTGACAGACAAAAACCAGGCCATCCCCGTACAAATTCTGCGCAATGGCTTGCGCAGTGTGGCTTATGGTCGAGGTCAGTCCAGCTATCTGGACATGCGCCTGACGACCAATGCCGATATACAAAACGGTGACCAACTGGTGACTTCAGGCATAGATGGCATCTACCCTCCAGGCCTGGCAGTTGCCAAGGTGGTGCAAGTGGAAAACAAGGCCAACACCACGTTTGAAAGCATACTCTGTGTACCGACGGCTGGTATAGACCGTAACAAGCAATTGCTGGTTTTGCTGGTGTCCACCGACAATCTGACACGTCCTGATACTGAAGATGTACGCGCCAAGAAAGAAAAGCTCAATCGCAAGGTGACACGCGATGCGGCAGCGCCAGCAAGCGACATCAAACCGGTAGACCAGCCCATCAAGGATTTACCGGCCAGGGAAAGCCCGGTGAAAGAAGCGCCGCCCAAAGATGCAGCGGCAGCAAATGGTAAGGAAGCCACCAAATGAATAACCCGCGTTACATACTATTACCGGTCAATCCGGTATTTATCACCCTCAGTTTCGCGGTCGCTTTTTTCTTGAATTTCCTGCCATGGGGTGGGTGGGTGGGGGTGCCTGATTTCGTCGCACTGGTGCTGGTATTCTGGACCATACACCAGCCGCGCAAAGTCGGCATAGGCGTGGCTTTTGCCATGGGTTTGCTGATGGATGTGCATGATTCCATCTACATGGGGGAAAACGCCCTGGCATACACTCTGCTGTCGTATTTCGCCATTATGATACACAGACGCGTACTGTGGTTTCATCCCTTGACGCAATCTCTGCATGTCTTCCCCTTGTTCATGTTTGCCCAACTGGTGCAGCTTGCGGTACGCATGCTAGTGGCACCGGATGCACATTTCCCTGGCTGGGCCTATTTTACGGTCAGCCTGGTAACCACCGTACTGTGGCCAGTTGCTACTCTGCTGCTGCTGGCGCCACAAAGGCGGGCCAAAGATAAAGACCATACCCGTCCTATCTGAACCTGCTGCCCCCGATTGTTGCCTGTTTCAACTTTTTCACTATGACAGAACTTAAGAACACGGAACGCGAACTGCATTACTTCCGCATGCGCCTGATTTTTATCGGCGTATTCGTGTTTCTGTGTTTTGCCGCATTGATTTCCCGCTTTGTCTGGCTGCAGATCGTCAAACATAATGACTATGCCTTGCTGGCGGATGAAAACCGCATCGACATCGTTCCCGTGGTACCGAACCGTGGCCTCATTACGGACAGGAACGGCATCATCCTGGCGCGCAATTATTCTGCTTACACGCTGGAAATCACGCCTTCAAAAATTCGCAAGGACATGGATGTCCTCATCGATGAGCTGGCAATTTTGGTAGATATACAACCCAAGCACCGCAAGCGTTTCCGCAAATTGCTGGAAGATTCAAAAAGTTTCGAGAGTCTTCCCATACGCACCCGTCTCACTGATGATGAAGTCGCCAGGTTTACTGCACAACGCTTCCGCTTCTCCGGTGTCGATATCCAGGCGCGCTTGTTCCGTCAATATCCTCAGGGGGATTCTGCCTCGCATGTGATTGGTTACATAGGTCGCATCAGCCCCAAGGATGCCGAGATTATCGATGAAATGGAAGATGCCGCCAACTACAATGGCACGGATTACATAGGCAAGGAAGGCCTGGAAAAAAGCTACGAAAAAGTCTTGCACGGCAATACCGGTTTTGAAGAAGTCGAAGTGGCAGCCGGTGGCAGGGCTGTGCGCGTGCTGTCACGTTCAGCACCGACCTCTGGGAAGAACCTGATTTTGTCGGTCGACATTGAGTTGCAAAAAGTCGTGGAAGAAGCCTTTGGTGACAGGCGCGGCGCACTGGTGGCTATTGAGCCTGCTACTGGTGATGTGCTGGCTTTTGTTTCCAAGCCTACTTATGACCCTAACCTGTTTGTCGAGGGCATAGACCAGCAAAGCTGGAATGAGTTGAATACTTCTGAAGACAAGCCTCTGCTGAACCGTCCTTTGACGGGGGCATACCCACCCGGATCAACCTATAAACCTTTCATGGCCCTGGCTGCACTCGAGCTGGGAAGGCGCACTACTTCGCAGGCCATTTCTGATCCTGGTTACTTCACCTTTGGCAATCATACCTTCAAGGACGATAAACCTGGTGGGCATGGCATGGTCGATATGTACAAGTCTATAGTGCATTCCTGCGATACCTACTATTACATCCTGGCCAATGACCTGACGGTGGATGTCATGCATGATTTCATGGCACCGTTTGGTTTTGGACAAAAGACGGGCATCGACCTGGAACATGAACGTAGCGGTTTATTGCCTTCCAGTGCATGGAAGCGGGCTGCTTTTAAAAAACCGGAACAAAAACGCTGGGTACTGGGTGACACTATTTCACTGGGCATAGGCCAGGGACAAAATACTTTCACTCCTTTGCAAATGGCGCATGCCATGGCAACACTGGCGAATAACGGCATCATCATGAAACCACATCTGGTGAAAATGACTGAAGACCCGCAAACCAGGCAAAGAACCTTGACTGTGCCCAAGGAAAGTGGTCGTATCCCACTCAAACAGGAAAATATAGACTTCATCAAAAATGCCATGGTGGGTGTGGCCAAAGAAGGTACATCAGCCAAGGTATTTCAGGGGACGGAATATGTTTCCGGTGGCAAGACTGGCACTGCACAGGTGGTAGGTATCAAAAAAGGGGAAAAATATAATGCCAAAACCATGGCGGCAAGGCATTTAGATCACTCTTTGTATACTGCCTTCGCGCCGGCTGATCATCCCAAAATCGCGATTGCCATTATTGTGGAAAATGGTGGTTTTGGTTCGGAAGCAGCGGCACCTATCGTACGCAAGGCGCTCGACTACTACTTGCTGGGCAAGCGCCCAAAAGACAAGGACAGCAAAGATAGCAAGGAGCAAGTACCGCCACAGCCAAAGCCACAAAGTGATATGGCCTTGTTCCGTTCTGATGCCGAAATCAAGACACCGGCCGAACCTGATCCAGGCCCCAAACCAGGTGGTGAAACGATAGGCAATAAGGATTGAATATGCAAAAAAATGGCATTAACTGGCATTTCATCCGCTCGCATGTTTTTGTATTTGATGCAGCCCTGGCGATACTGGTTTTTCTTATCATGTCGATCGGCATCATGACCATGTATTCGGCAGGCATGGATTTCCCTGGCCGCGTCGAAAACCATGTCAGAAATATCCTGGTGTCTTTCTTCATCATGTGGGTGATGGCGAATGTTCCGCCACAGACCTTGATGCGTTTTGCGATACCCATATATACCTTTGGTGTGGCCTTGCTGATCGCGGTGGCCGTATTTGGCCTGGTCAAAAAAGGTTCACGTCGCTGGTTGCATGTGGGCATAGACATGCAGCCATCAGAGATGATGAAGATTGCTACCCCGCTCATGCTGGCCTGGTATTTTCAAAAGCGTGAAGGTGCCTTGCGCTGGCGCGACTTTGTCATCGGCGCAGTAATACTGGGTATTCCCGTGGCTTTGATCGCCAAGCAGCCAGATCTGGGTACTGCCATGCTGGTCGTGGCGGCGGGCTTTACCGTGGTATTTTTGGCTGGCTTGTCGTGGAAATTTTTGATTTCCCTGGGCGTAGCCGCCGTCGTGCTTATCCCTACTGTGGTCTGGCCAATGTTGCATGATTACCAGCGGGACAGGGTATTGACTATGCTCGACCCGAACCGCGATCCCCTGGGCAAGGGCTTTCACATCATACAATCTACCATTGCTGTCGGCTCTGGTGGCTTGCATGGCAAGGGTTACTTGAAAGGGACGCAGTCCCATCTGGAATTTATTCCGGAACACACGACAGATTTTATCTTTGCTGTTTTCTCTGAGGAATTTGGTTTTGTCGGCAATGTGATCCTGGTCAGTCTGTACTTTTTACTGATCTTGCGCTGCCTGATGATCGCCGCCAATGCACCGACCCTGTTTGCACGTTTGATGGCTGGTTCTATAACTATGATATTCTTTACCTATGCTTTTGTGAACATGGGCATGGTGATAGGTATCGTACCGGTAGTCGGTGTACCCCTGCCATTCATGAGTTATGGTGGTACGGCACTGGTGACACTAGGAATGGGATTGGGAATCATGATGAGCATACAGCGTAATCGCAAACTGGTGCAGACATGAGTTTGCGCGTATCAGCCATATTTGCCACGTCGACTAATTACTGGCGGCTGTCTCTGCTGGCAGCCAGCGCTGTTTTGCTGGTTGCCTGCGGCAGCGCACCCAAACAAAATATCATTATCGCAGATAGTCAACGACCATCATCCAGCAATAAATCTTCAGCCAATCAGGCCGCTGCCTTGCCCAAGGCAAATTCTGGCCGTGGCGCTTACTACAAGGATGACGGTCCCGGAGAAAACATTCCCGAAGGGCTGGAAAATACGGTAGACCCCATTCCCACGCTGGAAAATTATTCGCGCTCGGGTAACAAGCCCTATGTCATATTTGGCAAAACCTATACACCCATAGCAGATAGCACCACCCCTTTCATACAGCGCGGTGTGGGTAGCTGGTATGGCAAAAAATTCCATGGCCAAAAGACTTCATCCGGTGAGCTGTACGACATGTATAAAATCACTGCAGCGCATCCCACCTTGCCGATACCGTCCTATGCAAGGGTGACCAATATCGGCAATGGCAAGCAAATCATAGTGCGCGTCAATGACCGCGGTCCGTTCCACGCCAGTCGCATTATCGATTTGTCGTACACCGCAGCGCTCAAGCTGGATGTCATCGGCAAGGGCAGCAGCCAGATCGAGGTTGAGCGTTTATTACCCGCCGATATAGAAAGAATGGCGGAGAACCGCAAAAACCAGCCGATCCAGCCCGTACGCCAGGAGCCAGTGGTGGCAATCAGCACCCCAGTGCCAGCCAGGGAAGCGCCAATCTTGCGCAGTAACCCGACGGCGACCATGAGCATGGAAGAATTGCTGGCCGCCCAGGAAAACAAACCAATAGAAAAATTTACCCAGCCCGTGACAACAGTCGCAACCACGGTGGTAGCTAATTACGCTGCGAATGCAGCCTCAGCAGCGACCCCGGGTTATTACATACAATTTGGTGCCTATGCAATACGCGCCAATGCCGAAGCCATCATGAATCACTTGAAGGGCAGGGCCACCAGCCAATTGCCTGGCTTTGACATCGTCCAGCAAGGCAGCCTGTACCGCCTGGTCAGCGGTCCTTTTGCCAATCGCACTGAAGCTACTGCCGCGATTGCCCAGGCTGGTGAGCTTGGGGTAGGCAAGCCTTTGGTAGTACAGCGCTAAGAACGTGTTTGCTATCATACTGAGCGTGCGTGATCGTGCTTCATGCGCTGCTCTTCACCCGCTGATACGCGCTTGCTACAGATCCTAAACACGTTCCAAGATTTATTCTTGGTCGTCTTGCTTCATTTCCAGTGCCATTTGATACAGGGCATTTTTCTTTTGCCCTGTCAGTTGTGCGGCAAGGCCTGCTGCCTGTTTGACTGAGCATTCTTCCAGCAAAATCTGCAATACCCTGCGGGCTTCCAGCTCTTGCTCATCTGCGACTGTTGCGGCGGCTTCGATCAGGACCACGTATTCCCCTTTTTCCCTGTGGCTGTCAGCGGCCAGCCAGCTTCCAGCCTCAGCCAGGGTGCAGCGATGAATTTCTTCAAACAGTTTGCTGACTTCACGTGCCAGCACGATGCGCCTTGTGTCGCCAAAGATGGCGCGCATGGCAGCCACGGCTTCAATGATGCGGTGCGGAGCTTCGTAAAAAATCAGGCTGGCAGGGATGGCTTGCACTTCCCTCAATATGCTGTCGCGCTGTCCGGCTTTGGCAGGCAGGAAACCAACAAAATAAAAACGGTCATGGATCAGGCCGCTGGCTGATAAGGCACTGATGGCGGCTGACGCGCCCGGCAAGGGCGTGACTGGCATACCGGCCAGTTTGACAGCATCGACGATCTTGGCACCAGGGTCAGACACACCGGGTGTGCCTGCATCGGATACCAGGGCGATACGCTCGCCAGCCTGCAAACGGGCCAGTATTTTTTCAGCCACTTCGCGTTCATTGTGCTGATGGGCAGCGATCAGGGGTTTGCTGATACCATAACGCGATAGCAATTGCGCTGTATTGCGGGTATCTTCACAGGCGATGGCATCTGCCAGCGACAGCAAGTGCAGGGCACGCAGGGAGATATCGGCAACATTACCGATAGGGGTTGCAACTACATATAATGTCGCTGCCGGATAATTTTGCCTGGTCACTGCCTCAATCACAGTGGCACTCGTGAACAGTGCGTTGTCGGTGGCGCTCATGCCTGTTCCTTTATTAGTATGCAAGTTAAGCAAATGAATTAGCCGAGATTGTACGCCAATGAGACTCGCAAAGACTTTAGAACAACAGGATAGTAAAGCGGATGCAGACCAGCGCACCAGTCGTCGCCGTACTGGGGACGACGCAGAGAGCCAGGCGCTGGTGTATTTGCAAAAAGCTGGTTTGAAACTGATACAACAGAATTTCCTGTGCAAAGGCGGGGAAATTGATCTCATCATGCAGGATGGTGCGGTTATGGTTTTTGTTGAAGTCAGGAAACGCAGTTCCATGCTGTTCGGTGGCGCCATTGCCAGCGTCACACCGGCCAAGCAAAGGCGTATGGTGCATGCCGCCCAGGTCTATCTGTTGACAAAAAAGACCCAGCCCGCTTGTCGCTTTGACCTGGTGGCCATAGATGGTGCAGAGATCAACTGGCTAAAGAATGTTATCGTCGCTTGAGGAAATGACAGGAGAGAGGGACTGGAATAGTGAAAGCTGAAGTGAAGGGCGCGTGCCCGACGACTAGGGCAAGGCAAGGACAGAAGCATGCACAGCGATAGTGGGACTATCGCGAGCATTTGCAACGCAGCCATGGTCGGTGCGCACGTGACAGGCACTCTGCTTTCACTGTTACAGTCCACTAATGCCTTGCCTGCCGTATAATCTGACGCAATCAGACTAAGTAAGCATTATGACAAATCAACGCATATTGGCGCACTTCCAGGAAAGTGCAGAATTAAAGTTGCGGGCTGGCACAGAGCTGGCCCAGCCTATTTCAGACGCAGTGGAACTCATGTTCTCGGCACTGTCTAACGGTAACAAGATACTCGCCTGCGGCAACGGTGGTTCTGCGGCTGACTGTCAGCATTTTGCTGCCGAGCTGGTTGGGCGCTTCGAGCGTGAGCGCCTGCCTTTGCCGGCCATGGCCTTGACGACAGATACCTCAATTCTGACTGCGGTGGCGAATGACTACAGTTTTAATGAAGTATTTTCCAAGCAGGTGCAGGCTTTTGGCCAGTCAGGCGATATCTTGCTGGCCTTGTCCACGTCCGGCAATTCGCTGAGTGTGGTGAATGCTATTAACGCTGCGCTTGAGCGGGATATGCGTGTCGTGGCGCTGACCGGCAAGGGCGGCGGAGAAATTACGAATATCCTGACTGAGGCTGATGTCCATATCTGCGTGCCGCATGACAGGACTGCCCGCATACAGGAAGTTCATTTGTTGACCATACATTGTTTGTGTGACGGCATAGATGCCGCATTATTTGGAGGTGATGCTGATGATTAAGAAGTCCTGGAGCAAGCTGGCCAGACCTGTAGCTGTAATAGGTTTGTGTTGCGTAACGGCGATGAGCCTGCAAGGCTGTGTTGAGATGGTGGTTGGTAGCGCCGTGATGGGGACTTTTGCCGCGACGGATCGGCGTACCTTTGGTGCGCAAACCGAAGACAAGGCGATTGTTATCAAGGGTGAAACACGTGTTCATCGTCTGCTGGGAAAAAATGGTCATGTGAATGTTAATTCCTTTAATCGCCGTGTCTTGCTGACCGGTGAAGTGGTTGATGAAAACGCCAAGTCGGCAGCAGAGCGCGAGCTGCGTGCAGTCGAAGGCGTTGTTTCGGTGACCAATGAGTTAGTGATTGCAGGTGCGTCGGATTTGTCTGCCCGCTCCAGCGATACCCTGGTTACCACCAAGGTCAAGGCCACTTTTGTAGACACCAAGGATATTTCGGCAAATGCTTTTAAAGTAGTGACGGAAGCAGGTGTCGTCTACCTGATGGGCCGGGTTACCCAGCGTGAAGGCACGCATGCAGCAAATATCGCCAGCAGCATCAGTGGGGTGCGCAAGGTGGTCAAGGTATTCGAATACATCAGCGAAGAAGAGCTGAAAACCTACCAGGCCACTCCAGACAAGAACCCACCCAGCGATAATTAAACCATTTTGACCGGCATAAGCCGGTCTTGTTCTTTCTGGAGAAAACATGATTGCAATGATCGTTTTATCGGTCATCGTCACACTATTTTCATTCTGGGTCCTGGGTGTACACAAGCGTTTACTGAACGCGCGCAAGCGCATCAAAACTGCTTATACACAAATTGATGCGCAGTTCAAGCGCCGCTATGTACTGATACCCAACCTGGTTGAGATTGCCCAGAGTTATATCAAGCAAGAAAGGGAAGCACTGGAGGCAGTCATTGCAGCACTCAATGAGGCGGTCGAGGCAAATGCCCTCACTGCTAGCCATCCCCTTGCTGGCATTGCAATACTGCATCTGTCGGCTGCTGAAGACAGATTAACTGTGGCGATGGGCAGGATGTTTGCCATTGCAGAATCTTGTGCAGAATTGCAAAGCTCTCCTGCTATGCTGAGATTAACGGAAGAGTTGAACGATGCAGAAAACAAGATTGCCCATGCACGCCAGGCTTACAACGACTGCGCAGTGCAATACAATCATGATATGGAGAGTTTCCCAGGCCCCGCGATTGCCAATATGTTTGGTTTCCAGGCGGCCGAATTAATGCAGGCGGCGGCGCCAGTACTTTAGATTTACTCGCAGTCTGTCGGATGTAGGAAACTGCAACAAGCCCTAGACGCCCACAACAGACGAAATAAATTGCAACGTCGTTGAAGGCATGTCAACGCGGAAATTGCGCTCAAATGTTAAGCACGCCACCAAATAATCTTCCTTTATACCCAGAGTCCACTAGTGGCTCAGGTTCTCAGGTGCGCCCGACTATGGATGCGGTCGCCATCAATTCATCAATCAGGGCCAGCAAGATCTTCCCTGACATGCGGTGCGGGTCCAGCACAGGCAAAGGCGAATACTTGAGCAAAATCGAAGGATTGATCTTGCCCATGTTTGCCTGGCCCATGGTCCAGCCTGCATAGCGGCGCTCCAGGATCTCTTCATAATCAAGCAGGATCACATCGGTATGGCGGGCGTCGCGCAGGATATGGCTGTACAGGGTGTTGACAGCTTCCCTGCCACCTTCCAGCACTTGCATGAATACCTGGTCGCTATGGCAAAGTACACCCGTGATCCCGTGTTGCGGATTATGTTGACGTGACTGGCTGACGATGGATTGCACGACATCGCACATTTTTTCATCCACGACGCGGCTGGCGTAAAGTAAGCGTACTAGCATGGTAAATCCTGGTTAGCGTTTGATCAGGGATAAAAATTCACGGCGCAGGTTCGCATCTTTCAGGAAGGAGCCGTGCATCACACTATTAATCATGGCCGTTTCCATGTCTTTCACACCGCGCCAATGCATGCAAAAATGGTCTGCTTCCATGACCACGGCCAAACCATCTGGCTGCATTTTTTCTTGCAGGGTATCCGCCAGTTGCACTACCGCTTCCTCCTGTATCTGTGGGCGACTCATGACCCACTCAGCTATACGCGCATATTTCGACAAGCCTATCAGGTTGGAATGTTCGTTCGGCATCACACCTATCCAGACCTTGCCAATAATGGGGCACAGGTGATGTGAACAGGCGCTGCGCACCGTGATCGGGCCTATGATCATCAATTCATTCAAATGCGAGGCATTCGGGAATTCGGTGACCGGAGGCATGGGCACATAACGGCCCTTGAATACTTCCTGTATAAACATCTTGGCGACGCGGCGGCCAGTATCCTGAGTGTTGTGGTCACTTTCGGTATCTATCACCAGGCTTTCCAGCACGGCACGCAGTTTTTCTTCTACTTCAGCCTGCAGTTCATCCATTTCGCCAGCTTCTATGAATTGGGCGATATTGTCATTGGCGTGAAAACGCGTCTTGCTGGCCGTGATGCGTTCACGTATGCGCTGAGAGACGGGGATATTGACAGCTTTATAAGCAAGGGGCGTATCGTTCGACATGCTGAAAACCGTGATTTAAAAAGTCTATGGTAACTGAATTGTCAAACTGGTGTTGCGGACGTGTGATCTAGGCCGCAGGCGGCATATTATTAAGCTGGTATTCGGCTTCGCGTTCTGCTTTCCACAATGGCAGGCAATGCGGGCAAAAGCAGCTGGCGTCCATCTTCAATTCACCATCGGGCAGTTTTTTGAACGCAATCGGTGGCAGGGCAGTGCACCAGCATGCCTGTCCGGTATTGTCCGCCATCGCACAGGTAAATTCAGCCTGGCATCGTGGGCAAACGCTCATTTCACACTGTCTTCGCGACCAATATTGTCGGCTTCTGCGGGCAAACCTTCGCTGGCAGTTTTTTTCATTGCCTTGCGCAAGAAAGACATCTGTCCGTCAAAGCCGGTGCAGGAGCGACAGATCGCCAAATGCATTTTTAACTGGGTGCGCTCGGATAAGCTGAGCGGACGGTCCAAACCCTCGGAAATAAGCTGATGCGCTTGTTTGCAAACAATAAAGACACTCATATTTTTTCTCCTGACGACACCTTGCCAAACCAGTTCAGGTCCAGGCATTCACGCAGGCGTAACCGCGCACGATAGAGCACTACCCACAGATTAGACGTACTCAATTCCAATTCCTTACAAATTTCTTCTGTCTCCAGTTCCAGCCACTCGCGCATCATGAATACACGCGCAGTCTTGGCGGGCAGGTTTTCCAGGCAGATTTCCAGCACCCGAAAAAAATCTTTTTGCTGCAGTGTCGCTTCAGGAGCACCCCAGGCAGTGGCCGTGCCTATCACATGGCCGTTTGCATTAAATAAACTGTCTATCAAATCGTCTTCTGACTCGTCATCCTTGATCTCCAGCTGCTTTTCTTTTTTCAGTGAACGCAGGTGATCGATGATCTTGAACTTCAAAATGCCTGTCACGTAAGTACGCAGAGAAGAATTGCCCGCAAAGCTGTCTGGCTTTTCCAGTACCGCCAACAGGGTTTCCTGCACTGCATCTTCTGCCGCGCACTCATTGCGTAGTTGCAATTGTGCAAACCGATACAAGCCTGGACGCAGGTTTTCTAGTTGCTGATGTAAATCTGGGATCGATGTCATAAGTCTCGTGACTGAATTGGGAAAGCTTTCGCCGCAAATCCTGTAAAATTCAGGGTTGATGAAACAACCCACTATGATACCTTCAGGATACCGTCATTATGAGCGATTTGAATGCTAACCCGGCAGAAACCTCTGCACACGAAGATCGACTGGCAGGTGTAGAGCCCGCGATCAAGGCGGAAATTCTGGCGGAAGCCCTGCCTTATATCCGTAAATTCCATGGCAAAACCATCGTTGTCAAATACGGTGGCAATGCCATGACAGAAGAACGCCTGAAACATGGTTTTGCCCGTGATGTCATTTTGCTCAAGCTGGTCGGCATGAATCCGGTCGTGGTTCATGGTGGTGGCCCGCAAATTGATAATGCGCTCAAAAAAATGGGCAAGCAGGGGACTTTCATCCAGGGTATGCGTATCACAGATGAAGAAACCATGGAAGTCGTTGAATGGGTGCTCGGTGGTGAGGTGCAGCAAGATATCGTCATGCTGATTAACCACTACGGTGGCCAGGCAGTAGGTCTGACCGGGAAGGACGGCGGCTTGATCCGCGCCCGCAAGATGATGATGCCTGACCGCGAGAATCCGGGCGCTATGCTTGACATCGGTTATGTTGGTGAAATAGATGCAATCAACCCCGCTGTTGTCAAAGCGCTGCAGGATGATGCCTTCATTCCTATCATTTCTCCTATCGGCTTTGGCGAAGATGGTCAGGCTTACAACATCAATGCCGATCTGGTCGCAGGCAAGATTGCAGAAATCCTGAAAGCTGAAAAACTCATCATGATGACCAATATCCCTGGCGTGCTCGACAAACAGGGCAATCTGGTGACTGACTTGTCAGCCCGTGAAATTGATGAAATGTTTGCTGACGGTACAATTTCTGGCGGCATGTTGCCAAAAATTTCATCGGCACTCGACGCTGCCAAGTCCGGTGTGAACACCGTGCATATCATTGATGGCCGCATCGAACATTCGCTGTTGCTGGAAGTGCTGACCGAACAAGCCTTCGGTACCATGATACGCAGCCATTGATGAATCAATATCAGTTGGTGGAGCGCCTGCCTCATGCGTAGACGCTCCGAGCCCTTGTGGCTGTTTGACCTGGACAATACGCTGCACAATGCTTCACATGCGATTTTCCCTGTCATCAGCCAGAACATGAATGCTTTCCTGGCGCGTGTACTTGGGCAAGGCGGTCAGCCTGCAGATGCTGAAAGTGTGAATGCCATACGTCAGCAATACTATGCCCGTTATGGCGTCACCATGCTGGGCATGGTCAGGCATCATGGCGTCAGGGCAGATGAGTTTTTGCACGAGGTCCATCATTTCGATGACCTTAGCAGCATGATCAGGCATGAGCGCGGTTTGAAAAAGCTGTTGCGCCGTTTGCCTGGTAAAAAGATTTTGTTGACCAATGCACCGCGCGTGTACTCAGGCCGGGTACTCAGGCATATGGGTTTGCACAAGCATTTCGATGCGCATATCCCGGTGGAGGCCATGCGTGTGCATGGTCAATTGCAGCCCAAGCCGTCGCGCCCTTATCTGCGCAAGTTGCTGGCGACTTATGGCAAGCAGGCAAGAGACTGCATACTGGTGGAAGATAGTGTAGAGAATTTACTTGCAGCAAAGCAAGAAGGTCTGCGCACCGCCTGGGTCACAGGGTATACTCCTGCCCATCAGCGTAAAAGAGCTGCTGCCTGTGCCGACGTCAAAGTAAAATCCGTCATACAACTCGCCCGCCACATCCACCGTCTGCGTGCCTGAAGCTGCGCACAGATAAAATGTGAAGGGGGATTGCCCACCGGCTGACTGGTCTTTAAAATCTTGCTCCGGCTGTGGCTGAATTGCAGCATCCCTTTTTTGAATCCACTATTTGACACTATGGCCAGCACCAAACCCGGCGAACGTAAATTACAAATACTCCAGACGCTGGCGGCGATGCTTGAGCATCCCAAAGGCGAAAAGGTCACGACCGCTGCCCTGGCTGCCAAAGTTGCCGTTTCTGAGGCGGCGCTGTACCGCCATTTCGCCAGCAAGGCACAGATGTTTGAAGGCTTGATTGAATTCATCGAAGCCTCGATTTTTGGTCTGATTAACCAGATCAATGAAAGCCAGGAAGATGGCATGGTGCAAGCCCAGTCCACCATCCTGATGTTGCTCAATTTTGCCGAACGCAATCCCGGCATGACACGCGTGTTGATTGGTGACGCTCTGGTGAATGAAGATGAGCGCCTGCAATTGCGCATGAACCAATTGGCCGAGCGCATGGAAATGGCATTCCGTCAGTCTTTACGCCTGGCAGCCAGCCAGGGGCATTTTGCTGAAGAAGAGGCGCAAGCCCGTGCCAGCCTTTTGTGCAGTTTTGTCATGGGACGCTGGTTGCGTTTTGCCAAGACGGGCTTCAAACTGTTGCCGACTGAACAGGCAAACATGCATATCGCCTTGTTGTTGCGTTGATATTGCGTTGATATTGCGTTGATATTGAGTTGATCAGTTAATCAATAAGGCCTCATTGCACTTCATTGCTGGCTGACGCATCATATCCTTGTTTTATCCATACAGGATTTCGATAGCCACCGATGAAGATGCCTCAGCAACCCGGACGTTTATTCCTGTGGCGTGGAGCCGCTCTGGTGATTTCACCAGGCATAGATTCGTCATTGCATACCCATTTTGCGTTGCAACTCAGCTACGGCCTGGAACGTCCGTTTCGCGCCCGACTGAACACAGAGCATGACTGGACGGCAAGCCGCAGCGCCAGCTTTGCACCGCATGATGCCCACCAGATAGACAGCGACGGCGGCATGCTGGCACATCTGTTCCTGGAAATGCCGGAGGCAGTGAGGTTGAATGGGACGGATTTGCAGGCAGAGTTCGGGACGCAGCCTGAATTTCAGGCACTGGTAACCAGTCTCCTGGATAATCGCCACCAGTCACTGGATATGGCTGGTGCGCTCCATATACGGCAAACCTGGCAAGCCTGTGCCTTGCCACAAAGTCTGAGCAGTAATTCCCTCGATAGCCGCATCCTCTGTGCGCTGGACGCCATTGCCGCCAGTCATGGCGCAGATTGCAGTGGCGAGAGTCTGGCGAGGCGCGTGCATTTATCTGAAAGCCGTTTCACCCACTTATTCCGCCAGCAGACTGGCATGTCTTTGTCTCGCTATCTGCTGTGGTCGCGCATGGTGGAAGCGGTGGCGGCAGTTGCCCAGGGCAATAACATGACCGCCGCTGCTCATGCTTCCGGGTTTGCCGACCTGGCCCATATGAGCCGCACCTTCCGCAGCATGATGGGGGTGGCACCCTCAGAATTGCACAGGATGGCGATTGCGTTCAAGCAGGATGCCATTTGATGCATTACTCTGGGGGTATAACAATATCCAGGAGACCCTCATGCAACAAAGCAATTCCAGACAGATAGAGCAACTGCTGGCGAAATACAGCGAAAGCCATCTAAACCCCACTAACGAACTGATCCATTTTGTCTGCGTACCCGTGATTGTGTTTTCTTTCCTCGGCCTGATCTGGGCTGTGCATCCGCTGGCCGCCCTGGCCGCCACGATATTGTCATTGATCTATTACATGACACTCTCAGTACCTTTTGCCTTTGGCATGCTGGCAATGTCGGGCACCATGTTGTGGATACTCTCGCATCTGCCGCAGCACCTGATGTGGCAGATATCCCTGGGTATTTTTGTGATTGCCTGGATAGGCCAGTTCATCGGCCATAAGATAGAAGGCAAGAAACCATCTTTCTTTGAAGATATACGTTTCCTGCTGATTGGACCCTTGTTTGTGCTGAGCTTCTTATACCGCCGTTTGCATATTGCCTATTGAGATATCAGATGCTGAGTTGCACTGGCTGCGAAGTCTTGGGCAAGTCATTGCTATACAAACGCCAAGTATTGCGACCATGGGCCTTGGCGGCTTTCAGCGCAATATCTGCATGATGCAGGAATAGCCGCTGTTCCTTGGCATGCAAGGGGCAGCAGGCTACACCTATGCTGGCACTCAGCAAGATTTGCTGGCCGCGCAAAGTCATGGGCTGGTTGATGGCCTGTACCAGTCTTTCTGCCAGATGCTCCACCACTTCCAGGCTACCGACATTCGGCATGATGGCTGCAAATTCATCACCATCGACGCGGCATAAGGTATCGGTGCTGCGCAAGACCCCGCACAGGCGGTTTGCCATGGTCGCCAGGATCAGGTCGCCCGCATCATAGCCAAAGCTTTCGCTGAGGTTCTTGAAATGGTCAAGATCGATGAACATTAGCGCCGCCATTTCATTATTGGCGACGGCATCTTCCAGGCAATTGCTGAGCAGTCTGTGGAAGTAATGGCGGTTGGGCAGCTTGGTCAGACTATCGTGGTTATTCAAAATAGCCAGGCGACTGTCCGCTTCGCGCCTTTCCTTCGCTTCGCTTTGCATATCGTTTTCCCAGGCTTCCATACGGGCCAGCATGAGATTGAAATGCATGTTCAGACTACCCAATTCATGTTCCGGGTCTTGCGGAGCGCGCAGGCTGTAATCTCCCAGGGTTGCCACTTTTTCAGCAATCACGCTTAAATCCATGATGGGATGCATGGAGCGCAACTGACGGTTCGTCAGCCAGTAAGCTGCCAGCACTGTAATAAAGACAGACAAGAAGCCAGCAATCAGCAAAAACACCAGGATATGCTGGTACAGTGGCCAGGTACTCAACTGCAGTCGTACCAGGCCAATCAGCGTGGTGCCACTCAGTACCGGGCTGTTCGCAGTGAAACTGCCAGGGCCTGAATTCACCGCATGATGCCTGAGCAAAGTAGCGGCTGCTACGCCACTGGTCTTGATCAATTGACCCTGCGGTGTCCAGGCCAGTAGTGGCTGGCCATTCCTGTCATAGACGTTAGCAGTCAGCATGTCGGCGGTATTGGTCGCATTCAGCAGCAGGCTTTGCAATTGCCGCATATCATTGGCGATCATGGCATCCGCAATATTACTGGCCAGGATATCGGCCTTGTACAAGGCTTCTGCGCGCAGGTTTTTTTGTAGCAGGCAGGCAGACAAGATCAAGCCCAGGAGCAAAGCTGCCAGCAAGGCCCAAGTCATGCCCAGCAAATTCTGGCGGAAAATACGCTTTGCCATAGGCAGCCTGAAATAAGTGTTTTGCATGAGAAATATTGCGAATTGCCCTATAGAAATGACTGTCTGTGCATGAATATCAGCGACTATACCTACCAGCTAGAATGATGTCATAAAAAAAGTGCCAGCACTCTATACTTCTTCTCTAATTGCTGGCTTTATACGCCGCTGTATGCAGAATCCGGCATCTGCGAGTAAACTGCGGCACATCTTCCTGTTAGCTTGAATCCGCGTGTCAGATTTTTCCAACAATCCTGTTTTGTCATTTCCTCTGCCACAGCCGGGGGAATGTTTCGCCTTGCTTGATGATGCGCACGCGCAAGTGGCGCAATCCCGCTATTACTGCGATTTGCAAAAAATACTGGTGTGCAGCAGCGCGCAAGAATGGGCACCACTGTGGCGTGAAGCAGAATTGGCTTTGCAGCAGGGCAGCTTTGCTCTGGCCATGCTGGCTTATGAAACTGGCGCGCAATTGCAGGGCATCGCTGCACACACTACACCAGCTATGTCACGCATACTCTTGTTCAGGCAATGCCACATCCTCGATAGTCAGCAAGTCGCTGCTTTTTTACAGTCGCAGACCAGGCCTGACGAAATCGCCGGAATAGCGGGAATACAAGCTAACGTAGACGCCAGCCAGTTTGAGGAAGGGCTAGCCAGGGTCAGGGAATATATTGCAGCAGGGGATACCTATCAGGTCAATTACACCTACCGCCTGCATTTTGACAGCTATGGCACGCCACTGGCCTTATATAGTCGCTTGCGCCAGCGCCAGCCTGTGCCTTACGGCGCCTTAATCTGCCTGCCAGATGGTGAGGCGGTTGTCTCGCTGTCACCAGAATTGTTCGTGCGCCAGCAACAGGGGAAGCTGCTGGCCCGCCCCATGAAGGGGACTGCAGCAGCGACCGGCGATGCAGAGCAAGATAAGCGTCTGGCAACCGAACTTGCCGCCGACAGCAAGAACCGCGCAGAGAATTTGATGATCGTTGATTTGCTGCGCAATGATCTGGGCCGCATCGCCAAGACCGGCACGGTCAGAGTGCCAAAATTATTTGAAGTGAATCGTTTTTCCAGCGTCTTGCAAATGACTTCCACAGTGGAGGCAGATTTGCAGGATGGCCTGAACCTGGAAAAGATACTGACAGCCCTGTTCCCATGTGGTTCGATTACTGGTGCACCGAAACACCGCACCATGCAAATTATCCGTGAACTGGAAGCTGAGCCACGCGGCTTGTACACTGGTGCGATAGGCTGGTTTGATCCACCAGCACAGGTGGGTGCTCTGGGTGATTTTTGCCTGTCTGTTCCAATACGCACTTTGCAGTTGCAAACACCGCTGGATGATGTAGAGCCTGTATTGCGCCGTGGTGTGCTGGGTGTAGGCGCAGGCATCGTCTATGACAGCGTAGCCAGCGAGGAATATGCCGAATGCCATTTGAAGGCGCGCTTTTTGACGGGCCTGCTGCCACAGTTTGAACTGTTTGAAACCATGCATGCAACGCAGGAAGAAGGCTGCCGTCATCAATCCAGACATTTGCAAAGGCTGAAAGCATCGGCGCAGTATTTCGGTTTTGCCTGGGACCATGAGCTGATCAAGTTGAAGTTGCAACAAGTCTGCGACGCCTTGCCAGCGACCATTCCACACAGACTGCGCCTGGCATTAAAGCCCAACGGTGAACTGGATGTGCGTACTGCAGTGTTAAGTCCCTTGCCAGCCAAGCCCAAAGTCATGCTGGCAAGCACCACCAGCGATAGCCGTAATTTGTTCCTGCGCCACAAAAGTAGTTTGCGCCAGCAATATGACCAGGCCTGGCAGGCAGCCGAGCAACAGGGGGCATTTGATATGTTGTTTTTTAACGAAAGAGGGCATTTGACAGAAGGTGGGCGCAGCACAGTCTTGCTGAAGCTGGAAGGCAAATGGCTGACCCCGCCGCTGGACGACGGTGTCTTGTCCGGCATCATGCGGGCGTTACTGCTGGAGGACAGGCGTTACCAGCTGACTGAACACAACCTGACGCTGGCAGACTTGCAGGCAGCAGAGCAAATCATGCTGTGTAATTCCTTGCGCGGTGCTTTTGTTGTTGATTTGATTAATTAGATGCGCGTATAACTTGCTATTTAATCCATAAGGCTGACAATACTTGCCTATCTGAAGTATAAAGTTACATTCCGCTCACAGATTTGAGCCAGGAATTTGATCCAGCTTTAATATTGTGCCTGCACGTAGGAAAGGTTACACTTAAAAAAAATTAACCGACCAAGCGGTCGGCAAATTGCATTTTTATCCATATTGATTGATATTGATTAATATTGCAAATAATCGCAAAACAGGAGACTACCCATGAAGAAACAGTTTTTACTGGCGGCGTTGCCAGCCATGTTAGTGCTGGTATTGGCAGGTAATGCCCATGCCCAGATCAAGGTTGGCGTCAGCGTATCAGCCACTGGCCCCGCAGCTTCTTTGGGCATCCCTGAAAAAAATACCTTTGCCTTGTTGCCAAAAGAAATTGCTGGCAAAAAGGTCGAATATATCGTCCTCGATGATGCATCCGATACCACTACTGCGGTTAAAAATGCCCGCAAGCTGACTACCGAAGACAAGGTCGACATCCTCATCGGCTCTACCATCACGCCCAATTCCCTGGCCATGATCGATGTCGCGGCAGAAAGCGAAACGCCGATGATTTCCATGGCGGCTTCATCCGCCATCATTTCGCCTATAGACTCCAAGCGTTACTGGGTCTTCAAGACCCCGCAAAATGATTCGCACATGTCGACGGCGATCACTGGCCACATGAATGACGCTGGCGTCAAGACAGTGGCATTCATCGGCTTTGCTGATGCCTATGGAGAAGGCTGGTTCAAGGAATTCTCCAAGATTGCTGAGTTGCGCAAACTCAAAGTAGTTGCCAATGAACGCTTTGCCCGCAGTGATACTTCGGTCACTGGCCAGATCCTTAAAATCCTGGCGACCAATCCTGATGCCGTGTTAATTGCTGGTGCCGGTACGCCAGCAGCCTTGCCGCAAAAGACTTTGAAAGAGCGCGGTTATAAGGGCAAGATTTACCAGACCCATGGCGTCGCCAATAACGACTTCCTGCGTGTTTGTGGCAAGGATTGTGAAGGCACCTGGTTGCCAGCCGGACCCTTGCTGGTCGCTGAGCAACTACCCGCCGAGAATCCAGTCAAAAAATCTGCCATGCGCTATGTCAAGGCCTATGAAAAAGAATATGGCGCAGGCTCTGTCTCCACCTTTGGTGGTCACGCCTGGGATGCCAGCCTCTTGTTGGAATCTGCTGTGAACGTCGCATTGAAAAAAGCCCAGCCTGGCACCAAGGAATTCCGTGCTGCCTTGCGTGCTGCTCTGGAAAATACCGTCAACCTGCCAGTCTCGCACGGCATCGTCAACATGACGGACACTGACCATCTTGGTCTTGATCAACGCTCTCGCGTCATGGTGCAAATCGTGAACGGCAAATGGAAATTGATCGGTCTTGCCAACTGATGGTTTGATGGATGTATCAAGGGAGCTGCGGCTCCCTTTTTGTTCGGCCCAAAGTCTGGGGGCTGTGCTTGAACTAGTAAGAAGCTGTTTACGATCTTAGGCGTGTGCGCAATGTGAGTCCACGCGGGGATCATGTGCTGGTGCTGCTCAAAGTGCTCATGTACTTCAGTACATTTCGCTTTTTGCGCTGCGTTCTTGCTACCCTTATCCCGCAGACGCTCGCTACAGATCGTAATCAGGTTCTAAGCAAGAAAGTCAGGTTTACATGGATTTTTCAATTGCCGCCATCCTCGCTCAGGATGGTATTACCAGTGGTGCCATCTATGCCTTGCTGGCATTGGCGCTGGTGCTGGTGTTTTCCGTTACACGGATTATTTTCATACCGCAAGGTGAATTCGTTGCCTTTGGCGCGCTCAGCCTGGCGGCGATTCAGTCGGGAAAATTCCCGCACTCGGCCAGCCTGTTACTGGCCTTTGGCCTGCTTTGTATGGGCAAGGAAGTGGTCACCCAGTTACGCAGCAAGCAGCCATTGAATGTCAAGTCGCTGGCTTTATCCGCTGGCAAGCTGCTGCTGTTTCCATTGGCAGTCTGGATACTGGCACGCAATGTCGCTGTACAGGAATGGTCATTGTTCGCACAAGTATTACTGGCGCTGGCAATAGTGGTGCCCATGGGCCCCATGATTTATCGACTGGCTTATCAACCTCTGGCAGAAGCCAGTACCCTGGTCTTGCTGATTGTTTCTGTCGGCGTGCACTTTGCCCTGACTGGCATGGGCCTGGTCATGTTTGGAGCCGAGGGTTCACGCACGACAGCTTTCAGCGATGCCCGTTTTGAACTGGGGGCCATGCAAATATCTGGTCAAAGTCTGGTGGTGATTGCAGTCTCGGCTTTGTTGATTGCTGCATTGTATTTCTACTTTGAACGCAGCCTGTCCGGCAAGGCGCTGCGTGCTACTGCCGTCAATCGCCTGGGGGCGCAACTGGTGGGTATAGGTACTATCCAGGCGGGTCGTCTGGCATTTACCCTGGCCGCAGCCATGGGTGCATTGTGTGGGGTCCTGATCGCACCGATGACGACCGTGTATTACGATGGCGGCTTTTTGATCGGCCTGAAAGGTTTTGTCGGTGCCATCGTCGGTGGTCTGGTGTCTTATCCGGTTGCTGCTGCGGGTGCCTTGTTGGTGGGTTTGCTGGAATCGTATTCATCTTACTGGGCCAGTGCCTATAAGGAGGTTATTGTATTTACCTTGATCATTCCAGTATTGCTGTGGCGTTCATTGAGCAGCAAACATACCGATGAGGATGAAGAATAATGAAACAACTCCTCACCAAAGGTATCAAACACGGTAAATGGGTATTGCTTGCGCTGGTGTTGCTGTTTCCATTAGTGCCGGTGCCTGAATTCTGGATCACCCTGGCCAATTACATTGGTCTGTATGCGATAGTTGCACTCGGCCTGGTCTTGCTGACCGGGGTGGGCGGCATGACTTCTTTTGGGCAGGCCGCTTTCGTTGGTCTGGGCGCTTACTCAACTGCTTATCTGAGTACGGCTCTGGGTTATTCTCCCTGGTTGGGTTTGCTGGCGGGTCTGGCGCTGACCATGGCGGCAGCGCTTGCCATTGGCCTGATTACCATGCGCCTGTCAGGGCACTACCTGCCACTGGGTACTATCGCCTGGGGCTTGTCACTGTTTTTCCTGTTCGGCAATCTGGAATTTCTTGGCAAATACGATGGACTGAATGGCATACCGCCGATAGACATTGCAGGCTTTAAACTCGATACTGGACGTAGCATGTTTGGGCTGATCTGGGTCATCTTGCTACTGTCTATCGTCGCCATGCAAAACCTGTTGCAATCGCGCCCAGGCCGCGCCATACGCGCACTCAAGGGTGGTGGCGTCATGGCTGAAGCCATGGGTGTCAATACTGCCCGCATGAAGGTCATCATCTTCGTCATTGCAGCCATGCTGGCAAGTGTTTCCGGCTGGCTGTACGCGCATATGCAACGTGCAGTCAACCCTACACCTTTTGGTTTGAATCAGGGTATCGAATATCTGTTCATGGCCGTGGTCGGTGGTGCAGGCCATGTCTGGGGAGCCTTGCTGGGTTCAGCCTTGCTGACCCTGCTGAAAGATAAACTGCAAAGCATCCTGCCCACACTCTTGGGCGCCAATGGCAATTTTGAAGTCATCGTGTTTGGTGTCTTACTGGTCTTGCTGTTGCAACGTGCCCGTGATGGTGTCTGGCCTTATTTGGCCAGCTTTAGCAAGCGCTTGTTTGCCAAATGGCTGCCAGAAGACAAGGGCATACAGGTAGCCGCAGATGCTGCAATATTGCCAGTGCGCGCCAAGCCTGCAGTCGATACCGTCATCCTTGAAATCGACAAGGCACGCAAACAATTCGGTGGCCTGGTTGCCGTCAATGATATGCAGTTCACCGTCAGCGCCGGGCAGATTGTTGGCCTGATAGGCCCGAACGGTGCAGGCAAATCCACCATGTTCAATCTGGTGACTGGCGTCTTGCCACTGACCAGCGGGGCCGTGCGTTTTTATCGCGATGGTAAATTGCAGGATATCGCCAACCTGCCTTCGCGTGAAATCGTCAAGCTGGGCATAGGCCGCAGCTTCCAGCATGTGCGTTTGCTGGCCAGCATGACGGTACTCGAAAACGTCGCGATCGGTGCGCATCTGCGTACCAAGGGCGGCGATGTGATGGAAGTCATCGCCAGCATCTTGCGGCGCGATGGCAAGGTAGAGAATTCCCTGCTGGCCGAAGCCAAAAGACAGCTGGAGCGGGTAGGCCTGGCGCATCTCATGAATGAAGAAGCGGGCAGCCTGGCACTGGGCCAGCAACGCATACTGGAAATCGCCCGGGCCTTGTGTTGTGACCCCAGCTTGCTGTTGCTGGATGAACCTGCCGCTGGTTTGCGCTTTAAAGAAAAACAGGAGTTGGCCGGACTCTTGCGCAAATTGCGCGCAGAAGGCATGAGCATCTTGTTGGTCGAGCATGACATGGATTTCGTCATGAATTTGACAGATCAACTGGTGGTCATGGAATTTGGTACCAAGATTGCCGAAGGCTTGCCACAAGAAGTACAACAGAATCCGGCTGTGCTGGAAGCTTATCTGGGCGGGATAGATTGATGACGAACACAAATTCTCCAGAAACCACGCCAGCAGTATTGGCAAACACATCGCAGTCTGAACTGGCCTTATTGCAAACCAAAGACCTGCAAGTGTTTTATGGCAAGGTCGAGGCTTTGCAGCCAGCGAATATACGTGTCGGGGCCGGGCAAATCGTGACTGTCATCGGCCCAAATGGTGCTGGCAAATCGACTATGCTCAATGCCATCGCCGGTGCCTTGCCTGCGACGGGCAGCATGCGCGGACAGATATTATTGGCCGACAAAAACCTCGCCAGCGTCAGCATAGAAAACCGTGTCGCGCAGGGTATGTCACTGGTGCCAGAAAAGCGCGAACTGTTCGCCAGCATGAAGGTGGAAGACAATCTTTTGCTGGGCAGTTATCGCCGTTACCAGGCTGGTGAAAAAAACTATGCTGATCAATTGCAAGTCGTATTTGATCTCTTCCCGCGTTTGAAAGAAAGACGCACCCAGGAAGCAGGTACTTTGTCAGGTGGTGAGCGCCAGATGCTGGCTGTAGGCCGCGCCCTCATGGCCAAGCCGCAATTGCTGATGCTGGATGAACCAAGCCTTGGCCTGGCACCTCTGATCGTCAAGGAAATTTTCCACATCATCCAGCGCCTCAAGCAAACCGGCGTCGCGATTTTGCTGGTAGAACAAAACGCCCGCGCCGCCTTGCAGGTGGCAGACTATGCCTATGTGCTGGAAACCGGACAGATTGTGCTGGAAGGTGATGCTGCAGAACTGGCGAATGATCAGCGCGTGATAGACACTTACCTGGGTCTGGCCAAGAAGAATCACTGATTCCAGCAGGATGCAGAAATGAGAGTATTGATTACAGGATCTACAAGTTGGGAAAGCCCGGCAGCAATACGCCGTGAATTGGCCAAGCTACTACCAGATACCATCATCGTTACCGGCGATACGCCCGGCATAGATGCTCACGCCAAAGTAGTCGCACTGGAATTTGGTTTTGCGGTCGAGGCCATGAAAAAAACCAATGCCGACTACCGTGCTTTCCCCGGTGAAGGATGGAAGGGCTTGAATGTCAGGATGTTGGCGACGGGCATAGGCCTGGTACTGGCTTTTCATGCAGATTATGGCAAACCTGGTTGCGCCCGAGGTACCCAACATGCCATCACATTGGCTGAGCAGGCACAGATACCACTCAAGATTTTCACACAATAAGCGCTGCAACAAGTGCGAAGGAAAAACCATGATATCCCACGTATCCATAGGCATAAAAGATTTCGACAAGTCTTATGTGTTTTATTCTGCACTGATGAACGAACTGGGCCTGGTCCTGAAATTCAAGGATGCTGACAAACCCTGGGCAGGCTGGATGGCTGCTGACCAGCCACGCCCGCTGTTCGTCATCGGCAAACCATACAATGGTGAACCCGCACAGCATGGCAATGGCCAGATGGTGGCATTGCTGGCGGCATCACGCGCGACGGTGCAACGTGCTTATGAAACGGCATTGGCAAACGGCGGCACTTGCGATGGCCCGCCGGGTTTGCGCCTGCATTATCATCCGAACTATTACGGCGCATACTTCCGCGACCCTGATGGCAACAAGTTATGTGTGTGCTGCCATCATGCGGAAGATTGAGTCTTGCTGATGACGACTGCACTTACATTTGTTCCGCCATCCATTCCTTCAAGCCATTCACCCATTTCGCTGCGGGTAATTTATAGGCCAGGCGTATCGCCGTTGCGCGTTCATACAAGTTTTCAAAATCCACTGCGGGGGCTTGCTTGAAGGCGATGGCGACGGTGTTGGCATCATGCACCAGCGGTAGCCATACTACTGCATCAAAGGCCTCTTGCAGGGCGGCGAGATTGGCAGTGCAATTCGCCTCATAATTCTGCGGATTGCCAAACAGGTTGACGGTCAGCATGCCGTCTTCATTCAGGGTGTCAGCGCAAGCCTGGTAGAACGCTGCGCTGCTCAGTGCAGGGGCTTCGGCAGCGGCATCATATAAATCAATTTGCAGCACGTCGGCCTTACCCTGGTTGGCGCTGTCGTTGACGTAATCCAGCGCATTCATACACAGTACTTGCAAGCGCTCGTCATTGACTGGCAGCTTGAAGTGCTGGTGGCAGGCGGTGATCACTTTGGGATTCAGTTCTATTGCCGTGACCCTGGCTTCGGCAAAGTTGCGGTAGCAAAACTTGGTCAGCGACGCTGCACCCAGGCCTAGCTGGACAATGTGTTGCGGCTCGTGCTTGAACAGCACCCACATCATCATTTGCTGCACATATTCCAGCTCGATCTGGTCAGGAACGGCCATGCGCATGGCACCCTGTATCGCGTCTGAAGAGAGATGCAGGGTACGTACACCCAGGTGTTCGGCAATGGTGACTTCAGGCAGTTCTGTGCTGGCTGCCTGCGTGGCCTTGTATAAATTCATCCCCAGCTTTCGCCTTAATTTCTCAAGCATTATATTGAGGCTTTCGGCCACACTTCCAGGCCTTCGATTTCCATCATTTTTTGCCAGCTGGGGCGGGCAATGATCAACTGGGCCAGTTTGTTCAACGCAGGCCATTCAGTCGCCGGGCGTGGCATATTGCGCGACCAGCGCATCAGCATGGTCAGTTGCAGGTCGGCAGCAGAAAATGTCTCACCCAGCAGATAAGGACCACTCTTGCTGAGATGCTGGTCGAGTTGATCCCAGATGGCACCGATACGCTTTTGCAAGGCTGCTCGGGTAGATTCGTTATGTTCTTCAAAACCCAGCTCAGACGGATAAAACCAGGTACGGAAAGCAGATTGCAGGCTGCCACTGATGAAGATGATCCATTGCCGCCATTGATCGCGCTCTACAGTGCCTGTGTCAGGTACCAGGCCTGCTTCAGGATGGCGTTCGGACAAGAGCATCAGCAAGGCAGCTGATTCCAGATAAGGAAGGCCATCAATGACCAGAGTCGGCACTACACCATTCGGGTTCAGACGCAGATACTCAGGATCTTTTTGCTGCTTCTTTTCTACATCGACCAGCTTCAATTCATGCGCGGCACCAATTTCCAATAAAGCCAGGTGTATGACCATGCTGGCTGTGCCGGGGCAGTAATACAGGGTGTACATGTTTTGTCCTTGATGAGTTTTTATTGATAGTGCTTAGTTCTGGTGCTGCTGTCCGCAAACCAGGCATTGCTGGTTTTTGCTGATGCCTATGCTGGTCCAGTCCATGCGCAAGGCATCCAGCAACAGCAGGCGGCCCGTTAGTGCCTGGCCTATACCCATGATGACTTTCAATGCTTCGGCGGCCTGCATGCTGCCTATGATGCCTACCAGAGGAGAAAACACGCCCATGGTAGAGCACAAGACTTCTTCAAACGGCTGGTCCGGCGGGAACAGGCAGGCATAGCAAGGCGATGTAGCATCACGACTGTCAAACACACTGATCTGGCCATCAAAACTGATGGCCGCACCGGATACCAGCGGTATACCGAATTTGACACAGGCGGCATTGACGGCATGGCGGGTAGCAAAATTGTCGCAACAATCGAGGACGATGCTGGCCTGGCTGACCAGTTCTTCCAGGCGTGCTTCAGCGGCTTGCTCTTGTAGGGCAATAATATTTATTTCCGGGTTGATGGCTTCCAGGGTGTGCTTGCCGGAGCTGACCTTGGCCATGCCTACGGCCGCGGTGGTATGCATGATCTGGCGCTGCAGATTGGTAAGGTCCACACTGTCATTATCGACCAGAGTGATGTGGCCCACCCCGGCACTGGCCAGATACAGGGCCGCCGGTGAACCCAGACCACCGGCACCGATGATGAGGGCGCGCGCCTCAGTGATTTTTTGCTGACCTTCTATTCCTATCTGGTCGAGCAGGATATGACGGGAATAGCGTAATAGTTGCTGATCGTTCATCGTCGTAAAAAAGGCCGCTGTTGGTGTAAGCGGCCTTTTCTTTTTATCAAAGTTTATTCAGGGTTTTACTTTTTTTTGCTGTCGGTTTTGTGTTCAGTCTTGTCTGATTTACCGGCTTTGTCAGCATCCTTGCCGTCCTTGGCTTCTTTGTCGACGATCTTGGCTTCTGTGACTTTGACTGGCAAGCCTTTCAAGTGATTCAGGGCCTGGGCCAGCTGGAAGTCTTCTGCGCCACCGTATTCCAATGGTTTACTCTTCTTCGCCAGGGCGATCAGACGCTGCTCTTCTTCCACTTCATCGATTTTAGGACGGGCAACTTCTTTTTCCTTGTCGTTGCTCAGATGTTTTTGCAAATCAGCTTCGCGGGCGCGCAAGCCATTGAAACCATCACCATCTGCGGTTTCTTCTACATTCAGGTCAGGAACGATGCCCTTGGCCTGGATAGAGCGGCCATTCGGCGTGTAATAACGGGCTGTAGTCAGCTTGACTGCGGTATCAGCAGAAATCTGGCGTATGGTTTGTACCGAACCCTTGCCAAAGCTTTGTGTGCCAAGGATGGTAGCGCGTTTGTAATCCTGTAAGGCACCTGCGACGATTTCAGACGCAGAGGCCGAACCAGTGTTGATGAGGACTACCATCGGTACGTTCTTAATCGCTTCAGGCAATTTCGCCAGTGGGTCGCTCAAAGTGCGGCCAGAATAGTATTCACGTCGGGCATAGAAGGTTGCTTTGGAATCAGGCAACTGACCATTGGTAGACACTACCGGGACATCCTTGGGCAGGAAAGCAGCAGAAACGCCGATGGCACCAGGCAAGACACCGCCCGGGTCATTACGCAAATCGAGCACCAAGCCTTTGATGGCTGGGTCTTGTGCATACAGGGTCTGGATTTTCTTGGCCATGTCTTCGACCGTCGGTTCCTGGAACTGGGCGATTCTCACCCAGGCATAGCCAGGTTCAACGATCTTGGCCTTGACGCTTTGCTGCTTGATCAGTTCGCGGGTAATCGTGACGACGATAGGTTTGTCTTCACTTTTACGTGCGATGGTCAGGGTGATCTTGGTATTCGGTTCGCCGCGCATGCGCTTGACAGCTTCATCCAGCGTCAAGCCTTTGACTGGCTGAGAATCAAGACGGGTGATCAAATCACCAGGCTTTAAACCAGCGCGATAGGCAGGAGAATCTTCGATCGGGGAGATGATCTTGACATAACCATCTTCCATACCGACCTCAATACCCAGGCCGACAAATTTGCCCTGAGTACCTTCTTTTAATTCTTTAAATGATTTCTTGTCCAGGTAGGCTGAGTGCGGGTCGAGTGATGCCACCATGCCGGAAATTGCTTCCGTCAGCAGCTTATTGTCTTCTACAGGCTCGACATAATCTGATTTGATGAGGCCAAAGACGTCGGCGAGCTGTCGCAATTCCTCTACCGGCAGGGAACTACCCGTCGTGGCTTTTTGCGCCACTGCGGAAAACTGCATGGAAACTGCCACGCCGGCAACCATACCGAGGCCGATTAAGCCAAAATTCTTGAATTTGCTGCCCATGTGATTCACCTAAAGCCTATTTAACAACGATCCAGTTCAAAGGATCAAATACACGTCCTTGATGACGTACTTCAAAGTATAAACCTGATTCTTCATTACCGCCGCTGTTTCCGGCACTGGCAATGACATCACCCGTTTTTACCACATCGCCGACGTGCTTCAATACTGCCTGATTATTGCCATACAGGCTCCAGTAGCTGCCGCCATGGTCAACAATCACCATATTTCCATACCCCTTCCACCAATCGGCAAAAATCACTTTGCCCGGGGCGATGGTCTTGATTTCTGCACCTTCACTCGCCTTGATGAACATGCCTTTCCAGCTAGGCCCGTCAGCACGCTTGCTACCAAATTTGGCGAGGATTTCTCCTTTTACCGGCAAACGCAATTGGCCCTTGAGCTTGTCAAACTCACCAGCGGGCGGGGCTGCTGCCCTTGCCTGTTTGGGTGGTTCGTCGTCATCAATCGCATTGGGATTGGTGATTTTCGCTGGCTTTTTGCCTTGTGCCGCCTGTCTGGCTCTTTCTTTCTGTGCTGCTGCAATTCTTTCCTGGCGCTGTTTTTCTTCCAGTGCTGCCCTGGCTGCATCCGCCTTGGCTTGTTCTTCAATTAGTTTATTTAATTGTGAGACCAGATTTGCCAGTCTTTGTTCATCTTTTTCTAGGCTATCAGCCTGTTTTTTTTGTACATATAATTTTTCTGCCAACTGACTTACTAATGTGGCATGACGTTTTTTCTCTTTTTCCAGTGCCAGCTTGTGACTTTTTTCTTCATCTGCAATTTCATCAAGTTCCGCCTTGGCTTCCTTGGCCTCTTCGGCATTTTTTTCCACTGCTTGCAGACTCACGCGCAAGGCATCGATCATCTTGGCTTGGGTTTGCGATACATAACTCATGTATTGCAGTTCACGATTGATGCGATTGGGGTTGTCCCCGGAGAGTAGTAATTTGATACGGTCGCTATCACCGCGTATGTACTGACGGCGTAAGAAATTTGATAACTGATTTTTTTGCTTTTCAACCTTGTCGGTCAACGCTTGTTGTTGATCTAAAAGTTGTTTTACCTTTGCTTCAGTCTGCGCCTGTTCTGCCTGTAAGTCACGTAAAGAACGGTTGGCTTCTGAAATTGACTTTTCGGACTCGGCCAGGGCGTCGCTGGCATTGTCCTTGGCAGTTTCTGTTTTATTGATATCGGTTTTGAGGGCTTTCAGGCGGTTTTGCAACTCGGCCCTGTCAGTTTCTGCCTTGTTTTTTTGCTGGGCGCGGGCACTGCTGGCAGCCACAGCCAACGATGCCGTACCTGCCAGTGACAGGCACAGCAAGGCTGCAAGTAAAGACTTGGATTTAAATGGCATTCAATACTTACTTGGACTTGCCCTGGCTGGCAACTGCCTGCAAGGCAGCGGCGATCGCGTCCTGGTCACCCAGATAATAATGTTTGATCGGTTTGAGGTCGGCATCCAGTTCATACACCAGTGGCTGTCCATTCGGGATATTCAGGTTGACGATGTCGTCGTCGCTGATGCCGTCCAGCATCTTGATCAGGGCGCGCAGGCTATTCCCATGAGCAGAAATCAGGATGCGCTTGCCGGAGCGTATTGCCGGGGCAATGCTGTCATCCCACGCTGGCATGACGCGGGCAACTGTATCTTTCAGGCATTCAGTCAGCGGGATCTGGCTGCGTTCCAGGCCAGCATAGCGCGGGTCATTGAAGGAAGTGCGGTCGTCATCTTCTGCCAGTGGCAGTGGTGGCGTATCGTAGCTGCGACGCCACACCAGCACTTGTTCGTCACCATATTTTGCCGCTGTCTCAGCCTTGTTCAAGCCTTGCAGGGCGCCATAGTGGCGCTCGTTCAAACGCCAGTCATGAATCACTGGCAGCCACATCAAATCCATTTCATCGAGTGTACCCCACAGCGTACGGACCGCACGTTTCAGTACCGAGGTATAGGCCAGATCAAAAGTCAGGCCAGCTTCTTTGAGCAGCTTGCCTGCCTGGGTGGCTTCTGCCACGCCTTTTGCTGTCAGATCAACATCAGTCCAGCCAGTAAAACGGTTGTCCAGGTTCCAGGTAGATTCGCCGTGGCGCATTAAAACGATTTTATACATAGTGTGCTAGAGGGTGAGATAAGATGAGTGAATTAGTATGCGATTGCGCCATCTATTTTATAATGACGCGCTTCTGATAACCATTCTTACTACTGGAATCCTGTGAAATTCATTCTTGACAATATATTCTGGTTAGGTCTCGCCATTATTTCTGGCGGCGCATTGCTGATACCTGCTTTACAAAGACGTGGTGCCAAGGTATCGCATTTTCAAGCCACACAATACATGAATCAGGGTAAAACCTTGGTGCTGGATGTTCGTAGTGCAGAAGAATTTGCTGCCGGACATTTGCCAAATGCTAAAAATATCCCGCTGTCAGCATTGAACGACAGATTGAAAGAGATAGAAAAGTCAAAAAGCAATGTTGTTATTACGGTATGCGCTTCGGGCGTGCGTTCCTCCAGCGCTGCCGGTTTGCTCAGCAAAGCTGGTTTCACCCAGGTTTTTAGCCTGGATGGTGGTATAGATTCCTGGAAGTCGCAAGGCTTGCCAACAGTAAAATGAAGCAGGAGAGCAACATGAAAGCCCATGTAGTCATGTATACCACAGCCGTTTGCCCATATTGCACGATGGCTGAACGCCTGTTGAAGTCCAAGGGTGTGGACGATATAGAAAAAATCCGGGTTGATCTGGAACCTGGTGTGCGCGAAGCGATGATGAAGAAAACTGGTCGCCGCACTGTGCCCCAAATCTATATAGGCGACACCCATGTAGGTGGTTTTGATGACATTTCAGCCCTCGACAGGGCGGGGAAACTTGATTCTTTGCTGAATCCGCTTGAGTAAAAACAGGGGTTTGCCAGATTTTCTACGGGTTTGCGCGGTAAATTGCTGTTTTTGCAGACTACTTGCTACAATAGCGCGCTGCGATCTTGAAATGGCTGGAAACGGCCTTATCTGCCAGACTCGCTGTTCATTATTAATCTTTTAGAATTTTAGAAAGTTTCACATGTCTGACGAAAATCTGCAGCCCGTATTCCAAATTCAACGCGTTTATCTGAAAGATTTGTCGCTTGAACAGCCTAATTCTCCAGCAATTTTCCTGGAACAAGAAGCCCCTGGTATAGAAGTGTCCGTTGATGTTGGCTCTGAAAAGCTGGCAGATGGCATCTACGAATCCACAGTGACGGTGACTGTTACTGCAAAAATCGGCGAAAAAGTGGCTTTCCTGGTTGAAGGCAAACAAGCTGGTATTTTCGAAGCGCGCAATATCCCTGAAGATCAACTCGATCCTCTGCTGGGTATCGGCTGCCCTAACATCGTCTATCCATATCTGCGTTCCAACGTAGCTGATGCGATCACACGTGCTGGTTTCCCTCCTATCCATTTGTCGGAAATCAATTTTGAAGCTTTCTATGCACAACGTTTGACAATTGCTGCTGAACAGGCAAATGCCAACACTGAAGCGCCTACAACAATTCAGTAATTAATTGATACTAATCCGGCCCAGGCCGGATTAGTATGAGAAAGATAGCCATGCCACGCCTGCTGAAGCCCTTGCCTCTGCTGTTTTTGACGCTGCTCGCGAGTAGTGCTGCTCAGGCTCTGGAGTTCCGCGCTATCGGGGCTTCGCCGGTGATCATGTACGATGCACCTTCTGCCAAAGGTGGTAAATTGGCGGTCGCCCCACGAGGTATGCCGGTGGAAGTGGTGTTTACTTCCGGCGCATGGAGTAAAGTACGTGATGTCAGTGGCGACATGAGCTGGGTCGAGTCAAAAGACTTGATCACCCGCCGCAGTCTCATCGTACGTGCAGCCAATGCCAAGATCAGGGCAACTGCAGATGAATCCTCGCCCCTTGTGTTCAGTGCCGACAAGCATGTCTTGCTGGAAATGGCCGAGCCTGCGGTGGCGGGTTGGGTTAAAGTGAAGCACCGCGACGGCCAGCTTGGTTTTGTCAAAGTCAATGAAGTCTGGGGCTTGTAGTGCCTGGATTGCATGTTTAGGCAGATGACAGTTTGCAAAAAAGGACAGCCTGCTGTCCTTTTTTTACATCTACCCGGTTATTAAAATAAGCAGGAGTCAGGGACTAGTATGAATATCAGCGTATTGGGTGCAGGTGCCTGGGGCACGGCCATGGCAATTGCCTTTGCAGCAAAAAATAATGTCTTGCTTTGGGGGCGTAATCAGGCTGCCATGTCAGCCATGCAGACAGACAGGCAAAACGAAACCTATCTGCGCGGCTTCCCTTTCCCTGAAAGCTTGCAGGTCACGGCGGATTTTGCTACTGCCATGGCGCATGCGGCTGGCTCCGAAGGCTTGCTGGTGATCGCCACCTCAGTCTCGGGTTTGCGCTCTACGCTGGAAGCCTGTAAGGCCTACCAGCCCAATAACATCATCTGGCTATGCAAGGGTTTTGAAGAATCTACCCAGCTTTTGCCACATCAGGTGGCTAGGCAAGTGCTGGGCTCGGGGGTGTCTTTTGGTGCCTTGTCTGGTCCCTCGTTTGCACAAGAAGTCGCCAAAGGCCTGCCCTGTGCGCTGACAATCGCATCTACGTCGAGCGAACTCAGCCGCCTGGTGGTGCAAGCCCTCCATGTGAATGCCATGCGCGTGTATTCCAGTGACGATATGGTCGGCGTTGAAGTTGGCGGTGCCGTCAAGAATATCCTGGCGATAGCTACTGGCGTGGCCGACGGCCTGGGCCTGGGCCTGAATGCGCGTGCCGCCCTGATCACCCGTGGCCTGGCAGAAATCAGCCGTCTCGGCGTCGCTCTTGGTGGCCGCTCAGAAACCTTGATGGGTTTGACGGGCGTGGGTGATCTGATCTTGACCTGTACTGGAGACCTGTCTCGTAACCGCAAGGTCGGCTTGGCACTGGCCCAGGGCAAATCACTGGAGACCATCGTGCAGGAATTGGGTCATGTCGCCGAAGGCGTGCGTTGCGCCCAGGCAGTGCGTTTACTGGCTCAGCGCCTGGGGGTGCAAATGCCGATTACCGATGCAGTGGCAGGTGTCTTGTTTGATGGAATATCCTTGCAAGAGATGATCAGTCGTTTGCTGGCCAGGGATGCCAAGCAGGAAATCCACTAAGACTATCTTAATAGCGCCGTCGATTCTCAGGGGAATGCAAGACACGGGCGATGACGGTATCAGGCACATGGTGCCTGCGCAAGAAGTGCATGGCTTTTGTCAGGCCCATGAGCTCAAGATAGTGAATGCCCAGGTCGACCATAAAGCGTGTCAGCACATCACGTCTGCGTAATGGCTGTCTGTGCATGTGTAGCATTTTCCGGCGTCTGCATCCTGCCATGATGCCATCTCCCTGATGCTGCTGTGGTTACCAAGTGTGGATAACTCAGTGTAGAGCGGCAAAGCACGAACTTAAGCAGTTTTGACATAGCTTAACAAAAAAGACCATGGCTACCATGGTCTTTGTCTGTTGCCTGCCACATTTCTGGCTGGTATTGTTACTGGTTCAAATCCGTCGCCGCAATAAAGACGGAGAGCAGGTTTTCCAGACCCAACTGGTCTTCTGCGCCGAAGCGCTTCAGCCGAGGGCTGTCAATATCAAACACACCGTAAATGACGCCATCCTTAATCAAGGGGATGACGATTTCAGAATTCGAGGCAGAGTCGCAGGCGATATGTCCGGGAAATGCATGCACATCCTCTACCAGCACAGTACGCCGCTCTGCTGCTGCCGTACCACATACCCCGCGTTTGAAAGGAATACGGGTACAGGCAACCTTGCCCTGGAAAGGGCCTAACAGCAAATCATTGGGAAACTCTGCATCCGGTTTGCTGGCCGATGCGCACAGGTAAAAACCTGCCCAGTTCAAATCCGTGATGCTGCTATAAATGAAGGCAGAAAACTGGGCTGCATTGGTGACTAGATTGCGTTCACCTTCTAGTATGCTGGCCAACTGGCGTGCCAGCATGGGGTAATCGGGTTGGTCGCTGGCGGCAGAAGTGGTAAACATGGGTGAATTCCAGAAAAGTTAATCTTTCCCCTGCTTGTCTGTGCTTTTGGCCGTGACATGAACTGTAGCATTCACAGGTGGAGATAGGGGTTTGGTATTTCTATTCTTGCTGCCGAGGTAGTCAGGCAAGACTTTCTTGGTCTGACTACCTCGGCCTTTGGCCGGGGCTTGTGAAGGTTCAACACGGAACTGCATGCGTTGTCGTGTTGCCAGCGCCTTGTTTGCCATGTTGAACCCCGGATTTACAAATCAAAAATTACAGCACGTAGCGTGACAGATCTTCATTCACCGACAGGGCTTCCAGGCGTTCATTGACATAGGCAGCATCAATGATCACGGTCTTGCCGGTATTTTGGTGGGCATTGAAAGAAATTTCTTCCAGCAGCTTTTCCATGACCGTGTACAAGCGGCGGGCACCGATATTTTCTGTCGTTTCATTGACTGAATAAGCGATGCCAGCCAGACGTTCGACGCCTTCAGGTGTGAAGTCTATCTGCACTTCTTCCGTTGCCAGCAAAGCCTGGTACTGGCGTGTCAGGCAGGCATCGGTGCCTGTCAAAATACGTTCAAAATCAGCAATGGACAAAGATTCCAGTTCCACACGAATAGGGAAACGGCCTTGCAACTCAGGGATCAGGTCAGACGGCTTGGCCAGATGGAAAGCGCCGGAAGCAATAAACAGGATATGGTCAGTCTTGACCATGCCGTACTTGGTATTCACTGTCGTGCCTTCTACCAGTGGCAGCAAGTCGCGCTGTACACCAGCGCGTGACACTTCTGCGCCACCAGTTTCTGAACGCGAAGCGATCTTGTCGATCTCATCGAGGAAGACGATGCCATTTTGCTCTACATTGCGAATCGCATCCTGCTTTAATTCTTCTTCATTGACCAGTTTGCCCGCTTCTTCTTCTATCAGCAGCTTCATCGCTTCTTTGATTTTCAGCTTGCGTGATTTCTTGCGGCCATTGCCCATGCCCGAGAACATGGTCTTGATTTGCTCGGTCATTTCTTCCATGCCAGGTGGGGCCATGATTTCCATGTGTGCTACACCTTCTGCCACTTCGATTTCAACTTCCTTGTCATCCAGCGCACCTTCACGCAGACGCTTGCGGAAAGTCTGGCGGGTAGTATTGTCAGCAGGTGCAGCTTCGGTTTCGCTAGGCTGGAAACCAAAATCGCGCGCTGGCGGCAACAGGATGTCGAGGATGCGGTCTTCTGCCGCATCTTCGGCGCGGGCGCGCACTTTGCGGGTAGCCGCTTCGCGGGTTTGCTTGATGCCGATATCGACGAGGTCGCGGATGATGGTATCAACATCACGACCGACATAACCAACTTCAGTGAACTTGGTGGCTTCTATCTTGATAAAGGGTGCATCAGCCAGCCTGGCCAGGCGACGGGCGATCTCGGTTTTGCCTACGCCGGTAGGTCCTATCATCAAGATGTTTTTAGGCGTGATTTCATGGCGCAGCGGTTCTTGCACCTGTTGACGGCGCCAGCGGTTACGCAGGGCGATGGCGACAGCGCGCTTGGCATTGGACTGGCCAACCACATGTTTATCAAGTTCAGAGACTATCTCTTGCGGGGTCATGTTCATTGCATATTCCAATCTATTCCAGTGTTTCTATGGTGTGCGACAAGTTGGTATAAATGCACAACTCACCAGCAATAGTCAGTGACTTTTTGACGATGTCGATGGGCGACAAGTCAGTATTTTCAAACAGGGCAATCGCGGCGGACTGAGCAAACGTGCCGCCCGAGCCTATCGCGCCTATCCCCTGGTTGGGTTCCAGCACATCCCCATTACCGGTGATGACCAGTGTTGTATCCTTGTCAGCTACCAGCAGCATGGCTTCCAGGCGTCGCAACATGCGGTCTGTGCGCCAGTCTTTGGCCAGTTCCACCGAGGCGCGCATCAAATGGCCCTGGTGTTTTTCCAGCTTGGATTCAAAACGTTCTATCAGGGTGAAGGCATCTGCAGTTCCGCCAGCAAAACCTGCCAGCACCTTGTTGTGATACAGCTTGCGTACCTTGCGGGCAGTCCCCTTCTTGACGATATTGCCCAGTGTCACCTGGCCATCGCCACCCAGGGCCACCAGATTACCGCGTCGCACCGTCAAAATGGTGGTGCCGTGAAATTGTTCCATATGAACCTCAAAGAATATTGCCATTCCTGCAAACTGATCAAGCCATAAGCCAGTAGCAAGCAGGGAAAGCAGGCCAAATTGCCTGTTTTGTTGAAAATGGGGTGTTTTTTCTGAATTGCAAGCATGAAAAAACCGGGTGCATGTTTCACCCGGCAGCAGGCTGCTTGCCTGCCTTTTTGAGTTTAGTGCTTGCGGGGGATGATGCTGGCGATGTTTTTCAGGCCCATGGCATTGAATAACATCATGACCAGATAATTGACGCCTTCAAAGCGTATATTCATGCCAGCTTTGCTGGCAATCGGTGCCAGGCCATTTAGCAATTGTGCAGAGGCCCCAAATTCCACCCTTTCCAGACGGGTGCAATCAAGAATCAGCGGATTGTGCTGTTCTGCCTGCAGGGCAATATTGGATATCAGGAATTCTGTCTTGCCTTCGACCACTTTTGGCATCATATAGCGGTCAGTTGCTTCTTCCTGCTCCTGGACTTCAGGCATGGCGCTGGTGATATTGTTCTTTGGTGCTTCAAATGAAGGAGGCGACACTTCGAAAGTAATACAGTAATCCATACTGACTTCTTCGAAGGCTTGTTCAAAATGCAGTAATTGCAAAATTTCCAGCAACAACAACCAGGGTGCTTCGGTTTCATCGCGGCGGCCCACCAGCAAAATGCTGCGGATTTTATCTGCCAGGTCTTTGGCACCTACCAGCATCAAGTCATGACCGGATTTTTTTAAGCCCTTGAGTGCGCGCAATAACAAGCCGCAGCCTATGGGGTCTACTTCCTTGACGCGCGAAAAATCCAGGCGCAAGCTTTTGCTCTTGCCTGCAGCTACCTGCAATTTTTCCAGTGACTTGATGGTGCCGCTATCGAGCTTGGCCGGGAAGCTGACATTCGCCACCGTGGTATCACCCTGGACTTCAGCATCATTGTCGTTGCTGGTCTGGTTTTCTGGCCACAGTGGCGGCGAGGTTTCAAATTTATTGGCGTAATCGAGCGACAGGCTTTCAAACTTGTGCTGGTCATTGGTAATGCGGTACAGGTCAAACAGCATTTGCCAGCCAATTTCCGTGGCACCACCAAGCTCGTGGTTATGAACGGCAGAAGCCAGCATTTGCTCGGCGACTTCATTCTGGCCGCTGGCAAACAGGATGGCTGCTTCTTCAAGTACCGGGACGGTTTCGCTATAGGCGAGAGCAGATGCCGACATTTCCGAATTTTGCCCCAACAGATAATCTGTAGGCATCATCATCGGCAATGTGGTCTGGAATTCTACTGGCGGCGCTTTTCTTTCCAGCGGCTCGGTCGGTGCGCCCAGATCAGTTTTGGTAAAGGTCGGCGGACGGGTTTTGACGATGTCGCGCGACATTTCAAATTCTATGGCGTCTATTTTTCTCTCGGTAGCGCGGGCGATATGGCGCTGAGCAATAATCGAATTGCTAAAAACCTCACTGTCCTGGAAACCGCCAATGACGGTATTACCATTCTTGGAGCGCGTCTTTCTCGAAGAAGATTTCTCGGTGGAGCGATCTTCTTGCTTGACACCTTTTTTACCGAAAAGAGAAAAAATCCCCACTTTGTTCCCGAATAAGAATAGAAGCGCTGACAGTCCGGCAGCGAATTTGACGAGTGCTTAGTATATTCTGATTTCCGTGTGAATGGTTGACTGGGCTCAACTACAAGAAACAGTTTTTCGTCGAATGTTCTGTTAACTGCTCCCCATGATCGTCGAAAACCTTGCAAAAAAGCAGCATTTTTGCAGAAAATGGAGGCGGATACCGCCTCCTATACAAACAGCTTATGAATTAATAACTTAAGTGTCAATTACATCTGCTTACATTTTTCTTGCAATTCTTAGCTGATTTTTTAACATTAAAAGCTGGCTCTGAGCCCCGCCATGACATTTCTACCAGGTTGTGGCAGGGTTTCTTTCAACACTGAAGTAGAAAGACGGATATCCTGATTCAGGAGATTCTTCGCCATCAGGAACCAGGTCAGTTGCATATTCTGGTAAGGGTGGGTGTAAGTCAGGCTGGTATCAACCTTGGTATAAGCTGGTGTAACAAAAGCCTCAAAACTAGCCAGTCTGTCCTGGCGCTGAGCATGCAAGACATTCACACCCGCACGCCAGCCACCAGTGCGGTAAGTCAGGTCAAAGCCGGTACGGGTTGCTGGTTGCAGCGGCAAATTGCCCAAATTATCGAGACTGCCGCGCGAATAATCGGCAAAAGCACGGCCTGACCAGCCATCACCCAGCAGATTGTAACTGATCTCGGCTTCACCGCCGCGTATGGTGGCCGATGCCTGCGACCAGTTGCGCAAGGTGAATTCGGCATCAGCATCGGGCACACCTGCTTCATCTACTTTTATACCGTTAGTATGACCGTAGATGTAATTATTCACTTTGTTCAAGAAGGCATTGATTTTCCAGCGCAGCAGGCCATGCGTCTTTTGCAGGCTGAGTTCCAGATTACGTGAAGCTTCTTTCTTCATATCGACACTACCAATGTCGAAAGTGGCCGTCGATTCATGTGGGCCAGCTGAATACAATTCCTCTGTCGCCGGTGCACGCTGTGCCCATGACAGACTCAAGCCTGCACCATAAGATTTATCAAATTGCCACAGACCACCTAGAGAGGCTGAGAACAAGTTGAAATCACGCGCTTTCAGTCCAGTACTGGCGTCCGGGGTGCGCTTCACATTTTCAAAGCGCATACCTGTGCTGGCCATGACATCGGCAAATTGTTTTTGTTCTACAAAAAAGGCAGCAACAGAAGTGGATTTGGTGTTGGGCACAGTGTCGGCACGGCCAGTTTCAGCAGACAAGGCAGAGAACTTGACCTGCTCGGTCTGCAAACCCCAGCTACCTTGCCAACCTGCCCAGGATGGATGGGACAAGAGGATGCGGCTTTCCAGCATCTGGTTCTTGAAATTGGTGATGGGTGTGCCATCTTCGGATTTTTCTGTGTGCTTGTAGTCGGTCGCGCTGAATTTATATTTGAGGCTGTCGAAACCACTTAATGGTGAATTCAGCAAGCCATCAATATCCAGACGGTTTTGATTCAAATCGATGAAAGAACGTTCTTCCGTTGGTATGCCATAGCGGTCATTCAGTGTTTGTACAGCCGCACCTATATACCCCCAGTTTTGGATGAGCGAGGCGCCGGCTGTCAAAGAAGATTCACGGGTAAAGCTGGAAGGCATACTTCCATTGCCAGGTATTTTGTAGTTTCCCGTGTCGCGGCTGCTGCCATCCACATGCAGGCCAATGACGCCGCTGGAGCCGTCGAGGGAAAACGACAGGCTCTTTTCCTGATTCACCGTACCCAGACGTACTTCAGCTTCGCCCGTCACTTTCTTGTTCAAAACAGTGGGTATGCGGTTGTCGATGACATTGACCAGCCCGCCTATGGCGCCACTGCCGTACAGCAAGGCCGCCGGACCTCGCAAGACTTCTATCTGCTGTGCAGTAGCACTTTCACTGGCGACTGCATGGTCATTCGACAGGCTCGATACATCCGCCACAGACATGCCATTTTGCAGAATCTTGACCCTCGGGCCTTCCAGGCCACGGATAATCGGGCGCGATGCGCCAGCACCAAAACCGGAAGCGGATACACCCAGTTCGCTCCCCAGCGTGTCGCCCAGAGAAGTGCCGACTTTGGCCCTGAGTTCAGGTCCAGAAAGAATCTTGGCCGGGGTAAGCACTTGCATATTCTCATCGTTACTGATGGGATTAGAAGTGACGGTGACAGTGTTGATTGTATTGCCGGGGGCACTTTCGGCCAGGGCCTGAGTGGTAGGCGTCAAAAGGGCCAGCACGGCGCTGGTGATCAGTGTGCGTTGAAAAACCATGGTGTTTCCTGTTTGCGAAATGAGGCAAAAAAATAGAGCGAAGAATGACAAGACCTCAGGCGCAAGCATTGCGCCTGAAAAATCAAATAACCTCAGGCCTCGTAAAGGAAGCCAGGGCTTTCATCATGCAAGCAGGGAAGGTGGGGCGCGGGAAGAGAAGGGGACTTGCAGGGCTGCCAGCCAGCTCAGGATGGCTGCGCGGGAGCCAGCGACTGCCTTGCTGCTATGGCTGGCCATGGCATCCGGTAGATGTTGCAGGTATTCTGCTGCTGTCGCAGCGTCATACAGGACGCAAGAGTGCAAGATATTGCCATCATCCTGGCTGCCGAACAGGAAAGCACCAAGTTGCGCAGCAGGCTGCAGCACAACAGCAGGGGCTTGATTGCCGTTCCAGCCAGCATGCGAAATCTTATGTGCCAGCCCCAGCCATTGTGTGAACAATAAGACAGGCAATAGCAGGCACAGCAACCAGCGTTTGCTATTGTGCGTATTGATCTGTAGGGGCCGTAACATCTTCAATTTGAATTTCCGGTTTATCTTGCAGTAAAAAATGCTGGAGAATATGTCGTAAAAAACCGACATTTATTTGTCGTTGTATAAATTAAATGGATTAAAGCACATTATGTGTGACAAATAAGAACCAGCATTAAGAACGAATTATCGCGCAAAAGTTCATTGCTATGCAACTTGGTTGCATATTGTGGCAATAAAAAAGCGCGCAGTTGCCACCGCACGCTTTTGTGAGCCAGAAGCGTTACAAATTAATGTTAATGCTCAGTCACCGTACAACTTTTGCTTCATTTCACGTCTTTGCTGTGCTTCCAGCGACAGGGTCGCTGTTGGACGCGCCAGCAGGCGTGGAACACCAATGGGTTCACCGGTTTCTTCGCACCAGCCGTAATCGCCTTCATCAATACTATTGATGGATTGCTGTACCTTCTTCAGCAATTTGCGTTCACGATCGCGGGTGCGCAATTCCAGCGCGTGTTCTTCCTCTATCGTGGCACGGTCTGCCGGGTCTGGTACTAATACGGTTTCACGAAGATGCTCGGTGGTTTCGTCGGCGTTCTTCAATAAATCCTTCTCAAGCTGCTGCAAACGGGCCTTGAAAAATGCCAGTTGTGCAGCGTTCATATAGTCCTTCTCGCCCATCTTGAGGATTTCTTCCTCTGTGAGCAGAGCTTCGGGTGCGCTGACTGTAGCAGTCGATTTAGGTGATTTAGTTGCCACTTCGCTAACTTTCGATACGACGGGTTAATACATAGAACAAATCTGAAACAACATTTGTCCCAGACAATTATCCTCCCCTTATTGATAAAGTAAATGACATTTGCATGAATGCCACTTGCACGACAGACAACGTCTGACTTCAATAGCCCGCTAGTTTATACCAAACAATGCTCCAAACCTTGAATAAATATGTCTTTAGGTAGATTTTTGCCAATAAACACCATCTTGCTTTCGCGCAACTCATCTTCTTCCCACTTGGCCCCGACATCCGTCCCCATGATTTGATGCACACCCTGGAAGATGACCTTGCGGTCCGCGCCTTCCATCAACAATACGCCTTTATAACGCAACATCCGCGGGCCAAAGACTTGTACCAGGCCACCCAGGAACTCATCCAGTTGACCGGTATTGAAAGGCCGGGTGCTCTTGAAGGCAAAGGCAGCGATATCGTCGGAATGGTGGGCGTGATGGTGGTTGTGTACGTGTGGAGCATGGTCGCCGTGATCACCATATTCTTTGTGCTGGTGATGTTCATGGGTGCAATCGTCAGCGCAGGCATCATGCTCGTGCGCATGCTCCTCTTCTTCCGCACGCAGGAAGTCGGGGTCCAGATCCAGCTTGGCATTCAGGTTGAAGCCTTTCAGATCCAGCACTTCGCTGATGGCAATCTTGCCAAAATCGACGGCGCTGATGGGTGCACGCGGGTTCATGCGTGCCAGGCGGGCGCGTAATGCCGTCACTGCTTCTGCATCGACTAGATCAGTTTTCGATAGCAGGATCTTGTCGGCAAAACCAACCTGGCGCTGGGCTTCTTCATGTTCGTCAAGTTGTTGCATGCCATGGCGGGCATCGACTACCGTAACAACTGCATCCAACATGTAATAGGTGCCAACTTCTTCATCGACAAAAAACGTTTGCGCCACCGGGCCGGGGTTGGCCAGGCCTGTGGTTTCTATGATGACGCGGTCAAAGCTCAGCTTGCCTTCATTCTTTTGCTGTATCAGCTTGCTTAGCGCGACGATCAGGTCACCGCGCACCGTGCAACAGACACAGCCATTATTCATTTCCACGATTTGCTCATTGCTGTCCTGCACCAGGATTTCATTGTCTATATTTTCCTGGCCTAATTCATTTTCAATGACAGCAATCTTGTGGCCATGCTCTTCTTGCAAAATACGGTTCAGCAATGTGGTTTTACCTGCACCCAGAAAGCCGGTGAGGATAGTGGTAGGAATTAATGCCATGATTTTTTTCTCACAGTTACAGTTTACTTTGCGCAGTCGGCGCACCAGCCTTTGATGGTCAGCTCTATATCGTGACTTTGAAAGCCTCGTCCCAGAGAGGTTTGCAAGGTCGCCTGCAATTGCTCACGCAAGCCAGCGGGTTGCTGGGCATCATCAAGGCAAAACACCCTTGCACAGCGCGTGCATTTGAAATGCCCATGCTGATGCTGGGCCGGATGCTCCTTGGTACCGGCAGTTTCACTGCCTGTGCTATAGCGAAACACCCTGTCATCGCCAGAAATTTTATGTGCCAGCCCGGCATCGGTCAGGCAATCCAGCGCTCTGTACAAGGTGACTCTGTCCATCTCTGGCAAAGCATCCTGTACTTCGAGATGGGACAGGGCGCGCTGGCTGGCCAGTAATTCTGACAAGACATTCAGGCGTGCACCGGTCACACGTACACCAGCATAAGACAGCAAGCTGGACGCGGTATTGTGGTGCCTGGAGGCAGCCGGTTTGGCTCGGTTAGTCGGGGAGGTCATAGTAAGTCCGTGGTTTTCCTGCATGACACAAAACTGATATACGCCAAAGTTACATATTCTCATTATGCCTCAAAATGCAATTCAGTTGCAAAAGTATTCTGCGCCACTTTTTCGATTGACTGCAGAAAAAATGCGCCGTTTCACTTGCCTGTCATATTCGCTTCTTATACTCCTGCCCGAACTTGCCCATACTCATAGCAAGGTTTTTTTACAAATTCAGGCGCGCAATTGGTCTCCAATTGGCTCATTTTTGTTGCAACCAACTATTGGAATTCGAATCATGTCAGATCAACCTCAACTCGGTCGCCGTCAGGCACTTAAATTTCTTGCAGGCGTTCCCTTGCTGCCATTGGGTGCAATGTCCACGGCTTCATTGCTGAGCGCATGTGGCGGCAGTTCAAATGCGGCGACACCAGTTGTGCCAGTAGTCGCAAATTTCATCGGTGCTGAATTTACAGCCATGCCTGCCCCTACGCTAGCCAATGCGGCGGCAATGGCAACCACGACTGTGGGTTCGACACTGAGCGTCAATTTCAGTGACAATAGTTCGCAAGCTTATAAGCTGGCTTACCAGCCTTTCTTTCTGACTGGTGACATGGTGCCAAACGGTAGCGGCGGCACTACCCTGGCTGGCGGCTATTATGATATCAATAACAAGGCCATTCTCGACAAAACAGTAGTGGGCAAAGAACGTCAGTTCTTCTCTGATTCGCCTGACGGTACATCATTGCTGGCGGTTGCCAATCCCACGGTAGCAGGTATCAAGGGCAAGGCAGTATTCGCTGTTGTGCAGTTTGAATACACTACCTGGGCGCAAGATGAAAAGACTGATATGTATGGAAAACTGCCATCTCCTATCGCCGTCCTGACGCTGGACCAAGACCAGGCTACAGGCAAGCTGAGCCTGGTGAAATATCACAATGTTGACATGTCCAAAGTGAATGGCTTGTGGATCACTTGTGGTTCCAGCCTGTCACCATGGGGTACGCATTTGTCCAGCGAAGAATACGAGCCGGACGCATTCACCATCTCTTCCAACACCATGTTCAAGGCCTACAGTGCGAACTTGTATGGCGATGAGAACAAGGCCAATCCTTACCACTATGGCCATATGCCAGAAATCACGGTCAATCCGGATGGTACTGGTAGCGCCAAAAAGCATTACTGCATGGGCCGTATTTCCCATGAACTGGTGCAAGTCATGCCAGACAATCGCACCGCGCTGATGGGCGATGATGCAACCAATGGCGGCTTGTTCATTTTCGTGGCTGACAAGGAAAAAGACCTGTCCTCCGGCTCCCTGTATGTCGCCAAGATAGGCGCAGGTTTCTCCATAGACCCGGCTGCCGCAGGCGCAGCGCTGACCTGGATCAAACTTGGCTCAGCCACCAGTGCAGAGATCGAAAACCTGGCAAACACCTTGAAGCCAACTGACATCATGGAAGTGGCTACAGCCGATCCTAAAGACGCCAGCTTCACCAAGATCTATATCAGCGGCAAAGTGCAATGGATTAAAGTAAAGCCAGGCATGGAAAAAGCAGCAGCCTTCCTGGAAACCCATCGCTACGCAGCATTGATGGGTGGCAGCATGGCATTGACCAAACTGGAAGGTACAACAGTCAATGCCAAGGACAAGATTGCCTACTCGGCCCTGCAAAACATGCAAAGCTCCATGGTACGTGGCAATGCAGCCTGGAACGAAGCCTTTGGCGTGACCCTGGAAAAAGCGGTCAACTCCGGTGCAGTATTGGCGCATACGATGACAGGTGGCCAAAAAGACACAGCCGGTGCTGCCATCAATAGTGACTGGGTACCGACAGTAACCAAGACTTTGCTGGTAGGCGAAGATATCGCATCTGACGCATTGGGCAATACAGCCAATCCAGACAAGATAGGTGCGCCTGATAATCTGAAATTCTCGGAAAAACTGCGTACTCTGTTCATCGGTGAAGACAGCAGTTACCATGTGAACAATTTTGTGTGGGCGTACAACGTCGATACCAAGAAATTGTCACGCGTGATGTCCATGCCTGCTGGTGCAGAAGCAACTGGTTTGTCTGTTGTCGATGATTTGAATGGCTGGATGTATATCACCAGCAATTTCCAGCATGCTGGCGATTGGGGTAGCATCCATAATATCGTCAAGCCGACATTGGATCCGCTGGTGCGCGCCAACTACAAGGACCGTTTCGCTTCGGCAGTAGGTTATCTGACTGCTGATGCCAGCAGTGTCAAGCTGAGCAAATCCTGATCACTGGCAAGATTGGGTCGTCTTCAGTAAAGTAATTTGCGACGGTAGGATAAAAAGAGCAGCGGCATCGCTGCTCTTTTCTTTTTGTAAGCAAATATTGAAAATGTTCTCGCCTAAAAATCCTGTGCTACATTAATTGGCTATTGCACCATCAAACCTTGTCTTGTTCCGTATCCTGAAAAGGAGTCCAAAACATGATACGCCATCGTTTCAAAGCCCTGCTGTTTTGTCTGAGCATGCTGGCCAGTAACTTGGTAATTTCTGCCGCCAATCCGGCTTACGAAAAAGTCTTGACCACGGATGCACCGAATGCAAAGGACCATCCGCTGACGGGCCGTTACCAGGGGGCAAATATCTTGCTGCAGAGCCAAAAAGCATTTGACGAAATTTCTTTCCCGGCTGGCCCGGCAACAGAGCCGGATTACAGCAGTAGCAAGAAATTTTCCAAGATACAGAGAGCCGAAGGTGCACTGACCCGTACTGTATATGTCTCTCCCAAAGGGCGGTCTTCGCTGGAAGTGTTCCGCAACTTCAGTGACAGTCTGGTCAGCAAAGGATTTAAACCTGTATTTCAATGTGATAACGACAGTTGCGGACCATCCTTCAAGAGTTTGAAATATAACTGGAGCGAGAAACGCACGCATGTGCAGGGTGAGGGCTATGACGTCAATCGCAATCGCTATGTTCAAGGGGTGTTTGATGGTGCCAAGGACTTACGTTATGCACTATTGCAGAAGGGCGCTGGAGCTGCCACCACTTATATAGGCGTATATGCTGCGCTCAACTCGGGAGGCACCATGGGAGATTTGAGTGAGAGCCTCAACGACAGGGTGACAGTTCTGGTAGAAGTGCTCGAACCCAAAGCAATGGAACAAAATATCGTCACCGTTGACGCTGATGCGATCAGCAAGGAATTGGCTGCCAATGGCGCGGTGAGTTTTTATGGACTGTATTTCGACACCGACAAAGCGGTGATCAAGCCAGAATCCAAACCACAACTCGATGAAATGGCGAAATACCTGAAGGGCAATACCGCAGCTGTCTACATCGTTGGCCATACCGATACCCAGGGAGTACTCGACTACAACATGACTTTGTCCGGTAAACGTGCCCAGGCCGTGGTGGATGCACTGAAAACCTATGGTATCCCTGATGGCCGTCTGATCGCCAAAGGCGTCGGGCCGCTGGCTCCACGCGCATCCAATGCGGCTGAAGCCGGGCGTTCCAAAAATCGCCGCGTTGAAATGGTATTGCGTTGATGTCTTGCGCTATTTTTTAGCGCGCGGATGGGTCTGGTCGTAGACTTTGGCCAGATGCTGGAAGTCTAGCGAGGTATAGACCTGGGTCGCTGAAATCGAACTGTGGCCCAGCATTTCCTGCACTGCGCGCAAGTCACCGGACGACTGCAGTACATGCGAAGCAAAGGAATGGCGTAACATGTGTGGATGCACATTTGCTGGTATATCCAGCGTTTGTGCATGTGCCTTCAGGCGCAGTTGTATCAGACGGACAGAAATACGTGTGCCACGCTCGCTCAAGAATAGCGGGTACGGGTCAGCTTTTACCAGCGTAGGACGAATAGCCAGCCAGTCCTGCAATGCTTCCAGTGCGGGTTTGCCAACAGGCACTATACGTTGCTTGCCTCCTTTGCCAGTGACATGCACTTCACCCTCCTGGCGATCAACCCAGCCCGCCGAGCTATAGCCGGGCTCATTGACAGCCATCACATCCAGGCTGGCCAGTTCAGATACCCGCAATCCACTGGAATACAAGAGTTCAAACATGGCACGGTTGGCGCGTGCTGTGGGCTGGTCACCACCATGATGGGCGACCAGGTGCACCGCATCATCCGCCCCCAGCGCTTTGGGCAAGGGTTTGCCTTTCTTGGGGGCGCGTACTCCCTCTACCGGGTTCGCGGCCAGATCGTGCTCTTCCAGCAGCCAGCGGTAAAAGCCGCGCCAGCTGGATAGCTTGCGGGCAATGCTACGAGCGTTTTGTCCGCCTGCATGCATTTGGGCAGCAAAACGCCGTATATGATGTGTCGTCAGACTCAGCAGTTCGGCGGTCCCGGCGAGCTTGATAAGTTCATGCAAATCCAGCAAATAACTGTCCAGCGTATGCTGCGACAATTGCCTTTGACTGCGCAAGATTTCCAGATAATTGGCCAGATACTGATCCTGCGTATTCATACCAACCTTCAGCGGGAAGTGAAACTTTACATATCCACCATGCAGCTCAGAGCTGCACTACTGGTATCGGCGATCTTGCTGAGGAAATCTGTGGCCATGTCCTTGGTATAGCGATTAGGGTCAGGTGAACCCAATACCAGCAAGCCAAAGGTAGGCCCGGTTGCTGACAGGCGCAAAGGCAGCATCGCCAGGGATTCAATCGCCTGATCAGTTTCCAGCCAGGCTGCCGCTTCAAAATCATGGTTCTTGCCACAATAAGGTGTAGTCAAGCCCTTGGCAAACAATTGCGCATCATCACTGGTGGAGCTGGCAAACCAGGTATGAGCAAAATCTTCTGCGACATTCCACAAACGCAGGGTGGCATGTGGCAATTCAAAAATGTCTTGCAAACCCTGGGTCAGGGCATGTGGCAGATCAACATCATTGCGTGCCAACAAAAGCGCCCGCGTCCAGCGCTGGAATTTCTGGCTGATATCATGATTTTCTTCGGCAATGCGCAGCAAGTCTGCCATGCGCAATTCCAGGCTGCGATATTTTTCGCGAACGACTTCCATCTGCCTTTCCTGCAGTGAGATGGCACGTCCCATGACCGGGCTGGTGAGCTTGATGGAACCAAGCAACTCGGCATGTTCTTCAAAAAAATGCGGATGCTGTATCAGGTAGGTGGCGATATCTGTAGAATTCATTGTGTTTCTGTTAAATTAATTTCGCCTTCGAAGACGGTGACGGCGGGGCCGCTCAGGAAGACTGGCTGTCCTTCTCCTGCCCAGGCAATAGAGAGTTCGCCACCTCGCATGCTGACACGTACCGGGCTATCAAGCAAGCCACGGCGTATTCCAGCCACGGCTGCCGCACAGGCACCCGTACCGCAAGCCAGGGTTTCACCGGCACCGCGTTCAAACACGCGCAGGCGTATCTGCTGGCGTGCCACTATTTCCATGAAACCAGCATTCACCCGGCGCGGGAAACGTGGGTGGTGCTCTATGAGCGGGCCATCAACGGCAACCGGGAAGTCATTCACAGCAGCTACGATTTGCACCGCATGCGGGTTTCCCATGGACACAGCAGAAATCCAGGCCTGCTTGCCATTGATGTCCAGCGGCCACAAGCTGTCATTTCCCTCTGGTCTGGACTCCAGACCTTCGGCATTGAATGGCACCTGGGCAGCTTCCAGTATTGGTGCGCCCATGTTGACAGTGATATTACCATCCTCCCCCATGCGTGGTTCTATGATGCCGGACATGGTTTCCACCCGTATACTGGACTTGCTGGTCAGGCCTTTTTCCAGGACAAACTGCACGAAGGCACGCGAGCCATTGCCGCATTGCTCAACTTCGCCACCGTCAGCGTTATAGATGCGGTAGCGGAAGTCAACATCCTGGCTTTCTGGGCGTTCAACCACCAGGATCTGGTCTGCACCTATGCCAAAGCGGCGGTCGGCAATCAGCCTCCACTGCGCAGGAGTGAAATTGATGTGCTGGTTGATGGCGTCAATAACGACAAAGTCATTACCTGCACCATGCATTTTGGTGAATTTGAGTTTCATGCAGTGATTATATCCTCAGTCGCACAGCCCATGTGCTTCTGGCGTTTTCATCTCACTCCAGTTGATAGACCCCGCAACCCAATACGAGATTGTCATCGACTACTTCTATATAAGAAGTTTTTGCTTCCGTCTTTTTCGAGACTGGATTAACAATCGTGTAATTGACCCATCCGCCGGTTTCAGGCAAATCAAAGGCATCCCTGACCAGTTTGCGGCCATCAAGGCCATCCACATGAAACAGGTTGATCTTGAGCTTGGCGGCATTGCCTGCAAAAGCCAGGTATTGCCCATTGCGGTCAAAGGCAAACACATACATATCGCGGTCGGCATACAGTTTGTCGGCATTGGCGGTGATGATTTGCAGTGCAGGCCTGCCTCTGGACTGATACAAGGTCACGGCTTTCTTGACCAGGGCATGCGCTTCATCGGCTGTACCTTGCAATAATTTGAAGGCAGATGCCGCCCTGGTTAGCGCATGGGCCTTGTCTTCCAGGCTGATGGAGGCATGTTTGGCCTGTTCTGCCATCTGTGCATTGCTCTGGGTAATTTCATCGAGATGGCGCAAGGCTTCAGAGATTTGCGACAGGCCATTGCTTTGCTCACTGGAAGCGACAGAAATAGCATTGATATTATTCGCCAGTTCGCGGATGCCGCCGACGATATCAGTCAGTGTCATGTTGACATTGTTGATCTGACTGACACCCTGATCCCCCTCTGCACAGAATCATCAATCAGGCGTCTGATCTGACGGGCTGAGTCGGCACTGCGTTGCGCCAGGCTGCGCACTTCACTGGCAACAACAGCAAAACCGCGCCCATGTTCACCCGCACGCGAAGCTTCTACTGCCGCATTCAGCGCCAGAATATCGGTCTGGAAAGATATGCCATCAATCAGGCTGACGATTTCCTGCACTTTGCGAGCGCTCTGGTGTATGCCATTCATGGAATCGACTGCTGCACGCATGTCGTCGCCTGTCGATTCGGTAATCAATCGCAGGTTTGCTGCCAGGTTGTCGACCGCCCTGGCACTGTCGGCATTTTTTTTCACTGTATCTGCAAGGTCATCTACGCTGGCCGATGTTTGTTCCAGGCTTGATGCCTGTTGCTCGGTTCTGACAGTCAGGTCACTGATGTTCGTCGCCAGGCCCTCGCCAAGTTGAGCCACCATGCTGGCATTGCTGCGCACATTGGCGACCAGTCGTGACAAATTGCCATTCATGGCTTCCAGCAAATTGCCGGTTTTCGCCAGCTCGTCCTTGCCTATGATGCGTATGTGATTTGTCAGGTCGCCAGCAGCAACAGCATGGGCTGCCCGCCCGACCTGGTTCAAGGCGGAAATGAAGTCGCGATAAAAGCCCAGTGCCAGATAACAACTGAGGATGACAATAAGCGCTATGCCCAGGCTCAGCAGGTTTTGATACAAATCCATCTGTTTGCTGCTGTCTGTCAGTATCCCGCTCAGCTTGCCTTGCATCTGGGTTTGCAATGCCAGGGCTTTTTCTATGGCGAGTGTGCCTTGGGCAAAATAGGTATTGGCTTCGCCGTTGATGCTTTCTGCCAACAGGTTTTTACGGGTTAGCGCTGCAAATGCCTGTGATGCCTCGAAAGCGGCCTGTTCTGCTGTGGCCACGTTCAAGCCTGCGCGCTGCATTGCCTCATCCAGATCAACCACGCCATTCATGGAAGCCTGCAAGGCATCCAGCCGTGAGAATATGCCTGCTTTTTCCGGGAATTCCATGGTCCCGGTGTTGATATAGCTGGCACCCAGCCCCCGCAACAGTGCCAGATGTTCTATCCAGACTGGCAGCTTGCGCATGGAGACGTCCAGCAAAAGAAAATTTGCACTGTCGCTATTCGTCAGCAATCCCGTCCTTTCATTGAGCAGGGCAGAGAACTGCAAGCTTTGCCTGATCAGGCGGCTATGCTGGGCAACATTGTCTTTCACATTGGCGGCGATCTGGCCTGCTGCGAGTTGCCTGAGTTCGTCAACACTGGCTTTCCATGGCGCTTGCAAGCCCAGGGTGGTGTTGTTATTGAGGAACAAATCAAGCTGATCGAGGCTGGTTTTTAAGTCAGACCGGGTTTTAAGCAGGTCATCATCCAGATTTTGGCCAGACAGTTTGAGGTTCACCTGGCCGCGGTGTTTCTGCGTCTGTATCACGACTTTCATGATCAGGCCATTCGCCTCAACTCCCAATAAGCCCCCATGCGCTTTTAAGGCTTCATAGTGGGTCTGCTTGAGCGTCAGGCTGGCAAAAAACAACAAAGGCAGTAGCAAAAGAATAAAGATGCCCAGCAATTTGCTACGCAAACTGAGCTTACTCATCAGCACTGTACAGGGGTGCATGATCTTGTCGGTCAGACTGGTTTTATTCACGGACATACGAATCCTTGCGTTACGGCATCATTGCCTCACTGCCTGATTTGCTGTGGGCCTGCTTCTGCTTACAGCCTATTCTCCCAGATTATTGATATTGATACGATAGAAATTGAATGCATAAAAAACAAATATTTCAATACTGAATTCATGATGACCAGTACACTTTTATTGGGTGTCAGTCATACTGTACTGGTCTTTTTGTGAGGCACTGTCCATTGGGTTGAGCAATACAGCATGGTAATGTGCGACCCATAACTGAGTAGATTGAACTAGTTCGCCTTTCATCGTTCAATCTACATTAAAAAGTATATGATTCACTCACAAGGTGATTCTGTTTTGTTGCGCACACCATTGCCACACGATAAAAAAGCACGGAGACCCCATGAACGCACCCCTCAAAGCCGAGCAGCAGGCGCTGATCGACAACAATATTTCCCTGGACGATAAATTTACGCTGGAGCGCGGCCGCGCCTTCATGACCGGCACCCAGGCCCTGATACGCCTGATGATGTTGCAGCGCCAGGCCGACGAAAAAGCGGGCCTCAATACCGGCGGCTATATCAGCGGTTATCGTGGCTCACCTCTGGGCAACGTCGATCTGACCGCTGCTAAGGCGAAAAAGCATCTGGCCAAACACCATGTGAAATTTCACCCTGGTGTGAATGAAGATCTGGCAGCCACGACAGTCTGGGGTACGCAACAGGTGAATATGTTCCCAGGCGCGAAATATGATGGTGTGTTTGCCATGTGGTATGGCAAAGGCCCTGGTGTAGACCGTTGCGGCGACGTGTTCAAACATGCAAATTTGGCTGGCACCTCAAAACATGGTGGTGTACTGGTAGTTGCGGGTGATGACCATGCCGCCAAGTCTTCTACTGCAGCGCATCAGAGTGAACATATCCTCAAAGCCTGCGGTATCCCGGTCTTGTATCCATCTACCGTGCAGGAATATCTGGACTACGGCCTGCATGGCATCGCCATGTCGCGTTATACCGGCCTGTGGGTATCGATGAAATGCGTGACTGACATCGTCGAATCCGGTGCCGTTGTCGATATCGATCCGGACCGCGTAAAACCAGTTATTCCTGAAGATTTTGTTTTGCCCGCCGATGGCGTCAATATCCGCACACCAGACCCGGTGCTGGCGCAAGAAATCCGCATGAATAACTACAAATGGTATGCGGCGCTGGCCTATGCGCGAGCCAACAAACTCAATAAAATCATCTGGGACAGCCCGGTTGCCAAGATAGGTATCATCACTGCCGGTAAATCCTATCTTGATACCCGTCAGGCACTGGCTGATCTGGGCATTGATGAACAAGTCGCCAAAGACATAGGCATACGCCTGTACAAGATAGGCTTGACCTGGCCGCTGGAATCCGAAGGCGTGCGTGAATTCGCTACCGGCCTGGAAGAAATTCTCGTCGTCGAAGAAAAACGCCAGATCCTTGAATACGCTTTAAAAGAAGAACTGTATAACTGGGAAGACAAAGTCCGTCCACGCGTGGTCGGCAAATTCGATGACAGTGGTGAGTGGAGTAATCTGCATGGATCAGGCCATGGTGAATGGCTGCTGCCCGCGACTTATGAATTGAACCCGGCACAGATTGCCCGCGCGATTGCTTCGCGCATCAGCCGTTATTTCGCTGGTCATCCGGTAGAGCAGCGCGTGAAAGAGCGCGTGGCCTACCTGGAAGCCAAGGAATCCATGCTGAATGTGATCTCCAAACCTGATCCTAACAAAGACCGTGTGCCGCATTTCTGTTCCGGTTGCCCGCACAATACCTCCACCAAAGTACCGGAAGGCAGTCGTGCCCTGGCCGGTATCGGTTGCCATTACATGGTGACCTGGATGGACCGTGAAACTTCCACCTTCACCCACATGGGTGCAGAAGGTGTGACCTGGGTAGGCCAGGCACCGTTCACGACCGAGAACCATGTGTTCTGTAATCTGGGTGATGGTACCTACTATCACTCTGGTTTGCTGGCGATACGCGCTGCGGTATCGGGTGAAGTCAATATCACCTACAAAATCCTGTTCAATGATGCCGTCGCCATGACGGGTGGGCAGGAATTTGATGGCCCGCTGGACCCTGGCATGATCTCCCGCCAGATCGCTGCTGAAGGCGTCGGCCCTATTATTGTCGTTACTGATGAGCCAGAAAAATATGGTGCAGGCTATCCATGGGCGCCAGGCGTCACCGTGCGCCATCGTAGCGAACTGGATGCCGTGCAGCGCGAACTGCGCGTGGCCAAAGGCGTGTCGGCCATGATTTATGACCAGACCTGTGCTTCTGAAAAACGCCGCCGCAGGAAAAAGATAGACAAGGATGGCAAACCTGGCTTCCCTGACCCTGCCAAACGTGCAGTCATCAATGAAGCTGTGTGTGAAGGCTGTGGCGATTGCTCTGTGCAATCCAACTGCCTGTCAGTCGAGCCGCTGGAAACCGAATTCGGTCGCAAGCGCCAGATCAACCAGTCTTCCTGCAACAAGGACTTTTCCTGCGTCACAGGTTTCTGCCCCAGCTTTGTCACCGTCGAAGGTGGCAAACTCAAGAAACCGGCAAAAACAAAAATTGAACCGGGTAATGCACTCGACGTGAATGCACTGCCGTATCCAGCCCTGCCTGATACCAAAACACCTTTCGGTGTACTGGTGACCGGTGTTGGTGGTACCGGCGTCATCACCATCGGCCAGATCATGGCCATGGCTGCGCATTTGCAGGGTAAAGCCTGTTCCGTGCTGGACATGACAGGTCTGGCGCAAAAAGGCGGCGCGGTGATGTCACACGTGCGTCTGGCTGACAAGGCCGACGACATACAATCGACACGCGTAGGTACAGGCATGGCTGATCTGGTCATAGGCTGTGATCTGATCGTGACGGCAGGCAAGGATGCACTGTCACGCATGGGCGAAGGCCGTACCCACGCCGCCATCAATGCCAATGGTTCGCCAACTTCTACCTTTATCAAGAATCCTAACTGGCAATTCCCGGCTGAATCAGCCGAAGGCGATATCCGCAAAGCCTGCGGTGCTGACCGTGTCGATCTGATTGATGCCGGTTCAATTGCGACTGCACTGATGGGCGACAATATTGCGACCAATATGTTCATCCTTGGCTATTCCTGGCAAAAGGGCTGGGTGCCGCTGGAAGAAGTCGCCTTGATGCGTGCGATTGAACTCAATGGCGTGTCGATAGACTTCAACAAGCAGGCATTTAACTGGGGTCGTCTGGCTGCGCATGATCTGGCAGCAGTACAGCGTCTGGTAACGCCTGCTCAAGTCATAGAACTTAAACGCGCACCGACACTGGATGACACCATCAACAAGCGCGTGGCATTTTTGACTGATTATCAGGATGCCGCATACGCCAGCCAGTACAGTGACTTTGTGGCGCAAGTCAAAGCAGCAGAAAGCAAACTCGTCGATGGCAACAAGCCTTTGCGTCTGACTGAAGCTGTCGCGAAATACCTGTTCAAACTGATGGCGTACAAAGACGAATATGAAGTCGCACGTCTGTACACTGACGGCAAGTTCCAAAAGAAAATTGCCGACATGTTTGAAGGTGACTACGCCATCAACTTCCACCTCGCCCCACCTTTGCTGGCCAAGCGCGATGGCAAGGGCCATCTGATCAAGCAACAGTTTGGCCCATGGATGATGAAAGCTTTTGGTTTGATGGCCAAGTTCAAGTCCCTGCGTGGCGGTACCTTTGATATTTTCGGTTACACCGAAGAACGCAGGATGGAACGTGCCTTGCCAGTCGAGTACAAGCAGACCCTGAACAAGTTGCTGCCTTTGCTGAATACAGATAATTTGTCCAAGGCAGTAGCGATTGCCAGCATCCCTGAAGACATACGCGGTTATGGCCACGTCAAGGAAAGGCATTTCAAAGCCGCCAAGGCCAAGGAAGCAACACTGATTGCAGAGTTTAATACTGCACAGTCTGCGCAAAAAGCTGCGTAATCAAGCCTTAAATAATTTTGAAACCGCCATGTTTTGCGTGGCGGTTTTTTTTCGCCTGACTATTTGCTCAGTCAGCAAAGCCGCAAGGCTTTAAAATAGCGTTTCTCTATTAGCCCGGAACCCATCATGCAAGCTCGTTTCTTCATCGCTACCGCCGCCATCCTCATGTTCGTAGGCGTGGCTGCCGGTGCCTTTGGTGCACATGGCTTGAAGCAAATGCTGAGTGCCGACATGCTGGCTATTTGGCAAACTGCAGTGACTTACCAGATGGTGCATGGCCTGGGCATGCTGGCGCTGGGCATCATGTTGCAGCAACAGGATAATCCCTGGCTGCGCAAGGCTGCATGGGCAATGCTGGCCGGAGTGATTATTTTTAGTGGTAGTCTGTATGCACTGGCCTTGACTGGCATACGTGTACTGGGTGCGATTACGCCGATAGGTGGTGTGGCCTTCCTGGCGGGCTGGGCGATGCTGGCCTGGGCGGCAATTCGTCGTTAAGTCATCACTGGTGTGTCTGACCAGTTGATTTGGTCGAACAAGGCTTGCAGCTTTGCCGTGCGTGTCGGATTGATCATGCGCATATAGGCCAGCTTGCCTGCCAGGTGGGTGCGAAAGTTGGCATGTCCTTCGCGGTTTTGTGATGCCGGGTTGCTGCGCAGGCAGTTAGTCAATATCGCTTTCAGAGTATCGTAATCGCTGCGTTTGATATTACAGTGGCTGTTCACGACAATGCCTGTGACTTGCTGCCTGGTCGCGGCCCGCATGATGCGGGTTTTTTTATAGTTCAATACAAAACCTTCTTCTATCGCGATAGCTGCTACTTGCGGGATGAAGCGCGCCAGGCTTTGCTCAAATTGCGCATTACCAGAAAACGTCAGGTCATCCGCATAACGGCTATAGCTGACCTGCATCCTATCTGCCAAAGCCTGCAGACGAATATCAAGTCGGTATGCACAGAGATTGGCGAGGGCAGGGGAGGTCGGTGCACCTTGCGGCAGATGTGGGCTACGTAGTAAATGACCTGAACTGACTGAGGCCTGTGAGTTGCAGGCCTTGTCTTTGACGATAGCGGTGGGCGTGCGGTTGCTGCATAGTCGTGCCAGCGTGCCCGCAACTTTTTCCGGATAACCTAGCTTTGCAAACAGGGCATGCAGTCGTGAGCCTGGAATACTCGTAAAGAAGTCTTTCAAATCCAGTCTCACCACAACGCGCTGCCCGGTATGTTGTGCCGCATGGCTGATGCTGGAGCGACCATGTTGAAATGCCTGCGCTGCTGCATGCGGCGGTACCCGGTTCAATATCTGTTGCAGGACTTTTCTTTGTATATTGCGCAGGCGTGATTTGGGTACTTCCAGCAAACGCCAGCCGCCAGACGCTTTTTCAAGCCAGCGGTAATGATAGTGTCCCAGTTGTGGTGATGCTTGCGCATCCTGCCGCCACTGATCGGCAAACCAGGCAAGTTCACCGACTGTCAGATTGAGGTGTCCGGCTAAATCAGCCGTGCTGTTGAATTCAGGTAGCCCCAGGGTTTGCAGCCATGCGGGCTTTTCAGGTGCGATGGCGGGCAACAGGCAATACCGTTTGATTTGTGGTTTGTCTTCACCACCCCAGGCAGCGTAGTAGCCATGGTCGTCCAGTAGTAGTGCAGCCAATTCATGGCGGCTGTAATGATAAAAATGCGGGCCAGCATGCATGCAAATTTTTTGACACAGTGCCGGTATCCACGGCCATCTCTTGCCCAACACCCAGCTCATGTTTTTCATCAGGCTGAGATGGCTGAACTCACCTGCCAGTAAGGCATCGGCAATGGCTAAGGCGACCTGCTTGGGTGTGTCCATGAATATAACTTAGGGGGCGGCGGCGCAGAGCCTGCAACCAGTCTCGTGTAGTGTGAGCAGTCCTGCATGGAATGCAGGGAGGCTCACGCGATGAAATACCAGGTAAATTTATCCCACGGGGTAACCCCGCAGAGGCGCTATGAACTTGCGTCTGAGCACCAGCTTGCAGGATGCGCCGCAGTGCGAAGATAGAGTATGCAGCCCTGGCTGTCAATATAGTGGCTGCAATCTCCAGAGATTATTCGCTATATTTCTCTACCGCTTTTTGATAAGCAGGGCGCGCCGCTACCATATCGACAAAGCGTGTCAGATTAGGGAAGGCTTCACGACCTGCACCGCGTACGGCTGACTGTATTGCGAAAGACAATTGTATGTCTGCGCCCGTCAAGCTGGCGCCAACAAAGTAATCACGGCCTTCCAGCTCGCTATTCAGATAACTGAAATGGTTGGCCACCTCGCCGTAGATACGTGGGTGCAGAGGTGCGCCAGCTTCACCCAGGCGACTCACATACAGCTTCAGCAGTAGCGGCAACATGGCCGAGCCTTCGGCATAGTGCAGGAACTGTACATAGCGGTTGTAGTCAGCCGTACCCAAGGCAGGAGCCAGGCGTCCATTACCATAAGTGCGGATCAGGTAATCGATGATGGCACCGGACTCTATCAGGGTCTGGTCTTTATCACGTATGACAGGGGCTTTGCCCAGCGGGTGTATCTTTTGCAGCTCAGGCGGTGCCAGACGCGTCTTGGGATCGCGGTCATACGAGATGACGGTGTAATCCAGCCCCAGTTCTTCCAGCAACCAGGTAATGCGACGTGAGCGTGATTCTTTTAAGTGGTGGACTTCTATCATGGGAGCCTCTCGGTGTGGGGTACTGGTAAATTTGGAAAAACTCATTATGCACAGTTTTTGCAAAGCCTGCGCCAGCGCTTTTTTATTCACTAGAGTACTTGCTCTAGACTTTCTTTAAAGAATCGTCGTGAGCGTCATATCCCTGACATAAGGCAGTCCTACTATCTCTCATTTTCCAGGGGAGTAGCCAGATGCAAAACGATCAGAAGAAAAATTCAAAAGCGCCAGCAAATATTGCCAGACGTGGCTTCGTTATCAAGATGTCTTCCGTAGCTGCCGTGATGGCATCTGGCGGTGTATTAACTGCCTGTGGTGGTTCTTCCACGGTGTTAAATGGCGAGATGGCAGCTTTTAATTACGGTGTCGCCAGTGGCGACCCTTTGGCTGACCGCGTGATCTTGTGGACCCACGCCAAGATATCGACAGATGTCAGCGTGGACCTGACCTGGCAAATGGCGGCCGATGCGAGTTTTGCGACTGTACTGTTCTCTGGCAAGGTAACAGCAAGTTCTGGTTCAGGTTTCACCGCCAAGGTCGATGCTACTGGCCTGGCTGCAAATACTGAATACTACTACCGCTTTGTCGCGCCGAATAATAGCGTATCCCCGGTTGGCCGAACCCGCACGCTGCCAGTAGGCAATGTAGACCAGGTCAAGCTGGCTGTGTTCTCTTGTAGTGATTATCCTGCTGGCTACTTCAATGCCTATGACAGTGCGGTATCTTCCGGTGCCCAGTTCGCCCTGCATCTGGGTGACTATATTTATGAATACAAGGATGGTGTCTATCCACCAGCCGCTTCACAAGTCGCAGGCCGCGTATCTGCACCTGCCAGCGAGATCGTTACAGTAGCCGATTACCGCGCCCGCCATGCCCTGCACAAGGCAGACCCTTATTTGAAAGCCCTGCATGCGCGTATGCCCATGATCACCATTTGGGATGATCATGAGTTCGCCAACAATGCCTGGATAGATAATGCAGAAAACCATAATCCTACAACGCAGGGTACCTGGGCTGCACGCAAGGCAGCGGCCAGCCAGGTCTATCATGAGTGGATGCCAATACGTTCACCAGACGCAGCCAATCTGCTGAAAATTTACCGTTCATTTGATTTCGGCAATTTGTTGTCCCTGCACATGCTCGATACCCGCATCATCGGTCGCGAACAGGCACCAGACCGCATGGTCGATGCACAAGGCCGTGATGTGGCTGATCCCAAGTTCCTGCCTTATGCCTTTAACAAAAACAAACAGTTGCTGGGCACTACCCAGCAAGCCTGGCTGGATAGCCAAATGAGTTCGTCCAAGGCAACCTGGCAAATCTTGGGTAACCAGACTGTCATGGGGCGCGTTCAATTGCCAGTGTCAGTACTGCAAACCAATCTGAGCGCAGAATCCGTGACTGCCTATCTGACGGCCAAAGCGACCCCGGCAGCGGCGCAAACACAGACGCAAAAAGACTTGCTTGATCCGCTGAAGAATCCCAAAATTTCCTATACCTTCGACAACTGGGAAGGTTATCCAAATGCGCGCGATGCCGTGTTCAACTCCGCTGCGAAATTGAAAACGGCAGGCAAGAAATTCCTGGTCTTGTCCGGTGACAGTCATAATGCCTGGTTCAATAAACTGACACTGCCAGATGGCACGCAAGTAGGTGCAGAATTTGCTGGCATGTCGGTGACTTCCTCCGGTTTTGAAAGTGTGTTCCCGCCATCAGTCGTGCCTCCTGCAACACTGGCAGGCACCATCAAGGCCCTGGTGGATGACATCACTTACATAGACACTTATCGTCGTGGCTATATGCTGATCACCGTCACGCCTACTCAGGCCAAGGGTGAGTATGTGTATGTCAGCACCGTCACCAGTTCCAGCTATACCACCAGCGTGGATACCTTCACTTACGCTGGTTAAGATGAACTGAGACAGGCTCTCTGGCGAAGCCGCTATCTGGCTTCGCCATTCATTTCACTTTGTATTCCATTGCCAGTACTTCGTCATTGGAATCCGCCTCGATCTCTGCAAAGCCTAGTTGCTGATACAAATGCAGCGCACCCGGATTGTCGCGGTAGACGCGCAGGCTGAGCACGGGCAAGCCTGTTTCAGTGATGGCCAACTGCATCAGTTGCTCACACAATAGTCTGCCATAGCCCTTCCCACGTGCCGCTGGCGAAACGATGATGCGGCCCAGGTGCACACGTTGTTCATCCCGTGGCCAGAACTGGGCGTATCCGACGATCTTCATGTTGGCGTCAGCCAGGACTATCGACTGTGCTTGCGGCTTTGCCAGTAGTGCGGGCAAGTCACTCTGCTTAAAAGGATAAGTTACGGTGGGCCCAGCCCAGCGTGAGCACGCTTGCGCGCTGGTTATCCAGCGAGCGATCACAGCATAGTCATCCATCAGGGCGGGGCGTAAGCTTGGCGACATTGTTCTAAACGGTAAAAGTGTAGTGTTAAATCCAGCACGCTAGCATGTGTTCATGATTTTACCGTGGCATTAATGAGAAGCGGAAAATTGTCCTCTAAGTTGATCATATAGGGGGAATGCCATGAAAAGCACCGCAGCAATTCATATGCAGGAAATGTTAATATCCGCTTACTTTTTATCGACTTCTTTTAGCTTGCATATCCATGTCAACACTGGTTGTACTTGTCGTCCTGTTCGCAGCATTCTTGCATGCTGCCTGGAATGCGGTCATTAAGGTTGGCAATAATAAATACTTTAATACCGTCTTGGTGACTTCCGGTGCTGGCGCGGTTTGTGTAGTGGTCTTGCCTTTTGTACGCCAGCCGGATGCAAGTAGCTGGGTATTCATGCTGGCATCGGTAGCTTTGCAGGTGGTATATTTCTATTTGCTGGCAGCAGCTTACCGGCATGGTGACATGAGCGAGGCTTATCCACTCATGCGCGGGACGGCACCATTGCTGGTCGCGCTGGTCAGCGGCAGTGTCATAGGCGAGGCTGTGCCAGTCTTGCGCTGGTTGGGGCTGGCTATGCTGGTACTGGGCATACTTGGTTTAAGCCTGTGTGGTGAACGCAAAACAGGGGCTGGAAATCAAGCATTATCGAGCCGTGGCTTTGCCTTGCTGAATGCGTGTGTCATCGCCGGTTATACCGTTGTGGATGGTATAGGTGTACGCAAGTCGGGTGCGCCTGCTGCCTATACCATGTGGATTTTCTTGCTGACGGCGTTGGTGTTGCTGGCACTTGTCATGCTCAGAAACAGGCAGACTTTTCTTGCCTATGTCAGGGGGAAATATTTATTAGGCATAGCCGGTGGTGCAGGTTCTGTCGCTTCGTATGGACTGGCACTATGGGCTATGACGCTGGCACCTGTGGCCGCCATCGCGGCCTTGCGTGAAACTTCCATCCTGTTTGCCACGGCAATTGCGGCCTGGGTGCTGCGCGAAACAATTTCTGCCAGACGCCTGGCTGCCATCATGCTGGCAGTAGCAGGCGCAGTCGTGATCCGGTACACCTAATCTTTGATGGCTTCAACACTGAAGGACAAAGTCACTTCGTCGCTAACAAAGGGCACGTAGCGGCCAACACTATAATCGCTGCGCAGGATTTTGGTCATGCCATTTGCACCGCAGGCACGCTTCAGGTACAAGATCATGAAGCGGCACTCGAAATGCGTGATATCTACGATTACCTTGCGGGTAATATCCTTGATTGTCAAATCACCTTCCACCTGCACCAGCTTGTCTTCATTGAAGATCAGCTTGTTCGATATAAAAGAGATTTTTGGATATTTTGCGGCATTGAAAAAATTTTCTGAACGTAGGATATTGTTGAAAGTATCAGAGCCAGTATTGATGGAGTCAGCTTCGATGGCAATTTGCAGGCTGCCAGTCTTGTTATCCATGTCAAGCTCTATGTTGCCACTATTCTTGTCGAAGCGGCCACGCTGCAAGGAAAGACCCCAGTGCTTGTATTCAAAATTGCTGAAAGTATGCTCAGAGTCGATCAGGTATTTGTCAGCAGCGGCTACCGACAGGCAATAGCCACATAAAAATACTAAAAGGCATTTCTTGAACATGAAAGTACCCAATCAAAAAGGCAGTAACAGTCATCATAAGCTGTTACTGCCTGACTTGCCAGTGAGCCGGCCTTAAGGTTTGACGAACTTCAGTGTCATCCTGTCACTTTCACCTATGGCCTGGTATTTGGCTTTGTCTTTTTCCTTGTTGGCCAGGGTAGGTGGCAAGGCCCATACGCCATTTTCATGGTCGGCTGTATCTTTTGGGTTGGCATTGACTTCAGATTTTGCTGCCAGTTTGAAGCCTACGCTCTCGGCCAGTTTGATGACATAGCTTTCATGCACATAACCTGTGCTGGCTTTTTCGTCCTGGGTTTTACTGGCTGGCAGACGATGTTCCACCACGCCAAATACGCCACCTGGTTTCAAAGTGTCATAAGCGCTCTGGAACAGTGTTTTCATGGCTGGCTCGCCATTTGCTATCCAGTTATGAACATTTCTGAACGTCAACACCATGTCGGCACTGCCTTTGGCTGCGTACTCAAGTTTGGCTGGCGGTGTGAACACACCCATTTCTACTTTGCCGTAGACGGCTGGTGTGGCGTCCAGTTTTTGCTTGAAGTTGGCGGCACCCTTACTGACGGCCGGGTCACCCAGGGCGACGATCATCTTGCCATTTTCACGCAAATACGGCGCCAGGATTTCGGTATACCAGCCGCCGCCAGGTGCCAGCTCTACCACTGTCATATTGGGTTTGATGCCAAAAAAATTCAGGGTTTCATAGGGGTGGCGGGCACTGTCACGTACGGTATTGGCTGGGGTGCGTTGTTGCCCTGCGATTGCGGCTTTCAAAGCATCGTCAGCCAGAGCAGCCTGACTGGCACCTATACCAGTGATCATACTCACTGCGAGCAGAAATTGTTTCATGCAAAATCTCCTAAGGAAAAAACATATGACAGGGTGAATCTGTAAACGTTCCACGTAGATGGCAAGCTTTGATCGTGCAGCGCATCATTTGCTTCTCGTGGTTGGTGCTGCCTTGGCGCAATATCAGCACACATTCCGCCAGGCAATCAACAAATACTCGCTAGTGATGCTTGCGCAGAAATGATTATAGGCTCAGACTGTCGCAATTCCGTCGTGCCTATCATCAGGTCAGCAACCTGGCCACACTGTCAGATGATTTCGTGAAGGAAAACCAGAGTGAGCCATCAGATACGCCATGAAAAAATCTTTCCTATTAGCGCCGCCGTTAACGGTTACGCTATTGCTGCCATTACTGGCATCTGCCGAAACCCCTGTTTTCCGCTGCGAAGTTGAAGGCCGCGTTACCTGGTCAGACCGACCCTGCAAGGGCAATAGCAAGGTCGTCAAAGTCAAACCCTTGAAATCTGGTGTGCCCAATAATACTGACGGCAAAACCAAATAAGCACCTCATAATGCCGCAACTGCCTGGTTTGTCCTGCGTCTCCTCGTCATGCAATAGTCCCGAAGTCTGTCACAAATAGTTTTCCTTTTCAGGAACTTGGCTTATTGTCTATAGTCTGATGACAATAATCTATTGAGGAGAGCAAATTGAAAAAATCGATATCTCGTCGTTATGCCATGGGGGCAATGGCTGCCTTGCTGGCACTGGCCAGCCTGCCTGCTGCTGCGGGTTGGTTTACAGGCAAGGGTGTTGAAGGTTCTGGCAATATCCAGAAACAAGACCGTGCCATCAGTGACTACACCAGCATAGACCTCGCCTTGCCAGCCACGCTGGAATTACGCCAGGGCGACAAGGAAGGCGTACAAGTAGAGACAGACGATAATTTGCAAGCCCTGGTGGAAACCGTGGTCGAGAATGGTCATTTGAAAATCCGCAGCGCAGAGAAAAATACTTACCCCAGAACCAAGGTACTGAACATCATTGTCTATTGTAAAAATCTGGACAAGATTGCTGTCAGTGGCTCGGGAAAAATCTGGACTGACAAACTGCTAGCCAAAGACTTGCAAGCCAGGATAGGCGGTTCAGGTGATATACAAATCAAGTCCTTGCAGGCGGGCAACCTGAAAGTTGCGATAGGTGGTAGTGGCAATTTCATGGCAGCAGGCAGTGCCACTGAATTTGACGGTACCATAGGCGGCTCAGGTGATATCAAAGTCGGCAAGCTGGAAGCAAAAAATGTCAAAATCAAGATAGGTGGCTCGGGTGTAGCCCTGGTTTGGGCCCGGGACAAACTTGATGTCAGCATAGGTGGCTCAGGAGATGTTGCCTATTATGGCGACCCCAATATCAGTAAGTCCATAGGTGGTTCTGGCAAACTGACACGCAAGGGGAATATGCCTGGTTGAAAGCGTGTTTAAGATATTATTGGGCGTGTGTGATCTAGGCTGATGTGCTGTGTTTATGTTGCTCTGACCCTGTTGACACACGCTCGCTAAAGATCCTAACCCCTTTCTTATCGCAAGGGCATATAAATATTGCTCAACAAATCTGCGGGTGCAGTATCTCGCGGATTGTTCAGATATTCTTCAAACGGCGGTGCATCATCTATCTCTTCACCGGATGCTGGCAGCCAGACGCCAAAGAACCAGCGGTATACTGGCTGCATGTCCGAGTAAGGGCCTTTATAAGTCAATACCGCATACTTGCCACCGCGTAGTTCAGTCAAAGACAACGGTTCCTGTAGTGCCTGCTCGGGCAGGGGCTGAGGTGCACTGATACATGCTTTGGAACGCAACTTGTCTTCTTCCACTGTCATCGCATCGTCATAGTAAATCCCTATCCAGCGGGTATCTTCCCTGAATAATTGCCGTGATGCGGCGCAGCCAGTCAGGATGTCGAAGGTCTTGCTGATGCTCATGTAACTGCCGGTATTCTCTATGCTCAGCAATTGTACCGGTGCGATACTGGTGATGCTGACCGGGAAGTGCAGGTCGCCACTGAGTTCATCCGGCAGCGGGAACTGCTGATGGCTGCCTTCCTTGCGGTAACGTGCAGGTGGTTGCCCATATACCGAGGCAAAGATACGGGTGAAAGATTGCAGGTTGGGGTAGCCAGAAAATTCTGCGATCTGGTCTATCGCCATGTCACTACGCGCCAGCAGTGTTGCCGCTCTTTGCAGGCGCAGGCGCTTGACGGTTGCCACCACGCTTTCACCATGGATGGCGCGGTAGATACGATGCCAGTGATAGGGCGACATGCAGGCGATTTCGGCCAGCTTGTTCAAATCCAGGTCTTCATCGAGATGGGCATGCAGGTAATTGGTGACGCGTGAGAGATGGCGTTCATAACTGACTTGCAGGGCTGGACTGGTGGACAATGTGGACATACTGGCCTTGGTCGAAATGTTGTTGCTGCTTATTTTATACCTATGTAGATGGCAGCTTGCTGTGGTCCCTGATATTCTTCAAAGTCCGTCAGGTAAAGGCGTTCATGTGCTGCGCCATTGGAAAAGTAAGACCACACCTTACCCCATCCTTCAATGATGGCAGCAGGCATTTCACCTTCGCAGTCAAACACCATATAGCGTCCCGCAGCAATCTTGATGCTGGCGAAATCTGCCGGTGCTGAAGTCACAGCGACGCCCGCAGTCACGTCAAACATGCCACTCGCATCGCTTTCATAATTTGAATACACACCGTAGATTTTTCCATCGACGGTTTTTCCTGGTAAGGTCTCTGGTAAATTCCTGGTAAAGAATTGTCCCCACAGTGGCCCTATCTTGCCCTTGGCATTGTCGGCCTCATCTGCATTGCGGGTGCGTACTTGCAGGCCGCTGATTTGGAAGCTGTCTACTGTTACGATTTTTGTTGGCATGTTTTTATCCTTTTAGAAAAATGATGAATGACTTACTTCTTCATGGGTTGACGTATGATGGTCTTCCAGTTTTCTGGCGCTGCCTTGCGTATATCACTGAGATAAATCTCATGATGCTTGCCTGTCAGCTTGCCGTGCTCGTTGATGTACTGATGCAGGCGGTCTATGGTCGGGCCTTCCTCAGTGAATGGGCCTTTGTGCAGGACTTGTGCGCAGTGACCTTCTGCAAAACTTTCAAAACGTAATTGCTGCAATGCTGGCAGTGATTTCTTCTTGCCCGCTGCAGCGATGGCTTCGGTCGCCATTTGCGCAGTGATAAAGTCAGGCTGCATGATCATCATGGTCCAGCGCCATTCTCCTTTACGGTCCGCCACGAAGGCGGCCATGTCATCTGCCCACCACAGACCTTCCAGTGGCATGACGACATAGTCAATCGCCGCACTGCTTTTCTTGATCATGAACTTCAGGGTATAGGACACCGTAAACAGGGCTTCCACGGCGGCGCTATAGTGATCAGAAGAATTTGGATCACCCTGGCCGTCTATCATGAGAAAATTAAATGCAGCGACATCTACCCCAGTCACACTCTTGGCTGATGCCTGATAGACAGATTTAAATTGTTTCTTCAAATCCAGTTTTTCCATGATGATGGGCTGTTCTTCTTGTCAGAGAAGTAGGTACCTTAGCATGAAGGGATTTGACAAATCTTGCGGACTTGCAGCAGATCGTTATAAAAGGGAAATGATGAATACCATAATGGACACCAATTTGACGATACGTTGTGCCACGGAAGCTGACATCGCCGCCATGCAAGCACTGATTGCCCGTTCCGCAATACAGCTCAGCGCAAGCTTTTACACACCAGAGCAAGCACTGGCCCTGCTGACGCATGTATTTGGAGTCGACACCCAGCTCATCCATGACCAGACTTATTTTGTCATTGAAGAACATGGCAAGATGATGGCCTGCGGTGGCTGGAGCAAACGCAAGACCCTGTTTGGCGGCGACCAGGCCAAGCGCGGCGTAGATGAACTGCTAGATCCGGCGACAGAAGCGGCACGAATACGCGCTTTCTTTGTAGAACCGTCAGCGGCACGACGTGGCCTGGGCTGTCTTTTACTGGAACATTGTAGCGCCCAGGCGCAGGCCGCAGGTTTTGCCGTGCTGGAGCTCGCGGCTACCATGCCGGGTGAGCCGCTTTATCTTGCCTGTGGTTTCCAGGTGTTTGAACGCTTCCAGATCGATTTGCCAGGCGGCGTGATTGCCCCGCTCAGCCGCATGCGCAAACTGCTGGCTTGATGCATACACGTTTGATTTATTCGCATACTGTTTATTTATGCTTGATGTGCTGCCACGAACCCAGACGATGATGGCGTGGCATGGGGTGCGCATTTATGCGCGCATTGATCCTGTCGATCCAGGCGCGCCAGCTTGCCCATAAGTTGCCAAATATGCTGTCAGGCTGGTTTTGCGTGGCAAGCTTGGCGCCATTTCCAGTTTTTCTATTCATGTTGTTTCCCTATGCAATGCTGTTCACCGGGGCAGTATAGGTGTTAAGCTACGCACAGGAAATCGACAAATTTGCGCTTTTCATACGCATAAATGCACAGTATGCCCGCTTCAAATATACCCATCCCTGAGGGTCCAGATGCCGCACGTCTGGACTGGGATGATTTGCGCTATCTCCTCGCAGTAGCCAGAGGCAGTTCGTTATCAGCCGCCGCAAGAGTGTTGAGAGTCACACATTCCACAGTATTACGCCGTGTAGAAGCCATGGAAGCAAAGCTGGCCGTGCGCCTGTTTGAGCGTTTGCGCACAGGCTATGTCTGCACAGAAGCTGGCGAAAGCCTGCGGCGTGCCGCTGAACAATGTGAAACCCTGATCGCACAGGCTGAACGCGAAATCGTCGGTGGCGATACGCGTCTTACTGGACATGTGCGCGTCACCACCGCCCATGTTGTCGCCATGTACTTGCTCCCCGCTGCATTGGCAACATTTCATGCCCACCACAGCCAGATTGAAGTTGAGGTACGCACTGCTCGTGCCAGAGTGGATCTGGCGCGACGCGAGGCCGACGTGGCAATACGCATGTCGGCTGACGTGCCTGATACCCTGGTTGGGCGCCAACTAGGACAAGTCAGAATACGCGTGTATGGCTGGCATGCGGCACCTTGTTTAGCAACAATCAAGCCACAAAGCCTGTTGCCGCTGGAGGCATTAACGCGGGACTTTCCCTGGATAGGTTTTGATGGTCAGGACAGGAGTTATGACCGCTGGGTTGATACCCATGTGCCATCCCAAGTCGTGGTGGCACGTGCAGATCATTTTCCCAGTGCGACAGCCCTGATCAAGACCGGCATGGGTATTAGTATCTTGCCAGAATTTGTGGCCAGTGATGTGCCCGGTTTGCGCGCGCTGTCTGAACCAATTCCAGCTCTGCAGTCACCCTTATGGATGCTGACCCATGTGGATCTGCGCAATACAGCAAGGGTCCGCGCCTTCATGCATATTGCCGGTAATGCACTGGAAGCGGCATTGAAATAGTGCAAGGATTGATGCACTGCAATTAAGAACGAGCCGTAAACGCAAAAAGCCCACCAGGGGTGGGCATTCCATTCATTCCGGCAAACTGACAACAACCCATGCTATCTGCATGGTGCCACTGCTTGGTCCATCACCCGTGCTATCTGCGCGGTGCAATGTGGGGGTGTTTGCCTGTTCCTGCTGGTCCGCTATAGTTCGGTCCATGACAGGAGGTACCACGAATGAGATCCTTCAACACTTCACTACACCATTTCCCGGTTCGCATTTCATGCAAATCCAGCCGGTGAGAATGAAGGCGCTTTGGAGTAGGCTGAGCTTACTCTGCGGTCTTGTTCACAGGATGCACTATGCATCCTTTAACGACAATACCATTTTCCCTAAATCCATGCTATCTGCGTGGTACCAAGGGCCGGTAAGTATCATTCTGCGCATCAGCATTTTGTACTAGACATAAACACTGACAGATGAAGGGTGTCGCTATGCGACTGACTAACCCCCAACAACCCATGCTATCTGCATGGTGCCACTGGCCGGTAATACTGAATTAGTCAAAAGCACTGCGACCAACAAGGTCAATGAAGACCTTGGTCTGATATTAGGACAGAACTTGGATGTTGCTGGCTTTGTCGCCTTTAGGACCGGCTGTGCGCTCGAAAGACACACGCTGGTTTTCGCTCAGGCTTTTGAAACCGCTGGACTGTATGTACTGGAAGTGGGCGAACAAATCTGCACCACCTGCATCAGGAGCGATAAAGCCGAAGCCCTTAGCATCGTTGAACCATTTAACTATACCTGTTTGAGTACTCATGTTTTTTTCCTTTTGATAAAAGCATGGGCAAAATCGCCCAAAATGGACTTGTAAGCAAGTGATAAAACCAGTGGAAAAAAGACAGAACAGCCAGAGAGATAAAGCTATGCGGAATTGGGACCAACAAATTAAGGACTTGATGCAAGTACAGGACGGAATATACACGTTTACTTTGGAAGTGCCTAATTTTATTTAAAAATATTTTTGAAGGTATATGAACAGCGGCAACTAATTACTTTGCTGCGCCAACGGATAGAAGCAGGTCCTCCCAGATAATTGTGTCTGAAAAAATTGCTCATCTTCATAGGAAAGCAAATAGTAAAACTGTGCAGTGTAACAATTGATTTTCTTGCTTGACAAGGGGGTGGGTGAAAGTGATTATCTAGTGTTAAAGGCAAGTTAAAAACAAGATGTTTTCAGTCCCATTCAGTCCAAAATTAACCGCATTTATGAAAGTGACAGGCAATGAAACATTATTTTGAATACCAGGATTCCAAGTCTTACAAATTTTGGCAAGTTGAAATAGAAGCGAATACCTTGAATGTGAAATACGGCAAGATAGGCACCGCAGGCCAGGAAAAAATCAGCAGCTTTGATACGCCAGAAAAAGCACAAAAAGAAATGGAAAAGCTGATCAGTGAAAAAACCAAAAAAGGTTATGTAGAAAAAACCGATGCCAGCGCAAAAAAAGTGGCTCGACGCATAGGCGTTAGTTACGACGAAGCAGAAGAAGGCAAGACCTTGCTGGAAAAGGTCACCGCTTTTCTGGACAGTGCCCAGGCTACAGAAGTGGAGTCACTGGTGATTGCTGCCTGGGAAGAAGCCTATGATTGCGGCCCGCAAGAATCCCTGGACCTCATGATAGCCAATCCAGGAAAACTGCCGCAATTGAAAGAATTGTTTGTTGGTGACATGGATTCAGAAGAGTGCGAGATATCCTGGATCACACAGGCAGATTACACCAAACTGTTTGCAGCCTTCCCCTCACTGGAACGCTTGCATATCAAGGGTTCCAAAGACCTGATCCTGTCCTCTCATCCCCTAACGCATGAGCATCTCAAAGCATTGACCATAGAATGTGGTGGCCTGCCCAAAGATGTCATAGAAAAAATTGCGACGGCGCAATTGCCCAATCTTGAATATCTGCAACTGTATATCGGTGTTGACGAATACGGCTTTGATGGCAAGATCGACGATTTGCGTCCTTTCATGCAAAAAGGACTGTTCCCTAAGCTGAAACATCTGGGCTTGGTGGATAGTGAATTTGCGAACGAGATTGCAACTGAAATTGCACAGGCATCGGTGCTGGAGCAACTGGAAACCCTGGATTTGTCCATGGGCACACTCAGTGACGACGGTGGCCGTGCATTGCTGGAAAGCAGCAAGATAGCCGGGCTCAAGAAACTGGACTTGCATTACCATTATTTGTCGAATGACATGATCAAGGAATTCAAAAAATTATCTATCCTCGTCGATGTCACTGACCAGCAAGATCTTGAAGACGAATGGCGTTATCCTGCTGTCACCGAATAAAGTCAGATGCAGAAATCCCGCTTTGTACTGATAGGTAACCCTGAAAACCGGCGTGTACATTTTTTTCAGGAAGCATTGCAGCAAGCAGGGCAGGATGCTGCCCTGATCATCCCTTATCTGAGTATCCTGAATGGTGAATGCGAACTGCCTGATGTACTCAGAGATGGTGACACGCTAAGGATAGAGTCACCCGGTGAGAACTTTGCCGTCGAAAAGAAAATACTCTCCCTTGGTGGCCTAGAAAATGCCAGTGGGCTGGAAGATGAACGCGGAAGGATTTATCATCCGCGATTATGGTTCCAGGGTTTTTCCAAATTGATGACATCTATAGCGCAGCAGGCCGGGAATGTGAGCTGGTTCAATCACCCTGACGATATTGTCAGCATGTTTAACAAGCCCTTGTGCAAGTATACATTGCCAGCCCTTACGCTACCGAGCCTGCCGGTGATTTCCAGTTATGACGAATTTTTTGCTTATGCAGAATTGCAGGCTTACAGTCGCTTCTTCATCAAGCTGAATTCCAGTTCATCTGCATCAGGCATCGTTGCCTATGAACACAATAAGAGAAATGGCAAAGAACAGGCTCACTCTACGGTAGAGATCGTGCACGGTCTCGATGGTGAGCGTTACTACAACTCACTGAAAATAAAAAAATATACGGCGAAAAAAGAGATAAGAAATATCTTGAATTTTTTATTTACGGAAGGTGCTATGGTAGAAAGCTGGATACCCAAAGCAAAGCATGAGGACAGCTCTTATGATTTGCGGGTAGTTGGTATCGCAGGCCAGCGCAGGCATGCAATTGCCAGACTCAGTCGTGGCCCCATGACCAATCTGCATCTGGGCAACCAGCGCTGTGCTGTTGATGAGTTGGAGTTGTCCACATCCACCTGGCAAGAGATCGATACCTTGGTAGAAAAGACCATGCAGGCTTTTCCGCGCTCGCTATATGCCGGGCTGGATATCCTGTTACCCAGGAATGGTAAAAGTCCCGTGCTGCTGGAAGCCAATGCCTTTGGCGATTTGCTGCCTAACTTGCTGCACAATGCAGAGAATACCTATCTGGCAGAAATCAATGCAGTCCTGGAAAGGCAGAGGCTGGCTTATGCTTAGTAAAAAAAAAGCCAGCCTGCTTTTTGATATCGACAATACCCTGGTAGACAGGGACGCAGCCTTCCATGCGTATATGCAGAATTTCATCAGCAGGAATCAGGCAGCATTGGCTGAAGAAGATATGTCGCAGGTGCATGCAGAAATGATGGCACTGGACTGCCATGGCAGAAAAGATCGCAAGCTCTTTTGTCATGAGGTATTGCAGCGTTTCCCTGGCCTTCCTTACAGCACAGAAGGCTTGTGGGAAGATCACATGTCACTGGCAGATTTTGTGAATCCAGATAAGGTACTCAATGAGATGCTGGAACGCTTATCTGCTGATTACCAGCTCATGATTCTTTCCAACGGTTCTGCAAATATGCAGCGTCGAAAACTGCATCAGGCGGGTCTCACCGATTATTTTGAGCATATCTTTATTTCTGCTGAGGTGGGTTGTGCCAAACCTGATCATCGCTTGTTTTCACATGTCTTAAGCCACTGTCGCCATACCAGTGTAGTGATGATAGGTGATGACTACATCAATGATATGCAGCCAGCTATGTCCATGCATTTGAACACAGTTTTCATCAATCCTGAAAATGAAGCCGTCGCTATCAGGCCAGACCTTGAGTTATCTCGCATCCATCAACTTGAGGAGGCTCTGGCATGCATGATATGAACCAGATCGTAGGCAAGAGCAATATCCTCTTCATTACTCTTGATACCCTGCGTTTCGATGTTGCACAACAGGAGCTTGCTGCAGGGCGCACGCCTTTTTTTGCCAGTTTGTTGCCAGCAGGCTGGGAAGAGCGCCATGCTCCCGGTTCTTTTACTTATGCATCGCATTGTGCTTTCTTCGCTGGATTTCTTCCTACTCCGGCCAGACCTGGTGTGCATGAACGCCTGTTCTCATTGAAGTTTGCAGGCAGTGAAACCACAGGTACGTCCAGCTATTGTTTCGATACGCCAGACATCGTCAGCGGTTTTTCTGGCATTGGTTACCGCACTATCTGCATCGGTGGGGTCGGCTTTTTCAAGAAGCAAAATCCACTGTCTTGCGTCTTGCCCAATCTGTTCCAGGAAAGTTACTGGCGGCCTGAGTTTGGCGTCACCGATCCTGAATCAACCAGGCTTCAAGTTGAATTTGCTCAAGAACTGCTGCAAGAAAAACCTGATCAAAAAGTATTTTTATTTATGAATTTATCTGCACTACATCAACCCAACTGTCATTACCTACCGGGTGCTGATGCTGCCGCCGGTGACAGCCTTGCCTCTCATGCTGCGGCATTGCGTTATATCGACAGCCAGTTGCGGCCCTTGTTTCAGACGCTCAATCAAATGGGCGATACCTTCGTGATTCTCAGTTCTGATCATGGCACCACCTATGGCGAAGACGGCTATACCGGGCACCGTCTGGGACATGAGAAGGTTTGGACTATTCCCTATGCTGATTTTCATATGCGCAAAGGGAGTCTGTCATGACAGATGTTGGTAATACGTTTCGCCGCTATCTGGAAGAGACCAATCGTTTTCAAAGCTATCTGTATTCTTACCCGCATAAAACAGCGTACAGGGCTTTTGAAGAAAAACTGGATTTGAAAGAACTGTGGGCAGCAGAGAAAAAGCATGCGCTGTATCTCTACACGCATATTCCTTTTTGCCGCATGAAATGCTCATTCTGTAATTTGTTTACGGTGTCGCATCCCAAGGAAGACCTGGTCAGCCTGTATCTGAAAAAAATCCAGCTTGAAGCTGAAGTGGTAAGAGATAGCCTGGGTGATTTCAACTTTGCCGGTTATGCCATCGGTGGTGGTACACCCAGTCATCTGGAAGTCAGCCAGTTGGAGCAATTGTTCAATGTGTACACCGATGTATTGGGCCTAGATTTGAAAAACACACCAGGCTCCTTCGAGATATCACCTGATACCATCAATGATGAAAAACTGACTTTCCTGTCGCAACATGGCGTGCAACGACTCAGCATAGGCATACAAAGTTTCATCGAATCCGAAGCGCGTTCGGTAGGGCGGGTACAGCCAGAGACTATGATGGAACCACTGTTGGATAAAATAAGCAGTTATCAGTTCCCTGTTTTTAATCTGGATCTGATTTATGGCATCCCAGGGCAAACTGCGGAAACCTGGCTGGAATCGCTGCAAAAAGCGGTGCAGTTTCAGCCAACTGAAATCTTCCTGTATCCTTTATATGTGCGCCCACTGACCTCGCTATTCAAGAAGCATATCAGTATACAAAACGAAGACATACGCAGCACGCTCTATCGCATAGGACGGGACTTCTTGCAGGCAAATGGTTATGTGCAAGACTCCATGCGTCTGTTCCGCAAGCCGGTAGCTGGCCTACGTGAGAGTTCAGAATATTCATGTCAGGAAGACGGCATGATAGGTCTGGGTACGAATGCAAGGTCTTACACAACAGATGTACATTATTCGACAGAATATGCCGTATCCAAACCCAATGTGGCAGCGATCATCGACGACTATGTGGCTAAGGAGCGCGCTGACTTCATGGCGGCAAATTATGGTATACGCCTGTCTGAGGATGACAGAAAGCGGCGCTACCTGATCAAGTCTTTGCTGAAGGCGCAAGGACTGGATGGTGCGCATTACCAAAGCATTTACGGCACGGATGTCTATACTGATTTTCCGGAACTGCAAATCCTGCTGGAAATGAATCTGGCACAAGAAAACGCAGGTCGCATGCAATTGCAGGGTGAGGGTATGGCATATTCCGACCTCATTGGTCACTGGTTTATTTCACCCGCAGTAAAAAGAAAAATGCAGGAGTATGTCGTCAAATGAGCCTGAAAGTCATTTATCGCGGACACCTGACAGATTGCAATTACAGTTGCGAATACTGCCCGTTTGCCAAAGAGAAAAACAGCCGCGAACTGCAAGCGCTGGATAAAAAAGATCTGGACAGATTTGTCGATTGGGTAGAGCAAAACAGCAGCGCAGCCCAGCCCATGGAAGTGTTTATTACACCTTATGGTGAAGCCCTGGTGCGTAAATGGTATCAGGAAGCAGTGATACGTCTGTCACATCTGCCTCACGTGAGCAAGGTCGCGGCGCAAACCAATCTGGCCTGGAATACGCAATGGCTGTCGCGTTGCAATATCCAGACCACGGCCTTGTGGACGACTTATCATCCTGACTTTGTGACGGAAGAAAAATTCCTCAGCAAATGCCAAGAACTGGCCGCACTGCAAATACGCCATAGCGTAGGTGTCGTGGGCTTGAAACAGCATTTCCCGCAAATTGTTTCTCTGCGCCAGCGCCTGCCTCAAGATGTGTATATGTGGATCAACGCCTACAAGCGTGAAGTTGATTATTACTCCGAAGAGGAAATTGCTTTTCTTGAGGGCATCGACTATTTGTTCAGCTTGAACCTGCCCTGGTATGAAAGCATGGGTAAGGACTGCAAGGCTGGCAGTGAGGTGGTCTCTATCGAAGGTAATGGTGACTTGTTCCGCTGCCACTTCATCAAAACCCGTAAAGGCAATATCTTCACAGATCTGCTGGCAAGTATGCTCAAGAAAGAAACTTGCAGCAAAGCGACTTGCCATTGTCACATAGGTTATATCCATCTTGACGCAATGAAATCGCATGAAGTGTATGGCAGCGGCTTGCTGGAAAGAATACCTGTGCGTTTTGCCAAATAAGCAGCAATTCAGATATGCAGTTATTCCTTATATGATTTTTTCATTCTTTTAACTGAAAACAATCGTTTGTCGTCTATGGGCAAGGAAGTAATATCGGTTGAACTTAAAGCTCATTAGCATGGAAAGTGATACCGTATGAATATAATTTCAAATTTAGCCTTAGCCCTGCCACGGCGACGAAATGCCTTACTGGTAACAGCTGTCCTGTCTGCCATGTCTTCCATGTCTGCACAGGCTCAGGAGATCATCCCGTCGCAAGCAGATACCGTGATCGTGACTGGTACGCGCAGCATCAAACGTACTGTGTCTGACTCTGAAGCACCGGTCGATGTATTAACTTCCAAAGAGTTGCAATCGACAGGTTCCGGCGAGCTGGCAACGGTGTTGAGCCGTTTGCTGCCTTCTTTGAACTTCCCGCGTCCTGCCGTGGCAGACGGTACTTCTGCCAGCCGCCCGGCGCAATTGCGTGGCCTGTCACCTGACCAGACACTGGTGCTTGTGAATGGCAAACGCTGGCATACATCGGCTGTGGTGAATGTCAATGGCACTGCAGGGCGTGGTTCTTCACTGGCGGATTTGAATACCATCCCCATCAGTTCCATCGACAAGATAGAAGTCTTGCGTGATGGCGCAGCAGCACAATATGGTTCAGATGCGATCGCTGGTGTCATCAACATCATCCTCAAAAAAGGGGCAGATGGCGGTGAAGTGCAAGTGGGTGGTGGCCAATACAGCAAACGCGATGGTACACAAGCCAGCCTGAGTGCCAACTTTGGCACAGCACTGGGCGACAAGGGCTGGGCGCGTTTTACCGCAGAACAGCGCAACCAGAATGAAACCAACCGTGCGGGTGCTGATTTCCGTAATCCGCTGGAACCCTTGTACGGAAGAGTTAATCAGGTACAGGGTGACCCCAAGCTGCAACAGATCAACCTGGGTGCAAATGCCTCGCTGGCGCTGGCAACTGATATAGAACTGTACGGCTTTGCCAATTACAGCCGCCGCAACACCGATGCTGCAGCGACCTGGCGCACGGCCTACACCACAGGCACGACTTTGCGCACTTCGCTGTATCCAAATGGCTTCTTGCCGAATGAAGCAGGCACGAATACTGACGTGTCCGTCGTTGGTGGCGTCAAAGGCCGTACCGACGGTTGGCGCTGGGATGCCAGTGTCAATTATGGCTCCAGCGAATTCAGTCTCGATGTCAACAATACCGTCAATCTGAGTCTGGGTGCCACCAGCCCTACGAAGTTTTATGCAGGCAAGCTGAAAAATACCCAGACCCTGGCAAATTTTGATGCGGCCAGGGAGATAGAATTCGCTGGCCTGGCAAATCCGCTGACGCTGGCGCTTGGTGCAGAATACCGCCGTGATCAATATGAAATTGGTGCGGGTGAAGCGAATTCTTATTTCGGTAGTGGTGCCCAGGGTTTTTCTGGTTTTCAGCCTTCAAATGCAGGCAGCTTCAGCCGCCACAGCACGGCTATCTATGCCAACGTCGAAGCTGAAATCAGCAAACAACTGAGTGCTTCGCTGGCCTTGCGTCATGAAAACTACAGCGATTTTGGCAGCGTCACTTCTGGCAAATTGTCTGGCCGTTTTGAATTCACTAAAGAATTTGCCTTGCGTGCTGCGGGCTCGAATGGCTTCCGTGCTCCTTCACTGGCGCAGCAGAATTACACCATCTCGACCACTAATCTGATCACCATCAACGGCAGTTCGCAATTGGTGGATACCGGTACTTTCGGTGTCGTAACTGCTGCTGCCAAGGCTCTGGGTGCTGTACCACTGCAAGCAGAAAAGTCTCGCAACTACAGCGTTGGTGCAGTCATACAGCCTGGTAAGAATGCAACTCTCAGTATTGATGCTTACCAGATCGATATTGATAAACGCATCCTGTACTCTGGCAATCTGGTCTTGCCTGCGGCTTTGCAAAGTGTGTTGGCGCAGCAGGGTGTACTGGTAGGTGCAGCCCGTTATTTTACCAATGCGCTGGATACCAAAACCCGTGGTGTTGATATCGTTAGCTCGTATCAGATCCCCTTGTCTGGAACAGACAAGCTGGGCTTCACCATGGCATATAACCACAACGACACGACAGTAAAAAATGTCGCAGCTAATCCGGCGATTTTGACGAAAAACAATCTCTTGCTGATAGACAGACAAACCATCAACCGAGCCACCGAGGCGACGCCAAAGGACAAGTTCAGCATTGCTGCTGACTATACTTTTGCCAACTGGAATATCCATGGCCTGGCCACGCGCTATGGCAGCTTTGTCTCACCACAAAACAGCATTACGCTGGACCAGACATATAGCGCCAACTTGGTGCTGGACCTGGCTGCCAGCGTCAAACTCGGTAAATGGACTATCAGTGCCGGTGTCGATAACCTGACTGACAAATACCCGGACCAGGTGACATCGGCAGGTAATTTGAATTCTGGCGGAACCCTGCCTTATTCCACATTCTCGCCATATGGTTTCAATGGTCGTTACTACTACGCGAAGGCTGCTTACGCATGGTAATGATGTGATTTGACCTGGTTTTTTTGTTAAGGGCTGCTTTATGCAGCCCTTTTTCTTTTGTATCGCTAGTTTCGGGGTAACTCTAAATAACGGCATTTATTTATCGATAATCAGTAAATAAATATTGTCTTTCGAAATTTTTGATTTAGAATTCACATCATTAGTTCAATCAGGAGTCAAGATGCAAGTTCAGAAACATTCTAGGATTGCCAGTATTCGGAAGTTGAGTAAATATTTTATATATTTGGCAGTATTGTCCATGATCTTTATTGTGCTTGGGACGTTGCTATTCCCTTTTGTACTGGCAAAAATACCTTCCGGAGATTTGACAATCGCAGGCTATCTCGCGAAAGCCGCTACGGTGGACGATGGATTGTCTTCTTTGTTGGCAAGTGGAATAAGTACGCAACTAAAAATAGCAATGGCAATGACGGCATTTTTTCTCTCTGCATTGTTATTCATGATTGCTCGGCATTTGAAAAACTTAATGACTTGTTTTTATAAAGGAGAGATTTTTAACAGGCAGGCAGTTTTTCATGCGAAAAAAGCATTCAATTTGAAATTACTACTTGTCAGTGCAAAGTTGGCTTTAGATTTCTTATGTCTCATTTTCAGTTATTTTTATCCAGGTTCTAACAGTAGAGGTGATATCAGTCACTTTATTGGGGGTGTAGTGGATCAGCTAGTCTTAATCGCGTTCTTTTTGCTGCTGATCTGGTCGCTAGAAATTGGTGTAGGCCTCAATGAAGAAGTTGAACTGACCATCTGAGGACACTATGCCCATTACTGTGAATCTGGATGTTGTCCTCGCCCAGCGCAAGATGCGTTTGAATACTTTGGCTGAGCTGGTCGATATCACGCCACAAAATCTGTCCGTATTAAAGACTGGCAAGGCTAAGGCGATACGCTTTGATACCCTGGAGAAAATTTGCGAAGTGCTCGCCTGCCAGCCAGGTGATATTCTGGCTTATACGCCAGATGCGCCAGATGCGCCAGATGCGCCCGATGTACCTGATACAGAAACCTGATCTACATTTCACCAGTGTCAGGGAACTTGCCTATATACCTGGCACGCGGGCGTATGAGCTGGCCAGTTTCTACCTGTTCCATGGCGTGGGCTATCCAGCCCGCCGTGCGGCCCAGGGCAAACAGAATTTGCGCGGCACCCGGCGGTAACTGGCAGGCAATTTCTAATGCGACGAGACCATAATCTATGTTCAGTTTTTGTCCTGTCAGGTCTTCTGCTACCTCTGCAACGGCAAACAAGGCTGCATGTTTTTTTCTGTCCAGCATTGCCATCAGTATGCCGCCACGCGGGTCACCTTCAGGGTAAAGTGGATGACCAAAGCCTGGCAGCCTCGGTGAGAAATGATGGCTGGCATCATGGTTGTTCAAACGAGTGCTGAGCGAGCTGGTAATGTCTTCTTGCGGACTGGCCAGTGCTTCACGCAACATCTGGCCTACGCGCAAACTCTCGCCCCCATGTTTGGGGCCAGAGAGTGCGGCAAGTCCGGCTACCAGAACCATACCCATGTGCGCACCGGCAGAAGCAACACAACGCACGGTAAAAGTTGATACATTCAATTCATGATCAGCACTGACGACCAGGGCGGCACGCAATAAATCTGCCTGCTCTGCATTTAACTGCCATGCCTGCGCCAGCTTTTGATGGAAGGGCAGATAATCAGGTTCTGTGCCCAATAGGGCCGCTACCATGAGATGCATCCACAGCATTGCTTTCTGGTGAACATGGAGATTGCCGAGCTGTTCTACAGTTGACGCCAGCAATGGCAGTATGCTGATGGCCCTGTCATAAGGGGGTAAGGCTGCGCTGCTGCCTGACCGTTCCGGCCATATTGACTTCAAGGCAAGCAGGCAATCAGTTGGTAAATCTAGGCCTGGAGCACCACTCCATAGTATTAATGCAGTCTGTTCCAGACTATGTGTTTTTGCCAGCGCGGCTACATGCTGGCCGCGGTAATACAACTTGCCATTTGCTACCTGCGTGATCCTGGATTCAAGTACCGGTACTCCCCAGTCTATCGCTGATTCGGCAGCGCCGCCTGCCCGCTTGTTGTCGCTGGTACGTGCCAGCAGGCGCAATACTTCTTCCTTCAGATAGCGTTTCGCTCTTTGTCCCTGATACTGATGCGATTGCAGCAAACCACGGCTGACATAGGAATACAGGGTGGGCAGGCTGATGCCGAGCAATTCGGCAGCTTGTCTGGCGGTGACGGTGTTATCCACGATTTATTTATATTGATAGTCAGAATCAAGATTGACCATGTCTGCATGCAGATCCTAGACTGCCAGCATGGACGGTTTATCGCATTGTGCGCTAATTTGATTTTATTTGGGAGGGCATCATGTCGGCAGCAGCATTATTGGCATCCTTGTGGGAAATGGGCGGTGGAAAGCCTGAGGCTTTGCAGCAGCTAAGATTCAGCGGCGAAAGCGCGCAATTACCATCGACATTCCAGGTGGGTGATGTGGCCTCTGCCAGTATTGCAGTGCAAGCCTTGATGGCAGCACAGTTATGGCAGGATCGCGGTGGAGCTGAACAAAAAATCACGGTGGACAGACGTCATGCCCTGGCCATGTTCAAGAGCGACCGTTATCTCAGCGTTAATGGCAAACCTGCCGATGACCCTTGGAGCAAGATAGCCGGATACTACCAGGCCGGCGATGGTCGATGGATACAATTGCATACCAATTTTCCGCATCACCGCGATGGTGTACTGGCAATCTTGCAATGTGCAGATGAGCGCACAGAAGTTGCCAAAGCCATCGTTGGCTGGAAAGCGGCTGAGCTGGAGCAGGTACTCGCCGATACAGACATGTGCGCCTCCATGATACGGACAGAGCAGGAGTGGAAGGCGCATCCGCAGGCACAGGCCATTGCTGACTTGCCATTGTTTGAAGTCAGACGCATAGGCGATGGCCCTGTCGTACCCTGGACGCAGGTAAATGGACAACGCCCCTTGAGCGGTGTGCGGGTCCTGGATTTATCCAGGGTGATTGCCGCACCCGTAGGCGCGCGCACGCTGGCTCAGCATGGTGCTGATGTATTGGCGGTCAGTGCGGAACACTTGCCGAATATTATGCCGCTGGTGATGGATACTGGCCGTGGCAAACGTTCAGCGCAACTGGATCTGCGTGACGCAGGAGGGCGACAGCAATTGCATGAACTGATAGGCGATGCCGATGTTTTCATGCAGGCATACCGACCCGGTTCTTTGTCCCAATTAGGCTATTCTGCAGAAGAATTATGTGCACTGCACCCTGGTCTGATACACGTCAGCCTGTCAGCATATGGCCATGTCGGCCCCTGGGCAAAAAGGCGTGGCTTTGACAGCCTGGTGCAATCTGCCAGCGGCATTGCAGATGCAGAGGGGCGGGCGGCTGGCAGTGCAGCACCAGGCAAGTTGCCTTTCCAGGCACTCGATCATGCAACAGGTTATTTGCTGGCATATGCAACCATGCTGGCCTTGCAAAAACGTGCCATTGAAGGTGGTAGCTGGCAAGTCAGGGTCTCGCTGGCGCAGACAGGACGCTGGCTGCAAGCCATGCCCAGACGTGGTTTGCATGAAGATGCTGCGGAATTGCGTGCTGAAGAAATTGCCGGTTTTTTGCAGACTTCAAACTCAGGTTTTGGCCAGATACAGACGATTGCGCCAGTTGAGAAAATGAGTCTGACACCAGCACGTTTCGAATTGCCCGCACCAGTATTGGGGCAACATGCAGCAGTGTGGATGTAGAATGTAGCGCATGACCAATAAGCTACAGACATCACGGTGAACACCAATATCCTGCAATTCAAAGTCAGACAGCCGTTGGGAAAGAAAATACTGCTGATCAATCCTCCACATACGGCGATAGGCAGCCGCATGCCACATGAACAATTGCCGCCGCTTGGCTTGCTCAGCGTCGGAGGGCCGCTGATAGATGCGGGATTTGAGGTGGAATTGCTGGATGCTGAATTTGGTCCCATGGCGCTATCAGCGATCATTGAATATGCCGTGGCCGCTCAGGCAGACATTATCATGATGGGGCATTCCGGTTCCACTTCCGTACATGTCACTATCGTTGAACTGGCAGGCATGTTGAAACAGCGCATGCCGGATGTCACGCTGATTTATGGTGGCGTCTTTCCTACCTATCACTGGGAAGATGTACTCAACGAATGTGCAGCCATCGACTACATCGTCAAGGGAGAGGGAGAGCGGACGACCACCTTGCTGATGCAAGCGCTCAGCACAGGCAGTGGCTTGCTGGAGGTGGATGGCATCGCCCTGCGCGTGGATGGCGCACCTTTTGCCACGCCTGCTGCGGCCATGATAGAAAAGCTTGATGATTATCGGGTGGGCTGGGAACTCATAGACCACAGCCGTTATTCCTACTGGGGCAATATGCGTGCCGTGGTCGTGCAATTTTCCCGTGGTTGCCCCTACCTGTGCAGCTATTGTGGACAGCGTGGTTTCTGGACGCAATGGCGTCACCGTGATCCTATCAAGTTTGCCCAGGAGCTGGCACGTCTCTATCGCGAACAGGGAGTGGAACTGATCAATTTTGCCGATGAGTTGCCGACTGGATCTCGCAAAGCCTGGAAGGCTTTTCTGGAAGCCCTGATTGCCGAGAACGTACCATTGACACTGGTAGGCTCGACACGCACTGGTGACATCGTGCGGGATGCTGATATCCTGCACTTGTACAAACAAGCCGGGGTCATACGCTTCTTGCTGGGTATCGAAAGCTATGATGAGGCGGTGCTGAAAAATATCAAGAAAGGTGGCACTACCAGTGAAGACCAGGAAGCGATACGCCTGCTGCGCCAGCATGGCATAGTCTCGATGGCGACTTATGTGGTGGGCTTTGAAGAAGAAACTGATGCCGATTACTGGCGCTCACTCAAGCATTTATTGCGCTACGACCCCGACCAGATACAAATGCTGTATTTGACGCCGCACCGCTGGACACCTTATTTTCCTACCGTGGAAAACCGCCGCGTTATTCAAACCGATACCCGTAAATGGGATTACAAGCATCAGGTATTGGCCACCAATAAAGTACCGCCATGGCGCGTGATACTGTGGGTAAAAACCATGGAAGTCATCATGCAGACCAGGCCAAAAGCCATCTGGCGCATACTCAGTGGCCGTGATCCGGCCTTTGCCCATGCCATGCGCTGGTATACCAGGATAGGCAGGCGGGTCTGGTTCCATGAAGTTGCCGAATACCTGTTTGGTACCAGGCAAATCAAGAACGGCCCCAGCCTGGCCAAGTTCTGGGGTGCATCCCTGCATGAAAATGAAGAAGCGTTGGCCAAGAAAAAGAAGAAGGTGATTGCCATCAAGGCCAGTTCGGTGAGTTAAGGCAGACTGTGGTCCGGTTATTTGCGCAGCCAGTTTTCCAGCGCAGTGATAAGCCCCGGCGCTTTTTCCAGGGGCGACATATGGCCGCAATCTTCGAAGACATGTAGTTTGGCGTTTGGCAATCCGCTCGCCAGTTTTTCTGATTCTGAAAGGCTGCGCATCTGGTCATTTCTGCTGGCGACGACCAGGGAAGGGCAAGTAATCTGCGGCAATTCATGATGTCCGTCAGCGCGCACGATAGACAGTTGCTGCAAGAAGACTTGTTTGCCGAGTGCCAGTGACATGGCCTGCAAATGCGCCAGCATGACAGCATCACCTTGGCGTTGTGGATGCAGAGCACGGCGCAGCGCCATCATGGTCTGGCCCTTATACGGATAGTGTTCCAGCAGCTTGATTTGTTGACGGTTTTTATTATCTTCATCTGCAGTGGTGGCGCGTGCTGAGGTGTTCAGCAAGACCAGGCCGCGTATGGATTTGTTTTTTTGATGAGCCAGCCACGCCAGATGGCGCGCCACATAGCCACCCAGAGAAAAGCCGATGATGATGCCATTGTCAGGCAATGCAGTGAGCAAGCCTTGCGCCATACCTTCTATGCTGGCACCCTGGTTCAAATCAGCAAAATGCACTTGTCCCAGTTGTTCCAGTCCTGGCAGCATGAATTTCCATAAGCTGGCATCGCACATGAAACCGGGGATGAGCAAGAACTGGCGTGCCGGCCCAGTATCAGATATGGTGAATTCAGACATGCAGCTTGAAGGTGGATGATTATTTTTTCTTGATGTTTTGCAAAAGATTACTCACTTGCTGGCCTAGTGGTATGTCATGCTGACGCAATAATTGTACATGCAAGACCAGGTTCTCCAGCACCAGTTTGGCCGCCACCGCCAGCAAAGTGACCTGCTTGTCTTCATTGCTGAAGTTTTCCATGGCATCGGCCATGTCGCAGAGGTGCTTTGCGGTAATGGCGCGCAACTCATCCTCTTCGAAGGGCAGGTCAGCAAAATCTATCGGATCTTCCTTCTCCACTTCCTTCATCAGTTCTTGCAGTTGCTCTGGTGTGATGGACATATGCGCCCCTGAAAATAGTGAAACTGACTTTATGCCATTTCTCTATTCTCATTGTAGACTGCTTTTGAAGTGACCGAATACTGACATTATTTTCTAATCGATAGTCCAAAGACAGCCAGTCCACCCAGTGCCAGTAATGCACCCAGCCAGCCGGTTGATGTCCAGCCATACCCCATCGTGATGACCGCACCACCCAGCCAGGCACCGAGTGCATTTGCGACATTGAATGAAGAGTGATTCAAAGCCGCAGCCAGGGTCTGTGCATCACCCGCCACATCCATGAGGCGTATCTGCAATGCTGGCCCGATGGCGACCAGGGTGCCGAGTAAAAATACCCAGATGATTGCTGATATTGTGTATGTCATCGCGAGAGAGACACCACCTAAAACCAGTGCATTCCCACAGCAACAGGCCAGCGATGGAACGCAGCAGATTTTTGTCAGCCAGATGCGCCCCCAGCATGCTGCCTGCCACCATGCCCACACCAAACAGTGACAGTATCAAAGGGATGATGCCAGCAGACATTTGGGTGACTTCTGTGAGTATGGGTTTGATGTAGCTGAACACAGCAAACATGCCGCCAAATCCCACTGCACCTATGCCCAGTGTGAGCCAGACCTGTTTGTTGGCCAGCGCACTGATTTCACTTCTGGGATTTGCGTTTTTTGTTGCGGCTACATTCGGTACAACGAAATACACAGCCACGCTGCTGAGTATAGCCAGGGAGGCGACAAAAACATAAGCAGCCTGCCAGCCCCATGTCTGCCCCAGCCACGTTGCGGCAGGTACACCAAGCAGGGTAGAACTGGTCAGGCCCAGGATGACCAGTCCCACCGCCGTGGCGCGTTTTTGCGGTGCTACCATATTCGCTGCAACCAGCGTGGCAACACCAAAGTAGGCACCGTGTGGCAGGCCAGCTATAAAGCGCACGACATTCAGTGACAGGAAATCAGTGGTCAGCGTCCCGGCGAAGTTACCGGCAGCGAACAGTAATATGAGCGCGATCAGCAAAGTCCTGCGCGGCCAGCTGGCGGTTAACACGGCAAACATGGGTGCGCCTATGACCACACCAAAGGCGTAAGCACTGATGACATGGCCAGCCTCTGGTATGGATACCACCATGTCCTTCGCCACTTCCGGCAGCAAACCCATCATGGCAAATTCGCCCGTACCTATGGCAAATGCACCCAGGCCCAATGCCGTGACTGCATATAGAAATCTGCGCCGGGTATTTTCAGTAGCATAGGCATTCAATGATGCTGGAGTGGTCGACATGGTATTGGGCATGATGGGCAATCAGAAAGAGAGATTAATTTGCAACGGTGAAACGCTTCTGGATATGCCTGGGCGTTTCCAGTTCATCCACGATAGCGACTGCCAGATCCTGTACAGAAATGCCCGCAGGTGCATCGGCGACACCGGGCAGCAGATTGTCTGCACCTAACCGGTATTGCCCGCTACGCTCGCCGGGAGCCAGGGCTATAGGTGGCGACAGGAAAGTCCATTCCAGCGTGTCTTCCTTCTTGATGAGATTCAGCGCTTCTCTTGCCGCCAGTGCACCTTGCTTGTATTCGGCAGGGAATCCCGGTGTATCCACCAGTTGCACCCCAGGTGCCACGAACAAACTGCCTGCGCCACCGACGACCAGCAGGCGTTTGACACCTGCCTGTTTGATGCCAGTAAAGATGGCTTGCGTGCCCTGCAAGAACAGGTCATGGATTTGCGCTTCGCCCCAGCCAGGGTTGTAGGCGCTGACCACGGCATCTTGCCCCGTTACCGCCTGTGCAACCTGTGCTGCATCGAGTACATCTGCCTTTACCACGTTAAGACCGGCTTGCGCGGCCACTTTGGATGGGTTACGTGCCAGCAGGGTGACTGCATGGCCGCGGCTCAGCAATTCTGCCAAAACGGGTGTGCCTACAAAACCGGTGCCGCCAATTAATGCGATTTTCATTTGAAACTCCTTTGTGTGTATGCTTAGTTTGTGATGCATAGTTTGAATGCTTAATAATTTCTTGAATAGATAGTCAAAATCACTAACACTATGAAGCTGTGCTAATAAATCATTGATTTATCTGGAGTGGAGATGGAACAGTACAAACGCATGGCCCTGTTTGCCGAAGTGGTTACCGCGGGTTCGCTGACGAGTGCTGCCCGCAAGCTGGGGATGACGCCGTCTGCAGTCAGCCAGCATTTGCGGGCGCTGGAATCTGACCTTGGTTTGTCGTTACTACATCGTTCGACACGCAAACTGACACTGACAGAGGCTGGTGCGCGCTACTTTGAAGGCTGCGCTGCCATGGTGGCGGCGGCACGCTCTGCCGAACAGGCGCTGGCCCGTCACAGAGATGAACCGCAGGGTGAATTGCGTATCGCCGCGCCTATAGGTTTTGGCGGCATGCTGGCGCAAGCGCTGGCGCCGCTGCAAAAAAATCCCAAGCTGAGTTTGTGCCTGCTCGTGGATGATGCCGTGGTTGACCTGATTGATGAACGCATAGATATCGCGCTACGGGTAGGTAACCTGCCTGATTCCAGTCTTGTGGCGCGCAGGCTGGGTGTCATGCCTGCCCAGACATGTGCAGCACCATCCTACCTAAATGAGCATGGCTGGCCGCAACATCCCCAGGATCTGGAGCACCATGTCTGGCTGGGTGGCGCCGCTACGCGCATTCTGCAGTTGACTGGGCCAGGCAAGGTCACGGTGGATGTGACGGTGCCAGTCAGGGTAAGGGCAACCCAAGTCACGGCTCTGCATGCACTGTGTCTTGCTGGCTGGGGTATCAGTGTCGCGGTGAGTGAGGATGATCACAAAGCCTTGGCTAATGGCAGCCTTGCTCCGGTCTTGCCTGATTGGAAGCTGCCAGATATGGTCTTGCATGCGATTACACCGCGTCGTGACGAACAGCCGGCCAAGGTACGCCATGCCCTGGCTTTACTCGCGGATTACATTGCCAATTATGCAGCCTGAAAAGTGCTGAGCTCAGTGATTCAGCGGAAAGAAAAGCGCTCCAGCAACTCAAAATCTGCACCAGCCTGATGTTCGATAAACAAGGCAATGCTGTTGATGATTAGCGGTTCAGGCAAAGTGAAATACTGGATGGCGGCAGCATGCAGGCTATCTGCAACTGCTCCCGCATCCAGCCTGTCAGTCAGCGTTATATGTAAGCGGAATTCTTCTGCTGTGTAGGGGTAACCCCATTCAAGCAGCAAGTCGTTTTGACGGGGACTTAATGACATCTGCTGGCGGCGCGCCAGTTCAGCCCGGCTCATGGGTGCGCGGAAATGATCGAAATGGCTGACGCAGGCAAAAGCAAATTCGTTCAGCGCAGGCTGTTCTCCCGTTGGACGCAAGGCCAGGAATTTGCCCATCCATTGTACTTCTGGTGCCTGTATCTTGATATGGTTTTGCTGCTTGCAAAATTCTTGTAAGGCTTGGTGCAAGTTTGCCTCAGTCAAACCATCAGCAAGCAGGAAAGGGGCTTTCAGCGTGGCATGAAAACCGTAACGGCGTGCATCCCGCGTCAGTTGCCACTGCATGTCTGCAGCCAGCCCGGCAATGGCGGGCTGGGGTAGTTGCTGGCCGTTGATTGCATCGCGGCCCAGCCACATCGAACCTCGTCGCCACCACTCAGCATCGGGGGCGAAGTACAGGGCATACCTTGTCATTCGATTTTTTTAACGTAGATCAGTCTGCAACCTGGTCAGTAGGGAAGCGCAAGGAATCCCTGAGCAAGAAGCCCATGGACATATTCATGTTGACGTTCTTGGGTGGTATCGGTTTGGTAAACCACTTTTCGTAAATACGGTAGATTTCATTGTCATGGATGAGTCTGAGCATCTCGTTGTCGACAATTTTCTTGAAGGCGGGGTCATCCTTGCGCAGCATGATGGAGTAAGGCTCAATCGACAATGGATCGCCGACGATGGCGAAGGATGCTGGTGCTTTGGACTCTGCCCTCAGGCTGTAAAGCAATACGTCATCCATAGGGAAGGCATCCGCCCTGCCATCTTCGACCATCTTGAAAGAATCCTGGTCGCTATTGCCTTCCACCAGTTTAATGTTGAGTGAGCTGGTGTCATTCCTGTCATTCAATAATTTGACGGTGGTAGTGCTCTTGGTAGTCACAACGGTACGGTTGCGTAGTTGTGGCCAGTTTTTGATGCCGCTGTCCGCTTTGACCAGGGCGCGTACGCTGGAAAAGAAATGCGGGATGGTGAACGCTACTTTCTTGCGTCTTTCTGCATTATTGGTGGTGCTACCGCATTCCAGATCTATCTTGTCCTCCAGCAGGGCGCTAAAGCGCGTTGCCGAATCGACGGGGAAGAACTGTATTTTCATGGCCGGCATTTTCAATTCTTTTTTGATGGCCTCGGCCACTTTCAGGCACAAGTCCACCGAATAACCCAGGGGCTGCTTGTTTTCATCCGTATAGGAAAAAGGGGCGGTTTCACGTATGCCTATCACCAGGGTCTGAGTCTTGCGTACCTTGCCTATGGTATCGCCTGCTTCTGCCAGTAAGGGCAGGGCCAGGCACATCGCAGCAGTCATGCCACTAATTGCTTTTCGCATCATATTTTCCACCTGTAATTATGTGATAAACCTCGTGAGCTTACGCCTATTGCTAAACGACTCTAACAGTCATGGTACAAGACAAAGTATGAAATTCAAGCTTCGCAACTAAACAAGATTTAGTAAAAAAGTTAAAATCATATTGCTTGATCGCAACATCTAAGTTAGTAAACTGTTTTTTTGCCATCTTTGCTGGTCATCAAGACAGTCTCTCCTTACTCGCTAACTCATTGGCAAATCATGCTAAGGTGACGACATTCCTACAGTTTTTTCATCGTCATGAATTTTTCTTCAAGCGCCAGCTCACTGTCTCCGTCATTGTTAACAATTCGCAACGCCAACATCGTCAGCGCCGACAGTGTTATTTCTGGCTCCATGGTGGTTAGTCAGGGCAAGATCACTGAAGTGGCAGGGGGCTTAGCCGGGCTGGCCGGAGACGATTGGCATGGTGATTATCTCTTGCCGGGTCTGTTTGAAGTGCATACCGATAATCTGGAAAAACACCTGATGCCGCGCCCCAAGGTAAACTGGCCTGTCCTGCCTGCCATACTGGCGCATGATGCACAGATTGCAGCGGCGGGTATCACTACCGTGCTCGATGCCGTCTCTGTTGGTGATATAGACCCGGACAGTGTGCGTATGCAAACCCTGCAGCCTTGCGCAGATGGCTTGCGTATTGCTTCAGAGGCAGGCTTGTTGCGTGCCGAACACTTCCTGCACATGCGCCTGGAACTGGCTGAGCCGGATTTGTTGCAAATGTTTTCACCCTTCCTGCAAGATGAAAGACTGAAGCTGGTTTCGCTGATGGACCATACACCTGGCCAGCGCCAGTGGACAGATTTATCGCATTACCGTGTCTATGTGACAGGCAAGCGCGGCTGGAGTGAGCAAAGGTCGACAAGATGCTGGGTATTTTGCTGGAGCGCCAGCAGCGCCATGTGGCGGAGAATCGTCAACTGGTGATACAGGCGTGCCAGCAACATAGCCAACCCATCCCGCTGGCTTCGCATGACGATACTACTGCCGAGCATGTACACGAAGGCGTGGCCGGTGGCGTCAGCATGTCAGAATTTCCTACCAGCTTGCTGGCAGCACAAACGGCCAGGCAGCAGGGGCTGTCCATCGTTATGGGGGCACCCAACCGTGTGCGCGGTGGCTCGCATTCGGGCAATGTCTCAGCCAGTGAATTGGCCAGACATGATTTGCTGGATATACTATCTTCTGACTACGTGCCCTCCAGCTTGTTGCAGGCAGCTTTCATGTTGCAGGAAGATGGCTATGACTTGCCCAAGGCGATCGCTACCGTCAGCCAGGCACCGGCAAGGGCAGTGGGGCTGCATGACAGAGGTGAAATCGCCGTCGGCTTGAAGGCCGACTTTATCCGTGTGCGTATGCTTGGTACACTGCCCGTTGTCATTGCAGCCTGGCGCGACGGCATACAAGTCGCCTGAACTTAATGATCCAATACAGCCTGGATAGCCGTGAGAGCCTCCAGCGCGCCCATGGCCAGTCCTACATCCTGAGCAAAGGGAACCTGGGATTCGCGTAAGTTTATACGCAGCAGGCGACCGCCATATTCCAGCATCACACGATGGCTGAAATTGCGTACACTCGGGATGGCTGTGCCCGCCCCCAGTTCTATCACCAAAGGTCGGCTCACCCGGCTTAACCAGTTGGCCTGGCGGGCGGCCTGTTGCTGTGCCCTTTGCTCCAGCCAGTCGGCATCTCCAAACATAAGAATATTTGGCCTGGCCATGCCGCCACAATGCGGGCAAGTGGGGGCCGCATTCAAGAGCTGGCAATGCATTTCGTCAACTTCAGGAATAAATGGGTCTGCCTGCCAGATGCTGTCACGGCAAGGTAACAGGCATTGCAGATAATGAATGGAACCATGGCATTCATGGATGTGCGTGTCCTGCATTCCCGCTTGCTGGAAATGCCCGTCAACATTGCTGGTGTAGACATTCAGGCCATGGGTCTTGGCAGCTCCCCAACGTCTGAGTATGTCAAAACCGGCATGTGGCAGGGTATTGCGGTACAGCCGCAGTCTATGGCCATAGAAGCCCCAGGCGAGTTGCGGGTGGCGGCGAAAAGCCGCCGGGTTGGCGATTTCATAAAAGGGTATGGCTTGCTGGCACAGGGCAGGATAGGCTTTCCAGAAACCTTCACTGCCGCGAAAATCAGGCAAACCCGAATCTACACCCATGCCCGCACCAGCCGCTATCACCAGGCTGTCTGCCTGGTCTATCAATTCTGCTGCGTGATGGATGAGATGAGTAGGGAACACGAAGAATGTCCTTATAGAAGGGAGCAGGTATTCACCAGCATCACTGTGCCATTTCTCTTGTATTCAGGCAAGCCTGCCTGGAAAATTGTAATAAAATTGTAATAAAATTGTAATAAAAGTGTAACGAAAGTGTAAGTAAGCGTGAAAATCGCATATCAGCAGCTTAAGCTAGTGCAAACTATTGCTTACTAACAATATTATTTTGGAGACAAATACATGCGAGCTTTTCCGCGACTTTTTGCCGGACTCCTGCTGAGCCTGAGCCTGCCACTCTCATCTTATGCTGAGGAGGGCGCGATACGCATAGGCATCATCGGACCTTTTACTGGTAAATCTTCCTCGGACATGGGGGAGAGCATACGTGGTGGAGCCAAGGTGTTCCTGCAGGATATCAACCAGATCGGCGGCGTCATGGGGCGGCGCATAGAATTGGTCGAACGAGATGATCAGGCCAAGCCTGAGTTGGGCGTGGCCATGGCAAAAGAGCTGGTGGACAAGGAAAAAGTCGTGGCCGTGATTGGTTTCGCCAATACGGGTGTGGCTTTGCAAGCTGCCAAAGTATTCCAGGATAGTAAAAAGCCACTGATCATCAGTGCTGCCACCGGGGCGGCAATCGCCAAGCAATATATGCCACCAGCCGTGCCGGACAGTTATGTGTTTCGCCTGGCGGCCAGCGATAATCTGCAACCCTCAGTCATCCTGAGTGATGTCATCGACAAACGCAAGCTCACCCAGATTGCCGTTTTGCATGACGATAGTCCTTACGGCATGTACGGCAAGGAAAACCTGATGACTGAATTGCAGCACCGCAAAATCACGCCTGTGGCACTGGAAAGCTTCAAGGTCGGTGACCAGGATATGACTGCGCAACTGAGCAAGGCCAAGCAGGCTGGGGCGCAAGTGGTCGTAGTGTATTGCCTGAGTACGGAGGGCGCCATGATTGCCAACAGCATGAGCAAGATCAAATTGAACGTGCCTCTGGCAGGTTCCTGGACTTTGTCACAGCGCAGTTTTACCGAGCTGGCAGGTGGCAATGCAGAAGGCGCACGCATGCCTGTGACCTTTATAGAAAATGATGCCAGCAACCGCAGTAATGAATTTGTGCTTAACTACTTTCGCATAAATAATGTTAAATCCATACCTTCGGCAGTGGCTGCAGCGCAAACCTATGATGCCCTCAGAATCCTGACGTTGGCATTGATGCAGGCGAATTCGACTGACGGTGACAAGATCAAACTGGCATTGGAAGACATGAAGTATGATGCTACCTCTACCGTGATCTCGCGGTACAAAAAACCCTTCTCCAAAAACGACCATGAAGCTATCGCCAGAAACATGCTTTTCATAGGGGAAATCCGGCGCGGCAAGGTTGCCTATGCCTATAAGGAAGATGCCAATAGTGGCTTGATCGTACGCACCAAATAATTCTTTTCCACAAGTCTCCCTCCGTTCAATTTTATCTGCTCACTGACTGAAAACTTCAGTTGGTGAGCAGCATGTCCATCGCAATTTTCATCGCGTATTTAATTGCTTCGTGGCAATCAAAACGTAACTAAATTTAACTTCGGTAGCATAGCCATTCGGCTATGCTATTAATCTTAAAGCATGACGCCGTCCACCTGCGTGGACAGTTTTTCTGCAACTGCGCGCAAGTATTTTTTAATGCGGCAGCGTCATCCCGAAACAAGAATTTGTCCATCCAGAAAAACCATAAGAAAGGTCAATATGAGCAAACAACAGATACGCCAGGTATTGAAGGATCATGGCAAATTTTCTGCCAATATCGATAGCCTGGCTGATGATGCCGACCTGTATGAAGCGGGCATGACATCGCATGCCAGTGTGAATGTTATGCTGGCCCTGGAAGATGCTTTTGATCTGGAATTTCCTGACCGCATGCTGAAACGCAGTGTGTTTGAAAGCATCGATGCCATTCATGCAGCGATAGAAGAATTGACGGCATGATATGGACGCCATGGATACCTCAGCCTCTTCACCCATGATATTGGCGGCCAGGCTGGTCGCCAAGGAATTTGCCGCGCCGCACGCGAACGCAGTTGATCAGGAGGCGCGCTTCCCTCTTGAAGCCGTCTCGGCTCTCAAGCGGGAGAAACTCTTAAGTGCCTACGTGCCGGTGGCAATGGGTGGTGCGGGCCTCAGTTTGACTGAGCTGGTGCAAGTCGTGGAAATCCTGGCGCGTGAATGCGCAGCCACGGCGATGATCTATGCCATGCACCAGATACAGGTCATCAGCATAGTCCGGCATGCCATGGATAATCTCTGGTACCAGAATTATTTGCGCGAACTGGTCGCCCATCAATACTTGATCGCTTCTGTGACTTCAGAGGTCGGTGTCGGTGGTGAAATGCGTCGCAGTAGTTGTGCAGTCGAAATGGATGGGCAACACTTCAAACTGGTCAAGGACGCCACCACGATTTCCTACGGTGCTCAGGCAGATGATCTGTTGGTCACTGCCAGACGTAATACCGATGCAGCCAATAGTGATCAGTCCCTGGTGCTGGTGCACAAGGCTGATTACACGCTGGAGCAAAAAGGCGGCTGGGATACCATGGGTATGCGTGGCACTTGCAGCCCGCCCTTCCTCATGACAGCTACTGGCGATGTGGCACAGATTATCGATGTGCCGTTTGGTGATATGTCGGCGCAAACCGTGGTGCCGGTATCACATCTGCTCTGGGGTGGATGCTGGATGGGTTGCGCTGCTGCAGCCGTGAACAAGGCCAGGGCCTTTGTCCGTGGCCAGGCGCGCGCCAATCCCGGCACCGTGCCGCCAACAGCCCTTCGGCTGGCGGAGCTGGTCAGCATGATGCAAAGCCTGCGTACGTCCGTACAAGCCTGCCTGACTGAATATGAAGCCCTGTCAGTGGCCGATGATGCGGCAGTCGGTATCCTGACTTCCATGGGCTATTCGCTGAAGATGAACAACCTGAAGATAGATGCGACCCAGGCGCTACCGCAAATCGTCACCAAGGCCTTATCCATTTGCGGCATACTGGGTTATAAAAACGATAGCAAGTTCAGTATGAGCCGCCATCTGCGTGATGCACATTCGGCGGCCATCATGGTTGGCAATGACCGTATTCTGGCCACCAATGCGAATTTGCTGCTGGTACTCAAAGACGATTAGGAAAGGCTGACATGTCTATCGATTTTTCCCCCGAAGGCCTGACCGATGACCTGGTCGCTGCTGGTCATATCATCCCTGTTGGCGTGCAAGGTATTTTTGGCCGTGGCCCAGTATTTGAAGATGTGTTGCGTCGCTTCGACGATTATGTCAGCCGCGTGGCTGCCAATGACGGTGCGGTCAAAATGTCTTTCCCGCCCTGCCTTGACCGCAAGGTGCTGGAGCGCAGTGAATACCTCGATTCCTTCCCGCAACTGGCGGGCACCATTTTCAGTTTTACCGGCAATGAAGCCCAGCATAAAGAACTAATAGAAAATGTCCATGAGGGGCGCCCATGGACGCATCTGCAAACCATGACGGCAGTCTGCCTGACGCCGGCTGCCTGTTATCCGGTCTACCCCAGTTTCACTGGTACTGTTCCTGCTGAGGGACGCCTGGTGGATATGCAAAACTGGGTATTCAGGAATGAGCCTTCGCCAGAACCTACCCGCATGCAATCTTTCCGCGTGCGTGAATTTGTGCGCGTTGGTACGCCCGACATGGTAGTGGCCTGGCGTGATATCTGGTTGCAGCGTGGCCTGGATATTTTAAAGTCACTGGGTTTGCCTGCGCATTCTGATGTTGCCTCCGACCCTTTCTTTGGTCGTGGTGGCCGCATGCTGGCTGCCAACCAGCGTGAACAGCAATTGAAGTTTGAAGTGCTGGTGCCAGTGATCTCTGAAGCGAAACCGACAGCGGTATGTTCCTTCAATTATCACCAGGACCATTTCGGCAAGCTGTTTGAGATTTACCAGCAAAATGGTGAGCTTGCTCATACCGCCTGCCTTGGTTTTGGCTTGGAACGCATCGTCATGGCCTTGTTCAAGACGCATGGCATGCAGCCAGAAAACTGGCCTCAGGCTACCCGCGACTTATTGTGGTCATGATGTGCTCATGAGCCTGCACGCTTTACATCCGATTATTGCCCGCGACTATCAGCCACATGCCCTGCATGGTGCCGACCGTGCCTGGGCAGAAACCAATTGCTATATCGATGTCTGGATAGAAGTCCTGCATGCCCAGGGCCTGAATCCGCTTGCCTGCCTGCCCATGGTATTTGCCAATGATTTTGATGGCGACCAGTGGACTTTCTACAAGCCGCCGCATGAAGACTTGTTTGCCTTGTATGGCATAGACGTGCAGGAACTCAATGTCTGGCGCGGCTTGCTCAGCAATGCCAGCATACAGCTCGGTCGGGGCCGCCTGGTGCTGACAGAGGCAGATTCATTTTACTTGCCCGATACCGAAGGTACAGACTACCGCGCGAATCACGTCAAGACCACCATAGCCATACAGGAAATCGACCTGGAGCGGCAGAAGCTCGGCTATTTTCACAATAGCAGCTACCATGAGTTACAGGGTGAAGATTTTGTCGAAACTTTCAGGTTAGGCAAACCTCATGACCCTGCATTCATGCCGCTGTTTGCCGAGTTCGTACGCCTCGATCATGTGCAACATAAAACAGATGCAGAACTTGCAGTGATCTCTTTGCCACTCTTGAGAAAATACCTGGCCAGACGTCCGCGCAATAATCCAGTCAGCCTGTTCCAGCCTGTATTTATTCGCGATGTAGAGCAATTGAAGGAGGAGGGTATGGCGGCCTTTCATGCCTATGCCTTTGCCAGCCTGCGTCAACTCGGTGCAGGCTTCAGCCTGGGTGCGCATTATTTGCGCTGGTTGCAACGACACCAGCCCGTGCAGTTTGAAGCGGCGGCGATAGAATTTGAGAGCATCTCTGAGGTTACCAAGACCTTGCTGCTGAAAACCGCCAGAGCCGTCATGGGAAAAAAAGCCGTGGACCTGGCTCCTTTGCTGGAACAGATTTCCCTGCATTGGCAACAGGGCATGGATGCGCTTGATGTCAGCTTAGCTAGCCCGGTCAGTGAGTGATTTTGTGGATATAAAAAATCAGCTTATTTCACTCTCTGCCGACTGGCAAGTCATGCAAGTGCCTGGTGGCAGTTATACCTTGCCATCGACATTGCATGAGGCAAAGTCTGCAATATTTACGGCGCAAGTGCCAGGCACCATCGCCGGCGCGCTTCGCACCGCCGCTCAATTCGAATATGGCAAAGACAATCTCGATGCGCTAGATGTATGGTATTTCTGCGAGATGGATTTGCCAGAAAATGCTGCTTACCTGCACTTTGATGGTCTTGCCACTCATGTCGAAGTCTACTGGAATGATCGTGCCATTCTGCATAGCGACAACATGTTTGTCGCCCACACTATTGATCTGACTGCACAGGCAATTAATGGCAAAGGTCGCTTGAGCCTGCGCTTCCTGGCATTGCATACCCTGCTGGAACAACGCCGACCCCGCCCGCGCTGGAAAACCCGACTGGTAGAGCAACAGCAATTGCGCTGGATACGTACCAGCCTGCTGGGCCGCATGCCGGGTTGGTCACCATCGGTAGCGCCGGTAGGGCCGTACCGCCCCATCATGCTGGAATTGAAAAGCCCATTCCGCATTACCAGTAAGAACATCACAAGCAGACTTGATGGAGCAGATGGACGACTGGAAATCGAATTGACGGTGCAAAGTGTGCAGGCATTGACTGCCAGCACTATAAAAGTTGGTGAACAAGAATTTGACTTGAACTGGCAAAGCCTGGGTGACCAGCAATATCGTATCCTAGGTCTGTGTCACCTTCCTGATGTCAAAAAATGGTGGCCACATACACATGGCGATGCTGCACTGTATGCACTGGAACTACATATAGCATGTGCTGATCACGATCAAATTGTTGACCTGGGCCATGCCGGTTTCCGGCAGATAAAAGTCGATCAGCGCGACGGTGATTTCAATCTGCACGTGAATGATGTTCCCGTGTTTTGCCGTGGTGCTTGCTGGACTCCGGTCGATGTGATTTCCCTGCAAAATGAGGGAAATGATTTACACCAGATGCTGACGCTGGCACGCGATGCCGGCATGAATATGCTGCGCGTAGTTGGCACCATGGTGTACGAGACGGATGAGTTTTATGGTCTGTGTGATGAACTCGGTATCCTGGTCTGGCAAGACTGCATGTTTGCCAATACGGATTACCCGGTGACAGATGCCGCATTTGCAGCCAGCATCAAGATAGAAGTGCAGCAATTCTTGCAGCGCACCCAGGTCTCACCCTGCATCGCCGTCGTCTGTGGTAATAGCGAAGTGGAACAACAGGCAGCCATGCTGGGTCAGCCAGCCGAAATCTGGCGCAATATATTTTTTGCGCAGGCGCTGCCAGAGTTATGTCAGCAATATCGTCCTGATGTGCAGTACTGGCCATCCAGCCCTAGCGGCGGTGTCATGCCCTTCCAGCTTGATAGCGGCGTTGCGCATTATTTTGGTGTTGGCGCTTATTTGCGGCCACTCGATGATGCACGCCGTAGCGCACTGCGTTTTACTTCTGAATGCCTGGGTTTCTCGAATATACCTGACGATGATCTAATTGACCGTATGCTGAAGAACGGCGAAACGCCAGGCCCGCATCCAGCCTGGAAGCAGGGCATACCGCGTGACAATGGCACAGGATGGGATTTTGAAGATGTGCGTGATCATTATATGGCGGAGCTGTATAAGGTAAACCCTGCCAGCCTGCGTTATGCAGATCGTGAACGCTACCTCTCTCTGGCACGCACCACGACTGGCGAAGTGATGTCCAGCACCATGGCTGAATGGCGTCGCGCCGGATCAAGCTGCCATGGTGCCCTGATCTGGTTCTGGCGTGATTTAAGGCCAGGTGCAGGCTGGGGCATTATCGATGCCAATGGCAAGCCCAAGGCTGCCTATTATTATCTGAAGCGTGCCATGGCAGCGTTGACAGTTCTGATTTTGGATGAAGGCTTGAATGGTCTGGCCCTGCATGTCATCAATGACGGCCCTGAAGAATTCAAGGGGGAGCTGGAACTGAATCTTTATCGCCATGCTGAAACCCGCGTCGCCCATGGCCGTATTGCCGTGCAGTTGGCGGCACATGCCGCTATCAAAGTACAGGATTATGCCCTCTTGCCGCATTTTATCGATACCAGTTATGCCTACAGATTTGGTCCCGCAGGACATGATGTAGTGGAGGCAGCCTTATATCAACAAGGACATGAACGGGCAATTGCCGCGGACTTCCATTTCCCGCAAGGCCATCAGTTGGTCATGCATGCGGATCTGGGTTTGCAGGCACATTGCAGCGTGGATGCAGATGGAAAGCACATCCTGCACCTAAGCACGCAAAAACTGGCGCAGGCCGTGTCCATACAAATTCCGGGCTTGCTGCCCGAGGACAATTACTTCCACATGGCACCCGGCAGCAGCAGGCAAGTCCAATTGACTGTCTTGCCTGGCACGGACATCAAACCAGGCCATGTGCAAGCGCAAAATGGATTGGCGAGTGTCCGGGTGGCGATCGTGAATAGTACGGAAAATAGTATTGCAAATGATATTGCAAATAAGACGGTGACTTAGCGGGGCAGATTTGGCAACACAACAGTATCCAAGCAAAGACATTTTATTTACACCGCAAGCCTTCTGGTTTGGCGATGCGGCTGCGCCCATGCTGGGCTGGTATCACCCTGCCAGGGTACGTGATGCTGGTGGCAGTCGCCAGTGTGGCGTGGTGCTTTGCCCTCCGTTTGGCCATGAATACATGGTGTCCTATCTGTCGTATAAGCATCTGGCCATTCATCTGGCAAACGCAGGTTTCGATGTCTGTTTTTTTGACTATAATAATAGTGGCGATGCCTTTGATGTGGATGGTGGTGACAGGGTCGCATTGTGGCAGGAAAATATACGCCAGGCCGCCAGGCAATTGCGCCAGATGGCAGGGGTGGAGCATATCGCCCTGTTTGGCTTGCGTTTGGGTGCTTTGTTGGCAGGGACCGTAGCGGCAGAGATTGATGCCAAGGCTCTCATGCTAATGGCTCCGGTTATTTCCGGCCGTGCTTATGCCCGTGAAATGCTGGTACTGCGTAGCATGAGTTCATTGAAGGCAGAAGTTGACCCTGACCAGACCATAGACCCCAATCATGTCACAACAGATGATGAGCTAACGGGCTATGAATTCACCGCAGCAACCCGCAGCAGCCTGAGCAAGCTGGATTTGAGCAAGCTGCCTGCGCCAGCCATGCCCGTTTTTTTACAGCAGCGCGACGATATTACAGGTCAGGATGACAAGCTGGTACAAGCCTGGCACCATCACGACCATGCCCTGCATCTATCGGCATTGCCTGGCTATGCTGCCATGATGCGCGAAGATGCGCATGATACTGTCGTGCCTGCTGCAATCTGGCAAGCGATGTCAGGCTGGCTGGGGAGATATTTTCCTTTGCACGAAACTGGTAGCCGCGTGCTGCCAGTAAACAGGCACAGTGCCAGCATCCATCTTGGCAATGCCGTGGTAGTGGAAGAACTGGTCGAATTTGAAGGCATGAACGGCATAGTCAGCCATCCTTCAAGTGCAGATGCGCGCGCCTTGCCTTGTGTGATTCTGTGCAATATCGGCGCCAATCACCGGGTAGGTAATCACCGTCTGTATGTCACACTGGCACGCAACCTGGCAAGTCAGGGTTTCTATGTTTTGCGTTTTGACAAATCGGGGATAGGGTATAGCAGGGCAACACCGGATGAGAAAGAAAACGATGTCCATGCAGACTCAGGGGTGGATGACCTGAGCAGCGCCATGTATTTCATGCAAGGTAAATATCACAGCCCCTCTTTTGTCCTGACGGGTTTGTGCTCAGGTGCCTACATGGCTTACTTAAGTGCACTCAGGGATGAGCGCGTCACTGGCCTGGTCCTGATAAACCAGTTGACCTATCGCTGGCGTGAAGGCGACACCATCGAGGCTCGCAAGAAAGCCACCATTAAATCTACCCATTTTTATGTGCAGGCGCTAGCCAAAGGCGACACATGGAAACGGGTTATCAAGGGCCAAGTGGATTTTCGTCAGATAGGCGGCAATTTACTGCGACGCGTGGGCAAACGCCTGCGTACCCACTGGCAATTGCTGAGCACCTATTTGATGCACAATAATCTTTTCCTCGGTCATGTCGTACGCAATTTCCAGGACCTGGAAGCACGCGGCACCGAGCTGGTACTGATCTATGAAGCCAGTGATACGGCAGTTGATGTCATGACCGAGCAATTCGGCAGGCATGCCAAATTATTGGGCAAGAGCGAACGCATCTGCCTCAAATTTTTTAATGGAGCAGATCATACCTTTACGCCACGCTGGTCACAGTTGGCCTTGGTTGATTTCATCGGCAAGCAATTGCTGCATCGTTTTAGCCATCGTCTGCCTGACCAGGCTACTGCCAGTATAGCGCCAGTCAGGGTGCGTCTTGAAGAGGAGCCTGTTTCTGCAGACGCGGCAAAATAAAACGCCAGACCACGATCAGCTCAAACACTTCCACCACGATCAGGGCCAGGATGGCACCTGGTGCCCCCATGCGCGGGATGCTGAAAGCGGTAATCAGCAGCACCATGCTGAGTGTCACACTGCCAAGGAAGAACATTTGCTTGTAAGCGCCACCACTGGACAACCAGGATGTGCCTACCCAGCGGGCCGCATTGATGGCGAAATACGCTCCCCACATCATGACCAGGGGGTCAAGCCCACTGTACTTGGCGCTGATGACATTGCTTTCCAGCCAGGGCAGGGAAAACAAGAGCAGGGAGACATAGGCCAACACTCCCAGTTCTATACCAGCGATGGAATACAGGGTCAGGCGTTTCAGGCCATGCCAGTTTTTTTTGCCATCAGGCGGCTGGCTTCTGGCCTCGCGACCCTGGACCATGCCGCTACTGCCAGAGGGATGGGCATGAGCATCAGGCGTGAAGCATTCAAATCAGCAATCGCGACTACACCCAGCCAGGCACCAGACAGATACACATAGCTGTAGTTCGACAACCAGCCGACGATAGTGCCAGATACGGCCCAGCGCCCATGACCGGCTATGGTTTCCTGATGAGCGTTGATGGCCTGGTGGATTTCTTCTTCCGCATGGGCTTCGACATCGATAGAGGTATGTGCCAGAAAGTGTTGACGACTGGCCAGAGTGCACAGGAAAGAAGACAAGGCCAGCAAAACAAACACTGTCACCAGGTCAAAAAGCTGGTTGAAATACAGGGTAACCAGGCCGATGGACACCAGACCCACATATAAAACGTCTTGCCGCAATACCGAGATAATGTCGGACTGGATAAAACCCACGGTACGGCCATATTCGCGTATACCATTGCCGAACAGATAGGTGGCAAATACTGCCCCCAGCAACCAGCTCTTGTCGCTGTAATGCGTCGCCGCAGGCACAAATTCGACAATGACGAAAGCCAGTGAGCCTATTGCCAGGGTCCAGGCGATCTGTTTGTACCAGTAGTGACGCAATAGCGATTTGCGGGTATCACCTTGAACAGAAGAAGCGACCGTGGTCAGCGGACCAGCTATCCAGGAATCGACGATCAGGCCAACCAGCAAGCCACCAGCGTACAATTGCCCATACAAGCCATAGTCATCCTTGGACACCAGGTTCATGAGCAAAATGCCAATGACAAAATTCAAGGCGCTTAGCATGCCCTGATCTATGACCGATACTATAGAAGACGAAAGAAATTTTTTATAAAAACTCATGAGCGTGCACGAGATGGTCCTAGCTTACTATGCGGGATTGCAAAGCAAGGACAAATCTGATTCGAGCATATTTTGCTATAGAAACATAACATCAAGATGAGTTGATACAAAAAGTATTTCATTCTTTTACAATGGCCTTACCTTCAGCCTTACCTTCATTTTCAAAAATTTATGAATAATTTGACTACGAACGACCGTGCCCTGGTGCTTTTCAGTGGCGGTCAGGATTCTGCCACCTGCCTGGCCTGGGCATTGTCACGCTATGCCCATGTGGAGACTATAGGCTTCGATTATGGTCAGCGCCATGCCATAGAACTCAGCGTCAGACCTGTGCTGATAGAAAAAATGCGCGAGTTCTCACCTGAATGGCAAAGCCGCCTGGGTGAAGATCACATGATAGACCTGTCCCTGATTTCCCAGCTCTCGCATACGGCAATGACAGAAGATATTGCCATAGAAATGCAAGAGAATGGCTTGCCGAATACCTTTGTGCCTGGCCGTAACCTGATGTTCATGATGACGGCAGCCACGCTGGCTTATCGCCGGGGCTTGAATGTGCTGGTCGGCGGCATGTGTGAAACTGACTTTTCTGGTTATCCCGATTGTCGTGACGACACCATGAAGGCCCTGCAAGTGGCGCTGAACCTGGGCATGAATACCCGCCTGAAGCTGGAAACGCCGCTGATGTGGATCAACAAGGCACAAACCTGGCAACTGGCAGAACAATTGGGCGGCTCTGCCCTGGTTGATCTGGTGCGAGAAGATACGCACACCTGTTATCTTGGTCAGCGTGGTGCCATGCACCCCTGGGGGCACGGTTGTGGCACTTGCCCAGCGTGTACTTTGCGCGCCAGAGGTTATGAACAATATCGTGCAGGCAATGTTAATTTGTAAGCCTTACGTTAGCTTATGCGCCTAGAATAGCAACACGAACCATGATAGAACCCTCTCAATGCTGATCGCCGTTATCACAGATTTACATGCCAATCGCGAAGCCCTTGAGGCTTGCCTGGCGCATGCTGAGGAGCGCAAGGTGACGCGCTACGCATTTCTGGGTGATCTTGTCGGTTATGGGGCAGATCCTGGCTGGGTGCTTGATAAAGTGATGGAATATGTCAGGCAGGGAGCCTGGGCCCTGATAGGTAACCACGATGCCGGCTTGCTACAGAATGAGCGCCAGGGGATGAATCCGACCGCCCGAAATGTGGTGGACTGGACACGTGCGCAATTAAATGCCGGACAACTCGATTTCATTGCCAAATTGCCTTATCGCATAGAATGGCAAGACATACTGTTCGTCCATGCCAATGCCTGGGCACCAGAGAACTGGGAATATATAGACGGCGTCATGGAGGCGACGCGCAGCATGCATGCGACCAAGGCCAGTATTACATTTTGCGGTCATGTGCATATGCCCACCCTGTTTCATATCAGCCTGACTGGCAAAACCGGTGAGTTTGTGCCCACGCCCGAAGAAGGCATACCGTTGAGCAAGCAAAGACGCTGGCTGGTCATACCAGGCTCAGCAGGGCAGCCGCGTGATGGCAATCCGGCTGCCTGCTATGCAACCTTTGATACCGAGAGCCAGGTACTGACCTATTACCGGGTGCCCTATGATGCTGAAACGGCCTGTCAGAAAATCATCTCTGCCGGTTTGCCTGCTGTCCTCGGCCACAGACTGCTGCACGGCAATTAGCCAGGGACAAACATGAGCGGCCCTGCAAATCACAAGCTGCAAAGTGGCATGGAATTCGATGGCTATCGCCTGGAAGAAAAACTCCATACCGGTGGCATGGCTGCCTTGTGGCGTGTCACTGACTTGCAGGACCGGCACCCACCAGGACAAGAGAGCGGCGCTCAGTTTGCGCTGATCATGAAAGTGCCACTGTTGTATTCCACAGATGACCCTACTGCCATCGTCGCTTTCGAAGTAGAGCAAATGATCATGCCCAAGCTCAAGGGCAGGCATGTGCCACATTATTTTGGTGCGGGTGATTTTGATGCCCAGCCGTATATTGTCATGGAGCAAATTGCTGGTGCTTCCTTGCGCAGCCGCTTTGAAGAGGCGCCTCTGCCAATTGCAGAGGTGGTGGATATCGGCATAAAAGTCGCCCATGCCTTGCAGGATTTGCACAGGCAACATGTCATTCATCTCGACATCAAGCCCAGTAACATCATGTTCCGTCCCGATGGTAGTGCGGTGCTGATAGATTTTGGTTTGTCGCGCCATGATCGCTTGCCGGATTTGCTGGATGAAGAATTCCGCCTTCCCATGGGCACTGGCCCTTATATTGCACCCGAACAGGTGCTGGGTGTGCGTAATGAACCACGCAGCGACCTGTTTTCTCTTGGGGTGCTGCTGTATCACCTGGCTACCGGACAGCGGCCTTTTGGTCATCCAACTTCAGTTGCATGCTTGAAAAAACGCCTGTATCGTGACCCCATCCCACCGCGCAGCCATCGCAGTGACTTGCCGCCCTGGTTGCAGGAAATCATCTTGCGTTGCCTGGAGGTGGAACCTAAAGCGCGTTTTGATACTGCGGCGCAACTTGCCTTTTTATTGCAGCATCCCGATCAATTGCAATTGACGGCAAGAGCTGAAAAACAGGCGCAGGATGGCTATATGGCTGTACTAAAGCGGCGTTTCCAGGCCGCTGGTGCAGAGCCTGCCTTGTCCCAGAGCGCATCAGACCAATTATCCAGGGCCCCCATCATTGTAGTTGCACTGGATTTGACGGGTGGCTCAGAGGTGCTGGCAGAAAGCCTGCGCAATATCACCAGACGGATGTTGCAAACAGAGCCAGGCGCGCGCCTGGCTTGCCTGACCATACGCAAGGTCAGTCGTCTGGGTATGGATGACAGCCTGATACAGCAAGGTGAAAACATCCACGTCAAGCAACTGGTTGATCTAAAGCACTGGGCCAGGCCTTTGAGCCTGAACCCTGACAAGATCACCTTCCATGTGCTGGAAGCACCTGACCCGGCCGCCGCCATTATTGATTACGCCCACAACAACCGGGTGGATCACATCATCATTGGTTCACGCGGCAGTTCTGCCTTGCGGCGCTATCTGGGCAGTGTGTCGGCACAAGTCGTGGCCGAGGCTGAATGTACAGTGACCGTCGTCAAGGCGCACGACAAATAAGCCGTTCTACTTTTTCACACTTTCCAAAACCTGATCAACATAGTCGCCGTCAGCATCGCTGAACTTCAGGCGTACCGGATACCATTCCAGGCCCGGCGCCAGCCATAAATCCAGTTGCTGGTCTTTGGAATCGGCTGGCGGTGCCTTGCTGACATGGATGGCGAGCATCTCGCCCATAGGGGTCTTGATGTTTTCCTGCCCCAGCACTTTAAAAGTCCAGGGATCGGCATCGCGCCGTCCAGCAACCAGCATCTTCCATTCCGTGCCTGTCTTGAAAGCTTCACCTGCAGCACGGGCGATGGCAATCAGTTGCCAGGTCGCGCTGGTTCTGTCCTGTTCGCCGCCTTTCAGGACATAGGTTTCCGTCGACGCACTAAATCGCAAGGTTTTGCTGTCGCGCTCAAAACTGGTGGTAGTAGCGGGTTTGCGAAAGCGCTTCTCGACAAATTTGTCGGGAGCCAGGCCATACTCGTCGATATTCCCGTGGCTGCTGGCATCGAGGATTTTACCAACCAGCATGGCATGGGTTTCTGTAATAATATTGTATTTTTGATCAGTAATTTGCCATTTGACAGTAGCCGAGCCACTCAGAGGCAAACCACTCTGCTTGGCTTTGATGCTGTATTGCAGTTCAGCGCCCGGCGGCAACTTGAAAGCCTGCCTGGCCGTTGCTTCATTGGTTTGCGCAAATATTGTCTTACAGGGCGCTGAGAGAGCCAGAATTACTAAACAAACGGAGATAGATTTAAGCATGTTTAATTTCCAGGAACACTGAAAACACTGGTGACAGTTTGTGTCGTGACTGCGCCGTTACTTTCAGTATTCTGTATTTGTACGGGATACCAATATTGATCTGGTGCCAACCAGACCTCTAGTTTCGAATTGTAGGAACCTGGACGAGGCGGACGCACGAAATGCCAAGCCATGATCTTGCCTATTTTTGTGTCAATTTCCTCTAAACCTACTACTACAAACGAGAACATGGCCAGATCACGCTCTTCTGCAACTTGCAGGCGTATTTCCCGTCCAGCTTGAACCTTGCCAGGTTCTGCGCGCGCAATGCCCGCCAACTGCATGATGATACTGGCCTTGTCTTGTGTCCCATCTTGCATTCCCGCCGTTTTATTGGAAGAAGAAAAGCTGACAAGCTTGTTTTCATGATCAAAATGGGTCGCTGTCTCGCTTCGGCTACGTCGTTTTTCTGTACTGATGGAGGGTGCAAGGCCGGATGCAGTGATGCCGCCTTCACTATTGATTTGATACAAATTGACGGAAGTCAGCAACAAGTCCAGAGACGCCTCTATGCTGAGCTTGTAATTTCTATTGTCATAGCTCCAGTTGATTGCGCTGTCACCATAGACAGGGTGACGATTTGGCTCTGTCCTGACAATACGCATCTTGATCGTCCCTGCTGGCGGCAAGTGTACAGGATAAGTTTGCGGACCATCACTGCTCACACTGTCATTGCTGGTAGGGCTGCTGGTGTCTTCTGCTTTCAGCTCAGTTTCGGCTTTCTCCGATGGCACCGGAGTTTGTTGCACAGGCTCGCTTGGTGGCACCACCTTTGGTACTGCCTCAGGTTCTATCTGCTTGGTGGGCGCAGCTGCGACAGTTTTCTTTACTGTGGAGGAAGGCGGCGCAGCCAGTGGGCCAGGTTTGGCGCTGACGCCCGCCAGTCTTGTTTCAGACTCGTCAGGAGCATCGCGGAATTGCACGGCGATAGAGTTTTCCTGCATTCTGGCCTTGGCAGGCGCGCTATCCGGCTTAAATCCATGCAAGGCGAACAAATGCAACAATACCGCTGCTACCAGGAACAGCAAATTCTGACGCTTTAGTAAATTGTTATCAAGTGTAGGGATTGTGGTCTTCATCCTGCTAGTGTAAACGCAGTTGCCCCATTTTGGATGACCTGGCTATTTTGCCTGAGAGTAAAATGGCATTTTTTGACAATTTGCTGTTCGCCGGCAATCACAGGATAAATCTGATGTTAACAACAATAAAAAAATATCTGGGGCCAGGCATCACGTGCTTATTGGCAATATCGTTACTCAATACTGCAATTGCCGCCCCTGCTGTCACCAATCCTGTCAAACCGGGCAACGCAATACGCATAGCCATGATAGATGGCTTGAGTGGTGCTTTCAGCAATGCTGGCGAGGCAGTGCAAAGAAATTTGCAAATCGCCATAGAGCGTGTCAACGCCCGCGGTGGAGTGCGCCTGCCGGATGGCCTGCATCCTCTGCAACTGAGCAGTTTTGATAATAAACAGGGAGTAGAAGAGTCGCTGACTGCGCTCAGACATGTGACCGACCAGCAGATACCCTTTGTGGTGCAAGGCAACAGCTCAGCCGTGGCGCTGGCACTGGTGGATGCCATCAACAAGCATAACCAGCGGGTACCCGACCATCGTGTTCTCTTTCTCAATTATTCCGCAGTGGATACCACGCTGACCAATGAAAAATGCAGTTACTGGCATTTCCGTTTCGATGCCCACGCCGACATGCGCATGCATGCACTGACCGAAGTCATCAAGACAGATAGTCGCGCGAGCAAGATTTATTTGATAGGCCAGGATTATAGTTTTGGCCGCCAGGTGAATAAATCTGCCCGCGCAATGCTGGCAGAAAAACGGCCCGATATCCGCATCGTTGGTGAGGACTTGCATCCCATAGGCAAGATCAAGGACTTCTCGCCCTATGCCGCCAAGATCAAGGCCAGCGGAGCTGATGCCGTCATCACGGGCAACTGGGGCAATGACTTGAGCTTGTTGGTCAAAGCCGCCAGGGACGCTGGTATGGCGACCAAGTTTTATACCTTCTATGGCAATGGCCTGGGCGCACCTGCCGCCCTGGGTGATGCTGGCTTGGGCAGGGTGCGTGCCGTGGCCGAGTGGCATCCCAATGCGGGTGGCGCCGATAGCGACGCCTTTTACCAGGAATTCCGCCAGTGTTATCCTGACCCCAGGGATGATTATGTGCATTTACGCATGCAAGCCATGGTGGAAATGCTGGTTGCCGCGATAGAAAAAGCCAAAAGCACAGAAGCCGCCGCTGTTGCCCGCGCACTGGAAGGCGCACACTACAAGAATGCTTTTCATGATGCCGTCATACGTGCGGAAGATCACCAATTGATACAGCCATTGTATGTCTCGGTCATGCAAAAGAAGGGGGAGAACGGGGTGCGCTTTGATAACGAAGGCAGTGGTTATGGCTTTAAAACCGAACGTTATTTTGATGCGCGATTGACTGCTTTGCCCAGCTCATGCAAGATGCTTAAATTGAAATAACAGTCTTACGCAAAACCGCCCCAGCTACGTTGCAGCGCCCAGCCGTACTAAAGTACTGTCTTCGTCGCTACGGTGTAGTTGGGGTTTCAGACAAGATCTTGTCTGCAGACGTAACGAACCACCCTTGCAAGGGTGTTTTCCTGAGGCGACAGCCTTGCTGGGACAATTTTGCGTTATCCCTAGTATCTGTAACCCTGAAAATATAAAGGAAGCATCGTATGAGTAATCCGTTTTCTGGTTCTGAAATCCCCGGCATGAATGCCATGGGCGATACCCTGTCTTTCGTTAAAAAACTCTGGGGCAATATGCAAGTGCCGGGCATGGTCGCGCCACCAATGTCGGTGGACGAGCTGGACAAGAAAATTCAGGATTTGAAGACGGTGGAATCCTGGCTCACCGTTAACATGAACATGCTGCGCGGGACCATACAGGCACTGGAAGTGCAGCGCGCGACGCTGGCAGCCTTGCAATCTCTCGGTGAAAGTTTCGCCCAGCATGCGCAGCAGGCGGGTGCGATGGCGGAGCAGGCCGTATCAGCTACCACTGCGGCTACTGCAGCAGCAAATGCGCCAGCAAGCAATCCCGGTAGCAATGCGGACTGGCCCATGCATCCAAATGCAGCCAAGGCAAAGGCCGCAGAGCCCGATCCCGATGAAGAGCTTGACGAAGATAGTGCAGACATGCCGCCTGAAGCCAGTGCAAATCCTGCTAAGGCAGAAGTGCCGGTAGAAGAAACGGCTCAATCTGCCAGTGCTGAAAAAGCTGCAGATGTAACAGACACCAGTACACCTTTCGTCAATCCGGCGGCCTGGTGGGGGCTGCTGCAAGAGCAATTCAAGCAGGCAGTCAGCAAGGCCATGGAAGGGGAGCAGACCGAGACTGCAAAAGATACAACGCCAGAAAAAAAGGCCCCGGCAAAGAAAGCAGCTAACAAAGCTGCAACTAAGCCTGCCATTGAGCCCGAAACCAAGCCCACAACCACATCCACAGCAAAGTCGTCAGCGACGAAAACTGCCAAGCCATCAAGCAAAGCTACATCTGCAACTGGCAGCAAGCCAGCCAAAGCGAGTAGCGGGGCGGCAGTCAAGCCTGCTGTGAAAGCTGTCAGCAAGGCTGCAAAAACAAGCAAGTAAAAATAAAATGTCGATGCTGAATGATCAGCATCGACTATCATGAAGCCCTGAATTTCAATAGAACGGGGAAGTGCAGTTGACCTTGTTGACTTGCTTGATTTCCACGACTTTCAAATTGTTATCCATCATCCAGGCAGCCATGCGCTTGATGGTTGGCTGGCCCGTCCTATTGATGACGATCACTTTATCGGATTTGCCATAGACGCAATCGCTTTTAAATTCCAAGCCTTCCTTGGGGCCGACAGCAGGTAGCGGGACTTCTATCAGTTGTAAGGGAAATTTTGCCAACTCTGCTGCTGACATTTCCCCATACCGTATGTTTGTATCGATAACGAATGCAGCTTTGGAAAACTGCTCAATTGGGTTTGGCGTGCTTGATTTTGTTTCTATGGGTTTGGCGACAAAGGCCACATGTTTATTGCCAATATTATCTCCACTTATCCCTTGCCATTTTTCATTGATTTCCTTGCGCGACGGCAAACCATTTGCTGCCGGGGCAGATGTGGTCTGGGCAACGGGTAGCGGTGAAGCAGTTGCTGCCGCTTTTGGTGTTGCTGCTGCAGGTGCAGTCTTGACAGGTACTGCTGCAACTTCTTCACCCTGGTATTTGTATTTGCCGTCGAATGGCACGTCACCCCATGCGCTGGCGCAGTTTTCTACATGCAACTGCATGCCGCCGGCTGCACGTTTTAAAGTCATATTGCATCGACCTTGGCTAAAATCCCAGCCGCCAGGCGCATCTGATAACTTCCCTTCCCCTGCACCACTACGCAAATTGCCGGGCTTGCCCTTTTCTGCCACTTCCAGTGTGAATTTGCCATCTGGTTTTACTGTTAACTGACGTTCAAAACTGTTGTCGCTGGCATCATAGACACCAGCCTTGGGAAAAGGATTGTAGTCAGCGGCCAGAACAGGTGCGGTCATGGATGCGAGGCTTGCAGCAAGAAGACTGATCTTTTTGAAGGAGGGAGAGTTTTTCATGTGGTTACAGTGTGAAGTTAGAAAAAAGTCAGAATGGCAGTTCCTGAACCAGCCTGTCAGATCAGGATGCATGATGCATTAATGTAAATAGATGGTGCATGAGCGACGTCGGTGTGTCAATCAAGTAATTGTGTGTTTTATATTAAAGCGCAACAATGTGTAAGCAGGTTTGCATAATAGGTAGTATTTTGCTATTAACTGCAATGCGAAAATATTCGTATATTTATGTTGTCATGACTGACCTACCAGGAGAACTACCAGTGGCTTTCATCTACGAGAGAATTCCTGAAGCAGATATTGTTGCTTTTGGCTTGCGCGAGATTGATAAGCAGTTTCCCATGGCTGTGGCGTCCAGATGGGTGATAGACCGCGAGCGCAATTTCTATTTGCGCTACTTGACCTACGACCGCGAACAGCCATCACACAAAAATTTCAGCTACTTTTGGAACGGTAATCTGTATAGCTTGCGCCTGCGCAGCGAAGGACAGGACATGCCGGACGATAAATGGAAAACCAACTGGAGCTGGCTGGGCATGCGTGAACCAGAAGCAGACGCCAGGGCAGAGTTTGAAGCGAACCGCACCGTTTTCATGACAGATATCAAAGATGCCTTGCGGGCTTACCGCGATGGTTCCTTGTCGCCAGCCTATTCAGCCCACATAGCAGAATTTGACTTTTAGACGGAGGACTTATGTCAGGTCTCAGTCATCTGCAAGCCATAGCGCTGCTGCAAGATCATCCAGATGATTACCGCACGCCGGGTTCATTGAAAGACCTCGCCAATCAGGTGTCCGTCTATTCTGACGGACAAGTCACCTTGCTCTATGGCGGTATGGTGCACAAGGACATTTCCAGTAATGACCTGGTTGAGCTCATGGTCGCCAATCAAGAAGATATACGCGCGATTAACAAGACACCGATAGCGGCTTTTCTGCAGTCAGAAGATTACCTTGAGGCTGTCGCCAGAGCGCATCATTGTAAGTCAGTCGATGAAGTACTGAGCAAGCGTGATCATCCGGCCAATCAATTCATGTTCGCCGCCACCGATGGCCGCTGGGCAGATGCTTCGGCCCGGTTTGCTGCCACCACCAAAGGCGAGGTCATGACGCTCAGCGGTTATGCCGGTGCAGACCGCACCCTGGGCCTGGTGGAGTTGCCTGCCATATTGAAAAACACTGAGGTCACGCATATCAATGGCAAGCCCAAGGATGTATTTCAGGCGATCTACGATGAGACAGGTTCGCTGGCTGAGGTGTTCAAGGCGGTTTCAGCTTCATCTTATGAGTTGATGCGCAACATGGAGGTCAAGGCTTCCACCCATATCAATGCAGACGGTAGCGAGAAAAAGATCGCAGAAAAAGTTGGTTCAAAAAGCCTGTTTGAAACTTCGTCGTATAAAGGCAGCAGCCTCGCTAAAGGAGAAGCAAATTTATCGATTGCCTCCATACCTGAAGCAAAATTCAAAGCCAATATTGACGAGGGAAAATTACACCTGGAAAATATCGAACAAAAGAATCTGGCAGACAGGGAACGAGGGATGGATACGACAGGTTTGCTGCTGGTAAACGATACTCCTTCATCCAGACTGCTTGCGCTTTCCTCTGGCCCTGCGCTGAAGCTGGAATCAGCTTCGCACAAGATATAGATTGTGTGGGATACAAAGCCGAGAGGCGGATTTTTACAGCACTAGCTGTCAGCTAGCTATTTTTGCTTCAGTAAAATTAGCGGCAACAAAATCCCAATTCACTAAACTCCAGTAAGCTTCCATATAAGCAGGTCGCTGGTTGCGGTAGTCAATGTAATAAGCATGTTCCCACACATCGCAGGTCAGCAAAGGCTTGTCGACACCGATCAAAGGCGTGGCAGCGTTTGAAGTATTGACAATTGCCAGCGTATCGTCAAAACGCTTCAGTAACCAAGTCCAGCCAGACCCAAAATTACTGATGCAGGACTGAGTAAATTCTTGCCTGAATGTGTCAAACGAACCCCATTGAGCCGTAATCGCGTCACCCAATGCGCCAGTGGCAACGCCGCCGCCGTTGGGAGTCAGGCTTTGCCAATAAAAATTGTGGTTCCACACCTGCGCCGCATTATTGAATATGCTACCGGTGGATTTCTTGATGATATTTTCCAGGAATTCCTCGGCAAATTCTGTGTCCTTGATCAGGGCATTCAAATTCGTCACATAGGCCTGATGATGTTTGCCATAATGAAATTCCAGGGTTTCCCTGGAGATATGTGG
>Ga0187843_10000030_pt1 | contig 122646 bp, 130 predicted proteins | sample SpaLakP09_SKY_43_FD_134516 | JGI IMG/M metagenome (GOLD analysis project Ga0187843, IMG submission 134516) | Oligotrophic lake water microbial communities from Sparkling Lake, Wisconsin, USA - SP09_SKY_43 | ecosystem: Environmental > Aquatic > Freshwater > Lake | place: USA: Sparkling Lake...
GCTGGCAAGGCGGACGAGGCAGTCAATAGTTTTGCCTATTGACAACGAGTCCAACACAGTCCAGCACGCGTTATGAGGCAAACCCTTCGGGAACTGACGATTTGGGCGCATTGCAGCGTTGTGCCGCTTGCAAAGGCGGACGCCTTAACTGCGCGTCACGTCTTGCACTGCATCCCAAATCGTCTTGTTCGCACTCATCCTATTTATGAAATGAGTTCTAATAAGTTAAGCAAATAAAATAAGCAATTTGATTAGCTGTGCAAACTTGTTCATTCCAGTATAAGCTTGCGTAAAGTCATATCGCATTGCATCGCAACTGGAGTATTCATGTCAGTCTCAGCACTCAATAGTGGCCTGTCTGGGCTCATGGCTTATAGCCGCGCGCTGGACAGTGCTGGCCATAATGTGGCGAATGCCAGCACCTCAGGCTTTGTTCCTCAGCAAGTCAGTTTCCAGGAACAAGCTGCCGGTGGTGTCATTGCCAACATCAGCAAAGAAGGAAGTAGCCTGGCGTCTCAGGACTTGAGCGGTACTGATCTGGCAAATGAAATTGTACAATCCATACAATTCAAGCTGGGTTTTGACTTGTCAGCCAAGATCGTCAAAACGGCAGATGAGGTAATGGGTACGCTCATCGACATAAAGGCTTGAAGACTATCTGACGGTCAAGCTGCAGGCACCAGGCATAAGAAAGATGGCATATCCTTCATATCAAAATACCACAAACCCATAGCACCTATCCCCATCAAAATCGCTGCCGCCAGATAACGCAATCCACGCATGATGCTCTTATTGTGCGCCTGCTGCATGATCGCCTGCGTCAGTAATAAATGCGGTAGCGCAAACAAGCCAAAGATCAGCATCAGCAAACCGCCAGACCAGGCATCGCCAGACAAAAGAGCAAACGGAGCAACGCCATACAAGAGTCCGCATGGCAGGCAGCCCCAGCTCATCCCCAAAAGAAAAGGATATTTTGCTGCTTGCTGCAATGATGGCAATTTCCTGCTCATACGAGCATGCAAATTTGCCCAAACATTTTGCAGAAACGGCAGGCGTGGCAACAGGCCTGATATGCGCAAGGCGAGCAATATCAACATCAAGTTACCAATTACAAACAGGATTTGCTGGACAGGGAGATAAGGTTTAAACCACATGCCGGCAGCACCCAGCCCGCCGAGTATTGCACCGGCGATTACATAGGTAAAAATACGCCCACTTTGCAACAGGCTTTGGTACAACACCCTCGCATGCAGGCTGTCGGTAGCACCAACTTGCCTGCTCTCAGCCGCCACGGTAATGGGAATGACTTTGCTGACCGATGCTGCTCGTTTACCGCTCTTCTGCCCCGCCTGTGTCAACAGCATGGAAATACCACCGCACATGCCAACACAGTGAACGCCGCCTATGGCGCCAGCTGTCATCGCGGCAAACACCAAAGGCAGGGTCAGCATATCAAATCAACTTGGAATATCTGGCACCTGATTGCTGTGTCAGATAGCGGTCAAATACCATGGCCAATGCACGCACAAATAAACGCCCCCTGGCAGGAATACTGATGCTGTTTTCATCAATGACCAGCAAACCTTCTTTCGCATAGTCCTGCAACTTCAGCAATTCCGCAGCAAAGTAATCATGAAAGGAAATGCCATACTGCATTTCTAGAAATTTGAAATTGAGCGTGTTGCTGCACATCAGGCTCATGATGACTTGCCGGCGCAAGATATCATCTGCATCAAGGTGATAACCTTTTTCAACAGGCAGTTTTCCTTGATCGAGGCAGGCATAGTACTCATCAAGGGTACGCAGATTTTGCCCATAAGAAGCCCCAATCTTGCCTATTGCTGATAAACCCAGCGCAATCAGGTCACAATCTGCTCGCGTGGTATAACCCTGGAAATTCCTGTGCAGACTGCCATCCAGTGTCGCCAGCGCCAGGCTATCATCCGGTTTGGCAAAATGATCCAGGCCGATGTAGACATAACCTTCTGCCAGCAAGCGTTTTATCGACATCAGGAAAATCTGCAGGCGCTGTTCAGCCGACGGCAAATCTGCTTCCGCAATACGACGCTGCGGCTTGAAGCGCGTGGGTAAATGGGCGTAGTTATACAAGGCAATGCGGGCTGGTGACAGCGCGATTACCTGATCCAGAGTTTGCGAAAAGCTCTCCAGATTTTGTTTGGGCAAGCCATAGATCAAGTCGAAATTAATCGATTGAAAACCACAGGCGCGACTATCTGCCACGGTCTGCGCCACCATTTCGTAAGGCTGTATGCGGTGCACAGCTTTTTGCACATCGGCATTAAAGTCTTGCACTCCCAGACTGGTGCGATTGAAACCCAGCTCAGCCAATAATTGCAAAGTCTCAGTGGTGACTGTACGCGGATCGATCTCTATCGATATTTCCGCATCATCGGCAAAGTCAAAATGCTCGCGCAGCATGTGCATCAACTGGCGCAACTCGGCATGACTAAGAAAGGTTGGCGTACCGCCACCAAGATGCAACTGACTTAACGTTTCACGCACATGCAAGTGCTCAACCACCAGCTTCAGTTCCTTGGCCAGATACTCCAGATACTTGGCTGAGCGGCCATGATCCTTGGTAATGACCTTATTGCAGGCACAGTAATAACAAAGTGAAGCACAAAACGGGATATGTATGTACAGCGACAATGGAGGCTTATTGACGAGCAGGCTACGCTCTTTTAGATACTGCATAAAAGATTCAGCAGTAAAGTCCACCGCAAACCTGTCTGCCGTTGGATAGGAAGTGTACCGAGGCCCCAGGCTATCAAAACGGCGTATCAGGTCTTCCGGGATTTCTATCGCTGGAAATGCAGCCGGCTCGTTCATGTTCATGATGCGGTTCTCTATTTCTAGTGTGCTTTTTGCACAAGCAAAGCCGTCAAACCACTAGACAGAATTCCCAGCAACCAGAAGGCAAAAAAGCCTACTGTGTATGCACCAGTTTCATGCATTTGCAGGCGCCGATCCAAGACAATCAACTCCATCGGATCAACCATACTGAAGAACAAGCCTGTTGCCGCACAAGCCATCAAAAAAGCTGGCCACAAAACGATCATTAACATCGAACGTAACTGTGGTTTGCGTGGTGTGATAGTGCTATGTTCCAAATCCTGTCCCCTTCTAGTGATTATCCAGCCTTCGGTCAGCAAAATTCAGGGATAGGCCTCATTTTGCTGCATTCAGTTGTACTGGTTTTTGTCCTGGATCAAACCAGTCACCAGTCAGGCGCCAGTCGGTAGTCTCCAGTTTGATATGAAACAGCTTAACAGTGTCTTCGCCGACCTTTGGCATCAGTTTTAACTCACCTTCATAATGCCCGGGCGCTGTCTGCTTCAGAGGTAAGCGGCGTATGACTTCGCTGACCGAATTGCTTCCTTTTGCTGCATTGGCCAGGCTGAGCTGTATGGTTTCAGGCAAATTACCTTTACCACTCAGTTGCAGTCTTACCTTGCTATTGGTAAGGTCGGCATTGATATAGGCGTTCAGTTGTAGTTCCCTGGCCTTGGCATCACGCTGTATATCTTTATTGATCATCAAGCCTTGCTTGTAATAGTCCTCGGCCACGACTTTGTCAGCACCATGCATGGCGATGTAGCCGGTATAAATACTTGCACACACCACGAATGCAGGGCCGCCCGCAACCAGCAGCAACCATGGTTCTCTGTACCAGGTATCGCGCCTGGATTTTGGGGGCATCAAACTGGCTTCCATTTTTTTCTCCTATCGCGGAACGATAAATACGGCTTTCTCAGTCACCGTCACTTCTGGCGAGTCCAGATCCTTGATTACAAAACGTATGCGGTTAGAGCCCGTTGCTAACACTTTGGCAGGCACCCGTACCCTGACCGGGAATGCTTTAGTGCTGGCAGAATCAACTTCAAGAGTAGCAGAATTAACGATAACCGCACCAGCCGCGCCATGCACTTCGACACTATAGTGGCGTGCTGATTCCTGGGTATTCATCACTTGCAGGCGGTAGACATTCTCAATCGCGCCAGTTTCTGTGATTTTTGGCATGCTTCTATCCTTGAGGACATCCACCTTCAAGGGCGTATGCAGGGCAAGAGAGACGGCCGCCAGTAAAATGATCAAGCCTAGCAAGCCACCATAGATGAGCGTGCGCATGCGGAATACTCGCTTCCACATGGCTTTGTCATCCAGTTTGCGTGTCAGCGCATGCTCTGTGGTATAGCGTATCAGGCCGCGCTCATAACCCATCTTGTCCATGACCTGATCACAGCCGTCGATACAGGCACCACATGCAATACATTCATACTGCAAACCTTCGCGGATGTCGATGCCGGTAGGACAGACCTGGACACAAATCCCGCAATCGACACAATCCCCCATACCCTGGGACTTGTAATCAACCTTCTTGTTCCTGGATCCGCGTGGATCACCTCGCGCAGTATCATAAGTAACAATCAGCGTGTCCTTGTCGAACATGGCACTCTGAAAACGCGCATAAGGACACATGTATTTGCAAACCTGCTCGCGCATCCAGCCGGCATTGCCATAAGTGGCAAAGCCATAGAACAGGAACCAGAATGTTTCCCAGGGACCCAGTGTAAAATCACCAACAGCGATCGCCAGCTCACGGATAGGCGTGAAGTAACCTACAAAGGTGAAACCGGTCCAAAGAGCCAGAGTAATCCAAATGAAATGCTTGAGGAATTTGAGTGAGAATTTTCGCGTCGACATGGGCGAAGCGTCCAGCTTGATCCGGGCATTGCGCTCACCCTCGACCTTGGCTTCTATCCACAAAAAAATCTCGGTGTAGACAGTTTGCGGGCAAGCGTACCCGCAGAATAATCTGCCAGCGATGGCAGTGAACAAAAACAGACTCAAGGCCGAGATCACCAGCAAGACAGCCAGATAAATAAAGTCTTGCGGCCACAAAACCAGGCCAAAAATATAAAATTTACGAGCTACCAGATCAAACAATACCGCTTGCCTGTCATTCCAGTTCAGCCAGGCTGTACCATAAAATAACGCCTGCGTAAAAAATACCAATACCCAGCGCCAGGAAGAAAACCAGCCTGTTTGTGTACGCGGATAAATCTTCCTGCGTTCTTCAAAAAGCGCCAATTCAGCTTCTTCTATCGGCACCGGGATGATGGGTATGTGCTTCATCTTGATTCTGTTCTTCTTAGTAAGGCAAAAAAGCAGCGTTATTCAACGCAGGTGGGGCGTGCTGTATGATCATGCTCGTCCTTTTTGTTGATTAACGCTGCTGTTGATATCAACAATTACTTGCTTGCCGCTGCTTCAGATGCAGTCGCAGCAATTTGCTTGACCGCGCCAGCATCTGCATCACTGATCTGGGCAGAGGCAGAGTTGTTCGACAAACCCCAGACATAAGCTGCCAGCAAATGTACTTTGCCTTCGGTCAAGATACCTTTGTGCGCTGGCATCTGATTACTGCGACCCTTGTTGATGGTTTCCATGACGTTGTCGATACCACCGCCATACAGCCAGACTTTATCTGTCAGATTCGGCGCACCCAGCGCCTGATTGCCCTTACCTTCACCACCATGGCAAGCAGCACAGGCAGCAAATTTAGATTTACCCAAAGCAGCCTTGATAGGATCATGGGCAGAATTCGACAAGCTCAGCACATAATTGGAAACGTTCCTGACGTCATCATCCGTACCCAGCGCTGCACCCATAGGTGGCATCTGACCATGGCGACCTTCTCGTATGGTGGTCAAGATTGTTTGTGGATCACCGCCATACAGCCAGTCATTATCCGCCAGATTCGGATAACCCTTGCCGCCTTGCGCATCTGAGCCATGGCATTGGGCACAGGTATTGAGGAACAGACGCTGACCAATGTCCCGTGCTTGCGCATCCATGGCAACTGCCTTGACATCCATGGCCAGGTACTTGTTAAAGATGGGACCATACTGCGCCTCTCCGTCCTTCATTTCTTTTTCATAGGCTCCCTGTTGGCTCCAGCCAAAAGTACCCTGCCACTTGCCAAAGCCAGGATAGACCACAAGATAGCCCACGCTATATACCACTGTCAGATAAAACAACCACATCCACCATTTGGGCAAGGGATTGTTTTGCTCCATCAAGTCACCATCCCAGACATGGCCTGTAGTTTCTGCTGGCAAAGGCTTGCCATCACTACCTACCTTCACCTTGACCTTGGATTGTGACCATAACAGTAAAACACAGGCCAGCATGGACAAGGCCGTGACGATGGCGATACCGGTACTCCACCATTCATTAAAAAAGTCTGCCATGGCTATTTTCCATTCTCATTATCAATTGGCAAGCGTGCCATTTTTTCGAATTTCTCCTTATTCCTGGCACTGAATGCCCAGTAAATAATGCCAAGGAATACGATGAGGCTGACGACCGTTACAACGCTGCTGATTATTGTGAAATTCATTTCATTTCTCCCCGAAAGGCCGGGCCATTAATGTCCCGGCTATTCCTTTATCAATTCTTGCTCTTGATCGCGGTACCCAGCACTTGCAGATAGGCGACCAGCGCATCCAACTCGGTTTTGTTGGCCACATCAGCCGAGCTTGCCTTGATTTGTTCGTCGGTATAAGGAACACCCAGGGTTTTCATGGCCTGCAATTTTGGAGCAATCGCATTTGCATCCAGTTGAGTCTTGGCCAGCCATGGGTAGGCGGGCATATTCGACTCCACTACCACTGAGCGAGGATCATTCAAATGGTCCCGGTGCCAGCTATCACTGTAACGACCACCTACCCGCGCCAGATCCGGGCCAGTACGCTTACTACCCCACTGGAAAGGATGGTCATAAACAGATTCCCCAGCGACGGAATAATGGCCATAACGTTCAGTTTCAGCACGGAAGGGACGTATCATCTGCGAATGGCAACCATAGCATCCCTCCCTTAGATAAATATCACGTCCAGCCAGTTGCAGTGCCGAATACGGCAGCATTCCCTGTACTGGCTGAGTCGTCGATTTTTGAAAGAACAAGGGTACGATCTCAACCAGACCACCAACACTGATCGTCAGAATCACCAGCACCAGCAACAAGCCGACATTGCGTTCAATCAGATCATGAGTAAACTTACGCATCAAATTTCTCCTTTGATTTATGCATGTGCTGCATTAGCAGGCAAAGCCGGGATCGCATTATTGACAGGCTTGGCAGCCATGATCGTTTTGGCGACGTTGTAGGCCATGACCAGCATGCCACCCAGATACAGCAAGCCACCCGCCATACGTATGACATAGTAAGGGTAAGTCGCTTTCACGCTTTCCACGAAGGAATATGTCAACGTGCCGTCTTCGTTGACTGCGCGCCACATCAGACCTTGCATAACACCAGCAATCCACATCGATGCGATGTACAAGACAACCCCAATTGTCGCCACCCAGAAATGCACTTCGATGAGACGCTTGCTATACATTTGAGTTTGACCAAACAGGCGCGGGATCAGGTAATACAAGCTACCGATGGTAATGAAGCCAACCCAGCCCAGAGCGCCAGAGTGAACGTGGCCTACAGTCCAGTCTGTGTAGTGAGACAAGGCATTGACAGTCTTGATCGCCATCATCGGTCCCTCAAAGGTCGACATGCCATAGAAAGACAAGGACACGATCAGGAAACGCAGGATAGGATCAGAGCGCAACTTACTCCAAGCACCAGACAGTGTCATGATACCGTTGACCATGCCACCCCATGACGGAGCCAGCAAAATCAGCGAGAACAGCATGCCTATGGATTGTGCCCAGTCTGGCAAGGCGGTGTAATGCAAGTGATGCGGACCCGCCCACATGTAAGTGAAGATCAATGCCCAGAAGTGAACGATGGACAGGCGATAAGAGTAAACCGGGCGCTCGATTTGTTTGGGAATGAAGTAATACATCATCCCCAGAAAGCCCGCAGTAAGGAAGAAGCCTACCGCATTGTGACCATACCACCATTGCACCATTGCATCCTGCACACCGGCATAAGCAGAATAGGATTTCATGAACGACACGGGCATGGCTGCACTATTGACGATATGCAAAACAGCTACCGCAATGATGAATGCGCCGTAGAACCAATTGGCTACATAAATATGCTCAACCTTGCGTTTCATCAGCGTGCCGAAAAACACCACGGCATATGATACCCAGACCACGGCGATCAGCAAGTCGATAGGCCATTCCAGTTCTGCATATTCCTTACCCTGGGTATAACCTAAAGGCAAACTAATGGCTGCCGCGACGATGACCAGTTGCCAACCCCAGAAAGTGAATTCGGCAAGACCATCAGAAAACAAGCGGACATTGGAGGTACGCTGTACGACATAATAAGAAGTCGCAAACAAGGCACTACCGCCAAAAGCAAAAATCACGGCATTGGTATGCAAGGGACGCAAACGCCCATAGCTTAGCCAGGGTATCCCCCCAAGAAATTCCGGCCAGGCAAGTTGAGTTGCAATCACCACGCCCACGAGCATGCCGACTATTCCCCACACCACTGCCATGACAGAAAATTGCCGTACAACCCGATAGTTGTATGTGTTTTCTTTAGTTATTGTCATGATCTCACTCTGTTGTAAAAATACACTGCAAGAATAACAATCGGACTGCCCGGCTACATTGATACACATCAAATATTGCCGGATTCAAAGTCGATTGCTCGCGAAAGACAACATCAGCAAGATTAGACAAAATTTTAATTTTTGACAAAAAAAAGACACCTCGAAGGTGTCTTTTTCCAACAGCAAATGTAAAAAATTATGGTGCAGCGGTTACCGGTGCTGCTATTGCGGCTTTATTGATGGTGACTTTTGCTCTTTGCTTCAGCAATTCAAGATAGGCATACAGGTTCTGTTCAAAACGCATATTGCCGAATTGCTGAGCTTCTGAAGCACGGCGTACTGGATCGGGTGTACCTGCAGTCACTTTACCTATACGCACAATAACGTAACCAGCAGAACCCAAGTTCGCGCCAACAAAAGCAGGCAATTTCTGAGTATCAGCACGCATGACATCTACTAATGCAGCAGCTGGAACATCCTGATTTTTTAAACGTGAAACAATTTTAATATCACCAAAGCCTGCCGTAGAATCAGTTGCTTTTAAGGCAGTCAACTTGGCTTGTCCTTCTTTTTCAGCCAAAGCCACGGCTTCAGTTGTAGTAACCTTTTCCAAGATTGCAGCCTTTACTTCTTCAAATGAACGCTTCGAAGTAGGCTTATATTCAAGAACCCGCCCAGCAATCCGCACGCCTGGAGCGATCTCAACAGATTCAGTGTTGTGCTTTTTCTTTACCACATCATCAGAAAAAATAGCTTTCAGAAATTTAGGGTTACTAATTTCAAGTGTAGACTGCACTTCTGATCTACTGATACGTGTTAAACCGTTAGCTGTTTGAATCTTTAATTTCAGTTTTTCAGCAGCGGGCTTCAAACTATCGGATTGCTCATACAGCAGGTTTGCAAATGTATCGCTTGCTTCAGCATATGCCTTACTAGCTTTCTGCTTCTTAATTTCATTTGCAACCAATTCCTTTACTTCATCCAATGGCTTAAATACCGCAGGCTTAATCTCCGTTACAGTAATAATATGAAAACCAAATTCAGACTGCACCAATTCACTAATTTCGCCTTGCTTAAGTTTGAATGCACCATCTTCAAACTCTGCAACCATGTCGCTACCACGAGCAAAGATCCCCAGATCTCCACCATTCTCTTTGGAACCCGGATCATCAGAATTTGCTTTCGCTAGATTCGCGAAATCTTCAGGCTTTTTACGCACTTGCGCCAATACTTCCATCGCCTTAGTTTTTGCCTTAGCTTTATCAGTATCAGTAGCAGTTTGAGGTGATGCAATCAAAATATGGCTTGCGCGCCGCTTCTCCGGCACAGTTGTGTACTTAACTTTGTTTTGCTCATAAAAAGACTGGATTTCTGCATCTGAAGCACTACCTTGAGCAGCTAATTCTTCTAAACTCAAGATTATATATTCAGCATTGAGTTGCTCAGGAATCTCAAATTGAGCAGCATTTTTTTCATAATATGCCTTAAGTTTTTCATCAGTGATTTTGACACGCGCAGTAAAATCTTGAGGTTTATATGTCAACAATTGCACTTCGCGTTCTTGCTCATTAACAGCAGACAAGCGATCTAGAACTGTCTTTGGCATAAAAGCAGAACGGATTGGCCCCAAAAATTGCTGCGTCGCCAAATTCTGCTTGAGACTCCTCTCAAACTCATCGGTAGTCATGTTTTGAGAAGCCGCGTACCTGATATACGCCTCCTTATCAAAACGCTTGTCTTTGACCACTCCTGGAATTTGCGTAATTGTATTTTGCAGAGTCTGATTAGAAACAACGAGCTTCTTCTGCGCTAAATCGTAATCAACCACTTTACGATCAATCAAGCCATCCAGAATGTTTTGGCGCGCCTCGGATGTATTTAGCATTCTCGTATCAAACTGAGGACCAAATTGTTTGCGCAGTTTATCCAGTTCATTTCGCAGAGCAACATCAAACTCAGCCTGAGTTATGGGAACTTTACCAACTTTTGCAATACCCTCCTCTTTACCAAAGGAACGCAAAACGTCGGGATTGCCGAATAAAACAAGAGACGGCAAAATCAGAACAGCTAACAAAATTTGCATTAAGCGCTGATGGGTACGAATAAATTCAAACATGTTCAACCAATCACGTGGCTAAGTATCACAATAACAATTTGACGAATACAAAAAAAAGGCGAACTTTCGTTCGCCTTTTCGATTTTCTGGCGGAGCGGACGGGGCTCGAACCCGCGACCCCCGGCGTGACAGGCCGGTATTCTAACCAACTGAACTACCACTCCTTTTTACTGCATGGTACTGTTTTTGCTTGATTTTGGTGGGCGCTGAGAGGCTCGAACTCCCGACCTAAGCCTTGTAAGGGCTCCGCTCTACCAACTGAGCTAAGCGCCCCACGCATACAAACAAACATCGCAGCACATGTCACTGAGCCACGAAAGAGCATTAGTTTACCGCATCTTTCAAAGCTTTGCCAGGTTTAAATTTCGGAACCATGGCAGACTTGATCTTGATTGGTTCGCCAGTTTTAGGATTACGGCCTGGTCTGGCAGCACGTTTGGCAACAGAGAAGGTACCAAAACCGACCAATGTCACTGTGCCTTTTTTCTTCAATGTGGTTTTTACCGCGCCGATCACTGCATCCAGCGCACGCGACGAAGCCGCTTTGGAAATATCCGCTGTTTTCGCAATATGATCGATCAACTCAGTCTTATTCACTTATAGCCCCCTCACAAAAATTTGAATTTCGCGATGATGTATTCGATTATTTTATTGGTCGTGCATCTATCACGGCAAGCAGGAAATCTGCATCCGGTATTAGAGCAAGCCGCCAAGCTTTGTGTCAAGCTGTTTGCAAGCTTTCTGGGCAAGTTTGATGATTTGTAATTTGCTTATACAAATTTTCTGCGTTTCAAGGACTAAGTTAAGTGCAAAAATTCAGATAGCTACTTTTTTTTGCTGCGTGGAAAAGCTACTCTCTCCTTGATCCTGAATTAGAATGCAAGCAGCATATTGTGCAGTCATTCCAAAATCAGTATACGGCATGAACTAAAGTTATAGAAAGCCCTGACCGTCGTCCTGCTGCGAGTGCGGGACATGGGCACTGGGAAAACCCTTGGGTAATAAACACCCAAATACAATCACAAAAGATAATGAAGAATTTTGACGTAGCAATTGTAGGTAGTGGACTGGCTGGCTTATCTGTCGCTTTACATCTGGCACAAACACGCAAAGTCGCGATTATTTCCAAACGTGAATTACTGGATGGTGCCAGTAACTGGGCACAAGGCGGCATTGCTGCCGTGCTGGATTCCCACGATAGTCATGAGCAGCACATATCAGACACACTGATCGCAGGCGGCGGCCTGTGTGATGAAGGTGCCACCCGCTACATCATTGAGCATGGCCGTGAAGCGATAGACTGGCTGATAGAACAAGGTGTGCCGTTCACCCGTGATGAAGAAGCAGAGCTCGGCTTTCACCTGACACGTGAGGGCGGCCACAGCCAGCGTCGCATCATCCATGCAGCCGATGCTACTGGTCATGCTGTACAAGTTACACTGGAACAAAAAGTACGCAATCACCCCAACATCAGTCTGTTTGAACATCACTATGCGATTGACGTGATTACGACTGCAAAACTGGGCGATACATCGTCTACACCACATTGTCTGGGCCTGTATGTGCAGGACGTAAAAACCGGCAAAGTGCACACCTTTGCCGCGCAACATACCGTGATGGCCACTGGCGGTGCAGGCAAAGTTTACCTGTACACCACCAATCCTGACACGGCAACCGGTGACGGTATCGCCATGGCCTGGCGTGCTGGTTGCAGGATAAGCAATATGGAGTTCATCCAGTTCCACCCTACCTGTCTATATCATCCATTTGCCAAATCATTTTTGATTACAGAGGCCGTGCGTGGCGAAGGTGGCATATTGAAATTGCCCGCCGAAGCTGGCGCAGCAGCAGGCAAACGTTTCATGACCAACCATGATGAACGCATGGAACTCGCTCCGCGCGACGTGGTTGCCCGTGCGATTGACTTTGAAATGAAAAAACGTGGTCTCGATTTTGTTGAGCTTGATATCAGCCACCAGCCGCCAGAGTTTTTGAAGGAACACTTCCCCACTATTTATGCACGTTGTCTGGAATTAGGCATAGACATCACCAAACAGGCCATACCAGTGGTCCCTGCAGTTCACTTCACTTGTGGCGGTGTCGTCACGGATACAGATGGCCGCACTGATTTGCCCGGTCTATATGCCGTTGGCGAAACTGCATATACGGGCTTGCATGGCGCAAATCGCCTGGCCAGCAATTCTTTGCTGGAATGCCTGGTAGTAGGCCGCGCCGCAGCCAAACATATAGAAGCCCAGGAGCGTGCCAACGTCATTGCCCTGCCTGACTGGGATGAGAGCCGGGTGTCGGATGCCGATGAAGAAGTAGTCATTGCCAATAACTGGGATGAGTTACGTCGCTTCATGTGGAATTACGTGGGCATAGTCCGCACCACCAAACGCCTGGAACGCGCCAAGCACCGCATACGCCTGCTGAAGGAAGAGATAGACGAGTATTACGCCAATTTCCGCATCTCGAACAATCTGCTGGAGCTGCGCAACTTGGTAGAGGTGGCCTCACTGATCGTCAACAGTGCCTTATCGCGCCGGGAAAGCCGTGGCCTGCATTTCAGCCGTGACTACCCAGATACCCTGCCCAAAGCCCTGCCAACAGTGCTGTCGCCAAAGCGTAAAAAATAGAAATTACAAAAATCAAGCCAGTATTCTACCCATAAAATCAATAGCCATTTGACAAATTAAATTATCACCGTGATACTGCCCTGCATATTCGCCGGGCGTTATCACTACACTTTTTTCTGGCGAGATTCACACCGCTCAATAGAAAAATTTGCATGATAAAACTCAGTCAGATACGTAAAACATATACGCAGGGCGGCAATGAAATTCGGGCGCTTGACGGCATAGATTTACACATTGCCAGCGGCGAGTTTGTCGCCATCATGGGCCCTTCCGGTTCAGGCAAATCCACATTACTGAACGTCCTTGGTGCACTTGACCGACCTGATCATGGTAGCTACTTGCTGAATCAGGAAGACATCAGCATCATGAATGACGATGCCGCATCTGATATTCGCAATCGCAATATTGGCTTCGTCTTTCAATCCTTTCATTTATTGCCGCGCCTGACTGTGCTGGAAAATGTCTTGCTGCCGCAGCGTTACAGCAAATCACCAGACGCTCAGGCAGAAACACGCGCCCGCCAATTGCTGGGGCGCATAGGTCTGGCAACCCGCATGGACCACCGCCCAGGTGAATTATCTGGCGGCCAGTTGCAACGTGCTGCCATCGCCCGCGCCCTGCTAAATCAACCTGCCCTATTACTAGCAGATGAGCCGACTGGAAATCTGGATTCAAAAAGTGCCGCCGATGTACTGAGTCTACTAAGCGAATTGCACGCTGGCGGTCAAACCCTGGTGCTGGTCACACATGATCCCGCTGTGGCCGCAAGAGCACAAAGAACTATCCACCTGGCGGATGGTAAGGTTGCGGAGATGGCTGCATGAAGCACTTGCACAAATATATGCCACTGTCATCCATAAGCCTAAGCATATTGGTCGCATTCATGACTACACCAGCGCTGACCTCTGCCACGGCCATTACACCCGCAAACACAGCCAGCGCATCGCCATCATCAGTAGCAAAAAGCCGCCCGGTTTTATTGACTGGCGAGGTGATTGCCAAAGATTCGCAAACCATCTTTGTGCCGCCATCGAATGCCGCTCCGGTGGTGCTGCGCAACTTCATTGCGGAAGGAAGTAAGGTAAAAAAAGGGGACCTGGTGTTGCGCATAGAAACACCCGATAGTTCAAATATAGAACAATTGGAAATTGGCATGCAGCAAACCAGGGCCAAGGCCGAAGCTGAAGTAGCAAAACTTGAAGTCACCGCACTTGAAGCAGAAAAAAACCTCATTACCGCTAAATCTGTACTCGCAAAAGCATTAGTCGATGCTGCATTGCCGAAGTCGCAAATTTCTGGACTGGATTTTGACAAGCACCAGGGGGAGAAAGAAAGATCGGAACGTGATCTGCAAGTGAAACAACTGGCATTTGACAATGCCCAAAAATCCATCATCAGGAAAAAATCAGATGCGAATCTGGAACTGAAGAAGCAAGAAATCAATATCAATTACCTGAAAACACAATTGACGCGCTCAGAAGTGCGCGCCGCCCAGGATGGTTATGTCGTTCACGGCTACAGCAAATGGCGTAATGAAAGACTGGAAGAAGGCTCCAGTGCTTTCCCTGGCAATAGTGCTGGCCAAATCATAGGTTCAGGCCAGATGGAAGTCAGAGCTTGGGCACTGGAAGCGGACAGGATCTACTTAAAACAGGGGCAAGCCGTCAAACTAAAGTTTGACGCCCTGCCTGGCATTGAAGCGCTCGCCAGCATCGCACGAATTTCGAACGCCCCTGAAGAACATAATACTTGGGGCTATGGCAGATACTTTCGTGTCGACATCAAACTGCCAGAGCAGCAGGATTTTAATCTGGTGCCTGGCATGAGTGTCCTGATAGAACCGGCTGCGCATATCAACAAGGTCAACAGCAACGCTCTCCCGAACAACAAAGAAATGACGATAGAAGGCGAGATAAAGTCGCGCAGCATCACCTCTGTAGGTCCGCCACCCATACCCTACATCTGGCAATACACGTTGGCGAAAATTGCCCCAGAAGGTAGTGTAGTCAAAGCAGGGGACATGATTGCCATGTTTCAGGCGGCAGAAGTACCGACCAAGCTCGCCAATCAAAAAAGCCAGCTCAATGAAAAACTGCGCGCATTGGAAAAATTTAAGCTGGAGCAAACCGAGGGAGAAAAGGCAGCTGATCTGGCGGTCGCAGAAGCCCAAAGCAATGCTGAAAAAGCCTCGCGCAAAGCCACCATGCCAAAAGAATTGATCCGGCGTGTGGATTACGACAAGCTGGTGATAGAAAAATCGCTAAACAGCGAACTGGCGGCTCTTTCCTTGAAACTGCACACTTCGCAGGCACGCGCCCGCAAGGCTGAAAAAACTGGGCTAGAAACAGAAATAGCCATGCTGCAAGGAAAAATTGACGCTCTGACCAAAGGACAAAAAGCCCTGACCGTGCTGGCGACAAAGCCTGGGATGATCATTTACAAAAGTAATTTTGAAGGTGAAAAATTTACCACCGGCAGTCAAGTCTGGATTGGTTTATCCATCGCCAGTGTAGCTGATCCAGATAAATTATTTGTTTTGGCCAAAGTGCCCGAGGCTCAATCAAACTCAATCAAAATTGGACAGAGTGCGCGCATCAACATACCTGCCGCAAATTTGACAGTAGCAGCGCGCGTAAGCGGACTGGGCAATGTGTTCCATAGCAAATCGACTTCACAACCAGTTATCGTGCGGGATATAGAGTTGGAATTCGATCAAATGCCTAAAGGCCTTAAGCCCGGTGCGGCAGTGCAAGCAATTCTCAGCACATCAGGAGCAGAAACCATCGTGGCCGGAGCAGTCAAAAAATGAGAATTATCCCTCTCGTCACCTGTGTGACAATGACCCTGAGCATTCTGGCGTGCACCAGCAAACAGGATCAAGCTCAGCTTGCGACTGAAACTTTTGCCCCCAGAATCTGGCAAGAAAACCTAGTCGTTGACGGCGAAATCATCGCCGCCAACAAAACCCCGCTGACTGTACCTGGTCAGGGCTGGGATAGTCGTACCCTGATAGAAATGTTACCCGAAGGTAGCCTGGTAAAAAAAGACCAGGTCATCGCCCGTTTTGATGCACCCAAATCACGCATGGAATTGTCGCAGGCTGAACTGGAATTATTGCGCAAAGAGTTGGCAGCAGAATCCATACTGGCCAGCGAAACCAGTAGCCGTTCCACTCTGGCTGCAGACAGTGCCAAAGTGCAGACTGATTTGCTCTTGAGTGAACGCTATGCCAACGCAGACCTGGCGATTTTTTCCCGCAATAAAATACTGGATGAATTGCAGGATAGCGGATTCCTGAAAAACAAGCGCACGTACTTGGACTGGAAAACAGGGCAAGTGCAGGCGCGTAGTGCTGCGGAACAGGCGGTATTAAGTTCACAGAAAGAAAGTGTCAACTTAAATGCCAGTCAGCACAAGAAAAACCTCGATGCATTGGAGTTAATGGCGCCGCACGATGGCGTTTTCCTGCTACAAGCAAGCTGGGATGGCGCCAAGCCTCAAGTAGGTTCCAGTTTCCGCCCCCGCGAAGAATTTGGTTCACTGCCCGACCTTGATCAATTGGTTGCCAACTTCAACATAGAAGAAGGCCGCACCTTTGGCCTAAAAGTTGGCTTACCAGTCAAAGTGCGCCTGGCTGGCAGCGGCCAGGAAATTGAACTCAGCATCACCAAGGTCGGCAATAGCGCAAGCGTCACCTCAAAGGACTCCCCAGTCAAATTCATTAACTTTGAAGCTGCATTCAAGAAAGAACAGGCGCAAAACCTGGCATTAAAACCAGGCCAGGCATTATTGGGTACGGTGAGTATCATTAATCAAGCCAAAGCCATGACGGTACCAAACATCGCACTGGTACAAGACGGTGCCAGCTTTGCGACCTATGTCAAGGAAGGTGAACAGCTCAAGCGCCAGGCCGTAGTCCTGGGTCAGCGTGGCCCTGTACGCAGCGAAATCAAATCTGGCATCACCCCAGGGAGTCAGGTTGTCCTTCTGCCCGAAATGAAAGATAAAGACAAGAATAAAGACAAAGAAAAAAACAAGGATACTCATTCATGAACCGCGCCCTGATCCTGGAAGCTGTCAATGAACTGCAAAGGCGAAAATTACGCACTGGCCTGACTTTACTGGGCATGATATTTGGCGTCGCCGCCATCGTTGCCATGCTGGCCGTCGGTGAAGGTAGCCGCCGTGAAGCCTTGCGCCTGGTGGCTGAACTTGGCCTGGACAATGTCATCATCGAAAGCAAAAACATCGATGACAAGCGGCTGAAAGAAATACGTACTCGCTCGCTGGGTCTGTCAGCAGCAGATGCAGATGCAGCACTGGCGGTCGTGCCCGGCGCAAAAGCCGTGGCATTGAAAAAGGAAATCAAGGTTGACCAACTGGTTAGCGGAAACACTGTTGTCCCTGCCGGCGCCTTTGCTGTATCGGACTCCTACGCTGAACTCGGTGGACTGCAAATAGGCCTGGGTCGCTGGCTAAGCCCGCAAGATGATGCCAGTCTGGCCCCGGTCTGCGTGATAGGTCCACGCCTGGCGCATCAACTTTTTGGCGACAAGAACCCTGTGGGCGAACGCATCAAACTCAATCACGCCTGGCTAGAAGTTGTTGGCGTACTGGCTGACCGCGCACTGAGCAAATCAGAATTTGAAGGTGTCAAACTGGGCCTGGACGATGAGCGCCTGTTTGTCCCCTGGCAAACAGGGCGCGCCCGCTTCAACTTCACCGCACTGGAAAATGAAGTCGATGGCATGAGCTTGCGCCTGGATGGTCAGACCCCGCCAGACATCGCCGCACGAGTCCTGCAAAACTTGATTGAGCAAAGGCATGCGGGAAGTGACGACACCAACCTCATCGTACCCATGGGCTTGTACCGGCAGAATCAGCAGACCCAGCGCATATTCACCATCGTCATGAGTTCGATTGCAGCTGTATCCTTATTGGTGGGCGGGATAGGCATCATGAATATCATGCTGGCCAATGTACTCGAACGACGCCGTGAAATTGGCTTGAAACGTGCCCTTGGTGCGCGCAGACGTGATGTCATACAGCAGTTTCTTGCCGAAGCCCTGGTCATCGCCTTTAGCGGGGCTTTGCTAGGTGTATTGCTGGGCGCGATAGCGGCATACAGCATCGCCGCACTGGCGGGCTGGTCAGTTGCCTGGTCACCTTTCAGCCTGTTTATTGCCGTCAGTTCTTGCGTGGCAGTTGGCCTGGGCTTTGGCGTATTCCCGGCACGTCAGGCTGCGGAACTGGACCCGATTGCGGCATTGCGGACGGATGGCTGAAGCAACTCCATCTGCATCGTCTACTGTAATTAAATTTTGGCAATCCGAAACGGAAAAAAATGAAATTCAAACCCTTGTCATCCAAAGATTTTGAATATCTGTGTGATGTATATGAATCAGAAAAATACAATAGCCAGGCCGAATTACTGAAAGACTGGAGAACATTGGGAGAAATGTATCCCGACTCAAAAATACTGATAACTCTGGATAATTTAGGTCAAGCGCAGTACACATCCATGCATAGCACGAGTTCTCATGATCTGGACGATGCCGAGGGTTACGACTTAAGCTCTCTTGATGCGATATGTTTTGAGAACGGCGAGCATGTCGGCTACCTCAGTACAAAATCTGAATTTTTTATTCGTCTGGGAAATTTTGAAAGGCGATGCAAGGAAACCATCCTGGAACAAATCTTTCAAGAGAAAAATCTGCTTTTGAATGATGAGTCACTTTCAGAGCTCATATCAGCTCAAGGGAACTGGATATCAATTCTGGACGACAGCGTTTATGCGTTCAGAACCATCGTCAATACAGCAGAAGACAGTCTGGCAGCATTTCCCAATGGGTATTTCTCATCAGACCTGGATCCCTTTGAAAATCATGCCCTTTGCCGGCATCTCAGAGAAAATTACGCCTACAGCCTGATAGGAATCGGCGCATCATACCTTGCACTCAACCGAGAAACCACGCTAAACCCTGCACAGACAAGTGGCCTGACAGAGCTTTTGCTAAAGCTTTACGGTGAAAAAGCCACTAGCTGGATTGAGTTGGTCATGAGCAAAAAAGATGAATCGCAACATGTGCTGGTGTTGCGATATACGGAATAAGCTATTTCCAACACATTTTGACTTGTAAACTGAGGGAAATGCATCAATCGCGCGCAGTTCAAGAAAAATCAGGAAATATAACTACGCTCTTTATCTCTTGTACGAAATTCATTTTCAAGCCCTGTACAATTTTTCTGCTTACAAGCAAACCAATTGACCTGATTGAATGTGCATGATGAGTTGAGATTATCTTTTAAAAAAACACAATTCTCAAATTCACAGTTAACAAACCTGGCGCCTGAAAATGTCGTCCCGCGAAAAGTACAATTTAGAAACTTTACATCAACCAATACACAAGTATTGAACAATCCCCAGTACCATCCACAGTCCGTAAAGCTGCAAGCCAGGAAGGCAGATGTGATGTCTCCCCCGTCAAATTGTATATCTGAAAACTCACAAAAGCGAAAGACATGCTCATCCAGACTGACGGGTTTCTTCAATCTGGATGCAAAATTTTGGTTTTCAAACAGCATGCAAAACGAAGAACTTAAATAATTCGCAAAGAATAATCCGTCGCCTTGATATCCTTGGTCAGACTACCTATGGAAATCCTGTCGACACCAGTCTCGGCAATCGCTCTCACTGATGCATGATCAATACCGCCAGATGCTTCCAGCAACGCACGACCAGCAGTGATGGCCACTGCTTCGCGCATCATGTTGGTGTTGAAATTGTCCAGCAAGATAGAAGTCGCTCCGGCGTCCAGTGCAACTTGCAATTGCTCCAGTGTTTCCACTTCTATCTGTATGCTGACACCCGCGTTCAGACTAAGGGCTTTCTGCATAGCTTCGACTACGCCACCTGCGGCTGCGATATGGTTTTCCTTGATGAGGATACCATCGTACAAGGCCAGGCGCTGATTCTTGCCGCCGCCTACACGCACCGCATATTTCTGTGCAAGGCGAAGGCCTGGCAAGGTTTTGCGGGTATCGAGTATTGAGGCTTTTGTGCCAGCGATGATGGCGACATATTTGCTGGTGGCGGTTGCAACAGCAGATAGCAATTGCAGGAAATTCAGTGCAGAACGCTCGGCTGTCAGCAAGGCTCGGGCAGGTGCCTTGATTTTGCAGACGACAGTGTTTGCCTTCATCTGCTCGCCTTCGGCGTACTGCCAGTCTACTTCTATGCTTGTATCCAAAGCCGTCATGGCGGCATCGAACCAGGGAGCACCGCACAGAACAGCATCTTCGCGCACGATGACTTGAGCCTGCACCACTTCATCAGCTGGCACCAGTAAGCCCGTCAGATCAGCAGACCCAACATCTTCAGCCAGCGCATCGCTGATATTGCGTTCAAATGCTTTTTGTAAATCTGCATCAAAAGGAAAATGCGTATTCTTTAAATTGCCAGACATGTCCAGATAACCTCAATTAATTTTATTTTTGCGCAGCATTCAGGCCGGGCCTATGCCGGAGAACAATTTGGCTTCTTTTGCTAAATCGCCTGAAGGGCGCACATTGGCTTTTTTGGCCGCAGCAAAATCCAGCATGCGATCTATGCAGACCTTGGCTTTTTGTCCAACTACCGGATCAACCTGGACTTCATTATTGCCACGCTCCAGTACCTGTACCAGATTGCGCAAACCATTCATGGCCATCCATGGGCAATGCGCACAGCTCTTACAAGTAGCGCTATTACCAGCGGTTGGCGCGACGATAAAGCGCTTGGTCGGCGCAGCCATCTGCATTTTGTGCAGGATGCCATTGTCGGTCGCGACGATGAATTCATCTGCATCCAGAGTCTGCGCCGCATGGATCATTTGCGAAGTTGAACCAACCACGTCAGCCAGCGCCACTACAGCAGCCGGCGATTCAGGGTGCACCAAGACTTTGGCATTGGGATGCTCAGCCTTGAGTACATCCAGCTCTATGCCTTTGAACTCATCATGCACGAGACAGGAACCCTGCCACAGCAACATGTCTGCACCTGTCTGTTTCTGAATATAGCCACCAAGATGTTTATCTGGTGCCCAGAGTATTTTTTTGCCTTGCGCATGCAAGTGAGCAACGATGTCCAGACCTATGCTGGACGTCACCATCCAGTCAGCACGCGCCTTGACGGCAGCGCTGGTATTGGCATACACGACCACAGTGCGGTCAGGGTGTGCATCGCAAAACGCCGCAAACTCGTCTGCCGGGCAACCCAGATCCAGCGAGCAAGTCGCATCGAGGTCAGGCATTAGAATGGTTTTTTCAGGGCTGAGTATTTTGGCGGTTTCGCCCATGAACTTGACACCGGCCACCACCAGAGTCTTGGCCGGATGGTCACGGCCAAAACGCGCCATTTCCAGTGAGTCTGAAACGCAGCCACCAGTTTCTTCTGCCAAGTCCTGCAGTTCGGCATCGACATAATAATGCGCCACCAGCACAGCCTGCTTTTCTTTCAGCAGCTGGCGCACCCTGGCTTTGAGTTCCAGTTTTTCTATTGCTGAGGGCGCATCAGGAATGCGTGCCCAGGCATTGGCGGTACAGCTACTACCCACATCCATTTGTGGGCGTTCAAATTCGACAACTTTGGTTTCCATATAGCCCTACATATCTTGAGTACATGCCTGGCATGCACTCTGATGACAAGAAATTTTGGCAGGCTCGAGTTACCAGATTTGCATCCAACGCCCCTTTTGCCTGCATCCACTACTGCATTTCAAGCCATAGTATACGCTGTTACCAGATATTTACCCGCGTCGCCGTTGGGCGCAGGGGAGAACGATCGCCCTTGCACTGGAAAGCATCAGAAAATTCTGTCATATTTGCCAACGGCGCAATGACACGGTATTTGTCTGGTGAATGTGGGTCGGTTGCCAGTTTCATGCGTAACATCTCATCACGGATAAGACTGCGAAAGCTCTGGGCATTCGCGACAAAGAAGCGCTGCTCTGCTGTCAAACCATCAATTTCCTTGGCCTGGGGCTTGCGCTCCAGCGATTTTCGCAAGGCTTGCAGGGCAATCTTCATTCCACCCAGATCGGCAATATTTTCACCGGCAGTCAGCTTGCCATTGATATGCAGTTTATCGATAGGATTGAATTCGTCAAATTGCTTTTCTATGGCTTTGACACGGACCAGAAATTTTTTCTCATCGTCCTTGCTCCACCAGCTTTTCAAATTGCCTTGGGCATCGTATTGGCGTCCTTCATCATCAAAGGCATGCGTCAGCTCGTGACCAATTGTTGCACCTGTATTGCCATAGTTGGCCGCCGGGTCTGCATTTACATGGTACAGCGGCGGTTGCAAGATGCCCGCAGGGAATACCATTTCATTCATGGTGGGGTTGTAGTAGGCATTCACGGTTTGTGGTGTCATGCCCCATTCATTCCTGTCTATGGGTTTGCCCAGTTTGGCGAGATTGCGCTTGAATTCAAATTCAGCGGCGCGCGCCATATTCGCTGCATAGGGGCCAGTATCGATTTGAAGGCTGCTGTAATCGCGCCAGACATCGGGGTAACCTATTTTTACCAGGATAGTGTCGAGCTTTTTATAGGCTTGCTGCTTGGTGGCGTCTGACATCCATTCCAGCTTGCTAGTGCTTTCACGCATGGCGAGTTTGATGTTGTCAACCATTTCCAGTACGCCAGCTTTAGCTTCAGGACCAAAGAATTTGGCAACATACAATTCACCCATGGCCTCACCTGCCATGGCATCTATAGAGCCCAGAACACGTTTCCAGCGCGGTTGCAATTCCTTGGTGCCTGCCAGCGTCTTGCCATAGAAATCAAAGTTTGCATTGACAAAGGCGGAGCTCAAGTCTTTGGCGCGTGCATTCGCCAATTGCCAGCGCAAATAAATCTTCCATTGATCGAGGCTGACGGTATTGAGCATGCGCCCTGCTTCGGCAATGAACTTGGGATGGGCAAGATTGAACTGGCCGGACTGCGCCAAACCCAGTTCATTGAAATAAGTTGCCCAGGCAGTTTTATTATCGGTCTTCTGCAAGGTATTCAGGTCAGACAAGTGGTAACTGGCTTGCGGGTCGCGTAATTCAACCTTGGTCAAAGATGCTTTGGCCAGACGTGTTTCCAGCGTCAGGACAACAGCAGCATTTTTCTTTGCCTGGTCTGGTGTATCGCCGAGCAAAGTAAAAATCTGGGTCACATAAGCAACATACTTGCCACGGATATCTTTGGTCTTGGCGTCAGTCTTCAGGTAATAATCACGGTCAGGCAAACCCAGGCCACCCTGCATGATTTGCGGGATGTAGCGGGTCGTGTTCTTTGCATCCTGGTCCACTGTAAAACCAAACAGTGGCATGACACCTTGCTTATGCAAACCAGCGATCACTGCCAACAATTGCTGGCTATCCTGGATGCCATTGATTTTTGCAAATTGTGGCTCCAGTGGCTTGATGCCTTCTTTTTCTATTTGCGCTTCATTCATGCCACTGGCGTAAAACGCGCCTACCAGCTGCGCCGCTTTAGTCTTGCCATCACCTTTTGCTGCGGTCTCGGCTATCAGCTTCAACGCTGCCAGATTTCTCTCTGTCACTTCATCATAGGCGCTGTAACGCGCACGGTCTGAAGGAATGGGATTGGCCTTCAGCCATTCGCCATTTGAATACTGGAAGAAATCTGTGCAGGGGTCGGCTTTCTTATCCATGGCCATGGATTCCAGCACTAATTGATTCGAGGTGGCCGTTTGCGCCATCACCGCATTACCCATGCATGCCAACCCAACCAGGCTGGCCAGCACACTGCGTTTAAAGATATTTTTTGTTTTCATTTTTTATTTCCCTCTCTTTCAATCTTGTTATGGCAGTACTTGCACAGCTATGCCTGAATACTGGCCGGGTGAACGATACACCCGCTGCGTGGCTTTCTGGAAGTCTTCAGGGTTGGCTTTTGGAATATCCATGAATTTTTGCGGATTCAAATCCACCAGCGGGAACCAGCTACTTTGCACCTGCACCATGATGCGATGCCCTCGACGAAAGGTGTGCTGGATATCCGGCATGTTATAGCTGATAGCGGCAACCTTGCCCGGCACAAAAGGCTCTGGTTTTTCAAAGCTGTTACGAAACTTGCCGCGCAACGGCTCACCTCTGACCAGTTGTTGATATCCAGCCATCACCACTGGCGGTGGCGGCACGTCATTGGCACGTTCGCGCACTACCTGCTTATCGGGATAAGTTGATGGATAAACGTCGATGAGTTTGACGACCCAATCAGCATCCGTACCTGACGTGGAGACAAACAGTTTTGGATTGACTGGTCCAACGATGGTCACATCTTCTTCCAGAGGTTCCGTCTGATAAACCAGCACATCTGACCGTGTGGAAGCAAAGCGCTGGTCGGACACCATATACTCGCGCGGCGCACCGGTAGCCGTATAAGAGATGAAAGGCACGGGCTTTTTAGGGTCGCTGATATATTCATCAAAGGTATTAAATTCTGTCTTTGGTTCTTTCCAGCTCAGGCTGCCATCACTACCAAAATACAGTGTACGTTTTTGTGCCTGCTGTGGCGGCCAGCTTGGGTATTCTCGCCAGACATTGGTACCGGTTTCGAATACGGTCACCTCAGGCAATGCTTTACCAGTTGCGCCCTTTAAATGTTGTTCAAAGAATGGGAAGACTATGTTTTTGCGGTAGTAGTCGCCTGTCTTGGCATCAAAATTCACATTGCCCAAGGACTTGCCTTCTGCATTGCCCCATGCTCCGTGCGACCACGGCCCCATCACCAGACCATTGTAATAGCCCTTGTTATTGTTTTTGATGCTGTGATAAGTGGTGAACGGTCCTTGCGGATCTTCTGCATCATACCAACCACCTACAGTTAACACGGCTGCCTTGATGTTTTTCAGGTGTGGCGCGATGTTCCGGCTTTTCCAGAATGCGTCATAACTGGTATGTTCTATCGTCGGCATCAGCAACTCGCGTTGCTTGTCGTTCAGCTGTGCCGTAATGTTTTTCAAACTCATGTGCTTGAGAAAATATTGATAACCATCAGATGTCCCATAATCAAACTCTTCCCAGCGCTTGGGCAGTGTAGTGGGATTTTTTTCTACCGTAAAATTGGAGTAAAAACCAAAATTGGCTGCCAGCATGAAAGCACCGCCATGATACGAATCATCGCCCATGTACAAATCGGTTACCGGGGCCTGCGGTGATGCTGCCTTGATGGCTGGGTGTGAGTCTATGATGCTGGCGGAAGTATAAAAACCAGGGTAAGAAATACCCCAGATACCGACTTTACCGTTATTATTCTTGACGTTTTTCAACAGCCATTCAACGGTGTCATGCATGTCCTGGCTTTCCACACCCTCGCCCGCCAGTCTGTTGGACTTGATATGCGGCGTCATTTCTTGCCAGACACCTTCAGACATGTAGCGGCCCCGTACATCCTGCTTCACAAAGATATAGCCGCTTTGATCAAATTCCCTGGAAGGGCCCAGTGACTGCGGGTAAAAATCCACGCCATAGCGCGACTGTCCCGCATCATAGACCCCACTGCTATACGGTGACCGGTTCATCAGGAAAGGATAAGTTTTACTACTATCCTTGGGAACATACACAACAGTAAACAGCCGCACACCATCGCGCATGGGGATTTGGTATTCATATTTGGTATATTGCTCGCGTATGGATGGCCTGGCAACTTCAGGAGCATCAGCCATTGCAGACCCGGCAGCTTGGGCCGGAAAATTTACCATCAAGGCCAGTGCGCACATCGCCGCACATTTCTTAATCACAAATGTCATAATTTCCTTCAGATTTCGCTAAATTTCACTAAGTTTTTTATTTTGGCGAGCATGCCTACAAGCTGAGCCCGCAAAGATCCGTTGATAAAGAGTGAATTTTTCCCAATAAGTTTCCTGATTTCGACCTAAACTGAAAAACGGGCTGAAAATAGGCATAAAGCCAGTCACTTATTTAGCACTTACGCACAATTGTCCCCGCAAAGCGTAGCGACGAAGACAGTACTTTAGTACGCGGCTCCTTGGAGAGGAGCTGCAACGCAGCTGGGGCGGTTTTGGGTAAGTCCTATTATTGCAAACGAGATATGAAATTATTCAAATCACTCCTTGTACACTCTGCCTGCTGAGCATCACTACGTCAGCATGGGCACGTCCTGGTGGGCATCATTTCCGCCCAAGGATCAGCATAGGTTTGTCTGCTCCGCCATTTTATTTTCAATTTAGCAATAGACACAGCAATGGAGTTACTTTTTACCCCTACGATTACTCCTGGCGCTACCGCCCCGGCGTGTTAGTTTCACCAACAATCAGCTACGTTTCGCCAGTAGTCAGCACCAGCGATATAGTGTACGAAGAAAGCTATAGCGTGTATCGACAAAACTATGTGAATGGCAGCACCCTCATCAGCCAGCCCAGTCGTGATCCACAAACTACAACTGGCAAGGACTGGCTGTATTGTCATCAGCCCGATGGCTTTTATCCAGCCATCAAATCCTGTCCCGCTGGATGGCATCGTGTGCCAGCACAATCAAGATAAAGCAGTCTTGATCCAGATACAAAAAGGGTGCAATTATTTCACTAATTGCACCCTTTGATGACGATTTCTGCTTTATACAGCAAGAACTTATTTTGCCAATACGGCACGTATCGCCGCTGCCAATTCTTCCGCCACAAATTTGGCAACATAAGCATCAGCACCTACGGTCTTGATATGGTCTTCATTGGTTGCGCCTGACAAAGATGAGTGTATGACCACAGGCAGGAATTTAAACCTGTCATCCTGCTTGATCTTGCGTGTCAAGGTAAATCCATCCATTTCTGGCATTTCCAGATCCGTCAGCACCATCGCCACTTTGTCACGGACACCCTTGCCTTCAGCCTGAGCTGCTGCCGCGAGGGATTGCAATTTCTCCCAGGCTTCCTTGCCAGTCTTGGTCATGATGTATTGTGCACCCATGGCGGTCAGTGCTTGCTCAATCAGGCCACGAGCCACCGCTGAATCATCTGCTGCCAGGATAGATGCCCCTGCCTGCATTTTCAGCTTGGCACCTATCGTTTCAGGATCAACGTCCTTTGTGTCTGAGGGAGTGATCTGGCGCAGGATTTGCTCCACATCCAGCACTTGTGCGAGACGGGTATCTTCGGTATCACCATCCAAACGGGCGATACTGGTGACCATGCCGCCCACTGCACTGTTTTCAGCCGACAAAACCTGATTCCAGTCCAGACGTACAATTTCTTCAACTGATTCAACTGCAAAGCCCTGGGTGGTACGTGCATATTCGGTCACCAGCATGATGTTTAAGCCAGTCTTGGGTTTCAGCCCCACGACGGAAGGCAAATCAATGACAGGAATAATTTGCCCGCGCAAATTCACCACGCCCAGCATATGGGGCATCGCGCCAGCCATACCGGTAATAGTAGGCATGGCGACTATCTCTCGCACCTTGAAGACATTAATGCCAAACAATTCTGATCTGTCACTGCTGCCATCTGAGCCAAGGCTGAACAGCAATAGCTCAAATTTGTTGGACGCAGTGAGGTTGGTACGTTCGTCAACTTCTTGCTGTACGGAACTCATGTCTGTTTTCCTCATAGTGATGGAACAGGGATGCACCATTATCCTACTGTTTTACTGCAACACAATTACTTTATAACACGGTAGCAAGGTGTGTACGCCTTACCAGGCAATTTCATGCGGTTTTGTGCAACAAAAGATGCCAGCAAGGTATCCATAGATGCCATTATTTCACTATCACCGCGAATTTCAAAGTGCCCATGTTTTTCTATAGCACGAATACCCTGGTTCTTGACATTGCCTGCCACCACGCCTGAGAAAGCGCGGCGCAAATTGGCCGCCAGCAAATGGGTTTCCTGGTTTTTGTGCAGAGCCAGATTACGCATGTTTTCATGGGTAGGCTCAAAAGGCTTCTGAAATTCTGCATCTATCTTCAATAACCAGTTGAAATAATAAGCGTCCCCCTTGGCTTTGCGGAATTCGCGCACCTTCTTGATGCCTGCCTGCACTTCTTGCGCCACCCTGACCGGATCATTGACAATAATTTGATAACTCTGTTGCGCTTTAGGACCAAGCGTAGCTGCAATGAACTGGTCTATCTGACGGAAATAGTCTGCCGCTGTCTCTGGCCCGGTGAAAATCAGCGGGAAAGGCAAATCTGCATTATCAGGATGCAACAAGATCCCCAGCAAATACAAAATTTCTTCCGCCGTACCTGCACCACCTGGAAAGACAACGACGGCATGCCCCATGCGTACAAAAGCTTCAAGTCGCTTTTCTATATCCGGCAAAATCACCAGATCATTGACGATGGGGTTGGGGGCCTCGGCCGCGATAATGCCTGGCTCGGTGATCCCAAGGTAACGACCGGTAGTAATCCTTTGTTTGGCGTGGCCTATGGTGGCACCCTTCATTGGGCCTTTCATGGCACCTGGCCCGCAACCAGTACAGATATCCATGGCGCGCAAACCCAACTGATAGCCTACATGCTTGGTGTAATCGTATTCATCGCTGGAAATCGAATGCCCCCCCCAGCACACCACCATATTAGGATTGGCCTGTGGTTTGAGCAAGTTGGCATTACGCATGACGTGGAAAACACCGTCACTGATGCCTTCGGTAGTCGTCAAATCAAACTTGCGGTCATCCTCTATGGCAGCCTTGATGAACAGAATATCGCGCAGCACTGCAAACAAGTGCTCCTGTATACCCTTGATCATGACACCATCCACAAAAGCACTGGCGGGCGCGCCCTTGACATCAAGCTTGATGCCGCGCTCACGCTGGACAATGCTGATATCAAAGCTCTTGTATCGCTCCAGCAATTCCTTGCCGTCATCCAGGCCACTACCGCAATTCAATACCGCCAGTGCACAACTGCGAAACACTTGATACAGACCACCATGGCTATTGTCGAGCAATTGCACAACCTCGGCCTTGGATAAAACTTCCATACGGCCGCCTGGTGAAATTTGTGTGTCAATGACTTCGAATTCCATAACTGCTTTTTCACTCCTGAAAAATGATCTCTGGCTGGTGCGTTCACGCCACCACATTGTGCTTCCCTATGCGTTCATTATGCATGCAATTTATTCTGCGGGTTGCCTCAGCAGCATTATTTTCTACATTTGCATTGTGAAGAATCGCAAATTTCGCATGTCCTTCGTTCCCCCTTTAACCGTCAAATAAAAATATTTTTATAAATGATTGTATAAGGCGCTCATGCCATGTACAATTTGCCTCCTTCAGACGCGGGGTGGAGCAGTCTGGCAGCTCGTCGGGCTCATAACCCGAAGGTCGTAGGTTCAAATCCTGCCCCCGCAACCACATTAAGAGACACGCCACCGGCAGCGATAAGCAGCTTTTCGGTGGCGTTGTCGTATTCAGCATAGATACCGTCATCCTGTTTCAGGATTTGGATATCGCCAAACAAGTCACCAATGATTTTACGCGCACGCTGGGTGTCTGTGTCCAGTGTAGTTTGCAAATCCATCAAGATACGCTTAATACGTGCCTGCACCTCTTTGGCGCTGGTCTGGGCTGCTGGCCCTGCAACCTGGTCAATCTGGGCTTGAATGCGCTTCTTTTCATTCTCTGCAGCGACCAGGCGCGCTTTTATGGCGTCAGACATGCCTATGGCCGCGATTGCGTCCACCAGGCGCGTGATTTCGTCGGCCAGCTCGCGCATACGTGCCTTTCCGGACGTTAACCCGGTCGCTTCCAGCTTCTTGCGCTGGGCAAGTATCTTTTGCACCTGGTCTTGCAGATCGTCCAGGGCAGACGGTGACAGCAATTCATCACGGATGGCAGCAAGCAGGCGCTTATCTGTCTTCTCGCGTGAAATGCTGATGCCCTTGCATACGACTTCGCCCCGGTCCTTGCGGTTATTGCATCCATACAGGCGAGTATTAATAGCGATCAGCGCGCCGCCACAGTATGGGCATTTCATCAGGCCACCAAACAAGGTACGTGCGGGCGATCCGGCGCCACGGCCGCCGCGATGGCGGTGGCGGGAAAGCCTGGCTTGCACGCTGTCCCAAACGCCCTGGTCCACTATGCGCAAATCTGGCACCTCGGTAATCGTCCACTCTTCATTTGGGCGGTCTATGCGCTGGCGCTTGCCTGTATCCGGGTCTTTTACCCATTGGCTGCGGTTCCAGACATAGCGGCCGACATACAGTTCATTGTTCAGAATGCCGCTACCCTTATTTGCACAGCCATAAATTGCCGATACTGCCCAGGTACTATTCCTGGGCGATGGCACACCTTTTTCATTCAAAATTGCGGCGATCCGCTGGGCGCTGACGCCTTCGGCATGGCTTTCAAAGATGAAGCGCACCCAGGCGGCCTGCTCCTGGTTGATAACATAGGTACTGCCGGCATCGGTTTTAACTATGTCGTACCCGTAGGACTTGCCACCGGCGACAAAGCCGCGGCCAACCTGGCCAGCCTGGCCACGATGGGTTTTGTGACGCAAGTCATCAAGGTAAAGCTCATTAATCAGGCCACGGACGCCGCGCATGATCTTGCGGCCTCCCATGCGGCTGTCATAGCCGTCCGACACGCCCAAGATGATAATGCCCTGGTGTTCCAGTCTGCGGACTATCCGTTCTTGTTCTACCTGGTCGCGGGACAAGCGGTCTAGCCCTTCAACTACCAGGGCATCAAAACGCCCGGCCAGCGCGTCAGCTAATAGCCGTGCGCCACCGGGTCTTTGTTGAACGGGGGTGCTTCCTGAAATGCCGTCATCACCAAGGACGGTGACGACGGTAAAACCTTCTGATTCCGCGAGGCGTCGGCATTGTCCCGCCTGATCCTCTATGGATGATTCACGTTGTTTGTCTGTGCTGTATCGGGCGTATATCGTTGCGCGCATAATTTTCTGCATTATTTTGATTGCAAAGATTATCACGCAAGTCTGTACCCGACTCAGCACCCGACAAAATATTGTCTGCGATGTGCTCGGCCAGCAGCTTGATAAGCTGCTGCCAGGCTTGCGGATTTTGAGTCTTTAGCATTCTTGTATTATATGAAATTACCTGGGGTTAAAACCGTTGCTTGCCTGCTTGATAGCAAACTATTTACTCGCATAAACCGTATGCAGATGAACAAGCGGTCGGCTCATCAAGATCAGACAAAAGGGAAAACTGCCTACCACCTCGGCTTGTTTTGGCCCATTCAACGACAGATAAAATCGTCGATGCCTGGCCTTTATGCCCCTGGGTCCCCAAGTGAAAAAACGAAACTGGCGAACGTGGACGGCAGACTTCAGAAACAAGTGCCTCCCATTTGGCAATGCGTTCTATGTGCTCCGGGAACCGCTTTGCAATTGCGTGTAACTCTGCTTTGCTGCAATTGATGCAGGGCATACAACCAACCCGCGTCATTCCTTGCTTATAAAGTGGGTTTGGCTCAATACCAGCCAATTCATGCGCTAAAAACACATCACGCACATTCCAGCGCAATATAGGCCTGTAGTTGAAAAGACCGCCACCAACGACTTCAAACGATTTCACGCACGCGCCAGTTCCCTGCAGGCGCGTCCGCCTTGATTGGCTTTCATCAATGCGTACACCTTGCCAAGACCAGACCGCGTGGTCATCGTCAATAACATTTATGCAGTATTCGGTTAAAGGAATCGTTTTCAGATACTCGGTGCAAAACTGACGTTTTCTAGACGGAAAGCCCCCCTTAAGCATGCACATATCAAGATAAGGATTCCCGGTGGTGTAAAGCAGTTCTAATGCCCGTGCTGCGGCCTCCGGTGTCCAGTTGTATTTAAACTTGCGCTTCCCATAAATTGCAGACTCTGGTTCACCTGCAGCAATGCGGGCCAGGTTGGCACGCTTAACAGCAAATTCGTCTGAAAAATCTGCGCGCACGACATCTACCTGAATATCCAACGCTGCAGGAAGGTACGACAGCGCATATTTATACGTTTCTTCGTGCTCGTTTCCAGTGTCAGCAAAAACAAACCGGCAATTTGCTATGCCGTGCTGTTCAATGGCAAGTATCGCGGTCGCTGTACTATCTTTGCCGCCAGAAATTGAAACCACATGAATTATTGACATTTTTTATTTTTCCGTAGTGATTAGCGTGGCGCAAAGCCATTATCAGCAAGGCCATCTGCAACTTTCAATGCGCCTTCCTGCATCAAATAGGCTTCATCGATACTGGCGGCAAGTTGTTTAAAGTCTGAAAAACTGACCCGCTTAAGAAATTGTGCCAGCGCCAGAGCTTGGTCATCATTCATGTATGAAGTAATTTTCACGGTTTTCATGTGAATGCCCTTTGCTTAAAAAATGTATAAATGATTTATTTGAAAATTCCTGAGCGTCTAACAAGCAGGACAAGTGCCGTTGCAGCGCAGAGCGCCACGACGCCGTTTCCAATGCACCGGAGGCGTGCGGCTCTGCTATCGTCCATGTGATAGGCCAACCCATTAACCAGGTCGCAAAAAGTGGATTCAAGTGCCGGCGCGAGTTCTGGTCTTCTTTCAAGGATTTCTCCCCATCTGTCGTCCGCTGGCCCTGGTGCAAATAATTCAAAGTGGCGCGGTACAGGGTCAGATGACCAGCTTTCGCAGAGCCAGAGTTCTCGGAATCTTGCGCTGTGGGTGTCGGCCATGAATGCTTCACGAAATTGGGTAATTGTTGACCACGTCGCGTCCCCGCATTCCTTTTTTGCTGGCTCTCCAGGCTGTTCGCTGATCTGTGGTCCCTTCCAGTTGGGGTAGGCCATGTTGACGCTACCTGTATCAATGCCGGGCTGTTTCTTGCGGCTTCTGCCGCGCACACACTGCGGTTCATTTCGCTTGCTTTGGGTGTCGGCCATTGACTCGTCTGTTGCCTGAGATTTGGCCCGAATTTTCCGTTGCTGTACGAAGAGCGGTTGCAATCCGGTGTTGCCCAATTCGCCGCCTGCGAGTTCAGGTCGATTGTGTAACCCACATTCAACTTGCGTTGATAGTTCCCGCTTGTTGCCAGGTCTGGATTCTTGCAGTCCCGCGCTTGAGGCGTTGACCAATTGTCGCCAGGCAAAGCAAAACCATCTTGCGCGGCCGTGGCTGGCACCCACATCTGACGCTGAAAGAGTGATCCACTCCGCATCCCACCCGCAGTCGGCCAGTTCCCCCAGGACTCTGGCGGCCGCCCGTTCTTCAAGCTCACCTTCTTCTTTGTCCACAACGGTGGCGGTGGCAGAAGCGATAGCTGCGACGTTCTCCAGAAAGAGGAACCACGCACCGCAAGCATCTGCAATTTTGGGGATTTCAAAAAACAGTCCGCTTCTGTCGCCGTCAAGACCTTCTCTTGCGCCTGCAATAGATAAGTCCTGGCATGGGAACCCGGCAAGGATGCCGTCCACTTTTCCAGCAAACTGGCCTGCGTTGAAGGTGGTAATGTCGGACCAGACAGGTGCCTGGGCCAGCGATCCTTCTTGCATGCGCGCAACCAGGACGCTGGCCGCGTATGCTTCCCGTTCAACGTAGCAAACGGGGCGATGTTGCATGCCCATGTACGCAAGTCCGGCTGCGACGCTTTCTCCAAGCATGCCGACGCCTGCAAATAATTCGATGGTAGATAGAGCCATGTCATACATTCCCCACGTTCTCGGCCACGATTGCGGCCACTGTTTCAATATCGATTCCCAGCTTTTCAGAAACTTCCCTGCAGCGCGTAGCATTTGCCTTGCCTGGGGCGTAAGTGATGGCATAGACCTGCAAAATGCGATGTTTGGCAACGATCATTTACCACCTCTGCAGGGCATAACGGTGACGCCACAGGCACCAAAATAGTCGTAGGCCGCGTCAAACACTGCACCGGCCTCCTGGGCGATGGTGAAGTATTGGAACTCGTCCAACTCTGTTTTTATCTTGACTCGAAAGCTCATTTGTTCAGTCCTTTCTTTGATTATTTTTCACGCTGGAACATCCAGCATCTAACGGTTGCTGCTGGGGTAGCGATCGGTGATTGTGTGTTTCGCAAAACACTGCAGACCGGCTTGTTAGCTTCTACAAACTTGCGTCTTGCGCTGGTCTTCAGTACCTTTTTAAGGTCACGCAATGGCGGCACTTGCTGGCGCTTCTCTGTTGCCACCTGCAGGAAGTGGTTTAGATTGACTGCAATCAATTCTGGGTCGCGGGAATGATTAAGGATTGACATAGGGCCGTTATCAAGATAATCGAAGGCCTCCCAGAATTCCTGCACCAGAATGTGGTCATTGTTGATGACTTGCTGACGCTCGGCCGCCATGAGCCTGAATTGATTCTTTAATGCCTCGTGCTGATAATCTGGCAGCTTCACCAGCATTGAAAGAGCATCAGCAAGTGCAAGCATTTGTGAATGCGTTTCTACCAGGCGCGGCATCTTGACTGCAGGGTTACGGCGCAATTCTTTCAAGTATTCCGGCGTCTTTGTTTTCATGATTTCCATCACGGCTTTTTCACGCCTGGTAGCTGCCAGAATGAAACCAGAAACGTTTTCTACAGACATGAATTTGAGCTGGTCGGCTGCTTCGCCTGATTCTGGCGTCTGGGTCGAACGATCAAAATACAAATGCACGATCCGGGACAAAATGGCTTCAGACGCATTGACTGGCGCATTTTGAGAAATCACGATAGCGCCACGGAAAGGCGGCTCATAGGTTTCATTGCCACCAGTTGCCATACCCCTAGCGCGTGGGCTGCGGCCGTTGTAGGCCGTTTTCAGCTCGTCCCAATCAAAAGACTTAACGTGTGACTTATCCTCGCCCATGCGCTCCCTGTCGGACTCAATGAGCACCACCGGCATGCAAGAGACTTGGCTAAAATTCCGGGCGCGGGCGGCCAGGCTGGATTTGCTGGGGTCAAAACCTTCATAACCGTTGCGGCCGAACAGCTTCCACAAAAATTCAATCAAGGTAGATTTACCGGCTCCAGCTTCGCCAACCACCTCCAAAAAAGGGAAATTTGCTTGTGTCGCACGGATTTGTTCTGCAAAGAGAGAGCCAAGCCAGAAAGTCAATGCAGCAAGACCTTTAACGCCAAACGCGGTCCAGATCAGTTGAACCCACTCTTGCCGGTAATCGTTTCTATCCCTGTTGATAGTTAAGTGAACAGACTTATTCAGCGACTTGATAGACAGTTTGCCGATATCAAAAAAATCCTCGCTGTTCACTTCATTGATGACGCCATCTTTGATAGCAACATCACCCAGCACATAGCAGCCGTGTTCCAGGCTATAACCGATATAGTCCACGGTATCCACGCGCTTGATGTTGTAGAGCTGGTCAGCAAGAATACGGTCAAGCTGCTGGCTGCTGCCGCTAAACATGGCACCAGCGGCCATACCCAGCAGGCGCTTTTTAAACTCCGCAGAGCTTGAAATCTGGGCCGCTGTGAATGTATTTTTAACCGGTTTGCCATCGTGTGGGAATGACACACGGAAGTAATACCAGCTCTCGTTCGTAATCAAATTTTCTTGAAAATACAGCGCCCTGGGCAGGCAATTGGCAATTTGCCGCACCGTGCTCGATGTCGCCAGCGCCTGGTCGCGCAATGCATACTCAGACAGGCTTTTTGCCTCTTCGCTGTTGTCTTGCTGCTCTCTGGCCTTGTTGTAACGCTCCAGATCGAGGCGAAACCAAAACAGACGGTTACCAAAATTAAAATAGAATTCTGTTTGGTCGCCTTCATGCTTGTAGATCAGCAAGGCTTTTTCAGACGGGGTACGGGCAAGCAGCAAGTCACCGTGATAGCGGTATTCCTCTATGTCCTTCTCAGTTAGTGCTTCACGTTGGTGGGCATCGTTCCAGTCCAGCTTATTCTTGCCGTTCTGTGGTATCTGCGCTGCCACGCATTCCCAGCCTGCGGCCCTGGCTTTTTCTACGTGCTTCCTGGTATAGCTGCGCCCGGCATTGTCACCGTCCAGCGCCCAAACAAGGCGGCAATCCATGTTGCCACGCGAGGCGGCCAGGTTGCGCAAGGCCTCGTCAGGGTAGTTATTGCAACTGCCCAGGGCAACAGCCGGGATACCATGGTGCATCAGCGCCAGGGCATCAAAAACGCCTTCAACGATCCATATTTCCTTCTTGTCTTGAATGACAACAGGGTCAGGCTTCCACCACAGGCCCAGGTATTTGGTACCAAACTTGAAATGCGCCTTTTTCTTGCCGAATCGGTAAGGCTGGTCGATGATCCTTTCCCAATAGCCATTCGCAAACGGAAAGCGCACGGTGCCGCTGCCTATCTTCAATTCCTGATCAAAGTAATACTCTTGCGTATACATGCCCTGGACCTTCGCCAGTGCAAAGCCCCGGCCATGCTGCATATACGCATCAGCGGCAGCGTTCGGGTTTGGCTTTTCTGGCGTGGGCTTGTAACGCTCAGACCAGTTATCAAACAGATCCGGGTACAGGTCTTTGACGTGTCTGGTTTCACCGCAATTGTTCAGGCGGCCACAGCGAACCACCCAGGGGTGCTCTGCATTCGTGTACAGCTCTTTCTTCTGGCAGGCCGGGCAAATGCCACCGCGCAGCATGCCGTTTTGCTCTGGTTTGAACTTGAATTCAGCCAGGCGTTGCAGGATTTCGTGACGAAGAGATTCATCCATTACATGCCCACCTTGTCTAAAGACGTCGTGCTGTCACCCGTAAATCCACGCCTGAGCGCGGCTAAGATCATTGCCAGGCCTTCAAATTGCTCCCTTGCTGCCGGGCTTGAATACTGGTCAATCAAAGCCATGTCATTGGTAAACTTGTCTTTAAGCGCGGCTATTTCGCTTGGATATAGCAAGGCTTCTATGCAGATGACTGGCTGGCGTTCGCGCTCAGGCAGTTGTAAATCAAAATTTGTAGTGTTCATGGTCATCAATCAAAGTCACCGCTTGCACGGCGTTTAAAATCGGTTACAGCAGCCTTGCCGGGCTGTGTCTGGTCTTTTCTTGCTGCAGGCTTTCCAAACAGGTGCGGCGGTACCCGGCCACGCCAGCAATGCGCCACCATGGCAAGGCTATGGCGCATCAGTGGCGGCAACTGCTCAAAAGGCACTGTGATACGCAAAGCCGCGTGTACCTTGCGTAATTCGTCATCTGTGGTCGCTGGAATAGGCATGATTTTTTGTGACGCCGTCACGAAAATTTGTGCTGGTTTTCAATCAGCAACTGGCGGCCTTCTTCCAGCAAACGCACATTGCGGGAATACTCTTGCTCCATTTCCACGTCCTCCAGGCGTTCAGAAACAACCTGCAGGCGCTCGTTTTCAGCAATTCCCAGCCTGATTGCGCCCAACAGCGCGACATACACTTGATTAGGCAATTTCATTGCGCTGGCCCCTTAGAAAATTGAATTTCCGTTCTCTTTCACGGTTGCGGTATTCCTTGGCGCGCTGGGCTGCAGTCTTGGCATTAGGCTTGCGTGGGCGGCCCCGGCCAGGCTTATTAAAAATGTCGCGGGTATAGTCATCACCAGGCTGTTTCATGCTCACCACTCCCCGGCAATGCCGCCAAGATCGTGGATAACTTCCCCAAGCAGACTGCGGCAATACAAACGGCTCATAGTTGGGCCGCGACGTGAAGACGCCAGCAGCTTGTGTATCTCTCGCGCCAATACAAAACGGGATGCAAATGTCAAACGCATGTAGGCCTCCAAAAGTTTTAGGTAAAAAAAGTCCCTCACGCCTGAAAACAGGCATGTTGGCTACTGCAATAGTGGTTAAATTGGTTCTGCTAGATCAGCGTCACCCGACGGATAAATTCAGCGATAGCTGATTCAAGGCTGACTGTCGGGCATGCCTTGATATTGGAATCCTGACCTTGTAGTCAGGCGTGGCAGACAAAGACAAGGTGCGTAATACCTCCAGGCCTGCGACAAACACATGGCCGCATTCCTCGTTATTACAGCGGTAAGTGATTTCCTTCAGCATGGGCGACATAGTGCGGCTTTTAATGGCCCGCACACGCTGTGCGCAATGAGGGCAAGGCATACCAATTACTCTCATTCCGTGTTCCTTTCTAAATCTTCAAGTGAAACTAAACTCATTGCACGACCACGTCCGGTCAATGTCTTCATGCTATGGCGTATATAGCGCTTTGCCAAATATTGGGCTGTTTCCTCAAGATCACTAAGCCCCCACTTGACGCGCATTTGTTCAAGCATTTCTAACTCGTCGTCTGTGAAATCGGCATTTAATGAGGGCATGTTCTTGTTTTCGTCAACTTAAGAGTGCTTAAGAGTGGCTATTTAGTGTCTGTCAAAGTATTTACTTTGCCGATAACATTTGGTTGCAATTTTGGTTAAGCAAGGCAGCTTCTCGTAGCACCAGCTCGCGCAAGAACGCGGACGGCTGTTCGCCCTGATATTCCGCCATAGCGGTGATAAGCGCGAACTCATAATCATCAAAACGAAGCATCAGCTTGTTGGCCTTGATGCGTTTTTTGTCTGCATACATGGTCGTATCCTGTCAGGGCTGGTTACTTGGAAGTGAGCTGGCGTACATATTCCTTCAGACCAAGAAGGTATATAACGCGAAGAAATGACGCTAGGGAGCGTTCCTCGGTAATGGCATAGGCATTTGCCTGCGCCAATTCGTCCGGGGACAAGCTGATCGGGGTACGAACAGCGTTTTTAATTCTGGGGGCGCGACGGAATGATGTTTGTGTGTCAATGGACATAATGTATCATTGTGTTACGTTAGGGATAACGCAATCTTATTAAAGAATTCTTTAAATGTCAACTGGTAACTTTAAACAATTATTTGGCTTTGGCGCTCGATTGCTGGAAGAGCGCAATAGACTTGGCCTGTCGCAAAAAAATTTAGCAGGTGCTTTGGGAAAGACTTTTGTAACTCAAAGCAAATATGAGTCTGAAGAAACCAAGCCAGATTTGGTATATCTAGAAGGCTTAGACAAGCTGGGTGCGGACGTTTATTACATCATCACGGGAAAAAGAAGTGAAAACGCACTGACTGCTGAAGAGATAAGCATCATTGCAGGTTTGCGCACCCTAGATTTACGTGGCAAAGCAGGCGTCCTTGCCTTAATAAGCGGCATGGCTCCACAAGAGCAAAAAGTAAAAAATGTCTTCCATGGTGGCATTGGTCAAAATGTTGAAGGCAACATCACTGCGCCGCAGACATTCACTTTCGGAAAAGACAAAACCTAAAGTTTCAACTTATGCGCTCAATAGTATTTATTGTCACAGTGGTTCTTGCCGCCTGCTCAGATGGTAGTGATAAATTAGAAAAGCACCAGGCTAAAGCTGCCATTAGCGCGCCTATAACTTCAAAAACAGATCCTAATCCGGTTGTGTCTCAGGTGCCGATTTCAGAAATTGAAAAGAAGTATTTTGAAGACGCAGTGTGCCTTGATGAAAGTGCCTGCTATGGCTCTCGACAATTTGAGCGAGACATTTACAGGGAGTATCCAGATTTAAAAGCAAAGAATGCGGCAATCCACAAAAGTGGCCGGGTAAATCGCGACGATTTTAGGAACCAGTTTGACGCTACATTGCATGGCATGTATTTTTCAAAAAAAATTCAATTGGCGAATGGTCAGACTCTCTTTGATTTTCTCGCTACATGTAGCGGAGCGTGGGACATGAACAACCGTGCTGATTTTGCTTTTGATGACAAACAAAAACAATCCTTTTTCTCTTTGCAGTATTTTCCGAAGCTACGTAAGTCCGGGGATAGCCAACCGATTGAATTAAATCTTGTTTTTGATAGGCGTGGCAATACGGTTACTCCAAACAGCATGGCGTTTTCTACTCATGTGCTTGATAGTAAAGATTTTTTAGATAAACACGGTTTGAAATGTTGGAATAATTAAGCGTAGATTTGAGATGACAGCAAATAATGAATTTAGAGGTAACGTTGGTCAGGTAGCAAATGGTGACGCAAGCAGCACCACTTCCAATGGAAATGTAGTTACAGTCAATTTCAATACTCAAGACGAACCTAAAGAGATTGAAACAGTCAACGGTTTTCAGCGAAAAAATATGTTTGCACGCGCAGAAGAATTAGCTGCCTTAACAAACCGTCAAACAGTTGATATCTATAATGATTTTCTACGTGGATATGGAATTAAGAAAATTAAATTTTTGCCAGTCTCAAAGTATAAAGAAGTATGTGAATTTCTCGATATCGAGATAGAGAAATTTAATAAAAAGCAAAAATCAGACAGCAAAAAAATTGATGAAGATATGGGCGTTTCTGACTCCAAAACTTCAATGTCAGAAAGTAACAAATCAATACCTGAAACAAACAAAATACCTGATTCTGTACAGACTCCTTCTCAAGCTGTAGTTCACCAGATTAAAGCAGTTCCGCAGCCGTGTAAAAAATGTGAACAGGCGCAGGCAAGCTTAAAAAAAATAAAATTTACGAATAGAATTTTTGCTGCGCTATTGGCGATTTCTGTTTCTGGTTTTTCTTGGGCACTTTTGACGGACCGTCCATCGCCTGAAGCAAAAGCAATCCAGGGTAATGCACCAGTGTGTGAGCATTCGGGCGACAGATTTAGTATTGGCGGTAAAGCGAAGAACCCGGATAACACGCTGATGCAATGTGTGTTGGTTGATGGTAATGCTGTTTGGCAAGCAGTGGAGCAACCTAAGAAGACTGTCACAAGGCCTCAAGTGAAACGGCAGCCACAGTCTGAGTTTGAATGAAATATAAAACTAAGGCGCAATATGAACAATGACATATTAAGCAGTGTTTTGACGTTCATAAAGGAAAGCAATTTACCATTGCGGTATCCCAATGTGATTCGCTACTCAAAGGCATATGATGGTACGTTTAATACTCAATGGTCGTCACATGTTCGCGTAATAGAAAATCAACTGGCTGACCAGACTGTTTTGTCCACGCTGATACTTTTCACGGCGATGGATGTTTTTATAGACTGCCTTCAATCTAATATTGAGGGCAAGAGTTTTGAAAATCGTTACGATTCGTTCAATACAAGCTCTGACGATTTCCGGGTTATTGTTAAACAGGTTTATAGAATACTGACCTTGATGCGAAATACGATTGTTCATCGAAGATCAGAATCAAAAATAACAAGCAATGTATATTCTTGGGGTGACAGAAGTAAGCCTAAATATATGGAATGTACCTACGAGGGGATTTTGTATTTAAATACCCTGACTATTTTGCTTATTGAATACTGGACGAATGAAAACAGGTATTCACTGTCTATGATTGCTGCTTACTACGAAAAATTAAGATCAGAAATAATTTTTTATGCTGATAAATTGGGCAGCACATTGGATTCAATATCGCCGACCGTTAAGTTAAATCTTATGCGAAGGTATCGAAATGATGTGACCTTGACAGATGCAGACAATAGCAGTGGTTCATTTAATGTAGATCGTATGGTGATACAACCGGAGGAAAATGCGGTTGATGAATTTTATGTAACATGGAATGGAATGCATTACTTAATTCCAGGCGAAATTTTAGGTGACGAATCAAGCATCAAATTTTCTACGTTACGAGGATGGGAATTTCCAAAAAATAAATTTTACTGATCACCATCAGTTGAATTGTCGGCATTTTTTTCTGACGTTTCTTTTTCTTCAATCGCACCTTTTCTGGTTTCCATTTCCAAAGCTGTCGTAAAACCCTGCGCACTGAGACTGTGCGTCGTCTTTACGATAATCCAGTCTGTATCCCCAATAGGCGCTTTTAAGCTGGGGATGCGCACGCCCATCATGGGCGTAATGTCTGGCCTGCCCAGGGCAAGGGTAAATTGCAGGGTGGCTTTGCCGCGTTCCATCCTGTTATTTTCTGCTTTTGCCGCTTCCTCTGCCGCTGCCTGGCTAGGGTAAATATGGCGCAGTCGCTTGGGGTTGTCGTCTTCGCCTATCAGTTCGCTTTTTTCCTTTGCGTCGTTGGGGTCGTGCCATTGGGCGCGCACGCCGCTGTAGGCGTCGCGGCTTGCGGTGTGGTACCGGTGTTTGTCGCCGTCGCGCCGTTCCAGGGTGATGGTGGGCAGGGTTTCACCTTTGCTATTGCTGCCCTCATCAATGGGCAAGAATAGCAGTGCATCTTTTTTGACGGTAGCCACGGCATCAAATCGCTTACCCAGCCGGTTTAAAAAATTGATGTCTGACTCGTTGGTCTGGTCTATATGGTCTATCACTTTGCCCTGCAGGCTTTGGCTTACCTTGGGTGCCAGGCCGTTGTCTTTGGCAATCTGGCCCACGATATCGGCAACGGTTTTTTTGTCAAAACTACGGTCTTTGCGGGTGCGTACTGGCTTTGCCATCTCGGCACTGCGGGCGCGCAGGACCAGCATGTCTGGCGCGCCTTCGTGTTCCACTTCATCCACCACAAAGCTGCCTTTGTCCACCGTGCCAGTATGCTGCCAGCCTAGCTGCAAGGTAATCTTGACGCCTTTACGCGGTATCGCCACGCGGCCATCACTGTCGTCTATGGTGATGTTGAGTTCGTCAACGGCGTTTTCTCTGGCCTCGGTCAGTGTCAGGCTGACTAGGCGCGGGTAGATTTTGCTGGTAATGTCCTGGCCGTCCAGGGTGATGGCAAAGGCTGGTTTGTTGTGGCTCATTCTAAATCTACCTCTTCCCATTCAATGACATCATCGCCCAGATCCGGGCCACCGGTGTGCGGGTCCACCTGGTCGCCTAAATCTACCCGTTTCAAGCTGATAGAAAAATCTATCCTCTGCGGCATGCCGTCGTCCAGAAAGGTGTTTTTACCCTTGGTCAAGTTTGTGATCAGGAATTGCCCATATATCCGCCCGGTGCCTTCTACCAGCACATAGGCGTCTCCAGCGTCACCCATTTCTTCCAGATCATCCAAAGACGCCGGGTCACCGGCAAAGGCTGGGGCCATCCAGCCGGACAAGGTGATGGTGTTATCACCTGGGCCTAAAAACTGGTGCGCGTCGCGCTCGCCCACGCGGCTGGTGTTGGGGTGTTTCCATTCGATTTGTTGCTGGAATTCTTGATAGGCGGCGGTGGACAGGCTGAATACAAACTGGCCTAAACTCATCATCATGTTGGGTTGTCCTTTCTCTCAGTTTCGTTAACTCTCGTCATAGTCATGCATGGCAGACCGGCGCTGCTGGCTCTGTTGCCGTTCACGCCTGTCCAGCTCGGCCGCCACGGCCTTGGCAATGGCTTGCGGGTCCATGCCCGCAGGCGGGTTAATCACGATCTGGATATTGCTTGCGGCTGGTGCCGGGTGATTGCCTGCGCTGGCCGTGCTGCTGCCTTGCGCCTGTACTGGCGGGCGTCGGTCAAACTTGATCGGCTCGGCCAGGCGTGGCGGTTCTTGTCTTTGCGCTGCAAACTGCACCAGGGCGGCTTGTTGCGGGTTGAACAGTGGCGGCGGCAGTTGCGCAAATGCAGGCGTCATGGTGGCACTCAGGGCCATCCCTGCACCTATGGCCGTCATTTGCCTGGTAACGCCGTTGAGCTTGTCCAGCGGCAGCGCCTGGGCCTTTTCTATGCCTATCGACAAGCCTTGCATGGTGAATTGTCCCAGCTCCGCAAAGACCACGCTCGGCGAATGAATACCCAGCTTTTCTTTAAACCAGCTCACAACATTGTCCGCCATGCTGCTGATGGTATCGCGCACGGTGCCAGCGGCGCTGGTGATGCCATTCACCAGGCCTTGCATCATGTTGCTGCCAAACTCGCTAAACTTGGCGGGCAGATCAATGGTGAAGTAGCCATACACTGCCGCCATCATGGTGCGGAATTTCTCTACCGGGTTCCAGCCTTCTATAAACGCGCTCAGGGCAGCAATGCCGCTGTTAAAGCTGGTTTTGATGGATGCCCATAGCCCGCTAAAGAAGGCACTCACCTGCGCCCAATTGCGATAGATCAGGTAAGCCGCTGCAGCAATGGCGGTAATCGCCAGGCCTATAGGGTTCATGAGCAAGAAGCGGCCAGCCATCAGGAAGGCCCGGCCCAGCCACATCACCGCCGTGCCTACCAGGCGCAGGGCTGGCAACAGGCCGCGCAGCCACAATCCTATCCGGGCAATAAAGGGGCCGATACGCGCAAAGGCTGCACCCAGCCGGGCAAAGGTGCCAGCCAGCAAAGCGCCGCGTATCCCCAGCATGGCAAAGCCAAAGCGCAGCAAGGCCAGCGGGCCGATGATGGAGGCCAGCACGATGGTGAGGCCTCCCATCACCACCATGGTAGCTGCCAGTGCGGTAAAGCCCACCACCACGACCTTGGCGGTGGTGGAATGTTCTTTCATAAAGGTGGTGACGCTTTGCAGGGCGCTTGCCAGCTTTTGTAAGGCGGCCGCGTAGATGGGCAAGACTTGTTCACCGATTTCTTTTTCTGTGTTGCGTATCCTGGCCAGGGTTTCCAGCTCTTTGCCTTTGGCGGTGGTTTTGGCGACTTTGTCCAGGGTGTCGATATTGGCCGCGCCTGCATTTAACTTGGCGTTCTTGTGGATTTGTGCGCGTTGCAAATACATTTGCGTGAACAGGTTAGACGCCGTCCGGTTCGTCATGATGGTGGCAATGGTGTCCTTGATTTGCTCCTGGTCTGTAATGCCCTTGGCCGCCAGCTTGGGCAGCAAGACCGTTTCCATCCAGGCCATGGGGTCAGACTTCAGCAAGTCACCGCCTGCCAGTGCGCCGGGCTTGATTTGTTTGATCATGCCTATTTTGTTGTACTGCACCTTGCTGGTATCAAGCAGATCCAGCCTGCCCATTTCTTGCGCGGCGCGTACTGTGGTCCTGCCCTGGTATAGATTGGAATAGGCCGACATCAGGCCCGTACCCACGCGATGGCCGCCCATTTCTTGGATGAGTGGTTCCATTTTGTAGAAAAAGGCTTCATCTTTCATGGACTTGGCTGCTACGCCGCCCGTCTTGATAAAGTTCAGCCATTCATTGGGTCCCACGCGGCCACCTGTAGCGGTGATGACCTTTTGCACCAGGTTGGCTTCATGGATAAACCGCTCTTTGCTGGCAAGGCCGCCGCGCAGCTCGATCACTTTCAGCATGTTCATAAAGGTCTGGCCGCGTTCTGCCCCGGCTTCTTCGCCAAACATGGCGGCATTGGCAAACTTCATCTTTGCCAGAGTGGGCAAGACCATCTCAGCGTGGTGCAGGTCTGCAAACACGGTCAGCGAATCGCGCATCAGTTCCATGCTTTCCAGGCTGCTGACGCCATAGGTTTTCATACCCTGGCTAAACTTGATGGCGTCGGCTGAGATTTTATCGCCCATGCCCAGCGCCACAATGCGGTTCATTTCCGTTTCAAAATGCTTGGATTCATTCAAGGACTTGATCATGGGCATACCCATCACCGCGCCTGTCATCGCCATATCAAAACCAGTCATCTTGGCATTGCTGGCCGCATTGCGGGTACTGTCCATACGCTGCCTGGCAGCGGCAACCTGTTGCTGCCGCCTTGCCAGGCCAGCTAACTGCTGTTGCTGGGCCGCTATTTGTGCATTGGTGGCCGCCATGTTATTGCGCAAAGTGCGTTCATGGGCGCTCAGTTGCTGGGTGCTGATACCTGCCGCGTGCAGGCTGCTGCGCAAGACTTGCAGCTGTTGGCTTTCTCGTTGTAGTTGTTCCTTGATCAGCCTGGCTGCCCTGGTGGCGCGGTCAAACTCCCGCGTCATGGCGCGGGTGGGGTGTTGGGTGTTGCGCATTTGCTCGGCCAGAGCTTTGACCTTTTGCTGGGCAGCACCCAGCCGCCCGGAGGTTTCGCGCAAGCTGGCAGACATGCGCCTGAAGCCGGTAATGTTTTTCTGTTGCGCGTCCATTTCCTTGAGGCGGTCGCGCAAGGCTTTGAGGGCTTTGCCGCTGGCCGACGACTGGGCCATGATGCGCTTCAAGGGCGCGGTGACGCGCTCTATCATGTTAAAGATTACCTGCAGCTTCAGGTCACGTGCTGACATAATTACTCCGCTGAGTTTCTCACTCTGGCGCGTTCACGCCAGTCCATTAAATCCAAAACAGTCAAATCATCCATGGCAGACGGCGGCCAGTGAAACACGATAGCCAGGTCTGCCATGGCGTCTTCTATTCTTTCTGGAAGACCATGCGGTCCGCTTTCTTGACCAAAAAACCTGCTACTTCCATGCCGATATCCATCAAGTCAGCCGGGTCGAGGCTGGCAACATCTTGCGCGGTAAGGATGGGGGCAGTAATACGCGGCAAGACTTGCTGCAGGGCGACCACGTTCATATTGCCCAGGTCGATCAAGGAAACGCCGCGCAGTTCGCCTGCCTTTGGTTTGCGCAGAGTGATGGTGGTAATTTCGGTGTCTCCGCGTTTGAGTGGTTCATCCAGTGTGATGGTTTTGGTGTTGCCATTGATAACGATCACTTCGTCTTTGTTGATTGCCATGGTTTTGCTTTCTAAATGATATGGGTTTTACTACTGGTTGAATTGCTTGTTTTGCTAGCTGCTTACATGCCTATGGCGGCGCGCAGCTCGGCACGGCGGTCTATGCCACCGACGATTTCCACGCCGTTGATAAAGTCCAGCTCGATGATGTCTTCGCCGTTGATCATCAGCTTGTAATAGCTGCAAGTGGTCTTGTACTTGTGTTCGCCCTTGTCGGCCATCTTGGCGCTGCCCATTTCGATTTCCTTATGGCGGCCACGGACGACGATTTCAACGGCGTCCACCTGGGCGGTATCGTCATTCTGGTAGGCACCGGCAAAGCGCAATTGCACGGCGTTGTGGGTGACGGCACCGTATTGCAGCAAGGCGTCATACAGCAGGCCGCCAGCGGTCCAGTCGAGTTCGATTTTTTCATTGTGGTAGTCAATCTCGATAGGCCCGGACATGCCGCCTGCGATGTAGTCTTCCATCTTGCGCGACAGTTTTGGCAAGGTCAGTTCAGGCACCAGGCCCAGATAGGACAGGCCGTCATTGAACAGGTTGAAATCTTTAAGCTTGCTAGGTAATCCCATGGTTTGCTCCTGGTTGTTGGGGATATGCCCGTCATGCTGACGGGCGGTTTACTGGTTTAGGTGGTGATTTGCTTGGCAAAGTCAGCCAGGTAACGGTCTGTGATGCGCTGTTGCAGTACCAGGTCTTCTACTGGTGGCACTGGCGTGTAGTCGTAATCAATCGTCAGAGAACCGATTTTGAGACTGTCCTTGCTGTTGGCCGCTGGGTTGAACCAGGCTTTGCCGTCGATGATCAGCCCGGAAGTCTTCAAGGCGCGGAATTTGGCGTTAATGGATTCAATCAAGTCACGCACTAAGGACGGGTGCATGGGCTTGTCTACATAGCTGAAATGCACTTCGGCGATAGTGTCAGCCAGCACTTGCGCGGTACGGGTGTAATTCTCGAAGAAAAAGAATTCTGCTTCCTCGGCCGTGCGGCTGCCCCAGAAGCGGTACCCGGTTTTGTTAATGAGGGTGGTGACGCCTGCAGCGTTCAACACACCGGCATCTGTTGCCGATGATTGCAGATCCCAGAACACGTCCCGCGCTATGCCGGTCGGGCCATTGACCACGACATTAGATAAAGACTTGTGCCAGCCTGTGTCATTGTCGATCTTGGCGCGCAGGCCCAGCGCATAGGCAACAGCGGGTATGGACGCACTGGCCTTGCTGACCGTGTCAAAGTGCACAAAGTCCGGCCAAATAATCATGACCTCGCGCTGGCCGAAATGCTGGCGGTAGGCGATGGCGGCTTCCTTGGTCTGTGCGCCCCAGGCAGATGCATAGACGAATGCACGTAATTTCTGGGCAACGGCAGCCAGCTCGGTGGTCACGGCCTGCGTATCGAGGCCTGGTGCGCCCAGGATACGCGGCTTGATACCAAACTTGGTTTGCGCAGCCAGCAAGGCTTTGACGCCTGTGTATTGGCCGCTGGCTGTCACCGTGCCGACCACATTGGCGGTCTGGATGGCTTCGTCTTCATCAGCGTCCACACGCACCACGATGGTGACCGGGTTGGTTTGCAGGCTGATGGCGTTCAGTGCCTTAGCCAGCGTGCCGGTGCGGCCTGCTTTGGCGATGGCGGCCTGTACATTGGTAATCAGCACCGGCACGTTCAGGGGAAAGACCGTTACATCTGCATCGTCAGCCGTGGCAACCAGGCCGATGACTGCAGTAGAAACGGTGCGTATAGGGCGGGTGCCTTCGTTTATTTCGATGACGCGCACGCCGTGGTGATAGCTTGTTACGGGCATTGTGTTTGCTCCTTTGGTTGGTGAAACAAATAGTTAAGCAAGGATGGCTGCGGCGCGGCCTGGCTGGATCAACCCGGCGATTTCCAGCGCCTGTATGCCGGGTTCTGCTTCTGCTGGCTTGATCCAGTCAGAGTTTTCTAATCGCATCACCCAGGCTTTTAAAGTGCCGTTGCTCTCTGCTGCTGTGAGGATCGCAGCGCGTTCTTCTTTGGTGAAACGGTCGAGGAATTCACCACGGGTCAGGCGCTTGGGTGCTGCCACTGCCACATCCACCGCCCAGGTATAAGCCTGCACCGCCGCAATATCAGTCAGGGCATTGGCGGCCAGCTCGGCGGCGTCGCTGCTGCGGCGGATTGCTTCGCGCTCGGCCAGTACCTGGTCTATGTCGGCCAGGGTTCCCCAGCCTGCGGTATCGCGTTCCCTTGCGCGCTGCAGTTTCCAGTCTGTCGCGGTAATGAGCCAGGCCGCTTCGTTCTTGATCTGGCTGCAGCGGGCAGCTTTGGCGGCCACCAGTGCGGCGTCCATGTTCAGGGTGATGGTGGTCTTGCCCTTGGCTACCTTGGCGCTGTAATAGGCCAGCAAGGCAGGGTCAAAGCCTTCCGGAGCGGGTACCAGGCGCGCGCCATCCCAGGCGGCTTGCTGGTCGTTTTGTGTGTAGCCAGTGATTTGATTGGCTGCATCTAATATCAGTTGTGTCATCGTGATGATCCTTAAATAACCAGGTAACCCAGCGTCATGTAATAGCTGCCGGTGCTGGCGTCAGTGAAATAAAGAGGGCCGGTTTGGCTGCCGACGGCTTTGTGTGCAGTGGTCAGGCTGATATAGCCCGCCCCGTTGGCGGCCTGCAATGCCTGGCTGCTGGTGCCGGTCAGATAGAAGTAAGACGGACCAGCGGCGCTATACGCACCAGACATCGCCAGCATCAATATCTTGCCGCCTATGGCCGCGCCGCTTTGTGCTGTGCTGGCCGCATAGGTGCGCTGGAAGACGGTCATTTTGTTGGTGAACAGCCATTGATAAAGGGCGCTGGCCGTGGTGTTCAATGCTGTTGTGATGCCGGTATTGCCGTGCAAGGCATTGCGTATACCTGCGTCACCAAAGAAAGTGCTTGCCAGCGTCGTGCGGCCTGCGGTGATTTCGCTCGATACAAAATTCCATGCATCTACGGAGGCTGTGACGTCAGCAAACAGATACACCATGATGGTAGTCAGCTTGATGTACAGCGCATTCATGGCCGCGCTTGATTTCGCCAATTCGCGCAAGGCAATCAGGCTGGCCCCTATGGCGTCTTGTGCCGGGACATTGGCCGCGATGGCATTCAGCCAGTTTGTGCTTGCATAAATCAAGCTCATGGCCGCCTGTACGCTGGCAAACTTGTCCATCGTGCTGCGGCTGGATGCTGTCAATGTCAGGCAACCAGGTATCGCGGCGATATACGGCACCAGGTATACGGCTTTACCTTGTATCCATGTTTGCATGACGCTGGATGCAAGAATATCTGTCCATGCCAGTGTGCTGCCCAGCAGCTTGGGCCTTAGCAAGTCGTCCTGCAGGGCCACTTGTATGGTGCGGGCTTCATCTGTGCAAAGACGTTGCCAGGCGCTACGGTGGGCAGCGTCGGCCAGCCAGGTGTCTATCTCGGCGCTTGTCATGGCATCGAACAGGGCCAGGGTGTCCCGGCCTATTAATGGCGCATTAATGACTTTGTCCAGACTGCCAAACACTGCGCCTGTCAGGATTAGTGTTTTACTGTCTGCGTTGGCAATGTCGGTCGCCTGCAGCAGCGCCTTGGCGCGGGCAATGTACTGGTCGCGGAAATCCGTTAAGTTGGTCGTGCTCATATCAGATCAATCCTGCATAAATGAGTATAGAAAGGTCATCAATCTGCGCTTGCAGGTTGGCGGTGGTGGTCTTGTCAGCCTTGGTACCCAAACCCACAGCCAGGGTGTTGATGTCTGCATCTATGGCCGTGAAGGTGTCGCGCAGGCGGTCCACTTCCTGCGCACCAGGGTTTTGAATGTGGGGCAAGTTGTATTGCCGGTTAGGGGTCTTTTGATCTTGCATGGCTACCCTCAGATGACAATGACACGCAGATTGCGGTGACGTGGCCGGGCTGCTGTGTTGCCTGTCATTTCCAGCTTGGCCCGCAAACGGTCTGCATTGACGCCGTTTAATTCATAGGTCAGCTCGTGCCAGTCGGTTGCAATGTCACGGCTGGATACAAAGGCTGCAGGCGTATAGACCGGTGCGCCGCCTGCCTCTGGTGCCACGCTCACAGTCAGGGCAGCGCCTGCAGGCAAGTTGCTGTCAATGACGATACGAGCGCGGACGTTCTGGCCTGCAGGCACCAGCGGGCTGATGTAGCTGCCCTGGTTGGATACCGTGCCAGCCAGCAGCGTGACGCCTGGGTGCAGCACCGGCGACAGACTGGCCGTGCCGGTGAGCTTGGCCCGGACACTGAATTGCCCAGATGTTGGCGCAGCCAAGCGCACCGGCTGGCCGTCATCCAGATTCAGGACGCTGCCACCTGGTAAGGTGATTTGATACTCCACGCGGGTTTGTGCGCTGGGTGCTTCTACCAGGCCCAGCAGCATTAAATCTGTGACGTTGTTCAGGTTGGTGTTACCCAGCTCAATAGTGCGGGTGGTGGCGGTGTATTCAGCAGCTACCAGGCGAAACGCTAAATCTCTGTCCTGGTGTGGTGTCCAGGTAGTGGCATTGCTCGATGACAGCAGAACACCCACTGTATAGGGCTGGCTGGTTACCCACTGGCCCTTATGCTCGTCATACTTGCCCAGCTCGGCAATGGCGGCGGCTGTGGTGGCATCGTCACACAGAATGACCAGCGCATAATCCACACCACCGCTCAGGGTGACCGGGTAATCAAAATTGATACGTGTGGCCTGGCCGTTGGTGTTGACTGTGGATGCAGCCAGGCGGGCTTGTACAATGACTTTCTGGTCAGGGATGCCCATACGGGTTTCACGTATTTGCACCGCCAGCATAGAATTGCCCTTGGCAGTGAACCACAAGTCAAGCCCGGCAATCTGACGGTCAGCAGCCAGCGTAAAAGTCTGTGCCAGTGGATCTACCTTAAAAAAGCTTACCCAGCCAGATGTATGCACCGTGACCAGCTGGCGCACGTCCTGCGCTTCCAGGCCTATACCGCTATAGATGGCTACACCATAGCTGCCGTGGCTGCCTACAAATTCCACGCGCTTGCTGCCTGCAGGTACTTTGGCAGGGATTTGGAATGTGCCGGTGATAGCGCCCGGTGTTGGCGCTGCCAGATTAGTGGGGACTACGGCAATACCATCAAAGCGCAAGGTCTGGATGGTTTCGCCTGCCTCAAAGCCTTTGATCGTAAAACCGACACTGATTTGCCTAATGAATTCAGCAGGCTTGCTGCTGTAGCTGATTTCGTTTGTCAGTACATTGATGCGCTCATAGGTTTCGCCATCAGCCTGCACTGATGAGCGTTGCACAGTCCTGGTCTGGTTTTCTGTGATGTTCTGCGTGACGGGGCTTAACCAGGTAGTGCTTAAATCTGTCCAGCGGTCTATAGCCGGGTTCAGGGTGACATCAGAGGGCAGCGGGTCGAAAGCATCATAAGGGTTGATACGCATGCTGCCGGTGCGCAAAGCCTGTTCCAGCAGCGTGATGGTGGTGTAAGACAGCGTTAAAGGCGCGGCCATATCGACAGACAGCAAATGCGGCTCTACCGCTACGGGCAAGGTCAGCTCACCACCAAAGATAGCACCAGTTTGTGTCAAGCCCTGGTCACGTACAGAATCAGACATAAAGGGGTCAACAAACAAGCCGCGCTTGGCGGTGGCATCACGCAATTGCGTACTGGATTCAAGCCTCTGCTGGGCCATTAATTCAGTCAGCAAGTCCATGCGCCTGGCGTATGCAGCCAGGGTATCCATAGGCACCACGCGCACGCTGTCATTGTTGACGGTACGTGTACCGGCGCGCCAGTTTTGCTGCACGCTGGCAAGTGGTAACAGGTTGGCCGGTACGCTTGGCGGGCGTGGGTTGCGGTCTGCGGCCACGCCTGGCAGCCAAACCAATGCGCCTGCGCTGTCCATGCACAAGCGGTCTATGCGGGGCAGCATGCGGTTATAACTCACCAGGATAGGCGTGCCAGCCACCGCGCCGGTGACTGTGCAGCCGTCGGCATCGATGGCGCTGGCTGGCACAGTAGCCAAATATTGATAGGTGACTTTGTAAGTGGTGCCTGGTGCTGGCTCTGCACCAGGTAGTGACCAGTCCATTTGCTGGGCGGTGAATTTCCAGTCCACATCCTTGATATATGTCGTTGCGCCTTGTTTCACAGACAGCACGGCCAATACAGAACCATCTTCCAGCGGGTCTTGTGCACCCGTAAAGCCGCCGTGTGCTACATCAATTGTCTTTTGTGCAGTGATGGTCACGTGGGTGACGTTTGCGGCCGGGCTGCGGTCAAAGTTCACGCGCTGGGCGGCGGTGCCGGTGGATTGGTGCGGCTCGTTTTCGATGTACCTGAAATCTGGTGTGGCAGCATAAACAAGGCGGCGGCTGGTGGGCAGTTCAACAGCAAAGCCAAACACGCGGGCGCGGCCTTCGCTGACGGTATAGACCTGTTCACCGCTGGGCAGGTTGTCTGCAGCGGAAACGTTTAAACCATTGACCACGTAATCACCGCCAGAAGAATCACGGTCATAGCGGGCCAGTGCCTGGGTCACGCCATCGAGCTGGGGCGGTGGTTCTTTGCTGCGTACTGTGCCGTCTTCTACCGTATAGACAGGGTAAAAATCGCCTGTCTGGCCGTCACCGGCAAAGCCCCAGGCCAGCAGCTTTTGCAGGCGGCCTGCACCGGCTTTGTCAAAGCCACGGGTATTTTGTGCGCGGTTGCGTAGGCTGGGTTCTTCTAGCTCGGTAAGTATGTGCGGCTGCAAGTACACGCCCACAATGACGATACCGACCACGGCAATGGTTAAAGCTGCAGGCGCTATGCCACGCACCGCGCCATCCACATACAGCGCGCCAGATTCGCAAGTAGTCGCGCCGGTGGTGGCATTGACGACGATACGGGCATCACGAATTACCGCACCGTCAGCCAGCAGCACATCAGCCACGCCCTTGACGCGGGCTTGCAGCAGGCTTTGTGTTTCGTTCAGTTCGTCAGACTGGATGACCTTGTCAGAACGATACAGCACGGTATCAAACTGCTTGGCTGCGTCGTGCCGGTTCAGGTAGCCGGGTAAGTTAATATTTTGATCCATAAATATCCTGCTTAGAAAGGCAACACGTAGCGATAGACTTGCTCAGTTGCGCCTGAGCGAATCAGGCGCGGGATGCGGTCCAGCATGTACAGGCGGCCAGGTGCGGTGATTTGCGCCGGTGTGAAATAGCGTTGCCCGGCGGGCAGGCCTGCGGCCACTTCGGTGCCGACGAACAAGCCCAGCTCGCGGATGTCCTGCCCAGCGCCGTCGCCATAATCAAAGACAAATTCGACTAATACCCAGCGTGATGGCGTATTGACGATACGGTACAGGTCACCGCCTGGCACTCTGATAGTGTTCGGTGCGTTAGGGTCTAACTCTGGCACCACGAATTGCTTTTGTGATGCCACGCGGCGGCCTATCTCGTCCACCAGGGCGGTGGCGGTGATGGGTTCGGATACGGGCGCGGCATCCCATGCGGGCAGGCCACGGCCCCAGGCCAAATGAATGGGACGGTTTTTAATCAGTTCGGCCAGCTCAATACGGCCTTGGTCTTGCAGGACTGCCATGTCAGTGCCTTTCTATGGATTTGAAATTAATGGGTAGCAGACGGCCCAGCCGCTGGCCCACTGGTCAGCCCAGCCGTACACAGGCAAGGCCGGACTGCAAACTGTGCTTGCTGTGCCTGTTGCAATCGCTGTGATAGGTGCAGGCATGGCGCGCGCCATTGGCACCGCGCAATAGGTCGCGTTGTGATTGCCCAGCACAGGCGGCAAAGCCGGTTGATTCACCTGGCCGGTAGTCAGGTCGCTAATGCTGACCAGGCTGTTCAAGCGGATTTCGCTATCGAATACCCAGCTATCAAGCTGCATCATTGAATCGTCAACGATGGTATTTAACTGGCGCGGGCGGTGGGCTGCAATTGGGGCCAGTGCTGGCGGCGCGTTCACTGCTGCCGTATGTGTTTCCCTAAATGACAGCTTGACGCCATCAGTTGCCGGGTCACCAGACCAGATACCAGAATCATCATCAAACAAGCATTGATCAAAGCTGGTGGCATCAAAGCGGCCAGCTCGCAAGTCCAGGCCGTGATACAGGCGATAAAAACGGCTGTGTGCGGGTAAGGACGCATTCACCACCTGGCGTATACGTGCCAAGTCCAGTGCGGCGGCTGTCGTGCCTGGGTCGATGTGTACCAAAAATTCATCTTCTTCTATCGTGACCTGGTCATAGCCCAACCAGGACAAGGCACGCACCACACTGGCGGCGCTGCCGCGTTCCAGCAGCCAGGGCAAGCCAGCGGCGATCAGCTCGGCATTGCTGGCGAAGTGCAGCGAGAATTGCGCCAGGTTCCATTCAGCGGCAAGCCAGGGCTGGAAAGCTGCAGGCATGGTGCTGGAAATGTTAGCCGGTGCGCCTGCAGCCGCGTCCAGATCCGCACGCGGGGCAATGCGTACAAGATTGCGCTCCAGCTCGCTGGCGTTGGGTGGCAGCAGCAATGCAAGATCAGTCATGCCACACCGCCATCTGTCAGGATGATGGCGCCAGCGATGGCGTATTCATCAGCAGCCAGCACGGTATTGCTGGCGGGTTGGCCTGCAATGGGGAATTCAACGCGGGCAATGCCAGGTTGTTGCAGTTGGGCGGTTACCCAGGACAGCGGCACGTTACGGCCCAGGCTGGCATAAGTGGCAATGGCAGTAGCAAAACGCGCATGAATTTGTGTGACGATATCAGCCGGGGCGCTGGCTTCGCGCCACAGTGTTGCCGTCACGTTCAAGGCCACAGGCCGCGCAACGGCCACGCTGACAGGCACACCCAGCGGGCGGGCGTTGGGTGCGTTCATGGCGGCCAGCACGGCGGCGCTGGTGGCTGCTGCCTGGCTGGCATCGATCAGCCACAGCACCACGGCAATGCTGCCAGGCGTTGGGCTGGCAACGTTGGCGTCGCGCACGTTGGCGCTGGCAGACAGCGCAAGCAGGCGGTATTGCTCGGCCGTGCCATTGCCAGCCAGGGCAGCAATGCGCAACTGTATGCGGCTGCGGTAACGGTCGTCTGCTTCGCCTGACATGCGGGCCAGGTTGTAGAACGCGCCTTTGTGGTCCAGATCCGTGCCAGTGGCAAACGCCAGCAGATTGGCGCGGGCTGCATCGTTGACGCGGCCGCGCAAGAGCATTTCGCGGTAAGCAAAGGCTTCTACCTGCTTGACCAGTGGTTCAGAAGGCAAGGCCAGCACATTGGCTGCGCTTGGCTGGCGTTGCAGCAAGTCTTGTTTGTGGGCTGTGACCAGGGCTTCAAAGTCCAGCTCTTCGACGACTGCAGGCGGTGGCAGCTTGGATAAATCAATCATGCTTTCACCGTGACAGGTAAAGACAGGCTAAACGCCTTGGAGGCGCGCACCAGTTGGCCCTTTAAATCAATGATGACCTTGCCGGGCTGGTCTGTGCGGTACAGCTTGACTTGCGTGAGCTTGATGCGGGGTTCCCACTTCAACAAGGCTTCTGCCGTGGCGGCATACAGGCGCACTTGTGTGCTGCCGTTGTCTGGCTGGTCTATCAATTCAAACAAGCGGCTGCCATAGTCACGGCGCATCACGCGGGTGCCTATGGGTGTGGTCAAAATATCGGCAATGCTCTGGCGCAAATGTGCCAGGCCTGCCAGACGTTCACCAGTTAAGAGATTCATGCCTGCCATAAGCGTTCCTTATTCGGGAATAGCGAACCAGCTACGGCCGGTACTTGCGTGGCCGCATGACGCCAGGTGTCCGGCACGGCATGCAGGAATGCCGTTTAAAGTCATCCAGGCAGAACCCTGCGCCATCACTGGACTGGCATGCGGTACAGGGCCATGCGGGGTAATGCTGTCACCCAGCACCACGACCAGCGCACCATCAACAGCAAAGAAATCTTGCCCACCAGCTCGATGCGGGCCGCCTGCACGGTCAAGAGTTTTAACAGCGATACCGTGGCTCATGATTTGACGCCCTCAAATTTAGGCGTGCGCAGTGTCACGCCATCGTTACGCAGTTCAAGCGTGGTATTGCCCACGACAAAACTAAACTTTCCCTCAGTTGGTAAGGTGATGATGTAGTGATGCTCTGCGTGGTTGTAGTCAGCCGTCGCGCCGTCTGGGTATTCGGTGCGGGTGTTGTCTGGGTTGGTGTCTGGTGCGGGGTTGTGGTTGCTGGCAATGCCTGGCAAGACCACGCCGCCCGCGAATTCACCGGAGGGCGAAAGCAAAACGCATTGTTCGCCAACTGTGGGCGGGTTCCATGTCTTTGTTTTGCCAGCGCGTGCCGTTGCCATGGGCAAGAAGCCGGTTTTGATGTCGCCAATTTGCAGGCGCACTTGTGGTACGCGGCCGTGCTTCACTTCGGCGATGGTGCCAAAGCGGACGAGATTTTCTAAGCGGCGAGAGAGGTCAGCGAGATTAAATTTCATGCTGACTATGGTGACGTGTCAGCCTGAAATGGTCACGCAGCGCGGGGTTGCTATGCGGCTTATCAACCTATGGAATTGCCCTCGCGTGCGCGTGGTATGAGATATTCCTATTAGGACGCGGCGACGTACCGAATGCGTCAACATTCAGTACGCCACCGCACCAGCAGATAGAGCTGCCAGATTGGCCGATGACCGCGTCACCTGTGCACAGGCGCGCCAAGGCTATCATGTTTTGAGTGATTTTAAAATGCAGACTATCCGCTGTGGGTCTTGTTCCCGCAAACTTGGCGAGGGTGAATTTGTCGCCCTCGCCATCAAATGCCCACGTTGTAAAACCTTGAACCACTTGAGGGCCACGAGCTCCACATCTAACACCGGAGCCAATTTTGAGCAAACCACTCGTACCATGGATGGGCGGCAAACGCCGTCTGGCAAAACACATCTTGCCCCTGTTTCCTGAACATACCTGCTATGTAGAACCCTTTAGCGGTGCGGCGGCATTATTCTTTATGAAGAAGCCCGCCAAGTCTGAAATTATCAACGACATCAACGGCGAATTAATGAACCTGTACCGTGTCGTGAAATACCACCGTGATGCCCTGGCTGAAGAAATCAACTTGATGCCAGTTGGTCGTCGCCAGTTCCAGTTATACCAGAGCCAGCCGCTTGAACATTTGACGGACATACAGCGCGCCGCCCGTTTTTACTATCTGCAAAAAACTGCTTTCGGCGGCAAGGTGACTGGTCAGCATTTTGGAACGATGACTGATCGCGGCCCGCGTCTGAACAAGCGGCAATTTATGGAAGACTTTGAGGCGGCACAATCGCGCTTGATCTATACCGTGATTGAAAACTTGCCCTGGCAAGATTGCGTAAGGCGCTATGACAAGCAGCATACGCTGTTTTATTGTGATCCACCGTACCATAAGACGGCTGATTATGGCGTCAAATTCGGCTTAGATCAATTTGAGGAAATGGCCCGGCTGGCAAAGTCCATCAAGGGCAAGATGCTGATTAGCGTTAATGATTTGCCTGAGATGCGAGAAATTTATTCAGGGCTGAATGTGAGTACAGTTGATATTACTTACACCATTGGGGGGAATGGGCGGTCTAAGAATAAAACGGCTGAATTGATAATACGGAATTGGTAGGTGAAAGCAGGTCAATTGCAAACTGATTGACCTGCTTTATTATTCAATCTAACAGATAAAATTTATCTTGAGTCATTGAAGAGTAGTGAACATCTTTTTCATCGCCAGTATCAAACAGAGTTTTTGCCGAAAATCCTGAGCCTCCTGCAGATTGCGTTCTATTTATTGCCTTAATGGTTCCAGCGCCAAAAATGAAATGTTTTACTCTCGAACTCTCTTTAAACTCTGTTTCGGCTTCCAGCTTTATGCTTGAAATTATTCTTCCCACTTCAGACGGGATATTGCTTGTAGTCATCTGTCTGGCAATTGCAATTTTTCTTGCTTCCTCTTCGCTTTCTGCTGGCACCTCAAATTGATACCGTCTTGTAATGTCCAGGCTTATACGATAGTATTTTTGTGTAGATGAAGACATGGTTGAATTTAGTGTACGAGTTGGTGTCTGTGATCTTGAATCAATATTCGCGCTTGAAAGTTCTGATTAAATGCGCTTTTTTTTCGTGGACTTTTCCGTTAAAAATCAGGCCGCCACACATTCCGATGGAAATCACAAATAACATGCCCCAATATCCCATCCCAAGACTTGCCGGTATTTCTACATAATTGCGGACCATCAGTGGTACAAAATAGATAAGGACAAAAATAGGTATTGCAAACAGGAAGAAACCAAGTTTTCGGGCGTCGCCAATCTCGGTGGTAGTTGGACCATAGACTATATCGCCGCCGCACCCTTTGCAGACTGTCGCGCTATATTCGAATTCCACCTTGCAAAGATTGCATTTAATAAGTTTAACCGTCATTTTTCCCCCTAATTAATTTTGCATGAGATGCTACTGTAGCAATAATTGAAAGAGAATGCACATAATTATTCTTCTGCTATTGCTTGATGTGTTTCAGCAGGGAATCATGTATCAATTCTCTATCTGTAACACTGAAACCCAGCAAGCGACGTTCTGCATATCTGACCTCTGGACCATCTTTGGCAACTCGATCATTTAAGCCAAACTGGTGAACTCGCGCAATACGGGCTACGCGGCCAAAGAAACCCACAGCAATTTCATTGCCGTCTGCTTTTACTTTCAGATTTGTATTGTTACGCAGCTTGGTGAACATGGCGGCCTTCTGCTTTTTTATTCGGTCTTTCTTATTGCGCAAGTCCTTGCGCGGCTTCCTGGGCGTGTATTGGAAACCTTCCGGCGTCAATTGCGCTTTGATGCGCTGTTGCTGTGAGCGTCGTAAATCCTGCGCCACTTTCAAACTGACTTTGCGCCGGTTGGACGGATCGAGCTGGGCAAGCAGGACGCTTGCCCATTGTTCTAGCGCCTTGAGATCGTCAGCCATTGTCTTGCGTTGGGTTGAGTGTCTGCCATTCTGCAAGCAGGTTGTCGCCGTCGTAGAGCTGCCAGAATGGCGCGGCATAGTCTGGCGTGGCGGCTATCTCGCCAGCGTGGGTGATATCAAGCTTGTTGCCGGTTTGCTTGATGATGACGCGTTCGGTAATGTCCAGCTCCAGGCTGATATCAACGCTATCATGATTATTGAAGTCAACGATAAAACGTATGCCCTTATTGCTTTTGTCTTCGTTACCCAGCAAGTCTGCCTGGTGCACTGCCACCCAGTCCAGCAAGGGAACCATAAGCGCGTCTTCTTCGCCGCCGTAGTCGGTCACAATGACATTCAAGACATAGGCATATTCAAAAGACCGTGAGGCTGTGCGCGTAGTGCGCAAGCAGCCTTTGTCTGCAAACACCAGCAGCTTGTCTGGATTGCGCTGCAGATCCGGTAAAGCGGCTGTCAGGTGGGCGCGCAGGCTATTTGGTTTGTACATGGTTGGTAATGGTCCTGATTGCCTGGTAGCTGTCTATACAGGCGTTTAATTGCCTGATGGCGTCGTCACCGTCTGCGGCGATGGCTGCAAGAGCTGCTCCAGCCTCTGGCGTAAGTACGGCTCGCGCTTGGTCGCTATTGCTGAATCCAGCGGCGGTATTTGTGCCGGTACGGGTGGGGCAAGCTTTGACGGGGATTGACAGGCGCACAGCACCAGTGCGGACATCACTAATAAACTTATCGCGTTTGTCTTTTTCATCTTGCATTTCCTTTTGGTGGGTGGTGGCGATGGCGGCCAGGCTGCGGGACATGAGCTTTTCATTTTCGCGTGCGGTGGCGTTGGCTTCTGCTTTGTCCTTTTCAATCTGGGCGGTGAGTTTATCTACCTGGTGTATGGCGTCTTTGTATTTGACGACACAGAACAGGACGGCTGCGGCAAATGCAAGGGCAATCCATGGGCGTGGGTCCAGTGCTTTAATGATGTTGAGCATTCGTTCACCTATGCGGGTTTGAGGCAGAGTTCACGCTCTGCGGCGCGGCGCTTGGTCAAGCCTGAATAAACCACGCCACCGGCTTTGTTCCAAAACTGCATTTGATTGCATGCGCCGGTGTAGTCGCCCTTGTTGAGCAAGGTAATCATGGTGGATGGCTTGCCGCTTTCCAGCACGCAGAAACCGTCCTTAACGCCTTTGCGGCCCGGTCCCACATTAAATACAAATGACGTGAAGGCGGCGCGCTGGTTGTCGTTGAGTGGGACTCTCAAGCAGCTTTCCATTGATGCTTTGGCTTTGAGCAAGTCTTGCACGGTCATATCGTCACATTGCTCCATGGTGGCAGTCTGGCCCAGCTTGACGCCACCAGTGTGGCCCCGGCAAATGGTGGGGATGCTGACGGGATCGAGGTAGGCTGTTTGCCTGGTGCCTTCAAACAGGACAATCAAAGGCAAGGCTGCAGCAATGCCAGCAGCTATCAGTTTTTGTTTGATATCGGCGGTACTCATTATTGATTTTTTCCTTTCTGTGCATTGGCACTCTGATTTGCACGTCTGTGGAACCATGGCTTTATTACCTTGTCGCGTAAGAAGATAGTAATTTGCAGCACGGTGTAAATAATGGTGAGGATGAATACCCATTCATTGAGCGGCACGCCTAAAACCGTGATGGCGCTGATGGCAACGGGCGGTATGGCCTTTATTGTTTCCATGTGGTTTTCGTTCATGGTTAGTCCCACAGGTTGATCATTTGCAGCACTGGCGCTGCAGGTGCGCGGTCTGGCAAAGTGATTGCTCTGCCCATAGGCAAAAACGCGCCCAGGCTGGTGATGCCGGGATTCAAGGCCAGCACGTCAGCGATGCCGCTGGTGCTGCCCAGGTGTCGCCAGATCAGCAGGTCTAAGGTGTCGTTTTGTTGGGCGCGTACGATCATGTCTAAATCAGCTCTACCGTGACGTGATGGCGGCCCATAAGGTTTGATATCGCCCAGGCTGCATTCCTGCGTTCTTCATCTGGGCCGTTTGCCAGAAAGCCGACCAGCTTCTTGTCATCCAGTGACGTGGCGGTGGTGTCGTAATCCTTGTAGCGTTCAATCAGATCCGCTTTTGCCGTGCAATAGACAGCCCGCAGGTAATGGGATATCAGAACGCTTTGCCGGTTGACCTGGTCGGCAGGTATGGCCACCAGGCTGGCATGACCAGCGCCAAGGGCTGAAGCCTTCAATTCCTTGACCTGGTCATTGACAAAGATAATGGCGTCAACGGTTGCCGCAATCAGGCGGGGGTCTGTGACGGTGCCATCCAGACGAATGGCGTCACGCATAGCAGCAATATCAATGTCAGGGAAAAACCCATCATTGGTAATGGTGTTGCTTGTTTGGGCCGGGCTGGATGGCTGGCCGCCTGGTGCGTTGGCAATAAATGGCATGGTGTTATTGATCGTTGGTTAGGCAAACAAGGGGGCGGTGGGTGGGCTTCACAAAGTAAATGGCTAGAAATCTTTGATCAGCCCACGCCGCCCAGCGCCGGAGGGTGCCTCTTAGGTAGTTGGTTGCGGCTGCTGCTCACTGCTTGAGCCATCACCTTCTACCGTTTTCTTTAAACGGCGTTCAAGCCGTTCTATGTCTTTCTTGACGCCTATGTTTTGGAACAGATCCAGGGCGCGGTGCAGGTTGTCCAGTGCCTTGCTGGCCTGTTCTTCTGATAGCTGGTCAAAGTCAATGTCACCATTGCCCATCTTGCCTATCAGGGCATAGCCCAGCGCCTTGTACAGCTTGGCACTGGCTTGGTCTGGTACGTCTGCATTGACGGTCAGCAGTTGCACGGCCCTGAGCGTTTCTACGGCTGCGGCTGGGCTTTCAAATCGGCCTTCGAGATATGCACCGGGGATTTCGTCCAGCAGCAGGGTAGACACGTCGCGGGCGTACTGGTCTGGCAGACTCAGGTTATGAACCAGGCAGTATTGCGCGATGTCCAGGGCGCGGGCATAAGTGCCCGCGTCTATGTGCCAGACCAGGACTGTGGTTAATACCTGGTCTTGCGCGCCGTTGCCGCTTTCCAGTGCGCCGTCTATCCAGTCATCGTATTCAGGCAGAATTTCGCGCTTGAGTTCGATTTTTCGCTGGATAGACTTGATGGCCTTGAGCCGCTGCTTGTCGTTGATGAGCTTGGCAAGCATCAGCTCGTAGGCGTTGCCGGTGAGTTCGCCGCCCTGGTTACTTTGTGCATTGGCCCGCTCGGCGGTGATACGGGCAAAGTGGCGCATGGCCAGGCTGGTGTGTGACATGATCAGGCCACCAGCTCTATATGTTCAATGGCTGCAGCAATGCCGTAATCTTCAACGACATAGGCATCATTTGAGGATTCATAGTTTTCTATGCGGTCACGTTTTGGGTTTTCCATGACCTGACGGCGGCGTGCACCTTCTTGGAAGTAGATAGACAAATTGTCATAGCGCGTAATCAGGATGCTGTTTGCCGGGAAGTAAGGCACTGTCGCCGCCTGCAGACCACCAATACGCTTTTGGCTGATGATGATGTCAGAGGCCAGCGTTTCGGTTGCGGCCTGATTTTTGTTCACCAGGGGGAAATACTTGTCATGCATGAGCTGGCGGCCGACGATGCAGACAAGACCGACATCCTCGCGGAACCATGGGTCCAGCAGGTTGATGGCGTCATACACAGCGGCGTCCAGATTGGCGAAGTCGCCGCCGGCACCGATTTTGATTTTGTTGGCAGTGCCGCCGGAAGACAAGACACGTTCAGGGGCGTTTTCTCGCATTTGCTGCAGCCAGCCTTTATTTACGTCCTGCAGCAGTGGGTATGTGGCGATATTGGTATTGGGTGCCACGGCGGTGCCGTTAAAGCCGATGACCATGCGGTCCAGCGCCTGGCGTTTGACGATGACGTCACGGATACGGGTTTGGAAGTCGGCAAACTTAGCCCAGGCGTCAAGCTTTGCGTACGGGATATGTGTATCAAAATCAGTTTTGGCACAGCGGTAGCGGTCATTGGACAGGCTGGTCAAATCGCGGGTCTGTCTTTCTGTCTGCGTGGTATCGGTACGGCTGGCGACCGGGCTGGTGATGCCGAGGTGCAGTTTTTCGCCTTCCATCTCGGTCACGCCGATGATGTTGATTTTGCTTAAAAACTCACTGGATTCTTGTATCTTGGTTTCCAGCTTCTGTTGCACTGTGGGCGCAATGCTAAAGGTCTTGGTGGCGTCATCGACGCCGTTGAGTTCGCTCAGGCGGGCCAGCAGGGAATTGAAGGCCAGGCGGGTGGGGTTTCTCATGCGTGCTTACTCCGTTGTTTTGAATGTGTTGGTGTTGTGATGCTTTACTGTGGCTTGCAGGCTTAACAGTCGGTTTGTTCTGTGCCGTTGCCGCCTGTGGCAGTGGGCCTGGTGGTCTGGTTGCCGGGTTCTTTGTCGAGCTGTGATTTCAGGCTGTTGAAATTGTCGGTGACGGTTTTGAGATTCTTTTCCAGCTCGGAAATCCGTTTGGTTGATTCGTTGAAGCGCGTTTCTTGCTGGCCGGTGTGTTCGAGAATGCTTTCCACTGCTTCGCCAATATCCGAAAAACGGGCATCGTCACCCGTTTTTTTGCTGCTGAAACTGTTAAGCAGGCCTTTGACTTTGGCGGCTAGGCTGGTGGTTTCTGTGCTGATTTCTTCAAATTCAAGATCGACTTCAATAGCAGCAGAAAACAGGTGGCCTGGGTTGGTTTTACGCCCTGCAAATGGGTTGGCAGTGGGGTTGTTGGCGGCAAAGCTCAAAACTTCGGTACCAAGGCTGGCCGGGCTGTCGGTGACGCCCAGGCCGACAAGATAGGCTTCGCCAGTGTCGGCAAACTTGTCATTGATTTCTATGCTGGTGTAAATCTTTTGCTTGGCCTTGGTCATGGCGATCAAGTCGTCAGTCGGTTCAATCTGGGCAAACAGCGCCAGTTTTTTATTGCCGTCGATGGTGACTTCTTCGGCCTTGACGGCGGTCACGTCGCCATAAGCACGGAATGGACTATCGGCCAGTGTGCCGCGTATATGTTCCATCCAGATGCGTGCGCCATATTTTTGAGGGTCGAAGTTTTTAGCCATTTGTTGAATCCAACTGCGTTCAATCTTGCGGCCGTCAGTGGTTGCGCCTTCGACTGCCACGCGGAAGAATTTTGATTTAAATTTTTTTGTGCTCATGGTTTTATGGTGTAGGTTGTCGGTTTCAAGAATTGATTTCTGGCTGTGCAGTTGGCATAGTCTGCTTTGCTGGAATTCGCTTCAATGGTCAGCGGGTTGATAAGATTTATAACAACTTGTTGCCTGTGCCTTCGCGCCCGCGATGCCCGTAATCTGACGGCATGATTGATATTGCCGACGAAAATACGTCTGAAACCCTCCCTGAAAACGACACAGAAGCGCCTACTGACGGCGCTGCGGTCGCGCCTACCTATGACCTTAAAAAGCATGCCCAGGCCTTGTACTGGCAGGGCTGGCGTATTTCATCCATTGCCAAGCATCTGGATATCAAACGCAGCACTGTGCAGAGCTGGTGCGATCGTGAAAAATGGGACGAAACCCCTTTCATAGAAAAGATTGAAGCCAGCCTTGAAACGCGCCTGGTTCAACTGATTGCCAAGGAAGTCAAGACCGGCGGCGACTTCAAAGAGATTGATTTGCTGATGCGCCAGGCGGTGCAGACAGCGCGGGTGCGGCGCTATGAGGCACCGGGCGGCAATGAGGTGGATTTGAATCCTAAGCTGGCAAACCGGAATGCAGGGCCTAAGAAGAAGCCGACGCGCAATGATTTTAGTGATGAGCAGCGCGATACTTTGTTAGAGGCTTTCCGCGATTCGCTGTTTGATTATCAAAAGGTGTGGTTGCGCAATGGGCATGAGCGCACACGGGTGATTTTGAAGTCTCGCCAGATTGGCGCTACCTGGTACTTTGCGCGGGAGGCCTTGGCTGATGCCATGAAAACCGGGCGCAATCAGATTTTTCTATCTGCATCCAAAGCGCAGGCGCACGTATTCAAGCAATACATTATCCAATTTGCCAAAGAGGCGGCGGGCATCGAGCTGGCCGGTGATCCTATTGTGTTGCCAAATGGCGCACATCTTTACTTCTTGGGTACCAATGCCAGGACGGCACAGGGCTATCACGGCAATTTCTATTTTGATGAATTTTTCTGGACGCATAAATTCCAGGAATTGAACAAGGTAGCGTCAGGCATGGCGCTGCACAAGCAATGGCGTAAGACCTATTTTTCTACGCCGTCAAGCATCACGCACGAGGCGTACCCATTCTGGACGGGTGAGCTGTTCAACAAGCGGCGGCCAAAAAAAGACCAGGTCAATATTGATGTCAGTCACAAACGGCTTGCCAGCGGATTCACTGGCGAAGACAAGATGTGGCGACAGATCGTCACCATCTTGGACGCCCAAGCGGGCGGCTGTGACCTGTTTAATATCGACGAGCTGCGCCTGTATGAGTACAGCCCGGACCAGTTTGAAAATCTGTTGATGTGTAAATTCATTGACGATACGGCGTCAGTGTTCCCACTGCAGGAGCTGCAAAAGTGCATGGTGGATGCCTGGGTAGATTGGACAGACTTTAAACCCTTCACCACGCGGCCCTATGGTGATAACCCCGTCTGGATTGGCTACGACCCGGCGTTCACTGGCGATAGTGCCGGTCTGGTGATACTTGCGCCACCGCGCACGCCAGGCGGCAAGTTCCGGGTGTTGGAGCGCATGCAGTTCAAGGGTATGGATTTTGCGGCCCAAGCTGAACAGATACGGCAATCCACGATTCGCTACCACGTTGGCTTTATTGGCATTGACGCTACCGGCATGGGTGAAGGTGTCTACCAGCTCGTTAAAAATTTCTACCCTAATGCAACAAAAATCAACTATGACCCGGCCGTGAAAAGTCGCATGGTCTTGAAGGCAAAAGACGTAATCAGCAAAGGCCGTCTCGAATTCGACGCCGGGGCCACGGATCTGGCGCAGGCATTCATGACAATCAAAAAGACACTGACAGCCAGCGGCCAGCATGTGACCTATGTGGCAGACCGTAGCGAGGAAACCGGCCATGCGGATCTAGCCTGGGCGTGCATGCATGCGCTGGACCATGAGCCATTAGACGGCGGCATCAGTGCAAATCAATCATTTATGGAGGTGTATTCATGAGCAAGAGAAAGAGGCGCGGCCAGTTCAGTGCCACGTCAGAAAACCCGGCTGTAGATGCGCCGGTGATGCCTTCGCCGCCTGGTATCGAGGCGTTCACGTTTGGAGACCCTACGGCTGTATTAGACCGTTCTGAAATTCTGGATTATATCGAGTGCTGGACGAATGGCCGTTATTACGAGCCGCCTATCAGTTGGGACGGCCTGGCTAAGTCTTTCCGCGCAAGTGTGCACCATAGCACTGCAATTTATGTAAAGCGCAATTTGCTGGCTGCCACCTTCATACCGCATCGCTTGCTGTCACGAGAGGCGTTCAGCCGCTTTGCGCTTGATTTTCTGGTGTTCGGCAACTCCTATCTTGAAAAGCGCAAGAGTCGCACCGGCGTGGCTTTGCAGTTGGAGCCAGCACTTGCCAAGTATATGCGGCGGTGCAGTGATGATCTAAGTAAATACGCTTTTGTTCGCGGCTGGCAAGAAGACCATGAATTTGAGGCTGGATCGATTTTCCATTTGATGGAGCCGGATATTAATCAGGAGGTGTACGGCCTGCCTGAGTATTTGAGCGCCTTGCATTCAGCCTGGCTAAATGAAGCCGCCACGCTGTTTAGGCGCAAGTATTACAAGAATGGTTCACATGCTGGATTCATCTTGTACATGACAGATTCCGCGCAAAATCAAACCGATGTTGACGCGATGCGCCAGGCGCTGCGGGACAGCAAGGGGCCAGGCAATTTCCGTAACGTTTTCATGTACGCGCCGGGCGGCAAGAAAGATGGCATCCAGATATTGCCGGTTTCTGAGGTGGCGGCCAAGGACGAATTTTTCAGCATCAAGAACGTGACACGCGATGACATGCTGGCTGCGCACCGGGTGCCGCCCCAGCTTCTGGGCCTGGTGCCGAACAATACTGGCGGGTTCGGGGATGTAGAGAAAGCCGCCAAGGTGTTTTCTATGCATGAGCTGGAGCCGCTGCAGGCGCGTTTCAGAGAGTGCAACGAATGGATAGGCGAGGAAGTAATCCGATTTACCCCATATTCTTTAGGTGACGCAGGAGGCACCACAAAATGAGTGATATCGCTGACGCATCAGATAAATTGATAGAGACTTTTACCGCTGCTGCAATTGCCCAGGCCAGCCGTATTCAGCACGTCTATAGTAATGGCCGTTGTTTGTTCTGTGACGAGGTGATCAACCACGAGGAACAATTTTGCAATACAGATTGCAGGGATGATTTTGATAAGGAGCAAGCGGCCATGATAAGGAACGGTCGCCGGTCTTTATAAAAAGTTGGTGCGCTGATTGGTGTAAGATAGTGGTTTAAATGGTGTCAAAAAGTGGTTGCAGTGGTGTCAAAATGTGGTACTATTCTTTACATGAAAAGCGCACACACAAAAACCCTGAAAACCATTTTTACTAACCCTGTTTCCATGACTTTGGAATGGGCGCAAATTGAGTCTCTTTTTGTGGGGCTAGGCGCAAAAACTATCGAAGGACGCGGCTCGCGGGTTCGGTTTTTGTTGAATGATGCAGTCGGTACTTTTCACCGGCCACATCCTCAAAAAGAAGCCAAGGCCTACCAAGTACGGGATGCGCGGGCTTTCCTTCAATCAGCAGGCATCAAGCCGGAATAGGAGTAAATATGGGAATGATGACTTACAAGGGCTATGCAGCCCGCATTGAATACAGCGAAGAGGATGAATGCTTCGTTGGTCACATCGCAGGTATCCGTGATGTGGTTGGTTTTCATGGCGATTCAGTCAGCGAATTGAAAACGGCCTTTGAAGAGGCTGTCGATGATTATCTAGAGGTTGCAGAGAAAACAGGCAGGCCAGCGCAAAAACCGTATTCCGGCAATATGCGTCTGAGAATTTCACCTGAAACACACGCAAGAGCTGCAATGTATGCAGAGGCGTCAGGAAAGAGTTTAAACACCTGGGTTGCCGATCTACTGGAAACACACACACATTAAAGCTTCGCCCCTCTGAAGCCCTATAAAGCCGCCTTGTGCGGCTTTTCTTTTGCCCGCTTGCCTGGTGCCAAGGTCAGCGGCAAGCCCGTGCCACCCGGCCACCGTCCATTTCATTGCAATTTTGCAATATTTTACCCATTTCACCCCCTGGCGCGCAGACATCCCCCCACCACGCCTGCCCGCTAAATAGGTCGCTTTTGTCTCAAATATGCGTCACCAGTTAGGACCAAGCCCAGCTTACGTTTGCGGCCGTCCTGGTGGGGGCAAACGTTGACGCATTTTGACGCAAATTTTCATGAAATGCGCCTGGTGGACGTCGCGATTTTTAGTTGGTGTTGGAAATGGGATTTTTAGGGGCGGCTAGGGGAAAGAGTAATTTATGAAAGGCAAAAAAAGAAGAGTGGCTAAGTATTTGATTTATATAGGGATATGAAATTACATTGTGAAGTGATTTTAAGTAATACAAAAGGTAAGAAAAATCTAAGTGATTGATATTAAAGGATATTTAGAATGTGAAAAAATACTCTTTATATAGGTAATTAGTTTACTTCTCTATTACTTAATTCTTACATTTTGCTATGCTCTTAAAAGCCTTGTGTATCAACGGTTTCCGCTCAATCAAAGATCAGCCTTACATAAATTACTGTTTTCCGATGGGGTACTTTATTTTAGAATCATCGTTCATTTATGCTGCAAATTGTATGGCCGCGTGATATTCTCGCGCCCTCAGATTTTTGTATTTATGGGGCATTGCCCGCTATGGGGCTATATGTACAGGTGGGGTACTGAATTGCGGTCGATAATCAAGATTTGCTGTCTGCAATGTGCGTAGCATGCCCCCGCAACCAAAGTTTTTGTTCTGGTGCATACGCACAAATTTACCGAGCACAATTGATTCCCCTGACAAAGCATAGTCAGGGATTTATTGTCTCCATTTGTACAAACATCACCACCAACTACGTATAAGCTGATGAAAGACAATAAAGATCACGCCACCCTGGAATTGCCCGGCTTCGGCGCACCTGCGTTTTTATTGCCTGAGAACAGGAAGCCTGTAAAACCAGCACAAGGTCGACGCGGCAAAAAACAGGAGCAGCTAGAGTTGCTTGAAGTGCTTGGACCGACTGACCGCACTGGCCTGCCAGCCTGGGTGCAAGACGAAGATACTGATTTGACCGGCTTGCCTATCTGGCGCTGAACTGCCCTGCACCCTAACTCTTCAAATACCTAGACCCTTACCAATGCCTTGATGACTGGCCATTGCCGGCGTGAGATTGGCAGCCGTTCGGCGCAATCAGTGACAATGACTTGCCAGGATTCAGATACTTTTTCCTGATGATTCTCTACATCCACAACTTGAACCGCTCTTTCTACGCCATGAATAGCAGTACGGGCGACCAGGGCGTTTCTATGCACCCTGACCAGTAAACTCCCCAACTCCAGTTCTATCGACGTGAGTGACTCTTCCAGCAAATACTCTCGTTGCGCGGTATGCAAGGTCACATATTTTTGCTCTGCTTTCAAAAACAGCACATCTGCGAGTGGTATGAGTAAAATCCGCCCCCTTTCCAGCACTGAGAAATGTTTACGTTTTGGACCAGGGCTGTCTGTAGCGATTTTCTCCGGCAAGCGATGCTCTACCTTCACTTTTTCAAAGCCACGCTGCAAGGCATCGACCAGCCGGCTTGCACGAACTGGCTTCATCAAGTAATCAAGCGCATGCACCTCAAAAGCCTTGACAGCAAATTCATCATAAGCTGTCACAAAAATGATTACCGGCGGGCGCACGCTAGCTTGATGCTGAGCCAGATGCTGTGCCAATTCGATACCGTTCATACCCGGCATCTGCACATCCAGCAAGACAATTTCCGGATGTAAATTGCTTATTTGCTCAAGGCCCTGCATGGCATTTTCTGCCTCACCAACTACCGTGACCGGGCATTCGTGCTGGATGTCTGACAAAAGAGTCTTCAACCGTTGTCTTGCGGGTGCTTCATCATCAATAATCAATATTCTTGGGATCATCATCTTTTAGCTGGGAAATGCAATTTGACTTCAAAGTACTCACCTACAACGCCGTACTGGATTTGCGCTTCAATATCATAAAGCAAACTTAGTCTTTGACGTATGTTTTCCAAAGCCATCTGATTACCAGAAACCATATTTGAATCGGCGTGATAAGGGTTGCAAATGCGAATATCCACCTTATCCAGATGACGTCGTATCTCTACGGAGATAGTGGCTTGCTGCACAGATGGTTCAACACCGTAATGAACGGCATTTTCCAGCAAGGGTTGCAGTAGCAACGAAGGTATCTCTATTTCATTTAATTCTTTGAGTGAGATTTTTTCTTTATCCCAAGTCACATGCAAACGCTCGCCCAGACGAATTTTTTCTATCGCCAGATATTGCTCACACAAACGCATTTCATCTTGCAAGCTGGTGACATTACGGGTGTCACGCATCAATACCCTGAATAAATCTGCAAGGTCCTCCAGCACCATTTCGGCACGGCGCGGCTCTGTGCGTATCAATGACAATGCAGTATTAAGACTATTAAACAGGAAGTGCGGACGTATCCTGGCCTGCAAAGCTTGCAGTTTCGCCTCACCCAGCGCAGGTGAAAATGCCCTAGTGCGCAATTCAAAATACTGCTGAAATATCAGTGCAAGCACGCCGGTTGCAGCAACGACAAAAAGAGGATTAAGCTTGGGGAAGCCAGCCAGAAACCAGTCTTGCATGTGCAAATACACCATGATCAGCGATGCTATGGCTGTTGGCAACATGCAACATAACAAGCGCTGAAACCACGCAGACATGGGAAAACGCATCGCCAGTCTGCGTAAGCCGCACAGCGCCAGCAAAGAACAAAGGCTGATGGTTTCCAGCAACATCGCGCTCTCAAGAAAATTCTGCAAAACCAGGCGCCAGTCATCACCGCGCGACCACAGAACAAACAAACCGAGCAAATTCACGCTGATCAGAATACGGGAAAATACACCCAAATTGCAACAATCAGGTATCAGTGGCTCGCCAATGCTGTTCATTTTATCGCTAGTCATCTCTGTCATCTTTATTGTTGATTGCCGCGTTGGCATCTCCTGCCCGGCTTGGTTTGGCCTTCATTTAACTACCTGATCTATCAAATAAAATGAAAAATTATCCCCAACTCTACAAGCATCTGGCATTTGCAAGGGTAATCAGCTTTAAAATCTGGGATAATCAGGGGAAATTCTCTCGCAAATGCAGCCAATATGGCAACAATTCACTATGACATCACAATTCAATAAAAAAAGCGAGGCATGGTCTGCCCGTTTCTCTGAACCTGTTTCCGATCTGGTCAAACGCTATACCGCCTCGGTTTTCTTCGACAACCGCATGGCTGCTTTTGATATTGAAGGCTCACTGGCACATGCTGAAATGTTGCAGGCACAAAACATCATCACTGCCCACGATTATGCCGATATACAACGTGGCATGGCACAGATCAAATCTGAAATCGACAGCGGCAAGTTTGAATGGCTGCTAGACCTGGAAGACGTGCATCTGAATATAGAAAAGCGCCTGACAGAACTGGTAGGCGATGCCGGAAAACGCCTGCATACTGGTCGTTCACGCAATGATCAGGTTGCCACCGACATACGCCTGTACATGCGCAGCGCCATCGACAATATCCTCGGCCTGTTGCGAGACTTCCGTTTGGCTTTGCTGGATCTGGCAGAAAAAAATGCGGATACTATCCTGCCAGGTTTTACCCATATGCAAGTGGCTCAACCTATCACTTTTGGTCACCACATCCTTGCCTATGTAGAAATGTTTGGCCGCGATGCAGAACGTATGCAAGATTGCCGCAGGCGCGTCAACCGCCTGCCTTTGGGTGCTGCGGCCCTGGCTGGCACGACCTTCCCTATCGACCGTGAGCGCGTTGCCAAAACCCTGGGCTTTGACGAAGTTTGCTATAACTCGCTGGATGCCGTCTCTGACCGCGATTTTGCCATAGAATTTTGCGCTGCCGCCGCATTGGTGATGACACATATCTCGCGCATGTCAGAAGAACTGGTGATCTGGATGAGCCCGCGCATAGGCTTCATCGATATCGCTGACCGCTTTTGCACAGGCTCTTCCATCATGCCGCAAAAGAAAAACCCTGACGTGCCGGAACTGGCGCGTGGCAAGACTGGCCGCGTCAATGGCCACCTGATCGCTCTGCTGACTCTGATGAAAGGCCAGCCACTGGCTTACAACAAGGATAACCAGGAAGACAAGGAGCCCTTGTTTGATACGGTAGATACTGTCATTGATACCCTGCGTATTTTTGCTGACATGGCAGGCGGTATCACTGTCAAACCAGAAGCCATGCGTGCCGCTGCCCTGCAAGGCTATGCTACAGCAACCGATCTGGCTGATTACCTGGTCAAGAAAGGCTTGCCTTTCCGTGACGCACACGAAGCCGTCGCTTTGGCAGTACGCACCTGCGTTGAAAAGTCCTGCGACCTCAGCGACATGTCACTGGAAGAATTGCGGGCCTTCTCCAGTCTCATCAATGACGATATATTTGAAGTCCTGACATTGGAAGGTTCGGTCGCTGCCCGCAATCATATTGGTGGTACAGCACCACAACAAGTCAAGCTGGCGATTGCCAGATTGCGCAGCCAACTCGGTCAGGCAAATTAAGCCTGCTTCATCAGCTTGCTGATACGGGTGCGATTTATAATTCAGAAATCGCGCCCATTTCACGCAAGCCCATATTTCCATCCTCGATGTCCATCTAAGTAGAAATACTGGGATTGTCGTTTTCACTCCAAAAAAGTATTTTTTCAGCACAGATGGACTCTCGTGCATGTGAAAAAATGTCTTATACTCGTGACGGCTTTGGAATACCTGCACTATGCTCATGGTAATTTCAGAAGCACAAAAAACAAGACTCAAAATAACATTTTCAGGTAGCAAGGTAAGGCAGCTCTTTCGCGAAAAGACTGCAGCCCATGCCCGACATTTGCGTCTTTGACGTCTGTAAAATAAAAACTCAGGAGATATGTATATGCAAGTATTTCTGCGTCTGTCTAAATGGATCGACGTAATGAATGAACGTATCGGCAGTCTGGCAAACTTGTTAATTTTATTATCATGTATCGTCAGCGCTACGAATGCGTTAATACGTTATGGTTTCGACTGGAGCGACAACTGGCCACTGGAATTGCAATGGTATTTGTTTGGTGCCGCGGTCATGCTGGGTGCATCGTACACCTTTCAAAGAAATGAACACGTCAGGGTAGATTTGATTTATGCCCATGTTTCTGAACGTGCTCAACTCTGGATCGATATTTTTGGTATCGTCTTTTTCCTTTTCCCATCTTGTATCTTGTTTTCCTGGCTGGCCTGGAAATCACTGTTCCTGCCGTCCTGGGCAATTCTGGAGCAATCGAGTAACTCTGGCGGCCTGCCGCGCTACCCGATCAAACTGATCGTTCCCGTTGGCTTTGCATTGCTGACTTTGCAAGGCGTATCTGAACTCATCAAACGTATTGCATCCTTACTGGGCAAGACACATCTGGAATCGAAATACGAAAGGCCTGTGCAATGATCCCTTTAGAGTATATGCCGCCACTGATGTTTGGCGGCCTGGTGTTGTTTATGCTGGTCGGTTTTCCCGTCGCATTTTCACTGCTTGCGGTTGGCCTGTCTTTTGGTCTGTTATCGATCGAGTTGGGTTTTTTCAACGTCGCTTTCCTGCAAGCGGTTCCTCAACGTATTTTCGGCAGCGTGCTGGCCAATGACCTTTTATTGGCGATCCCCTTCTTTACTTTCATGGGGGCGATACTGGAGAAGTGCGGCCTTGCAGAAGACATGCTCGATTCAATGGGGCAACTCTTTGGGCCAATTCGTGGTGGACTTGGTTACTCCGTCATTATCGTAGGCTTCATCCTTGGTGCCATCACAGGTACGGTTGCTGCGCAGGTGATTGCGATGGCAATGATTTCATTGCCCGTCATGATGCGCTATGGCTACAACATACGGTATACCACTGGTGTGCTGGCAGCGTCTGGCACGATCACCCAGCTGGTGCCTCCTTCTCTAGTGCTGGTAGTATTGGCAGACCAATTGAAAACCCAGACTTCCAGCGCTGACGTAGGCAGCATGTATCTGGGTGCCTGGGGACCATCGCTGGTACAGATCGCCTTGTTCATTCTGTACACCTTTATACTGTCACGTATCAAACCGGATTGGCTGCCAGCCGTCCCTAAAGAAGCGCGCACCTTGCAGGGCAGGGCCTTGTGGATGAAATGCCTGCAGGGGATTATTCCATCCGCCGTACTGATTTTCATGGTGCTCGGCACCATGATGCTGGGCATAGCAACGCCAACTGAATCCGGTGCCATGGGTGCGCTGGGTGCGATTATCCTGGCGGTCCTGCGTGACAAGGAATTCAACAAGAGGGACAAGCTGGCCTTCCGTGCTGGTCTTGCCGGCCTCGGTGCAGCCTTGATCGTCGGTCTGTTTTTTTACTCGGACACCCAGGAGATCAGCAAACCTGCGAAACTTGCGTTGCAGATCGCTTTGGTTGTCGTGTATGTCGCCATTGTCTGGCTGGTGACACGCGCGTATCGTATTGCTGATCTGCGCGCTCTCATCACGCTGGGGTATCAATCCACCATGCGCCTTACTGCCATGGTTGTGTTTATCCTGATAGGATCGACCTGCTTCTCGGTCGTGTTTCAGGGTGTGGATGGCGGAGTCTGGGTAGAACACATTTTCACCTCCCTGCCTGGTGGCTGGATAGGCTTTTTGCTGATCGTCAATCTGTTCATTTTCTTCCTGGCGTTCTTCCTGGATTTCTTTGAAATAGCCTTCATCGTGGTGCCCATGCTGGCACCGGTTGCAGAAAAAATCCTTGCACCTGTATTACTGGAAAGCATGGGCAGCCCACAAGCTGCATCCTCTGCCGCGCTGGTATGGTTTGGCGTCATGTTATGCGTGAACATGCAAACCTCGTTCATGCATCCGCCATTTGGTTTCGCACTGTTCTATTTGCGCGGAGTAGCCCCGAAGGAAGTCAAGAGTTCAGACATCTATTGGGGCGCCCTGCCCTGGGTAGGCCTGCAGATGATTATGGTGGTATTGGTCATGTGTTTCCCCGTCATGGTTACTGCTTTGCTGGACAAGGGTTCCAACAAGCCCGTGTCAGACAATCTGGTGATAGAGAAGACCATCAATGAACCAGATGCCGACGTCAAGCCGCCAGTGTTTAGCGACAACACTGAAAAGCCAGCCAGCACGCCTGATACACCGCCAGAAGAGGAGCAACCAAAGTTCCAATTTCAAGAGCCGCAGAAGTAAGTGCTGAATAAATAAGCAGCATAAAAGACCTCTGACTAGCAATAGCAGAGGTCTTTTCATTTCTACAGGCAAATGCATCTATAAAATAAAATCCCCGCAGAAATTCTGCGGGGATTTTTTATTTGCAAACTCAGATCAAGATTATTTCAAAGCCTTGCCAAAGTTAAATCGTGCAAAGGATTGCTCTGCAACGCCAAACCATTGACCCTGATTATTGCGGAAGTTGATCCAGTCTGTATAAACCTTGGCAAATTTAGGATTTTTTGCAACTTCTTCTGAAAAAGTTTCTTGAGCAGCTTTAAAGCAGGCATCCATGACTGGCTGTGGGAAAGGTTTCAGATTGATCTTTTGCGCCAGCAAACGCCCCAGAGCAGCCGGATTACGGGCATCGTACTTGGCTTGCATATCGTTATGTGCTTCGTGCGAAGCTGCCTCTATCGCTGCCTGATATTGCTTGGGTAACTTGTCCCATTCTTTTTTGCTGACGTAGAAGGACAATTGCGCACCGCCCTCCCACCAGCCGGGATAGTAATAAAACTTGGCAATCTTGTTGAAGCCCAGTTTTTCATCATCGTAAGGACCTACCCACTCTGCTGCATCTATCGTGCCCTTTTCCAATGCAGGGTAAATGTCGCCACCAGCAATCTGTTGAGGCACTGTACCCAGTTTGGACAGCACGCGACCAGCAAAGCCACCGACGCGAAATTTCAAGCCATTCAAATCTGCTGGCGTCTTGATTTCTTTACGGAACCAGCCGCCCATTTGGGTGCCAGTATTTCCGCCCAGGAAATTCACGACATTGTATTCAGCGAAAAATTCGCGCATCAACTTCATGCCATTACCATGCAGCATCCATGCAGTTTGTTGGCGTGAAGTCAGGCCAAATGGTACAGCTGTATCAAATGCAAATGTTGGGTCTTTACCAAAGTAATAATAAGACGCAGTATGCCCCATTTCCACCGTACCATTTTGCACGGCGTCTAAGACCGCAGTACCAGGCACAATCTCACCGGCAGAAAACACTCGTATATTCAACTTCCCATCAGTCAATTCTTTGACACGTGCAGCGAAAACCTCGGATGCACCAAAAATGGTATCCAGACTTTTAGGGAAACTGGATGTCAAACGCCAATTAAGGGTAGGCAAAGCATCCGCAGCCAAGGCTGGTGCGGCGACCGCAGCGCCAACTGAAGCACTTGCTGCGGCTTTTTTAAGAAAGGAACGACGTTCCATACTATCTCCGATATTTTGAATAAAGACCTGAATTGCTCCCGGCCCGCACACTGATGAATGACATTGACGTCATTTACTAAAAACCGAAATCATTCTATGGGCGTAATCCTGGCCTAGCAATAAATGTTTATATTGCATTGCAACATTCGCAAGGACTCCAAGAAACCAGGACTGCTAAATTGTAGTTTTTTGAATACTGCAACAGCAATCTCTACCTATGCCAAGTTTCATGTCACCAAGCAGAGCCTAAGTACTTTTACTGAGGGTGAATAACAACGGTTATTGTTACGAGTACGCAAATCATGCTGAAGCAGGTAAAGCTTGAGAGCCCGGACGAAAAACCGGGCTGCATCAAATATATTGACGCAGCCCGGCATGTGTATTGCTTTTACTAACAAGTTGCCTGTCAGCTACCTGCTATTGTCATACTCTCTATAAGAATGGACCCAGTTTGCTTGCTACCACGTATCAAGCTGTCACTACCCACAGCAGCAATTTGCCGAAACATTTCGCGCATATTGCCAGCTATAGTAATTTCTTCTACCGCATACTGAATCACACCATTTTCCACCCAGTAACCAGAAGCACCTCGCGAATAGTCGCCAGTTACATAATTCACACCCTGCCCCATCAGCTCAGTCACCAGCAAGCCCGTGCCCATTTTCTTGAGCATACCAACAAAGTTGTCGGCCCGCTTGGTCAGACTTGATGTCAGGGACAGGTTATGTGACCCGCCCGCATTACCGGTAGTTTGCATGCCCAGTTTGCGGGCAGAATAAGTAGACAGGAAATAGCCTTGCAAGACGCCATCCGTGACAATATTGCGTTTTTGCGTCTTGACGCCTTCATCATCGAAAGGTGAAGAGCCGACAGCACCGATGACATGTGGGTCTTCCTGTACCTGTATATGGGAAGGGAAAATTTGCGTACCCAGCGAATCGAGCAAGAAGCTGGACTTGCGATACAGAGCACCACCGGAGGTGGCCTGTACCAAGGCACCCAATAAGCCTGCAGCCAGCGGCGCCTCAAACAACACCGGGCATTTGCGGGTATCAAGCTTGCGGGCATTGAGTTTGGCCAGTGCGCGTTCAGCAGCATAACGGCCTATGGCCTCCGGCTCCGCCAGTTTTTTGGCATTGCGATGGGAAGAATACCAGTCATCCCTTTGCATTTTTGCACCCCTGCCAGCGATAGGTGCGACTGAGATAGTGTGACGTGAGACAGGATAACCACCCATGAACCCACGCGAATTGGCCGCAACAAAATGTGATTGCTGGGCGTGTACGCTGGCACCTTCGCTATTCGTGATGCGCTTGTCAACTGCAAAAGCTGCTGCCTCAGTGCGTTTTGCCAGCTCTATGGCTTCTTCGGCAGTGACAAGCCATGGGTAGCACATCTTGAGGTCACGCGGCGCCATTTCCAGCAGATCTGCTTCAGGCAAGCCAGCACAATCATCTTCTGCAGTAAAGCGTGCAATATTGTAGGCTGCATCGACAGAATCTCGCAAGGCTTGCTCAGAAAAATCGGAGGTACTGGCATTGCCACGGCGTTGACCGATATACACGGTAATGCCTATCCCCTTATCGCGGTTTTGCTCTATGGTCTCTATCTTGCCCTTGCGCACGCTGATGGACAGGCCACCACCTTCACTGATCTCCAACGCTGCGTCCGATGCCCCTTTTTCACGGGCGAAACGCAACATATCCTGCGCGATTTGCTTTAACTGGTCCTGGGTATGGGTAAAAACTGGTTTGCTCATGGATGGGATTCTATGTTTGTCAATGCCAAATGGCGAAATGGCCAAAGGGAACTATCCTAATTATTTACCTTGATTCACACCATATATGGGTCAATTATGGGTCAATCGCAGCTTGATTTTAGGTAATTCCAAGCTAAAAAGGGTATCATAGCAGCCGTTTCATTAAGTTAATAGTAAAGGCGCAGAATTATGCCAAATCCAAATCGCGGCTCATGTGGCTATCAGTCCAGTGAGTTCGAACCAGAATACGACCGCCCATCAAAATCCCAGTTGAAGCGCGAAATGACCGCCCTGCAAAAAATGGGACAAGAATTGGTCGAGCAGGCGCGCGAACGCGTCAAACGCGTACCGATGCCAGAAGATGTGCGCGAAGCCATCCTGATTTGCCAGCAAATCAAGGACCACGAAGGCCGCCGCCGCCAGATGCAATATGTAGGCAAAAAAATGCGTACTCTGGATGAAGCAGAAATTGCCCTGATCCAGAAAACCATCGACAGCTGGAAAGGTGCTTCAAAGTCTGAAACTGCCGCCATGCATGCGCTGGAGCGCCGCCGCGACAAATTGCTGGCAGATGACAATGCCCTGACAGAGCTGATGGCAGAACACCCTCAACTCGACGTACAGCAATTACGCACCATGATACGCAATGCCCGTAAAGAACAGGCAGAGAACAAGCCGCCCAAGGCTTATCGTGAAATCTTCCAGATTTTGAAAGATTTGCAAAAATCCAAAACTGCAGCCAATGCGGACGAAGCGGATGACGCAGACCTGGATGAAGAAGACGATGAGTTTGATGACAAGTGAGTCCGAACAAATGACGGTAGCAAATGGCGAAAAACTCAAGATAGGCCTGGTATCAATCTCAGACCGCGCCTCTGCCGGCATTTATCAAGACCAGGGCTTGCCCGCCTTGCAGGAATGGTTTGGCAAGGCTCTCGCCAGCCCTTGGGAAATGGTGACACGCCTGATCCCGGATGAACGCGCAGCTATAGAACAGGCTTTGATTGCCCTGGTGGATGAAGAGCAATGCCACCTTGTCATCACCACGGGTGGCACAGGTCCATCCCGACGCGATGTCACGCCAGAAGCCACGCTGGCAGTCGCGACAAAGGAAATGCCAGGTTTTGGCGAACAGATGCGCCAGATAAGTCTACAGTTTGTACCGACTGCCATCCTGTCACGCCAGGTTGCCGTGGTACGCGAAACAGCAAATCACGCTGCATTGATTTTGAATCTGCCAGGCCAACCCAAATCAATCAAGGAAACCCTGGAGGGCTTGAAGAATGCAGAAGGCAAACAAGTCGTTGCTGGCATTTTTGCGGCAGTACCCTATTGCATAGACTTGATAGGCGGACCGTATATAGAGACGGATGACAGTATCTGCAAGGTTTTCCGCCCTAAGAACGCGATACGCGTCAAAAGTCCATCTGCCTGAACGGCAAACCCCGATTGCGATGGCGACCATACTGACGCATCCTGTTGTGCCACTTACTGTGGGTCTGATCCTGGGTCAGAAACGCCTGCCTTGGCCTCTTGTAATAGCCGGCATGCTGGCGGCGATCTTGCCTGATTTGGATGTCATTGCGTTCAAACTCGGCATTGCCTATGACTCGGCCTTTGGTCACCGTGGCTTCAGCCACTCCATCGTGTTTGCCATGCTGGTCGCCAGCCTCGCCAGTATCTTTCATACACGCTTGCGTAGTTCTGTCCTGGTTTGCTGGCTGTTCATTGCCTTTGCCACCATCTCACACGGTCTGCTGGATGCACTGACGACAGGTGGAGAAGGTGTAGGATTTTTCTGGCCGCTGACGGAGGAACGCTATTTCTTCCCCTGGCAATTCATCAAAGTCTCGCCAATCGGCCTAAGTCGCTTTCTGACTGAGCGTGGCTGGCGTGTCATACAATCTGAATTATTGACAGTCTGGCTACCGTGCAGCGTGCTGGTGCTAACCGTCAAACTGACTACTTATTTTTCATCCTCCCGAAGACCATCATGACTCAAGACATTTTAGCGACTGTAGAAAGAGAAACTGCACCGAACCCTAGCGTTTCCATCATCTGGATGCATGGCCTGGGTGCTGACGGCAATGATTTTCTGTCGATAGTCAGGGAACTCGATTTGCAAAACTGTCCTGGCATACGATTTGTCTTCCCAACTGCGCCGACGATGCCTATCACTTTTTACGATCGCTATGTCATGCGCGCATGGTATGACATTCTTGGTAAAGACTTGGCTGCACGTGAAGATGAAAACGGCTTGCGCGCATCACAAAAGCGCATTGAACAATTGATTGCCAGGGAAAATGCGCGCGGCATTCCATCAGATCACATTATTCTCGCGGGTTTCTCGCAAGGCTGCGCCATGACCTTGCAAACCGGCCTGCGGTACCCTGAAAAACTGGCAGGTTTGCTCTGCCTGTCAGGCTATCTGCCACTGCGTAATTTGCTTGCAGAAGAACGCCACGAAGCGAATACCGGGACACCCATCTTTCAGGCGCACGGCCAAATGGACGACGTTATTCAAATTCAGCGCGCCAAAGAATCGCGCGATCTTTTACTGGCAGCAGGCTACCAGGTAGACTGGCATGAATATCTGATGGCACATCAAGTCTGCAAAGAAGAGCTTACTGACATCAGTCAGTGGCTAAAAAAAGTCTTGCAGGGAAAATGAACGAGACAATAGGCATCGATCAAAGCATCGCAGCAACCCTGGCTAGCCAGGGTTTTTTCGTAGTACCCGGCTTTCTTGATGAATCCGAATTGCAGCGACTGCGAGAGGCTTGCCAGCCCATCTCTGATCAATATGGAGTACGTCAGGTGCTGCAAAACTATCCATCCATACATCAGGCAGTAAACTGGAACAAACTGCATGCGATGCTACATACCGTGGAGATGATAGATGCACAGCCTGTGCGCAGCATCTTTTTCAATAAAAATGCTGATCATAATTGGCTGGTGTCCTGGCATCAGGATATGACGATTTGCGTGAAGCAAAAAACTGAGCTGGCTGGTTTCAGCAAATGGACTTACAAGAAAGATGTGCATTATGTAGAACCGCCAGCAGCGGTGCTGGAAGCAATGCTAACTTGCCGCCTGGCCCTTGATGATGCGAGTGCTGAGAATGCCGCCCTGAAAGTCATCGCTGGCAGCCATCAATCTGGCAAACTCGATGAGCACCAGATCGTGGACATTAGCCAGACCACCAGGCACGAAACCTGTGTCATGCGCGCAGGTGATATCTTATTGATGAAACCCTTGCTACTACATGCATCCGACAAGGCAAGGCTCACTAGTCAACGCCGGGTATTGCATCTGGAATTCAGTGCCAGCGAACTTCCACCACCACTACGCTGGGCGGAAGCCGATCGTCAGCCAGTGCATGTATCTTAGTCGGCTGATTGATTTGGCGAGACTGGCTATCGTGTCTTAAGTCCCAAGTTTAATCGGCAAATAAGTACACAAGCGTGAGACGGTTGCCGACTTCAAAGCCATGGCTGGTTTTTCTATCTTGTGCCAGGAAAATACCGCCAGCAACATCGTCACAAACCCTGAAGCCATTACCATGCCCCACACTGCGATACCGGGAAATAAAGCTGCAACTGCCTGCTGCACTGGAAAAGCATAGATATACACTCCGTATGAATAATCCCCCACGCTGTTATAACGTCTTATCCATCCTGCAGGCAGGTAGGCTATACAGACTACCAGATAGGCAATAGAAAGGTGGTACAAAATAAAGAACGTGGGCTGGTTGATAAACACGGTAACCAACACAAGCAACAGCAAAGGATAAAAAAGGCGTCTAGTCAGCACCAGTTTTTCTTTAAGCATAAACAGGCTGGCACCAGAGAAGAACATGAACAGCAAACGAGTGAACTGGCTATCATCATGCAAATAAAAATGGCGCATAAACACCAACACGGCAGCTAGCAAAGTGATTGTGGGTATCAGATGTCTCAAGATCTGCAGGCGCTTATTCTTCAACAATGCCAAGCCACACCAGAACAACATCAAGAGCAGATACATCTTGATTTCATATGGCATGGTCCAGAGCGAACCGTTGACTGCATACGGATAGTGATTCTGCGCAAATACGCCGGGCAAAACATAACTCACCCCTGACAATAGACTCGCGCACTTGAACAGATATTGCCATGTCCCGGCTGCAGACAAATACTCTGTCAGAGGCAAGCTGGTGAAGTAAGGCCCGAGTACAAATACCGTCAGCAGCAGCATGCATATCAGCGCTGGAAAAATGCGCAATACCCGCGCACAGACATAGTCAATCACACTTTGCTTGTTAACCAGACTACCTGTCACCAACATGCCACTGACGATGAAAAATACGTCAACCGCGACCGAGCCAGGCGTCATGCCCGTCAATGCACCCCAGGGTTCTGGCTGTGTCAGTAAGGCAAAGCTATGCCCTATCAGCACTGCCAACGCAGCGACGATGCGCAACAAGTTGAGGTTATTGTCGCGGCTGCCTATGCATTCAGACAAGCGCATTCAGGCAAACTCTTTGAGTACTTCCAGGTCGATTTGTACGGAGGCATCTCCGGCTGACATCCAGATTTGTCCATCCTGTATCGTGCATTGTAATTGCATATTGCGTTGCGCGAGTTTTTCCAGTGCCTGGCTTTGCTCTGAAGGCACGTTCATGACGCGCAAATTCTTGGCACGATCAAGGCGGCTATTCATTGCCTTCCACCAGATATCACTGGCACTGGCAAAACTGTAGACGATGACTTGCTCTGAACGGCCGCAAGCCTTTAACAAACGTCGGTCATCCGGCTGGCCCACTTCTATCCACAGCTGTATGGCGTCGGTGTAATCCTTGAGCCAGATATCAGGCTCTTCTGTATCGGATATGCCTTTACCAAATTCCAGGCGCCCAGCCGCATGGATGGCGAAAGCCAGCACACGTATCATCATGCGCTCATCGGTCTCAGATGGATGACGGGCAATCGTCAGACTATGGTCGGCGTAATAGCCGCGGTCCATATCAGAGATATTCAAGTCGGCTTTATAAATGATGGATTTGAGTGCCATTATTTGAACACCACCGTTTTATGACCATTCAACAAAATGCGATGTTCAACAAAGCATTTGACGGCACGTGCCAACACCACGCATTCCACGTCGCGGCCTATGGCTGTCAGTGTTTCCGGTTCCATGGAATGATCGACGCGCTCCACATCCTGTTCAATAATCGGGCCTTCGTCCAAATCACCAGTCACAAAATGAGCGGTAGCACCTATCAGTTTGACGCCACGTTCATGCGCCTGATAATAAGGTTTTGCCCCCTTGAAGCTGGGCAGGAAAGAATGATGAATATTGATGGCCTTGCCTTTCAGGGCTTCGCATAGTTGCGGCGACAATATCTGCATGTAGCGCGCCAGCACCACCAGCTCAATATCATTGCCAGCAACGATATCCAATACCTTTTGCTCTTGCGCCTGCTTGGCTTCTGCCGGTGCACCGGCTGCCAGAGGCAGGTGGTGAAAAGGAATGTTATAGCTGGCCGCCAGTTGATAAAAGTCGGTGTGATTCGAGACAATGGCCTTGATTTCTACAGGCAGCAGACCGCTCTTGTAGCGGAACAGCAAATCATTCAGGCAATGGCCAATTTTGGATACCATCAGCATCACGCGTGGCTTGTGATGGGCATCATGCAATTGCCAGTTCATTTGCATATTCGCACCCAAAGCTGCAAATTCTTCACGCAAGGCACTGTCGCTGACGCTGGAATCTTCTACCGCAAAATGCACGCGCATGAAAAAAGTTGCAGATTGTGCATCGCCAAACTGGGCAGAATCGATAATATTACAGCCATGGTTGGCCAGGAAGCCCGATACGCTATGCACAATGCCGCGCTGATCGGGACAGGATAAAGTCAGGATATATTCTGGTCGTATGCTCATGATGTCTGTGTATAGGCCAGGATTTACTGTTTTCCATGGCCAGAAACAAATTAAATTCGTTGAATTGATTGCAAAGCTTAAAAATTAACCGCGTATTGTCGCATGATCAGTCGCATAATTCATAGAATCCGGCTTCAATTAAATAATCATAACAAAAAGCACGATCGTTCTAATTAGTGTATAGTCGTTCTTCTGGCAGCCCCACCCAAAAAAAATTGGTTCAGACAGCAGCAACCCAAGTACAACATTCTGGAGACAACATGAGCACACTCAGCAATCAACAATACCGCCTCGCCGCTCGCCCTGTCGGCAACCCCAAGCATAGCGACTGGAACTTTACGACAGAAGAAGTACGTGATATCACAGACGGTGAAATCATCGTACAAACCATCTATATCTCGCTGGACCCTGCAATGCGCGGCTGGATGAATGAAGGCAAATCCTACATCCGCCCGGTTGCCATCAATGAAGTCATGCGCGCTGGCGGCATAGGCAAGGTGATTGCTTCAAAGTCCCCAAAATTTGCTGTCGGTGATTATGTCTCTGGTGGCACAGGTGTGCAGCAATACTGGGTAGGTGCAGCGGATGATAAAACGGCAGGCTTTTACAAGGTCAGCCCAAAACTCGCCCCTTTGCCAAAATTCATGAATGCGCTGGGCATGCCTGGTATGACAGCTTATTTTGGTTTGCTCGATGTTGGTCAGCCAAAAGCAGGTGAAACAGTGGTGGTATCCGGCGCAGCCGGAGCAGTTGGCCAGACTGTAGGCCAGGTCGCCAAACAAAAAGGTTGCCGCGTCGTTGGTATTGCCGGTGGCAAGGATAAATGCGATTTCGTCGTCAATGAACTGGGCTTTGATGCCTGTATAGACTACAAGTCAGGCTCAGTCAAAGATGGCTTGAAAGAACACTGCCCGAATGGCGTAGATATTTATTTTGATAATGTCGGCGGTGATATTCTTGACACCGTACTTACCCGTATCAATCTGAAAGCACGCATCATTATTTGCGGCGCGATCTCCCAGTACAACAACACTACTCCCGTCAAAGGCCCGGCCAACTACCTCTCGCTGCTGGTGAACCGCGCCCGCATGGAAGGTATCGTGGTATTTGACTACGCTGCCCGCTACGGCGAAGCAGTCGCTGAAATGGGTAAATGGATGGCTGAAGGAAAATTCCAGACTCGTGAAGATATCGTCAAGGGCATAGAAACCTTCCCTGATACCCTGATGATGCTGTTTGAAGGCAAAAACTTTGGCAAACTGATATTGCAGGTAGGCGAAGAATAAGAATCCGGCGTTCTTTCTGATATACAAAAAGCAGTCGTGATGACTGCTTTTTTATTAAGCTACAAATTCATTTCAACCAGTGCCTTACCCAGGATAAGCCCTCTGAAGTACCCGCGCGCGGCCTATACTCACAGCCTATCCAGCCCTGATAGCCCAGCTCATCAATCAAATCAAATAAAAAGGGGTAATTCACTTCCCCAAGATCAGGTTCATGTCTGTCCGGCACACCAGCTATCTGTATATGGCCAATACCAGCATGCAGGCGCGACATATCGCGGCGCAACTTGGTCGCGACATCACCCTCGACTATCTGGCAATGATAGATATCAAATTGCACACGCAAATTCTCTACGCCTATCTCCAGGCAAATCTCTTGCGCCTCATCTTGCCTGTTCAAAAAATAACCGGGTATGTCGCGGGCATTAATAGGTTCAATAACAATCGTTATGCCCTCTCTGGCAGCCAGCAAGGCGGCATAGGCAAGATTACGCAAATACACAGCCCTGTGCTTTTCCCTGTCTTGTTCAGGCTGTATCAATCCAGCCATGACATGCAAATGACGATTACCCAACACTCGTGCATAGTCAAGCGAGGTACTGAAGGCTTGCTTGAACTCTTCTTCACGACCGGGCAAGGAGGCAATCCCGCGCTCCCCCAACGCCCAGTTACCAGGGGCAGTATTGAACAGGACTTGCTCCAATCCATGTGCATTCAACAAATCACGCAACTCTGTAGCCGGGTATTCATAGGGGAACAGATACTCAACCGCCTTGAAACCATCTTTCGCTGCAGCGGCAAAACGCTCAGGAAAAGCAAACTCGGTATACATCATGCTGAGATTGGCAGCAAAACGAGGCATGTCTGACTCCTTATCTTTTGGCGTAATGTTGCGCCATGATGGCACAGACCATTAACTGTAACTGATGAAACAACATTAATGGCAATAAGACCATACCAACAGCATGGCTGGCAAATAAAACTTTGGCCATGGGTACACCACTGGCCAGACTTTTCTTGGAGCCACAAAATACGATGGTGATTTCATCTTCCTTGCTAAATCCCAAACGGCGACTGATGACAGTCGTCAATACCATGATAATTGCCAGCATCAGGGCGCTGATGCCCATTAAACTTGCCAGCATCAAAGGCGGTAGTTGTTGCCATAAGCCTTGCACGACTGCCTCACTGAAAGCAACATACACGACCAGCAAAATCGAACTCTGGTCCACCATCTTCAGCGTGCCGGCATATTTTTCCAGCCAGGCCAGCAACCAGGGCCTGGCAATCTGTCCCGCGACAAACGGCAATAATAATTGATAAACAATTTTCAACATCGCGTCCAGTGAGGAATGAGTCTCACCATGTGCGACCACAAGCAGGCTGACCAGCAAAGGCGTCAGGAATATCCCCAACATATTACTGGCCGAGGCACTACAGACCGCCGCAGGTACATTACCGCGGGCTACTGAAGTAAATGCGATTGAAGATTGTACCGTTGATGGCAACACACATAGAAAAAGTATGCCAATGTATAACTCAGGCGTCACCAGGAACAGGAGCAATGGCTTCAAGGCCACACCCATCAGAGGGAAGATGGCAAATGTGCATGCCATGACCAGCAAATGCAAACGCCAATGGGTAATGCCGGCCAGCACAGCCTGGCGCGACAACTTGGCACCGTGCATGAAGAATAGCAATGCGATCATGCCTACCGACAAATGATCGAAGCCGGATGCGATCACCCCGCGCGCAGGAAACAGGCTGGCCAGTGCGACCACACCAAACAACAGCAAAGTCATATTATCGGGTAAAAAACGCGGGCGTTTCATAAGGGGAGAAGCAATAAGTGTGGGTGATTGATTGTACTTGAATAAACCACACTGTCTTGCGAGGGAGATCACCTTAAGGAAAAAACGTAGTCTGACACCAACACATCCAAACTCTACATCCGGCGTGCGGAGTTATCAACGTCCGTACAGTCGTAAGTTAGACTGCTGCAACCACTGCCGGTAAATAGATGTCGCAAAATTCTGCCGGCATGCGGCGTGCGCGACCACTACTAAGCTCTATGCATACCAAATCCCAGCGCCCCCTGAGTACCGTGGCACCGTCGCTATCACGTATCAATTGAAAACGCCTGTCCATGGTGAGTTTACCGTCGCTGGCAAACAACCAGGTTGCCAGCGTCAACGATTCACCGAGCAAGGTTGGCAAGACATAATCATATTCACCACGCCTGATCGCCATGGCGCGGTCGAGGCGATGGTAATCTGCCAGATTCAATCCCAACGCTTCAGAATGTCCCCACGCGATTTCTTCGCACCAGCGTACATAGACTGCATTGTTAGTGTGATTCAAACCATCGATATCACTTCCCTGCGGCTTCACTGACCGCATGAACGGTTGCGGGTAATCCCAATTTGTGGAAACAATCATATATATACATGCAAAAAATTTGATAACTACAAGGATGTAATTTACAAACCCAGCTCTTGCCAGATTTGATCTACTTTCGCCTTTACTTCTGGCGTCATTTCTATGGTGGTGCCCCACTCACGGCTGGTCTCGCCAGGCCATTTATTGGTCGCATCTATGCCCATCTTGCTACCTAGGCCACTGACAGGTGAAGCAAAGTCCAGGTAATCAATCGGCGTATTGTCGACCAACGTTGTATCGCGCAAGGGATCTACTCGGGTAGTGATAGCCCAGATGACTTCTTTCCAGTCGCGGATATTGACATCTTCATCGACGACGATGATGAACTTGGTGTACATGAACTGCCGCAAAAAACTCCAGACACCAAACATGACGCGCTTGGCATGACCGGCATAGGCCTTTTTCATTTGCACAACGGCCATGCGATAACTACAACCTTCCGGCGGGAGGTAGAAGTCGGTAATTTCACTGAACTGTTTTTGCAATAATGGGATAAAAACTTCGTTCAGCGCCACACCAAGTATCGCTGGCTCATCTGGCGGCTTACCTGTATACGTAGAGTGGTAAATAGGATCGCGGCGCATGGTGATACGGTCTATGGTGAAGACCGGGAACCAGTCTTTATCGTTGTAATAACCGGTGTGATCGCCATAGGGACCTTCCAGCGCATGTTCATAGCCGCTAGGATGATTTTCATCTGGATAAATATGCCCTTCCAGCACAATTTCTGCTGAAGCGGGTATGCGCAATTCGCTACCGATCGCCTTCACCAATTCAGTACGACTGCCACGCAAGAGACCGGCAAACTGGTATTCAGATAAACTGTCTGGCACTGGTGTTACTGCACCTAATATAGTGGCCGGATCTGCACCAAGTGCAACGGCGATGGGATAAGGTTTGCCCTTATTGACGATGCCATGTTCACGAAAATCCAGCGCACCGCCACGATGTGCCAGCCAGCGCATAATGACTTTATTGCGACCCAATACTTGCTGTCTATAGATACCCAGATTCTGGCGTTTCTTATTATGGCCTTTGGTAATCACCAGGCCCCAGGTGATCAAGGGTGCGACGTCCCCTGGCCAGCAATGCTGTATCGGCAAACGTGCGAGATCGACGTCATTACCTTCCCAGACTATTTCCTGACATTTAGCACCACGCAGTTCTTTGGGTGACATGTCCCAGACAGCTTTCACCAACGATCCCAGGCCCAGCATCTCTTTAAAACCCTTGGGGGGTTCTGGTTCTTTTAGCGCTGATAATACATGGCCTATCTGCCGCAATTCGCTCAGGTTTTCTGCACCCATGCCAAGTGCAACGCGGCGTGTAGTGCCAAATAAATTCCCCAGTACTGGTATGGTATGGCCAACAGGTTTGGTGAATAAAAGAGCCGGACCCTCAGCACGCAATGTGCGGTCGCAAATCTCTGTCATTTCAAGATGTGGTGAAACAGGCAAGCTCACCCGTTTTAGCTCGTCTTTTTCTTGCAGTTGAGAAATAAAATCTCTCAAATCAGAATATTTCATCATTTTTCGCTTTTTCGTATCTCTGCACTAGTCGCACTAGCAAATTCTGCCAAGTGCTTGATTTTATTCAACTTTGCTGCATTGCAGCACAATTCATTAGACATAATAGTAATCAACTTCTCATTTGATAGTGTTGACTTGATATAAAACCGCCCCTACAATTCGCCCAACTTGATGAAGGTTAATGACTTCCGCCACTTTCGATGCAAAGAAAGTTTCGCCACACGGTAACATCATTCACGGGGATCGGGCCCCAACATAACATTGTAAGGATTGTTTTCAAAAGGCGTCTGCCTTAACCCGAAAATAGTTGTTTGTCACTGGACACACCATGACCAGATCTGACTGATCTGATTTGACAAACGACTCCGGCGTCTTGCGATCACACTTGTGACGAAGACGATGTTTCTGATTCGTAGATTAGCTGTTTGCATTTGACTTTGAATAAAGGTGGATGTCGCGTCGCGAAAATTCAGGAGGTAACATGTTTCAACGTTTTATATTAGCTGTACAACAAAGTAGTTTTTCTTCAACGGATACGCGCAAAGCGCTCTCCATGGTAGCGCGTGATACAAGCAGTGGTTTATTCACCACCCTGCGCAACCTGCTCACACTCGCTGGCGTCATCGCCATGACCGTTCTGGTCATGATGTTTGTCAAACCCGAACTCACTGACAAATTCAAAGATTTGTCTCCCTATGCTGAAGTTGACGAAGAAACGCCAGCAGAAGCCGTAGCGACTGTACCAGCACCTGATCTTGCACATTTGATGAAAGCACCCGGCCAGACCAATTCTGACGCGAATTTGCAAGCATCTGAAGAAGAAGCAAAAATACTGGGCAACACCCGTCAGCAACAATGGGTAACTACCTGGCTGGCCAAACGCTACCGTGTGGCTACTGATGCAACCAATATGCTGGTATCCGCCGCCTACCTGACCGCAAAAGAAATCAAGATTGATCCCTTGTTGATTCTCTCTGTCATGGCGATAGAATCAGGTTTGAATCCTTTTGCGGAAAGCCCGGTAGGAGCGCAAGGCTTGATGCAAGTCATGTCCAAAGTACATCACGACAAGTTCCAGGACCTTGGTGGCGTCAAAGCTGCCTTGAACCCGGTTGCCAATATCCGTGTTGGTGCCCTGATCCTGAAAGACTATGTCACTCGCGGGGGTTCTGTTGAAGCTGGCCTGAAGATGTATGTCGGCGCAGCCGATGCCGACAATGACTCTGGTTATGGCGCTCGTGTATTGAATGAATACAAGCGACTGAAAGATGTATCAGCAGGTAAGAACGTACCTACCTTCTTTAGCAGCACCCCGGCACCTGCCCCTGTGCAAGCCCGCCCTATTGAAGCGGCTCCGACACTCAAACCTGAGGCGACAGAAGCCAAGCTGACAGTAGAACCGAAAAAAGACCAGGTTGCAGCACTGTAAACCCGCTTTTTAAAAAAAGCCGCCTGATCGTTTTTGATCAGGCGGCTTTTTCACTTCTTGACATGGGTTATCTGTTCGCCAAAAAATTTTTCAGCCTGCCAACTGCCTCCTGCAAATTTTCCAATGAATTGGCGTACGACAGCCGCACATACGATGTCGCCGTCGACGGACCAAAATCCAGGCCAGGCACGATCACTACACCTGCCTCATTCAATACCTGTTTGGCAAAGGCATCTGCATCGTCGGTAAACCTGGAACAGTCGGCATACACATAGAATGCGCCATCCGGCATGACGGGGATACCAAAACCCAGTTCGCGCAATGCAGGCACGATATAGTCGCGGCGACGCTTGAATTCTGCCTTGCGCTCTTCATAAATGGCGATAGTTGCTGGCTCAAAACAAGCCAGCGCTGCATACTGGGCTATCGAAGACGGGCAAATGAACAGGTTTTGCGCCAACTTTTCGAGTGCTGGCACGATACGCTCAGGCACCACCAGCCAGCCAAGACGCCAGCCAGTCATATTGAAATATTTGCTGAAACTATTGATGACGACCACATCTTCATCCAGCGACAAGGCAGAAAATGGGGACCCATCATAAGTCAGGCCCTGATAAATCTCGTCAACAATGCTAAAGCCACCCAGTTCCTTGACGGTTGCAACAATTTTGGCCAGTTCTTCATGCGCTATGGAAGTGCCAGTGGGATTCGATGGCGAAGCCAGCAAGACACCACTGCTGCGTTCATCCCATTGTTGGCGGACGATTTCTTCAGTCAGTTGAAAGCGATGATCCGGCCCGCTGGCGATGAGTTTTGCCCTGCCCTCGAATGCCGCAACGAAATGGCGGTTGCAGGGATAGCAAGGATCAGGCATCAGCACTTCCCTGCCCGGCTCGACCAGGGCAGCACAAGCTAGCAACAAGGCTGCCGATGCACCAGCTGTCACGATAATGCGGGAAGCAGGCACGTTGAGACCAAACACATCAAGGTAATGCTGTGATATCGCTGCACGCAATGCTGGCAAACCCAGAGCCGAGGTATATTGCAAACGCCCGGCTGCCATTGCGTTGGCGGCTGCATCAATCACCGCTTGCGGCGCCGTAAAGTCTGGCTCGCCTATACCCATATGTATCAGATGACGGCCCTGCTTTTCCAGTTCCGCCGCCATTTTCATGAGTTCCATCACGTGGAAAGGGGCAATATTGTCCAGTCTTGCTGCGAGATTTTGATGCATGGCACTTCCTAAAAACACAGGCTGAAAAAAACCGCCTTATTTATCTTTCAAAATAAGGCGGTAGATACTTTTACAAATATGGTCAGTCAATTACTTACCTGCTGCAACCTCAGTAGCGCGCAATTTTGCTGCCAGCTTGTCGAGTACACCATTGACATACTTGTGACCGTCCAGACCACCAAAGGACTTGGTCAGCTCGACCGCTTCATTGATAACAACGCGGTAAGGGATCTCTATGTGGTTCTTCAATTCATAGGCACCGATCAGCAAAGCAGCGTGCTCGATAGGTGACAATTCAGCAATGGTACGATCGATCAGGGGAGCAATTTGCTCACGCAATTCTATGGATTGTTTGATCGCACCGTGCAACAGGGAATCAAAATGTTCTCTGTCAGCCTTCTCAAAACCGTGAGCTTCACGGATATGGGCTTCAATTGCACCAGAATCTTCATTATTCAGCAGCCATTGGTACATGCCCTGCAAGGCAAATTCGCGCGCACGGTGGCGTGGCGAACGGTTCTTGCTGGGATTGGCGTGTAGTGTTTTATTATTCATATCTTCTCTTACCGTATCTTACTTAACTTACCTAATTTAAAGCTGGGTGATCATGGTTCAGGCTGAAATTCAAGCTCAAGCCTGGACAAGACGATCAGGCATCATAGTGCACATCTTCTGTGGCTTCTGCCAATTCTTCGAGGGCCAGAGTCAGGTTGGCCATTTCTACGGCAACGCGGGCGGCATCACGTCCTTTTTCCTGCATGCGCACTTCGGCCTGTTCGTCATTCTCTGTGGTCAGGATGGCATTGGCGATAGGGATTCCGGCGTCCAGGCCAACGCGGGTGATGCCTGCGCCAGATTCATTCGACACCAGTTCAAAGTGGTAGGTTTCACCACGGATAACTGCGCCCAGAGCGATCAGGGCATCGAATTGATTGGTCTCTGCCAGTTTTTGCAAAGCCAGCGGCACTTCCAGTGCGCCCGGCACTGTGACGTGCAGAATGTCTTCATTGAGTACACCCAGCAGTGACAATTCAGCCAGGCAAGCATCCAGCAAGCCCTTGCCGATATTGTCATTGAAACGCGCCTGTACGATACCTACGCGTACGCCTGCGCCATCCAGATTTGCTTCGTAATGTCCAACTGTCATAATATTCTTTCTTGCGCTTTTCGCGCCTAATGTAAAGTGAGTGATGGAAGTACACAAAAAAGACCGCTGGCGACTCTGCTACAGCCCGGCACTCCCATCATTATTTGTCTGCGCACGGCTTATCGAGATAACCAACAACTTCGAGATTAAATCCTGTCATGGACGGCATCTTACGTGGATTGGCCAGCAATTTCATCTTGCCCACGCCAACATCTTTCAAAATCTGTGCACCTATGCCGTAATTGCGCAAATCCATGCGTGCGGCACGGCCTGTTGGCCTGGTTTCTGGCGTATCGAGTGCTTTGAACTGGTCAAACATCTGCTCGGCAGTTTCTTCGCAATTGAGCAAGACGATCACGCCGGATTCCGATTTCTTGATAGCCGCCATAGCCGCAGCGACATTCCATGAATGCGTAGTGGCCTGGCTTTCCAGCAAATCAATGATAGATACCGGCTGATGCACACGCACCAGTGCTTCTTTTTCGCGGGTGATATCGCCATGTACCAGCGCCAAGTGGGCGGAGCCACTAGGCTTATCGCGATAAACCAGCGCCTTGAAGCTGCCATGCACGGTATGCATTTCACGTTCGGCCACACGATCAACGATGCTCTCTGTCTGGCTACGGTAATGAATCAGGTCGGCAATCGTCCCTATCTTCATATCATGTTCTTTGGCGAACTCGATCAGATCAGGCAATCGAGCCATGGTGCCGTCGTCCTTCATGATTTCGCAAATCACTGATGCCGGGGTCAGTCCTGCCAGCTCTGCCAGGTCGCAACCGGCCTCAGTATGACCTGCACGCATGAGGACACCGCCTCTTTGTGCCTTCAGAGGGAAAATATGACCAGGCTGGACGATGTCAGCAGCAGTGGACTTCTTGTCAACAGCAACTTGTACCGTGCGGGCACGGTCAGCAGCAGAGATGCCGGTGGTTACTCCTTCAGCCGCTTCTATTGATACGGTGAAGTTGGTGCCAAAAGAAGTGCCGTTGCGGCTTGTCATCATGGCCAGGTTCAACTGGTCACAACGTTCTTCTGTCAGAGTCAGGCAAATCAGGCCACGGCCAAACTTGGCCATGAAATTGATGGCTTCTGGAGTGACAAACTCGGCGGCCATGATCAAATCGCCTTCGTTTTCTCTATCTTCTTCATCAACCAGTATCACCATGCGGCCAGCGCGCAATTCGGCAACGATTTCCTGGGTAGTAGACATGCTCATAGGGGAATTTCCTGAACCGGGCCACAGACTCTACATCGTCGGGCCGCTGGTTTTTCAGTGCAAATGAATGAAGTCGCTATTTTAAAGGATTTACGCCCTTTCTTCCTGTGCATTCTGTCGATTTATCAAGGATTTATGAGGCACCCATTGAGAGACATGCCCCAATCAACTGTCAAGTTCAGTCAAAGAGACCTAAATTTGCAGCCTCCCCTGCGCGATTTCTATTACATTGCCGCCGACATGTATTTTTTTGTCAATATCAATATCAAGATAAAGTTGACATGGCCGCCTGACATATTCACCCTGGCTAACCACCAGACTGGCTGGCAGTTCATGACCCTGCTCTACCAACCAGCCCCCTAGGTTGGCACAGGCAGAGCCAGTGCCCGGGTCTTCGGCAAAGCCACCACCCTGTCTGGCGAAGAAATAGCGCACTTTTATCTCGCGGCGTCCAGTTCCGACATAATGTGTGGCATCCGGTGCAAATACATAGGCAGACTTACGTCCCAGTTGATTGGCGGGCCAATCGGACAGTTTCGCCGCATCTGGCTGCGCTCGCCCCACGGCCGCTGAGGATTTGAGCGGCACCAGCAATTGCTGGCTACCCGTGTTCACCCATACCGGTACAGACAATATATCATCCTCGGTCAGTCCCAACATGGCAGCAACGTCGCCAATGGCCAGATTGCTGGCTTGCACATGCGGCCCGGGTTTGGTCGGGGTGGTCAAGGTCCAGCGATTGTCATTGAATATCAAGGGGATGATACCGCCCTTGCATTCCAGGCTCAAATGCTGCCGTCCCTGATTTAAGGCGGACACAACATGGGCACTGCCCAGGCTAGGGTGGCCGGCAAAAGCCATTTCTGTATCTGGCGTAAATATGCGCATCCTGGCTGTAGCAACTTCTGAAGGCAGGATAAAGGTCGTTTCAGACAAATTGAATTGCAATGCCAGGGCCTGCATTTCTTCATCAGACATACCACTGGCATTTTCAAAAACACACAAGGGGTTACCGCCCAAGGTTTGCCCAGCAAAAACGTTGACGATTCTAAATGCATATTGGCGCATGACGGCTCACTTCATTATTTGTGGTAAAAAATAAAACTTCACCACCATGCTGACATAATTCCCAGGCAAAAATAATGACAGATACAGCAATTTTTGACGATACAGCCAGCTACTGAATTCTGCTCATGCCTATCTGGTGCAGCATGACGATGGCCTCATGCGTCTTGCCTGCCACCACATCGCTAAGCGTATAAAGGTCAAGCTGCCTGTAAAAACCCGCAAGGGCAGTGTCGAGTATGGATTTCAACTGACAATTGCCGCGCAAAGCACAAGGCGGCGCGGCACAGTCTATCAAGGCAGTCCCGCCTTCCAGGGTGTTTATGATGCTGCCAAGTCGATAGCTTGATGTCGGCTGCGCCAGAGCCAGGCCACCGCCCTTACCTCTGGTCGTCCTGATCCAGCCTTGCTGTCCCAGGAAATGGACGACCTTGACAAGATGATTGCGCGAAATCTCAAACTTGCCGGCAATTTCCGTAATCGTGACCGGAGCTTCCCCGTGCTGGTGACTCAGGTACATCAGGACACGTAAGCCCAGGTCAGTGAAGTGCGTCAATTGCATTATGTATTCTCTTCTTCATTCAGGTGCACGCCCTTGCCTGCACCTGTCTGGCAAATTCCAGCATCAATCGGCAAAACCACCGCTGCCAAATGCCTCCTTGTGTATGCGGCTGGCATCAACTCCTAGCGACTTCAGGCTGGCAACTTGCGCCCGCATGAAGGCATGTGGTCCACAAACATAGTAATCAGCTTGGGGCATAATCACCTGATCGGCGATTTTGTCCAAGTCTAGTCGACCCGTGTAATCGTAGTCGATATTTTTTTGATCACTGGCACGCGGGGTTTCGTAGTACACCGTGGATTTTACCTGAGGATGCATTTTTGCCAGTTCGCGCACCCTGTGCTTGAATGCATGCACTCCGCCATGACGACAGGCATGCAGGAAACGTATCTCCCTGCCTGACTTCCGCGCAGTCAAATGCTCAAGCATGGACAGCTTAGGTGTCAGACCAACTCCGGCACTAATTAAGACTACTGGTGTATCACGATCTTCGTGCAGGAAATAATCACCCATCGGCGGAGCCACTTCCAGGATATCGCCTTCATTGATGTCACGATGCAAGACATTCGACACCATACCTGCTGGTTTTTCTGCCAGTTGTGCTTCACGTTTAACCGAAATGCGGAGATAGGCGTTACCCGGAGCAGCGGACAGGCTGTACTGGCGCGGCTGCATCATGCCCAGTACTGGGACAAAGACCTTGACGGTAATGTACTGGCCTGGCCTGTAAACTGGCACTTTGCCGCCATCTGCCGGTTGCAGATAAAAAGAAGTGATCTCTTCACTTTCAACGATCTTCTCGCTGACCTTGAATGCTCGCCAGCCTGTCCACCCTCCCTCGGTCAGTGCGGCCCGACCATAAATGTCGTTTTCCAAGCCAGTCAATACGTCGGCCAGTTGACCATAGGCTGCTGCCCAGGCAGCAATCAAGTCGTCACTGGCAGCAGTCCCCAGGACTTCCTTTATCGAAGCCAGCAAATGCCGACCGACTATAGGGTAATGCTCTGCCCTGATCCCTACACTGACATGCTTGTTGGCCACCAAAGTCAATACCGGCAGCAAAACCATGGGATCATCAATATGCTCAGCATAAGCGAGCACGGCCATCGCCAGCGCCTGCTGCTGACCGCCCGATTGCTGGTTACCCTGATTGAATACAGGTTTAAGCTCAGGATTATGCGCAAACATGCGCGCGTAAAAATGACGTGTCAGCGTGATGCCATGTTCTTTTAGAACAGGCACGGTGGCTTTTACTAGATCTCTGCTTGCTTGGTCTAACATGTTTTGCCTTTGCATGATGTGAATTGCCAATAAAATGCATATTAAATACATTTTAAAGATCGAATTTTTGAATGACGTTAAAATAAAAATCAGTATGCATTGATTTTCGGTACATCATAAACCCTTAAAGATGCATTGTAAATACATTTTATGACATTCTACTGGCAGATCGAAATAGCGTACCTTGATTTTCAGGCGAGCAAAGACTTGGCGTGCTCTACGCTTACTTCATTTGGTAATGAAATATGGTTCTTCACTGCAGTCAGTTCCGCTAATATAGAAATGGCAATCTCTGCCGGGGTCTTGCTGCCTATATACAAACCTACGGGGCCATGGAGTTTTGCCAGTTGCTTGTCGTTGAGATCAAATTCCTTTAATCTTTCCCTGCGCTTGGCATTATTGATGCGCGAGCCTATCGCACCAACATAAAAAGCATCTGACTTCAAGGCTTCCATCAGCGCTAGATCGTCAAGTTTGGGATCATGCGTCAAGGCGACCACGGCACTATGGCTATCGAGCTGCATGTCCAATACCAGGTCGTCGGGCATTACATGCACCAGTTGCACGCCCTCGACTTGCCAGCCACTGCGGTATTCTTCACGCGGGTCGCAGACTGTAACCTGGTAATCCATGCCCACCGCAATGCTGGCTAAAAAGCGCGACAACTGCCCCGCCCCGATGATGAGCAAGCGCCAGCGCGGACCGTGCACGGTAGTTAAAGCTTCATCGCTAATCTGCAATTGCTGGCCCGGATCTGCCTTTGCGAGTGTCACTCCCCCTGTTCGCAAATCCAGCCGTCTGGCCAGCAATTCATGTCTTTGCAAACCCTGCAACAAGGCTTCGAGCTGGCTGCGCGCTGACAATGGCTCTATCGCCAGTTGTATCGTGCCACCACAGGGCAGGCCAAAACGGTGCGCTTCATCGGCAGTAATCCCATAGGTGACGATTTCTGGCAAGTGACGCTGCATGCCTTCGCGCTGCACTCTTTCTATCAAGTCGTCTTCTATGCAACCGCCGGAGACAGAACCTACTACCTGTCCGTTGCCTGCTATAGCCAGTGTCGCGCCTTCCGGCCTTGGACTGGAACCCCAGGTCTTGATGACGGTGACCAGTTCGCAGGACTGCCCTGCCTTGATCCAGGCGTCGCAGGTTTTGAGTACTTCGAGATCTATGCTGTCCATTGCTTCGTGTGTTTTCCTGTTATTCGGCTGCGAGGCAAACCTATCAATGAGTCATTTTCGCATGATTTTGCCTTATTCCTGTTTGATAGAAATTATCTATACAAATTGTCCAGTTTTCGGCTTTTCTTTGCATTACAATGCCTGCCAGACCACAACTCTGGAGCCCACCTTGTCCACAATCAAGCAAAGATTGGCCGCCGTCCCCGAAGGCGCAGGCGCACTGTTTTTCATACAGATTTTCGCCACCCTGGGCTTTGCCATCCTGTATTCCACGCTGGTGCTGTATGCAACCAAGAAGCTGGGTTTCACTGTCAGGGATGCCACGGCCATTATGGGAGTATTTGGCGCTTTCAATTATGGTCTGCATCTGTTTGGAGGCTATCTGGCAGGTCGTTTTATCAGTAACCGCAATCTGTTTGTCGGCGGCATGATCCTGCAAGTGATAGGCTGCGCGACTATTTCTGCCGGCACTTCAGCAACGCTGTACTGGGGACTGGCCTTTTTCCTGACTGGCAGTGGCTTGAACGTCACTTGTCTGAACCTGATGCTGACGCAGCGCTTCAAACCAGAAGATAACCGCCGTGAAAGCGCATTCCTGTGGAATTATGCAGGCATGAACCTGGGCTTTTTCATCGGCTTCACCGCTGCCGGTTATTACCAGTTGCAGGAAGACTATGCCAGCCTGTTCATCTTTGCCACCATAGGTAACTTCATGGCTATCGTGCTGTCAGTAGCCAACTGGCGCAGGTTGTGTGACTTGAATACGACGCTACTGGATGTTACGGCCAGCCAGTTCCGCAAACGTTTTCTGGTCGGTCTGGCGGTTATGATTGGCTTGGTGCCGTTGGTTGAATTCATGCTGCATCGTGCAGCGATGACTGGAAATCTGGTTATGATTGTCAGCGTTGCCATTGCCGTCATCTTTATTTTTCTGACCATCATTCATAAAGAGCGCCGCGAGCGCAATAACATGACAGCCTATGTTTTGCTGACATTGGGTTCACTGGTATTCTGGACGCTTTATCAAATGGCCCCCATGGGTTTGCAGCTATTTGCCGTCAACAATGTAGACCGCATGGTCTGGGGTTATGAAGTGGCGCCGCAATGGATACAAAATATCAATAGCTTCGTCATCATGTTTGGCGGCCCGCTGATGGCAATGCTGTTCGACAGGCTGCGTGCCAAGGGCTGGAATATCGATATTCCACGCCAGTTCTCTGCCGCTCTGGTCATTATCGGCCTTGGCTTCCTTGTCCTTCCCATCGGCATAGCCAGCGCCGCTGGCAATGGTATGGTGGCTTTCAAATGGATTTTCATCAGTTACATCCTGCAAAGTATCGCCGAACTGCTGATTTCGCCTATCGGTTATGCAATGATAGGCAAACTGGCGCCACGTCAGTACCAAGGCGTGATGATGGGTACCTGGATGCTGGTGACAGGCACGGCTTCTATTCTAGCCAGTCATTTCTCAGGCTTGATACCTGAGGCGACTGAAGGCTTGGCATCTTCCACCAATCCAACTTATAGCTACATTTTCTCTTTGCTGGGCTGGGGCAGTGTTGGCGTTGGCATCCTTCTCATCATCATGATCCCTGTCTTGCGCAAACTGATTACTGATGGGCCTGCCAAGACAACGCCAGCAGCAACAAATCCGGCTGTGCAAGCGGAGCCTGCGTAACAAAAAAAACGAGAAGCAAGGTGGGCACGATGAAATGTGCCCGCCTTTTTTATTCCTTGATGGGTGAAAAACGCATGACTTCTGCGCCATTGATCTGCAGCATTTCAAAAAAGACAGACCTGGGTCTGATCCAGATTGAACCATCATGGGCGCGATAAACAATCACAGGGCTTAAGTCAGATTCTTGCGTTGCCTCACACACCAGTTCATAAATTCCGCCTTTGTAGTGGCGAAAGCGTTGCACACCCTTGGTTTTTATCAAGGGCGCGGGGGCAGCATCAGCCGCAATCTCGGCCGCTCTGTGTTTTTTCAAAAATGCTGGCACCTTTGCAGCTGCCAGCTTGTTAATGTCCTGCAGCAAACGTGGATCAATCGCAGGATAACCATAACGTTGCCCCAGTTCACCGGCAATATGCAGCATCAAGGCAGATGCTACTTCCGCATCTGCCTCGGCCCTATGAGCAGAACCTTTGAAACGTATACCCATGGAAGCAGCGAGCGGTCCCAGTGAATAGGTGCTCAATCCAGGGAAAACCCTGCGCGCCAATTTGACGGAGCAAATCACGCCATCATGGGCTGGCCACAAGCCTAGCCTGTCACTCTCAGCCAATAAGAATTTTTCATCAAAACTGGCGTTGTGCGCTGCCAGCGCATCAGTGCCTATAAACTCTATCAACTCAGGTAACACCTCGGATACAGGTGGTGCTTTGTCCACCATGGACTGGGTAATGCCTGTCAATTCGGTAATAAAGTAAGGAATACGCACATTGCTATTGATAAGGCTGACATAGCGGTCGACGATTTCACCACCAACAATACGCAAGGCTGCCACTTCAGTAACACGCCCTCCTTGATCTGGTGACATGCCGGAGGTTTCAAAGTCAATCATGACTACAGGTTTTTCAAACATCATATTTTTTCACTAGCGGGAACTTATGAAGAGCAATACAATCTATTCATATCTGGCGTCAATAAAAATCTGTTGCGCTTGTTAATTTTCATTCACTTTCAACCCTCAGGACTCGGGTAAATGCACTAGCAAACTGCAGCGTCACTAGTAACACCGTGGTGCAGCCAGGCTTTTCAGCACTGGCGACGAAGCTTTGCGCATGCCCCAAGCCCAGTTTAAGTTCGAATCGTTCGACTAGTTCGACTAATCTGCGCTATTCGCCAGATGCCCCGATGATACGGTAGTAATCGCTGACCCAGCTTGTTCAGCCATGCCAAGCATTTCATATCATCCATCTTTGCTTTTTTTGCTCCATCCTGGTTGCGCATAGACGCCCAGACCTGTGTCCTGTTATTCATCTCGTCAAGAATAAAGACACGGGCAAATTATTGTATTGCTCATCATGAAAAATAAAATTTTAGGAATATTTTCACTACCAGAACGGGATTTATTACGGGATATTGTCTACAGGCGCTTGTGGACCTCGATACTGATCAGCTCATTTGGTGCCCAGGTTACCATGCTGGCACTGCCACTCACGGCCGCTATCTTGCTGCATGCCAGTGCCACCCAGATGGGCATGCTGACTTTTATGGAAATCCTGCCCTTTGTCTTGCTGTCCCTGCCTTCCGGTGTCTGGCTCGATCGAGTACGCAAGCTGCCCGTCTACGTCGTTGGCGAAATCATGATTTCCATTGCGGTCGCCAGTGTGCCTGTTGCCTGGTGGCTGGGTTATCTGAACATGACTTGGTTGTACATCGTGGGCTTCATGATAGGTGTCGTTAACACCACGGCAGGTACGGCCTCACAAATTGTCCTGACACAAATCGTGCCACGTGATCGTTTGGTGGAAGCCCATGCAAAAAATGCCCTGGCAACTTCGGGGGCTGAAGTTGCAGGCCCTGCCACTGCCGGTGCATTGATCAAACTGCTGGGTGCACCGATCGCCTTGCTGGCTGATGCTGTCTTGTTGCTGACATCAGCAGTGATCTTGCGCGGCATCCATGTGAACGAAGTCAGAAAACCACGTGCAGACGCACATTTTTGGCGTGACTTGAAGGCCGGATTGTCCTTTGTCGCCAATAAACCCTTGCTGATTGCACTGGCGCTAACGGTTGGTGGCTGGCAGCTTTGCTATAACGCTGCATTGGTCGTGCAAATCCTGTTTGCGACGCGTGAACTTGGCTTATCTGAACAGGCTGTTGGCCTGAGTTACATGGGCATGGGTCTGGGTACCATTATCGCAAGCGTATATGGCAACCGCATCAGCCGCGATATCGGGCCTGGCCCCTGCATGGTGCTGGGCGTGGCGGTCTGCGGCCTGGGCTGGGGCTTACTGGCGTTGGCACCTGCAAATAACTGGGGCATCGCAGCATTCGGTTTCATGCTGATGTGCTTCTCCATAGGTGGCGTACTGATCTTCATTAACTTCCTGGCTTTGCGCCAGGCAGTCACGCCAGAAGCCATGCTAGGTCGCATGACCAGCACCATGCGCTGGCTAATACTGATACCGGCAGGGCCTGGCGCGTTAATAGGAGGCTGGCTGGGTGAGCATATGGGTTTGCGCTATGCACTGGGTTTTGCTGGAATAGCCGCCTTGTTGCTGGCGATACTTGCTGCAAAAAACCCCATTATTCGTGGCATTACCGTCTTGCCGCGCCTGAGCAAACAAGAGGAGATGCAACAAGTTTAAGGATGGCATTGCAAACAGGCTAAAGAAAGCGTGATAATGCGCGAATATTTATGTTTTTTCATCGATCCCCCACATGAGACCAGAGGGGGATTGTTTATTCGCCATGCTGAAATGGATCACCCTCTTATTCAGCCTTTTTGACAACAAATAGGTAGACCAATGCCAACAGAAATGTCAACGCCTGCTGCCAAGCCGGGATTCAAGCCCTATATCCCTGCCTCCGCCATCCTTCCCGAAATGACCGCAAGAGCCCTGATCATGGGTGTGTTACTTGGTATGGTTTTCGGTGCATCTTCCTTGTATCTGGTACTCAAGGTAGGCTTGACTGTCAGCGCCTCGATACCGGTCGCAGTCATCGCCATCACCCTGTTCCGGCTTGGAAACAAGTTCGGCGCAAAAGATGCGACCATCCTGGAGAACAGTATCACCCAGACCGCCGGTTCTGCTGGCGAATCCCTGGCTTTTGGTTTGGGCGTGACGATGCCAGCCATCCTGATCCTGGGTTTTGATCTGGAAATCTCGCGCGTCATGCTGGTTGGCTGCCTGGGTGGTTTGCTGGGTATTTTACTCATGATCCCCATGCGCAGAACCATGATAGTGGAAAAGCACAATGAGCTGAAATACCCAGAAGGCACGGCTTGCGCCGAAGTATTGAAAGCGGCAGCAACCGATGCTTCCCGCGAAGCAGCTGGCGAAAAAAATAATCCGAATGCAGCAGACGACGCCAGCAAACGTGCAACGATTATCTTTGCTGGCTTTGGCATTGGTCTCTTGTACAAGATCGCCAACGTTGCCCTTAAAGGCTGGAAAGATACACCTGAAGTCGTATTCGGCGCACCATTGAAAGGTGGCTCGCTGGGCGCCGAAGTATCCCCGGAACTGCTGGGCGTAGGCTACATCATTGGCCCACGCATTGCTGCCGTTATGGCAGCCGGTGGCGTCATGTCATATCTCTTGCTGATACCGATGATCAAGTTCTTTGGTGACGCACTGAGCGTGCCCCTGGCTCCTGGAACCAAGCTCATCAGTGAAATGAGTTCCCATGATGTACGTGGCGCCTATATCCTGTACATCGGCGCTGGTGCAGTTGCTGCTGGTGGTCTGATCAGTCTGATGCGTGCCATGCCAACTATCTGGCGCAGCCTGTCGGCTGGCTTGTCTGGCCTGGGTAAAGGTGCTGCGGCAGCCACCGCACCGCTGCGCACTGATCAGGACATTCCGATGAAATGGGTAGTCATTGGAGCCCTGGCCATTATTGCCGTCATTACTTTTGCCACACCGCTGCACATGAATTTCCTGGGTGCGCTGTTGATTCTGGTATTTGGCTTCCTGTTTGCTACGGTTTCTTCCCGGCTGACGGGTGAGATTGGCTCCTCTTCCAACCCTATCTCTGGCATGACGGTAGCCACTCTGCTGTTTACTTGCCTTATCTTCCTGATCATGGGCTGGACTGGTGGCCAATACTATGTCACTGCCCTGTCTGTCGGCGCAATTGTCTGCATTGCTTCCAGCAATGCCGGTACCACTTCACAGGATTTGAAAACCGGCTACATCGTTGGCTCCACCCCGCGTTTACAGCAATATGCGATTCTGGCAGGTGCCTTGTCTTCTGCCCTGATCCTTGGCCCTATCCTGTTGAAACTGAATGATTCCGGCACAGTCTATGTACCAGCAGCGCAAGTAGCCCCTGCCCTGCAGACGGATGCCTCGAAACTGACAGACACAGGTCAATTACAAGGGCCACAGGCTGAGACAGATAAAGGCACTTACAAAGTCTGGCACAAGAATGACAATGTCGGTGGACCTGCCGGCAAATACTTTGTCGACAATGCCGGCAAGGCAGTGTATCTGGTTGACCCCGGTATCAATGGTGCCCACAACAAACGCCCTGATGGTACGGAAGTCAAGAAATACGACGCCCCAAAAGCTGTGCTGATGTCTTACATCATCAAAGGCATCCTGGACCAGCAGCTACCCTGGACCCTGGTCTTGTTTGGAGTGATGATTGCGCTAGTGCTGGAAATGGCAGGCATACCATCACTGGCTTTTGCCGTTGGTGTGTATTTGCCACTGTCCTCCTCTGCCCCGCTGTTTATCGGCGGCATGATACGTTGGGCGGTAGACCGTCGCAATAGCAAGCTGGAACATAATAAGCATCTCAGTGAAGAAGAGAAACAGGCAGCGGGTGACCGCAGTTCCGGCGTATTGCTGTCTTCCGGTTATATTGCTGGTGGCGCACTGGCAGGTATCGTGATTGCATTCACTGCCGGTATCCTGACTGACTTCGACAAAAAAGTTGGTGAATGGGCAATGGCAAACAATCCATTCTTTGAAGGTGTCAATGCCAATGCCTTGTCGATGATCCCGTATATACTGATTGCCTTCACCCTGTATTGGGTGGCACGGGAAAAGAAGCCTGGCTGATTGATGTAGATATCTGAGTAACACAGTAATAAGGCAACAAAGGCTTGATTGTTCATGACAATCAAGCCTTTTTTATTTCTCCGACACATTAGATATGACGATATCTAATCCAAGCACTTGGCTCAGGCATGAACATCACACTCGACGTTGTCGACTTGCTGAAAAGTTTGCGTAGTGGTGATGACTGGAACGAGCAAACGCTACAAGTCAGCCCGCTGGCACGCGCCCCCATGACGGCAGATGGGGCAGCATGCATAGGCCGTATCAGTCTGCACCTGGTTACGGCATGAAGCGTTGATGAAAATGCGGCAGAATGGTACAGAGCAAGTACAATATCCGCATATTATTTATCCGGAAGCCGCCATGTCAGCACCTCAAGCCGCAGTTGATTGCAAAAACCAAACCGTTGCCGTTGGCGACATCGTCCGCGTAGTCAATCTCGACAAGAGATTCATCAAAAGCTTCCCCGAAGATGAACGCATACTTATTGAGTCGATGATAGGTCAGTTCTTTAAAGTCATTGCCATGGATGAAGAAGGCCAGCCCTGTGTCATGCGTGAATGGCATGACGAGCGTGGCATCATGCAAACCCATGTGATCGCTCTTGATGCAGAAGACATGGAAAAAATTTAAATGAAGCTGATGTAAAAACCAAAAGCAGCTGAGGCTGCTTTTGGTTTATAAACTTGATGATCCAGATTTGTCAGCGTATATAACTAAATAGAGACAATTCCGAGGTTTTGACAAAGGACTGCTGGGCAGCCTGCAACGTCACTTGCTGCTGGCTGAGTTCGGTCAATGCTTTGGCATAATCAAGATCCAGTAAGGCAGACAAATCCTGCTTGAAGGCCACACTCTTGGCATCGCCTTCACTATCAAGATCTTCTATTTCCTTGAGACTCGTTCCCAGCTTGGCACGTGCTGTCAGTACATTATTGAGCGATTTGTCGACATTGTTATTGCCCTGATTGAGTGCCGCAGTCAGTTCCTTTTTGGCAGAAGCATTACCTGCCGGTAAATTCAAGGCATTGATGATGTCTGTTACCGTCTCAAAAATGTTTTGGTTGCCGGGTTGCACAGTATACTTATCACCTGGACCCGGAGCACTTACCGGTGGCCCAACGGCATTGGTGACGCTTAAGTCTATGCCATCAAAAGTGATCGGCGCGCCACTGACGTAAGGTGTCAACGGCACAACCACCGTCCCTGTCGTTTTATTCGTTACTGTAAAAGAAGTACCCAGGTTATCAAAGGCCACTTCATAGTTATTGCCAGTCAAATTCGCTGAAGTAGGCACATTGATCGTGGCAGCAGCCACGGCCAGCCCGGCATTTGAAGGATTGGGCTGGACATTGAATTGCCCTGGCGCAGTACGGATATTTTCAAAAATTTCAGTACCTGGACCACTCAAAGGTATCTGCCTGGAAGAATCTGCCTGGATAAACCTTTGTCCAAGATCACCATTGTAAGTGGCACCACCGGCTTTTTTTGTATATGGCGCAGTCGTGCTATTAAATCCGGAAAACAGATAATTGCCAGTACCGTCAGTAGCGTTGGCATGTCCAAACAACTGATCAAGATTACCCTGCAACTCCTGTGCAATAAAACCGCGCTCGGTATCTGTATATGTGCCATTACCAGCCTTGACGATCAAGGTTTTAATATTGTGCAAGGCCTCGGTAACATTACCCAATACACTTTCTGACGCACTGAGATTATTTTTTGCAGCCTGACGATTGGTGGCGAACTGAGTATTCAAAGAGTCCGACTGGGAAATCACCAGCGCTCGTGCCGATGCAATCGGGTCGTCAGCTGGTGTCAAGACACGGCGACCAGAGGAAACTTGCTGTGAAATTTTATTCACACTCGCTTGCAAGTCACTGATTCTGGTGCCAGCGGATTGATAAATGGTACTTGTACTGATACGCATGATTACCTCTATCTGCCCAACGCCAATAAGGAGTCAAACAATGTACTTGCTATTTGCATCAACTTGCCTGCCGCTTGATAGGCCTGCTGGTAACGTAATAAATCTGCTGCTTCTTCGTCCAGGTTCACACCCGACTCTGATTGCTGGGCTGCGACGTTTTGCGCCAACAACTTGGTTTCTGAAGCACTCGTAATTTCCAGCTCATGCGCCTTGTTGCCGACCAGACTGACAAACTGGGCATAACCACCCTGGAAAGTAGTAGTTTTACCACCGATGGTATTTTGTGTTTGCAAACTGCTCAGAATAACGGCATTGCGGTTATCGCCAGAACCGTTGGTATTTGGGGCGACATTAAATACGTCACCATTGGCCGGACTGCCTGACACGGAAAAACTGATGCCGTTATAACTGATAGTAGAACCGGCAGTATAAGGTATGGCAGTTCCTGCAGGATACGTTGTCGATGTGTTGCCGTTGGTAACCGTCACATTGGCGGTAGCCGGAAAGCCAGTCAAGGTATTGCCTGCCGAGTTATAAGTCAGCCGGGTAGCGGCAACTGGCAAGGCGGCAGACAACGTAAACGTTTCTCCATTGGAGGGTGGCGCAGCACCGTCAGTCACAGCAAAGCTGATACCGCTAAAGCTTATCGTTGCGCCGCTGGTGTAAGGTACCGTTGCTGGCGGGGGGTAATTAGTCGTCACCGCGCCAACTTTCACAGACACTGTCGCACCAGCAGGAAAACCTGTCAGTGTATTGGCAGGCGAGGCGAATGTCAGCGTCACCGGTGCCGCCAGTGTAGAACCGATAAATGAATTATCCGCTGTCGCGGGACCTATGGTTGCCGTTGCTGAGTTACTGGCGGAAGCCACCTGCGAATTGGCAACCCCTGAACTGATCTTGCCAGTCCCCGTATTGGTTGTTGGAAATGAGGTATTCAGTGGTGCTGCTGCTGCCAGCTTGGCCGGGTCTTGAATGGCGACGGAGATACTTGAACCGCCAGCGGCAGTCGGCCTGATCAGGAATTCATCCCCCGCTGCAGGAACAGCAGCGGCTGGCGGCGGTGCCAACTGAAAATTAATCCCATCAAATTTCAAAGGCAGGCTTGCTGTAGTCTGCGACACGCCATCCGAAAGACGTGTTAACTTGTAATTACCACCGATAAATTGCAGACGATAATCACTGGTTGTTAAGGCAGTGGTATCGGTAATACTGGCACTGATTGCTGCTGTTGATGTATTCAATGCACTAGGCGTCGATATCGGACCAGCAATATTGAAGAAATTGCCTCCCACTTGCCCATTCAAGTCCAGACCTAACTTTTGCTGGTCGTTAAATTGTGTTGCAATCCCGATGGCAATTCTGCCTACTCCGTTTTGAGCGACATCCAGAGTACTTGCCCTGAAATCAAACAAGCCACCCAATTTACCCCCACCAAAACTGCTTTCTGGCAACAGTACCGACGTACCGTTCGTCACATAAGAAACTTGAGTGCGTGCCGGATCAGTCAAAGACTGGCTGACTTGCAATTTTGTGACATCACTGCCCAACACCAGTGGCTGACCATTGCCTATGAATATATTGTATTTGGCACCTTGGGGCACCACACTGACCTTGGTCAGCTTACTTAATTCTGTAACAAGTTGATCTCTCTGGTCAAGCAAGTCATTGGGACCACTGCTATTACTGGAAATACCCTGAGCTTTTTCAATAACATCGTTTAAATTTGCCAGTTGCGATGCGTAACTATTGATAGAGCCAACCACTGTTCCTATCTGCCCATTGACGTCAGCAGAAATTTGATCCAACCGGGTTTGCAAGCCATTCAGACGTCCTGTCAGTGCTTGCGCAGACGACAATGCAGCCTGACGTGCAGCGGCGCCGGCCGTACCATTCGGGCTGGCGGCCAGATTCTGGAAAGCTTTAAAAAAGTCCTGCAGGGCAGGCGTGACGCCTGCTGTCGGGTCTGCTACCAGATTATTGATCTGGCTGATCTGGTTGTAATAGACATCGGCCTGGTTTTTAGCAGACTGCGATGCATTGACCTGATTACCCAAAAAGGAATTGTATTGACGTTGTATCTGAGTAACGGAAACACCCTGACCTATAAATGAGCCGCCCAGGTTTTGGGGCTCATTTGCGGTCTGAATGATGGATTGGCGGTTATATCCTGGGGTTGATGCATTGGCAATATTATGCCCAGCCGTGGCAATACCCAACTGTGCCGCAGCCAGAGCCGATTTGCCTACACCAAATATATTTGAACCCATAATTGAACCTGCTATTTTGCTAAGTTAGCTACCCAGTGCTATCAATCATGTTGTCGGTGCGTTTCTGCAAAACTTTAATCTGATTGCACTTTCACTGGAGAAACTTATGTTGAAAGGGAATTTTTGATGATTTTTGTTAACTTATTGGCATACTCAGGATCGGTCGCATAACCGGCTTTTTGCAAGCCCTGAGCAAAACTTGAAGCGTCTTTGGAATTGGCAATCACGTTTTCATAACGTGGATTCTTGGTGATCAATTTGGCATAATCCTTGAATGCATCTGCATAAGTATCATACGCCCTGAATTTTTCGACTCTGCGCTGGGCAACACCATTCACATACTCTGTTGTAACAGCATCAACGGTCTTGCCTTTCCAGCCCTTGGTAGCCTTCATACCAAAAATATTATGGCTACTTGAACCATCAGCGGTTTTGATTTCGCGACGCCCCCAGCCACTTTCCAGGGCAGCCTGGCCCAGCATGAATTTGGCTGGAATACCCGTTTCCTGGCTGGCTTGTTCAGCATGAGCAGTCAGTTTTTCCTGGAATTCACGGACATGATTTGGCCCGGTGAATGCCGTCTTGGGTGCACTGGCAGGCATTTGTTCAAATTTCAAATTATCCAGATAAGTGTTGATCCCACGGACGCTGGCTGAACTTGCAGGATTACCAGGGCTGCCTCCAGTGTCGGCCTCCAGTGCCTGGTTCATGGCATTATTGGAGAGTTGCCTGACGAGTACATCTGCCAGGCCCACGCCTTTCTTGGCCATGGTTTGCGATAACTGCTGATCCAGCATGGACGTATACATGCGGCTTTGTTCACTGTCGAACACACCATCCTGACCACCCGCCTGACGCATGGATTTCAACATCATGTTCATGAACAGCGCTTCAAACTGCTGGGCAGCACCCTTAATTGCATCAGGCGAATTATTTCTCGCCGACTGCTTGAGCTCATCAAGACCTTTGCTGTCGAAAGCCGTTCTGTCCGTGAAATCGGTGCGCCCTATCATCTCGATTCCTTAGATAATTTCCAGGTCTGCGCGCAATGCACCAGATGCCTTGATGGCTTGCAGTATGGATAACAAATCTTGTGGCGTTGCACCAATAGCATTGAGTGCTTTCACAACGTCAGTCAGCGACACGCCCGCTTTCAGCATCAATAATTGTCCCGCATCTTTGGTAATGGTGACAGTAGAATTGGCAGTCGGCGCTGTCTGTCCAGCGGTCAGTGCATTTGGCTGGCTGACGGTGTTATCGGTATTGATCACGACAGACAGGTTGCCATGTGCCACCGCACACGTTTCTAGCGTCACTGCCTGGTTCATCACGATAGAACCGGTTCTGGCATTCAAAATCACTTTGGCCGCGGTTTGCGCCGGGGTCACGTCAATGTTTTCCAGATTACCCAAAAATGCGACACGCTGATCGGCAGTAGCAGGTGCTTTCACTTGAATCACGCGGCCATCCATGGCGGCAGCAGTATCTGGTCCAAAGCGACGGTTGATCGCATCGACGACCCTGCTGGCGGTAGAGAAATCCGAGGTATTCAATTCCAGTTGTATAGTCGGCCCTTGCGCGACTGAATTTGGTACAGCTCGCTCCACGGTAGCGCCGGAAGAAATTTTACCCACACTTAAATGATTGACCTGGGCTTTGCTGCCATTGGCCGCAGCACCAACCCCGCCCACCAGCACATTGCCCTGTGCCATCGCATAAATCTGGTTGTCCGCACCTTTTAATGGTGTCATCAATAAAGTACCGCCACGCAGGCTCTTGGCATTACCCATGGATGACACTGTAATATCCAGAGTCTGTCCAGGCTGGGCAAATGCCGGCAAGGAAGTTGTTACCATGACTGCAGCCACGTTCTTTAATTGCAAGCTGGTTCCTACCGGAATGGCGACCCCCAGTTGCTGCAACATGCTGATGATGCTTTGCACGGTAAACGGGGTTTGCGTAGTCTGGTCACCACTGCCATCGAGACCAACTACCAGGCCATAACCCAGCAATTGATTTTGCCGCACGCCCTGTATACCAGCCAGATCCTTGATGCGCTCTGCACGACTTTCCGGGGCGATCATGGCAGCCAATATCGCCGTGACCAGCATGGCAGCCTTGATCATTCTTGACGGGGAAAGTGCGTTCATAAAACTACCCTGACCATTCACTATAAAGGAAGAAAGCTAAGGAAAAACCGCGACAGCATGGAACTCATCTCAGTAGAATCAAGTCGTGAAGTTGAACGGTATTCAAAGCGCGCATCAGCAACCTGGGTAGATGCGACCACATTGCCAGCAGCAATGGTGGTGGGATTAATGACGCCAGAAAAGCGTACAAATTCTGCCCCTTTATCAAAGGCCAGTTGTTTCTCACCGCTGACGAGCAAATTACCGTTTGGCATGACATCGATCACCGTCACAGCAATCGTGCCAGTAAAATTATTACTGGCAGTTTGTGCGCCTTTTTCATCATACTTGGTCGATGAGGAGGTGGCCAGAGCAGCTTGCGCTGTGGTCGTCGCCGGGACGCCAAATACCGTCGGTGCTGCAAAAGAAGCTGCACCAGTTTTGCTGTTCGAGGCAGCAGCAGCTTTTCCTGCCGAAGTTTTTTCAACAATGGAAATCGTCAATATGTCACCAACCATGCGTGCCTTGGCATCTTCATATAAAGGACGATAACTCGCCTGCTGGAAAATTGCCCCATTCGCCTGCCTCTGTGGTTTGGCCGATTGAGCCGGAATGGAAGTCGGCTGATGCACTATTGCTGGCGGGGTCACCGCACATGCCGTGAGCATAAACAAAGGGAGCAGCAAGAACAAGTTTGAATATTTCATGATGTACTCATCAGCCAAGTGTCAACAATTGAAGACCAAGGATTAATTTGCCATTAGAGTTGCGACAGGCGTTGCAACATCTGGTCTGAAGTCGTAATCGCCTTACTATTGATTTCATAAGCGCGCTGGGTCTGTATCATATTCACCAGTTCTTCCGCAACATTGACATTGGATGTTTCAACAAAACTTTGTACCAGCAGGCCTGCGCCATTAGTACCTGGTGTATTGGTGCCGGGATTGCCAGAAGCGGCAGTTTCAACATACAGGTTTTCGCCCAATGCCATCAAACCGGCAGGGTTGATAAAAGTCGCGAGCTGCAAGGAGCCAACTTGGACTGGTGCTACCGAACCAGGCTGTGTCACCGAGACTGTGCCATCCCGTCCTACCGTGATCGATTGTGCATTGGCAGGAATGGTAATTGCAGGTTGAATCACAAAACCGCTGGATGTCACTAATTGCCCCTGACTATCGGTCTGGAATGAACCGTCCCTGGTATAGCCAGTCGTGCCATCTGGCATCAAAACTTGAAAGAAACCCTGTCCCTGTATTGCCACATCCTTGCTATTGCCCGTCTGTTGCAAATTACCCTGGGTGAAAATCTTTTCTGTCGCCACCGGACGTACACCCGCCCCCAATTGCAAACCGGATGGCAGTTGCGTCTGTTGCGAACTTTGCGCACCAGGCTGACGTATATTTTGATACAGCAAATCTTCAAACACAGCGCGCGAGCGCTTAAATCCATTTGTACTGACATTGGCCAGATTATTGGTCACGACGTCCATCTGCGTTTGCTGCGCATCCAGGCCAGTCTTGGCTATCCATAATGAACGTATCATCGCACTCCCCTTTTTGCCATGTTTTGCTTGGCATTCACCTCAACGGCAAACACTGCTACTACGCTATTGTGCTACAAAGCCATTCAACTCAAAGTCAAGATCTGACCTGCTTTAGTGGCGTTATTCTCGGCGTTCTGCAAGACTTTCATTTGCATTTCAAAGCTACGCGCCAGATTAATCATATTGACCATGGACTCAACGACATTGACATTGCTGTTTTCCAGCATACCGCCCGCCACGCCTACTGCGGGATCCGCATCCACGGCGGTACCATCTTTGGTCTTAAATAAGCCGTCATCACCGCGCACCAGATTATCCTCAGGCGGATTGACGAGCTTTAATCTGCCTATGACTTGCACCGCATTCGGTTTGGTGCCACTGGGGATGGCGGACACCGTGCCATCCTTGGCGATCGCAATTGCCATATCGGGCGGTATCGTGATGGGGCCACCATCACCGACCAGGTTCAAACCACTTTGGGTTTGCAAAATACCGTTCTCGCTGATTTTCAAACTGCCGTGGCGGGTGAAAGACTCAGACCCATCCGGCATCTCAACAGCCAGCCAGCCCTTGCCCTGAACTGCCACATCCAGCTCGCGACCAGTGATTTGCATGCCACCAGTAGAAAAGTCTGTCCCTACCGTGGCATCCACGACAAAGGCGCGGGTTGGCAAGCCATCGCTCTTGACTGGCACTGCACGAAAAGAGTCCAGTTGCGCCCTGAAACCTGTAGTCGTAACATTCGCCAGATTATGCGTAACGGTAGCCTGCTGCTCAAGGATATGCTTGGCACCGGTCATCGCGGTATATACCAGTCTATCCATGAGCTACTCCTGTTTGCTTAGGGTTAAAAACACACATATCACACACATCAATGCAGATAAAAATGGCGATCATTAACGCAGGTTGACCAGCGTCTGCAAAACCTGATCCTGGGTCTTGATGGTTTGCGCATTGGCCTGATAAACACGTTGTGCGGTAATCATATTTACCAGCTCACCCGTCAAATCGGTATTTGAATCTTCTGTCGCAGATGAAGTCAAGGTACCCAGAGCACCTGAATTTGGCGGGCCAACCAGGGCATTGCCGGAAGCAGCAGTTTCTATCCACTGATTATCACCAGTCGATTGCAAACCATTTGGATTGGTAAAATTAGCCAACACCACTTGCGCCAGAACCGCCGTCTTGCCATTGGTATAGCTGCCGACGATAGTGCCATCTTTGGCCGTATTGAACTTGGCCAACTTACCTGATGCATAGCCATCCTGGGTATTTTTACTGACGCTGAAATCTGAACCGAATTGCGTCGTACCAGTGAAATCGTATTTAATATCCAGGGTCGTATTAATCGGTGTTATCGCACCGGTGCTGACTGGCACGGTCAAGGTCGTTGCCCGTGGATCTGTCGCAGAGAATTGTGGTGTTACCGCACTCAACCTGCCCAGGTTGTCAAAACCAAGACGGGTAACGGAATTGGCTGTAGCACCAGCACCAGCGATCAATACACCATCAACCGTAGCAAAGACATCCCATTCTATAGTCACAGGTGCGGCTGGTGCTGGGATGTTATTACGTTTAACAAAAAAAGACTGCACCACATGTGAGTTACCCAAGCTGTCAAACACTGCAATTGAAGTGGAACTGTTATACGTAGTCGGATCGGTAATACTAAATGCGATAGGCGTAATCACCGGGGGGATAGTCACCGGCAATTGGGTCCCTGGCACCAGCTTGCGCGAATCCAAATTCATGACAGCATTAATCAATGTTGACTGTGCTGGCGCAATATCTGAGGTATTAATATTGATAGGAGCAGCAGCGCCAGTGGACAAGACACCGGCCGAATTTGCCACATACCCTGTCAATTGCGCACCTTGCGCATTGACGATATTACCCAGTTTATCCAACTGGAACTGACCATTCCGTGAGTAAGTGACGGCACCATTGGTCGACATGCGAAAGAAACCACCGCCGTTGATAGCGATATCGAGTGGATTATTCGTCGTCGAAATATTCCCCTGCGTGAATTGCTGGACGACGCCCGATACTTTAGTACCAATACCTACAGTCCCCCCAGAAGAGCCATTGAGCGAATTTGCATAAACGTCTGCAAATTGCGTTTGACCCTGTTTGAAACCCACGGTGCTGGCATTGGCAATGTTATTACCAATCACATCCAGGGATTTGGAAGCTGCGTTAAGTCCACTCAGTCCTTGTTGAAAACCCATGATATTTCTCCCTTACTTAGGCTAATTCGTTGTTACGCATTACTACAGGATTTGATACAGGATGACTCCAAGGATCAATAAATTTGTCTTACGTCACTCATACTGATATCACCAATATTCGGCAGGCTGAGTTTCAAGCCTTGAGAGCCTGAGCTAATGCTCGATACCACGCCAAATGCCAGGCTGGTCGGATCCAGTTTTTTGTCTGCTGCATTGGCGACAAATTCGAATTTATAGGCACCATTGGCAGCTGTGGTACCAGCGTCGGTCTTGCCATCCCAGGTCAGCGTATTCACGCCCTGGGGCAAGGCACCCAAAGTCATTTTTCTGACAACAACATCCGCGCTATCACGGATCACTACTTCCACGTTACTGGCCGACTGTTGCAATTCCACTCCATAGATGCCCTTGCCTTCTGTGACTATCATGGAATTGCCTGGTGCAATCACCCCATGACCTATCATGCTGGCGGCCTGCAAGTTTTGTCCATTCTGGAAACTGGCACTCAACGCTGTCACCGATGCGTTCAACTTATCTATACCCGACACCGTCGACAATTGCGCCAACTGGCTCGTCACCTGGGCATTGTCCATGGGATTCAACGGGTCCTGATTTTTGAGCTGAGTCACCAGCAAAGTCATGAAGGTGTTTTTCGCATCTTCTGTCGAATTCGCTGAAGCTTTTGCGCCGTTCATCGTCGCCAGCAACGCTGGATCCACGGTGCTGCTTTGTACGCCACTGGTAGCCATGATCTATTCCCTAAAAAATCTTATTGCCCTAAAGTCAAGGTTTTCAGCAGCATGGTTTTTGCTGCATTCATGACTTCCACATTGTTTTGATATGAACGTGATGCTGAAATCATATTCACCATTTCTTCCACCACATTCACATTTGGCATGGCGACATAGCCTTTTTCATCTGCCATAGGGTGTTTTGGGTCATACATCAGTTTAGGCGGATTAGTATCTTCTACAACCTCATTTACCTTGACCGCTGTAGAAGCCGTGCCTGCGACCGGCACAGCACTGAAAACCACCTGCTTGGCTTTGTAAGGTGTGCCGTCAGAACTGGTGACACTGTCGGCATTGGCCAGATTGCTGGTTACCACGTTCAGACGTTGCGACTGCGCGCTCATGCCTGATCCGGCAACATTGAAGACATTAAAGAGTGACATGATGATTATCCTTGTATCGCTGCCAACAGGCCCTTGATTTGCATATTGATCATGGTCAGGCTGGCTTCATAACGCAGGGCATTGTCTGTGAACTGATTGCGCTCTACGTCCATATCCACAGTATTTCCATCTACACTACCCTGTACAGTTGGCCGGTATTGCGCCGCCACGCCAGCTACGCTGCCTGGCGTATCCATGTGCTTGCCTGCAGTTTTATTTAAAGCCGTAGGAGACTGGTTTGGATTCTGCCCCAGGGCATGACTCAAGGCGCTGGAAAAGTCGATATCCTTTGCCTTGTAGTTGGGCGTGTCTGCATTGACTATATTCGATGCCAACAATTGCTGACGCTGCCCCCGGACTGATAATGCCGTCTCGTGAAACTTGAAAAATGTATCCAGTTTGCCAACCATCTTCCTCTCCTCTGCCGCATGGCTTTTGCACTCAAGGCGCACAAGGGTTTCCTATACCTTGCATCTTATTCGTCACGGCACAAGTTTAATCATGCAAGCAGAAAGGGAAAAACCTGTTTGTTCGTGCTTTCAAAAAAATCTGCGACTCCTAAAATGAAGTTCAGAACAATCCATGCAGGAAACATGATGAAAGCCGCGAAGAGATTAAGCAGAATCGTCAGCAAACAGGTCTTGGCACTGGTGCTGCTGGGAATGGCGTGCCTGAGCCAAGCCGCGCCTGCTCAGATTCAAGACACAGCACAGCTACGTCAGATTGCACTGGACTTTTTGACATTGCAGGCATCCGGTCTGAGCAGTGAAATACAGGTAACCGTAGGCGAAGTTGATAAACGCCTCAATTTGCAAGCTTGTGATAACCCCAATCCATATCTCTTGCCTGGTAGCAAACCTTGGGGCAAAGTCACCCTGGCGATACGCTGCACAGCCCCTGCTCCCTGGCTGGTCTATTTGCAGGCAAATGTGCAAGTCACGGCAGACTATTATGTCGCAGCCAACGCGCTGACTCATGGGCAAGTGATTGCACTGAGTGACTTAAGCAAGCAAAGAGGTGATATTTCCAAGCTGCCCGCCGGCGTCATCACTGCACCTGAGCAAGCCATAGGCAAAAGCATGCAGGTGTCCCTGACATCTGGCAGTGTCATGCGTATGGATGCCTTGAAAAGTCCCGCCGTGGTGCAGCAAGGCCAATCTGTGCGGGTAGTCAGCAATGGGCCAGGTTTCCAGGTAGCAACAGATGCTATAGCACTCAATAATGCAGCAGATGGTCAAATTGCCAAGGCCAAAACCAGCTCGGGACAAACTATTAGTGGCGTTGCCAAGAATGGCGGCATCATAGAAATAGTTTACTAATGGCAATATTTCACTGGGTAGAATTAAGTGAACGCAATATTTTTTAACAGTAAGATTAAAGTTTAAAATTACACAGCCGATAAACTGGATGTAGATGTTTGTAAGTCCCACACTAGAGGGTATCGCTGTGAAAATTGATGACGCACTGAACAAGACCGCGGGGCTACCAGTCGGCCCGCAACAGGCTCGCACGGAAAAACCCGCTGACAATGCTGCTCCGGTTGCGAATACGAATTCGTCGAAAGTACAAATTTCGACTCTGTCCACACAATTGCAGGCGTTGCAGAATACGCAAGCTGGCAGTGCTGTGTTTGAGACAAAGAAGGTGGAGGCAATCAAGTTGGCCATTTCCGAAGGGCGCTTTCAGGTGAACTCGGAAAAAGTCGCTGATGGGCTTCTGGAAACAGTCAAAGATTTGCTAAACGCCAGAAAACGCTAACATGAACACAAGAAGTTCCGGACACACTGCCATTCAACAATGCCTGCAGGAGGAAGTCAGCATCATGTCTTCACTTGCCGAATTGCTCAAACAAGAGCAATCCGCATTGATAGAGAGCGATGTAGTCCAGCTCAATGACCTTACCCAGAGCAAGGGACAGCTTGTCGTCAAAATGAATGAACTTGAAAAAAAGCGAAATCGCTTTTTGGATGAACTAGGCTTTAATGCTGATATTGACGGCATGCAAGCCTATTTGCAGCAAGCTGGCCATACTGCAGACGTTTGCAGGGACTGGGATGCGCTGTTGCAATTAACTTTGCAAGCCAAAGAAGACAACCGCACCAATGGCACGCTCATCAATCGTCGCTTGTCAGTGAACCAGGCAACTTTGAACCTGCTGCAGCAAAATACCAATCAGGCTGGGTCCATGTACGGTCCAAATGGTCAGTCCACCGTCAAGACCACGCCAGGCAAAGGCTATGTCGCCACTTAAGGCAGCCAAGGCATCAGCTTTAGTAACTTCCATTTATTGTTTCCCCGCCGCGACCAAAACTTAAGGGGCTGGTGCTGCCTCAGACAAGGATGCGGCTGCCGGCCTGCCAGCAGTTGATGGCAATGAAGTTGCCGTGGATACTGGTGCAATTGGCACTTCCACTACAGGCTCAGGCAATACTGACAAAATAGTCACCGATACGCGCCGATTTCTGGCCCTTCCCTCGGGCGTTTCATTCTCGCTTACGGGCAATTTTGCCCCTTGCCCTACCGCAGTTACCCGGTTTTCATCTACTCCATTCTCTGTGAGCAGGCGCGCCACAGTGCTGGCCCGTACGGCAGACAATTCCCAATTTGAAGGGAAAATGGAATTTTTGATAGGCAGGTTATCGGTATGGCCTTCCACCTGTATTGCATGGGTGTCCAGCTTGAGGACGCTGGCAATCGCCTTGAGTGCCTGTATGGAATCAACGTTCAGGCGTGCATCACCTGGTGCAAACAAGAGGCTGGCATTGATTTCTATGGTGATGCCCCGACTGGTCTGGGTGACGCGCACCTTGCCCTCACGTACCAGAGGTTCCAATACCGTCAGAATATCTTTGGCCATGGTGGTCATTTGCGCCCGCTCTTTGCGCAAACCCTCGCTAACACGGTTCTTGACCAAAGGAAGAGGATCAAGTTTGACCAAATGCTCGGTTTGCGCATCTACCGGCTTGGGATTAACCGTCATGACCTTGCCAAAAGCGCCCGTCAATGAATTTGACAAGACCCGGTACTTACCCTCGTTCAGTGATGATATCGCATACATGACGACAAAGAAGGCGAACAGCAAGGTAATAAAATCCGCGTAGGAAACCAGCCATCTTTCATGGTTGTCTGGTTCTTCGTGGTATTTTTTCCTTGCCATAAACGAATGTGCGCCCTTGAATATTTCTGTTAAGATCGGTGATTGGTCAGTCTTTCTTCCACTACTCGCGGGCTATCACCCAGGGCGATACTATAAAAAATGTCTGACAGCATTTCGCGGCGAGTGACTTCACGGCCTATGATTTCCTTCAGTTTATTACTGACTGGCAGAAACAATAAGTTAGCCATACCTACACCATAAATGGTGGCAACAAAAGCGACAGCGATACCACCACCCAGCTTGGATGGATCACTGAGATTTTCCATGACGTGGATCAAGCCCAGCACTGCACCCAAAATACCTATGGTAGGCGAGTAACCACCTGCGGCTTCCCAGATTTTGGCAGCCTGGCGCTGCTCCATCTCATACAGGGAAATATCGACATCCAGTATGTCTTTGAGGCGTATCGGGTCTATGCCATCAATCACCAGGCGCAGTCCCTTGCTGATGAACGGATCATTGGAGGCATTCATATAGCGTTCCAAACTGAGGAAACCTTCGCGTCTGGCAACGACACTCCAGATCAGCGCATCAGCAACATTTTTCTTGCTACTGTCCGGCGGTTCAGATATTACCCAGCGCAGCATCCGCACGCCACGCTTGAAGGTACTCAACCTGCTTTGCAGCAAGACCGCACCGAGTGTGCCAACCACAACGATGACAAATGCGGCTGGTTGCACCAGCGAAGACAAACGACCACCTTCCAGCAATTGCCCGGAGATGATGCCAAATACCACCAGTATCAATCCGACTATGCTAGCCCAGTCCACGCTTTCTCCCTTAAGTATGCCCTGAGCCTGGCGACTGCCTGACTATGCAATTGTGAAATCCGCGATTCCGACACCCCCATCACGGCACCAATTTCTTTCAAATTCAATTCCTGCTCGTAGTACAAACCCATTAGCAGTTTCTCTCGCTCTGGCAAGCTGTCGATCGCACCAATGACGGCATCGCGAAAATCATCATTGAGCAAATCCTGCAAAGGATCGCCAGACAAGTCTGAGCAATAGTGGTCGAGAAAATGTTCTTTAGTATCCGAGTCGTGAAAGTCTTCGTAATACACAAGCTGATGCCCGCCACTGTCAGTCAGCAAGTCCTGATATTCTTCCAGACTGAGCTTGAGTGACTTGGCGACCTCAGTTTCCAGTGGTGGCCGCCCCAGTTTTTGCTGCAGCACATTCATGGCATTTTCTATCTTGCGCATGTTCTGGCGCACGCCGCGCGGCAACCAGTCACTACTGCGCAATTCATCCAGCATGGCACCCCGTATGCGTTGCACCGCATAGGTTTCAAATTGTGCGCCATGAGTATCTTCGTAGCGGTTAACGGCGTCCAGCAGGCCTATCATACCGGCCTGCACAAGATCGTCCACCTCCACACTGGGAGGCAGGCGCGCCTTCAACTGGTAAGCCAGACGCTTGACCAGTGGTGCATGCTCCCTTAACAGGAAGTTTTTATCTGATTTTCCGCTAGCGGTGTACATTTTGATTACATTCCAAGACCGACACCCAGCTCAGGGACTCCTTCTACACATAATGTGGAACGCGCAGTCATCGCCAATTGCTCGGCCAGCCTGGAAAACGCTAATGATGCCAAAGCTCTAGGAAAAGCATCAATCACAGAACGTCCCAAATGCGCCGCCTTTCTGACATGCTCGTCTTCCGGCACATTGCCGACATAGTGCAATGGCACTGCCAGATAACGGCTGGCCGCCTGCGCCATATTTGTATAAATCAATCTCGCCTCTTTTTCTGATGCACCGGACACCAAAATACCATAACCGCGCCGGCCTATCCGGTTGCTGACCCGCTTGATCAGTCCATATGCTGCCTTGATCATGTCAGGATCAGCAGATACCTGTATCACCAGCTCGCTGTCATCCAGCGTCGCCAGTGGGAAGGCATCGTCCAGGTTAATATCACTATCAACGATCACCAGGTCCGAACTATTGGCCGCTGTGTCAAAAACTCTCGACAGCTGGCGCGCACTTTCGGGCGGCAACCAGGCATGCCTGGCCAGCATCGTCACTGACAAGCCTGCAGCCACCAATTTAACAGCTTCCTTCATTGTACGCTGTTGTCTCGCTACATCCAATAAGGTCTGATCATGCCTGGCATTCAACCA